>Ga0193727_1000001_pt1 | contig 147916 bp, 185 predicted proteins | sample H2c2metaG_FD_143051 | JGI IMG/M metagenome (GOLD analysis project Ga0193727, IMG submission 143051) | Soil microbial communities from a riparian zone of the East river system, Colorado, United States - H2c2 | ecosystem: Environmental > Terrestrial > Soil > Riparian zone | place: USA: East...
CCATAGCCATTGCCATAGCCATAGCCATCGCCATTGCCATTGCCATAGCCATCGCCATTGCCATTACCATAGCCATTGCCATAGCCATAGCCATCGCCATTGCCATTACCATAGCCATAGGTGCTTTGACTTTCCTCAAAATTAATTGCTATTCTTAGACTATTTGTTTCCATTTTTCTTCATTTACGGTAATAGTATGTACTACAGTTAACCAATCAAATTCAACAACTCCTTCAGTCTTATCTAAGATAGTGCTAGAAGTGACTCCGTTTACTAACTCAGCTAATCCTTTTGTTGTTCCCCACTTTCTTATGCAATAAGCACTTGTAAGCTTACAATCATTTCCTATCCTTTCGAATCTTCCTATGTAAACCCATCCGCGTTGGAGAATTACAATTTTTATATTGCTTTCTTTTTTCTTTTCTTTAGCTACGTATTCTACACCATCAATATAGGTGCCACCCTCAACTATTTCTACTACTTTCTTTTTCATGTTTTTTTATTTGATTTTGTTAGTTAAAGAACGATTACTTTTATAGTCTAAATTGCTTGCTTTAGTATATTCAACAAGAATATCTAACAAGCTTTACTCTATCAAGGCCACGAACACTTTGAGATTTACATGCATCCGCAAACACAATACCCTATAGAAATTACATCGATTTATTACCCCTAGTAAATTAGACTATGGTTTAAAAGAGCTGAAGTAATTTCTTACTCCAGCTCTTGGTCGTGAGTCCTACGCTTGAATGGATGGAAAGATGCCTGCTAAGCGAGTTTAAAGTTTGTTTTGGATCATTAGTTTATAGGCTGTTCTACACAACCATATAAGTCCAATTAAAGCTAATAGACCGCCAATAGAGAAGTAATCTCCATTAGGATCGATGTATAATAATGTTAACATAGTTAGTTTAAATGAATAAGTGTAAGAAGACGAGACATTTTAACAAGTTTAGCAGTATGATTATCATCTAGTAATCCATCATACATAACTGCTTTTATTCTAAGGCTAACAGTTCTTTGGTGCCAATTATAAAGAGTACTACCTAATGGTACCTCTTCAGCTGTATTATCCAGTGCATATTTCTTCATAACATAAAGTTTGATTGGTGAATATTAAATAAGGTGTGGGTATGAATATCATACAGTCATGTTCAGGGTGATTAATCATGATTATTTTTTTGTTAGACAAACGAATATTATCAAACTTACTACATATATAAATGCGAGAAGTGGTAGCCATTCGAGTTTCTTAAAGTAGATAATGATTGCATCCAATGGATCAAAAAGTTGATTAAAATCCGGCAGCTTAAATAACCAGATGAGCACAATGAGTGTAGTTATTACAAAATAAGTAAAAAGAAGTATTGCTGCAATAAGCCACCAAGTCATTAATCCAATCCATTTAAGGACTTTTAATAAAAACTCTAGCACGTATTTCATATTTTATAAATTGTTTTAGATTTTTTATTCTGTTCTTTTTGTGAAACTATCTTCCAGTGTCCTGGGCGTAAAAATATCTCATTACGTGGATGTATTTCTCCTTTTTTATAAGATTTTAGAATAAATCCCATGCTGTTTGTTATTGTGTAACTTCTCCTGCATTTCAACTTAACTCTGGAAGACGTATCATTTGTGATTTCTAGTAATGTTACCTTACTCATAATTAATAGTTTTTGTCAAACCATTCATAAAATTCCCACGCAACTTTATCGTAATCTGATTTATCAGGATCTGGATTGGGATAATACTTATGTATCATATAGTCCGTATGTATTTTTACAATGTCTTCTCTACTATACATTTTATCCATAGGAAGAATGATTACTTCATTAGCAGGAAATGGAACTAATTTTAGTCTCTTTTTAGAATATTCCTCATCTATTCTAGCATCATATACAGTAACTATCTCAGTTTGAAGCCTCACCTTATCAATCTTTCCTTGTTTCTCAACCCATCTCTCAATAAATGAAGAAGGTATAAGTGGAAGAGATAAGGATTTGTTGGTACATGCGACGATAACTTGTTTTTTCATATTAAATATTTGAATCTATTTTCGGTGCCTCTACTAAGAGTATGATACAATGATGAATCAGTTCTACCAACAGATTTAGCAGCTTCCATTATTGTATTAAATACTTCTCCAGAGGTACCATCAATTATTTTTCTACTGTTTGATAAATGAGTTCTGTCAGGATATGTAATCTTTGGAAAACTATAATGACTCGTAATATGTTTCCAAGTCCTTCCAGATCGAATGAAACTAAAAGTAGTTTTTGTCAACTCTGGAATTGTTTGCCTTATTTTTGGAAAATGTTCATTTTTCACAATGGCTTCACATATCTTTATCACTTCCACTTCCGTAAGGACTGAATTGGCATTTTCTTGACCTATTCCACCTCTACTCCTAGATACAGCTAAACCTGTTCTATAAGCATGTTGCATATTATGAGCTGCTGTACACCACTCTAAATTATCAAGAGAATTGTTGCATTTATTACCGTCCATATGATTTACTTGAGGTAGGTTATCTGGATTGGGAATAAAAGCTATAGCTAATAATCTGTGAACACTTTTCATTACAGGTTTACCGTCTCTACGAAGATAGACACTAGGATAACCTCTCGCGTTTATGTGATGTTTTATTGGCTTGGATCCTCTTAGATGAGTGATGTCTCCAGATTCTTTGATATTATAGTTGAAATCTTGTATTTTCATAATACAAAGATACGACAAATATCTTGAATTTCCAAATCTATTTCCATTGTTTTAGTTGCCCGTCTTCGATGTACCAATCACCTTCTTTAATCTCTTGCTCAGAGACTAGATATAGATGTTTAGGATTGGGTACTATCATTCCATCCATGTACCTTTCATATGATATAATTTTTCCAATTGCTTCGGACTTAGAAGTATATAAAGATAGATGGTACACATAATGAGGAACTTCTGGTGCTCTAACTTCTCTACCTACAGGAAGCATTATAACACTACATGTTAATTCATTTTTCATGAGATCTTTTTAAGTGTTTATTTAATTTCCTCCAATATCTACCAGTGCGATGGTAATACCATTGTGTTTTAATAGGCCATGGGAACCACCAATGAGACCAGTAAGTACCTACTGGAAATGCAGCAAAACATGCACGCCCTTCTAATGGTAAGCTAGGTGTGTCAATTTTAATAAAAGAACACATGCTAATTTGAGCATTAGCATGTGTTAATGAGATTGTTATAATAAGTGTTAATAAGTATTTCATCTTAATAAAGTTTAGCTTCTTGGAGTAGCTCAGGTAGTTGCGCTATTTTGTTTATTCTTTTCTTTAGTGACTGTATTGCCTCCCATTTAGCGTTATTTACAATCTTAGGACTTCTATTTAGTTCTACTGCTATCTGCTTTGGCTCCCAACCTTTAGCGGTTAAATGTAATATTTGTCTTCGCAGTGGATGAAACTTGTCAATCTCTTGATTGAGTATTGCAGTTATTTCAAGTTGAGCCATTATCTTATCCTTTTTATCGCGTAGGTTCCAGTCTTCGTCCATTATAGTTTCTTCCTCCTTTTCGAGTAGTTGGGTGAACGGAGTCTTACCGTTGTACATTTCTAGAGACATATTTTTCACACTGACATATAAGGTTCTGCGCAAAATTTGCTCACTTTCGTATTCGTGTATGTTCTTCAAGAAACGATACATAGTTTCTTGTACAGCATCTTTAGCAGCATCTATATTTTGTAATATTTGATGAGCGGTCAATACTAATCCCCTCCAGTGCTTTGTATACACAGAAACCAGCCAATTTTCATATTGTTCAGTTCGCACACCTGATCGTTTCGTTGTTCTGTTGTTTCTCGCAGAGCAACTGCGTGAACAATAGTTTCCTTTCAGGCCGCATCTTTTCATGTGTACTATTACACTCGGCTGGCGGTCGAATTTGATACCACATCCATCGCAGGTCAATTCTATTAAAGTTCGCATAAAATAAAGTTTAATAGGTTTAAAAATTGAAAAGGGAGACTACCTAGAGCCTCCCTTTGTTCTTACTAACTCACATAAAATGCTACTAATGCACAAATTCTTTTTGTTAGTAAGATAGCACAAAAATCTTAATAAGTTTTGTTAATCCACAATATGTGGGTAAATTCACGTTTGAATTGGGATAGGTATACTTTATAAGTAAATTTGGCAACCGTAGCATCCTCAAACGGAGCCACTTTATTTGAGGCATACCTATTCTCTTGTGCCCAATAAGGAGTTCCGTTTACGAAATTCTCTTTGTTACTTAATAAAGCTACAAACATCTTAATTTCGTAAAGATCACCTGTTGTTGGAGTGATAGGTAGCCATTGAATATCATCCATTACATATCAATTTTTGTTTTATCGTATACATATAGAAAAATAAAAGTACACCAAATTCTATCCACCACGGAGCCTCATGTTTAGGATATGCCGCCGTTAATAAGCAGGCTGCTACACATCCACATCCAAAACCTTGCAAAAAAAAAGTATTAAAATCTTTAATATTGTCATATTAGGTAAATTTAGAAAACTAACTAATAATACTCCCACTCCCACTCCTACTCCCACTCCTATATATCTTTTTTAAATGTGACTGTATCATAATTTTATTATATTAGGTAAATTTAAAAAGTACCAGGTTACATTATCACCTGGTACTTTTGTTTACAGCGCTTAAAGCACGCTGGGTGAGTTTGTTTCGTTACAGTTATTGCTTAAACAGCAGCATGGATAACGTACAGCTTTTGAGATTAAAGAGGTGGTTTGCCCACGTATATCCCGGTTATTATTAGACAATACTCATATGCACCGCAATGTGACTGTATCAATTTCACATTGTTTTATCTCGATATTCTATATATGCTAGTGGATATCATCCTCTAATCATTCTATACCACGCCAACCAGGGTCTAGCCAACCTGGCTGTTGAGGCTTACCTTTATGCGTAAGAAGTTAAAAGTCGTTTTCAAAATCAAGAAACTCAAGACCACTTTCTATTTGAATTTCATGCTGTAATTTTTCATTCTCTTTTGTTTGCTCAGGAGTTAGTTTACGATAATATTGTTTTAAAAGCTCTGCAAGATCATGATACTCAATATCTGTGAGAGTTTGTTTTGCATTACCACTAATACTTACTGTCTCTTTGATAATATACATGCTGTTAAAATTGTAGCTTGAATAATTCAGTTTTAGGAGGTAAGCACATTTCTTCAGTACATGGTTGATATGTTATACTAATATTCATGACTGCCACAGTTAATTTATACCTATTAATGAAACGTTGAGTAAAGTCCACACTTTCGTACCATATAGCAGCAATATCGGATACTGTATCTCTCCATGTTACTTTTGTACCTACTTCGTGAGTAGGACCAGCTTTCTTAAAGTAGTCATTGGATTCATATTTAAAACTAGTAGGTGTAGATACAGAATTCTTAGGCTGCACTTGGCTATAAATATGCCATTCAGTGTTTATAGTGGGTTTCATATGTACTATAAACACACTATCATTTATGTTTTGTGTGCTGATTTTCCAATGCACAGGATATTCGTCTTGTGCATGTGATACACTAAGGAGTAATATGTGAATAGGTAAAAAAAGATATTTCATTTTTTGAATGGTTTAGATAGTAAATATATAAGAAACCCTAAAATTATAAAACAACTAGTAATCAATAAAGTCCTCATTATTTCATTTAAATTTAGATCATCCATAAACTTAATAGGTTTATTAATTTAATAAGTTAAATAAAATAGCCCTCACCAAATGGATATTGGGCTATTTTTCTCATGAAACGACTGTCCAAATTGTGACTCCCTCTAAATAGCTTCAATGGTAAGTGCACCTTTAAATGCATGCATTACGTGTTCTTCTTCATAGTTATCACCTACAAGACTATCAAGTGTCTCTGTAGATATAGAAACCACCGGTCTCCTGTACTCTTTACTTTCTTTTTGTTTTTTAAAGGTACCTTGCCATACAAATGTAACTCTGTCATCTATATTTTCAATAGTAAGTTTTTCAGCAACGCTTTTGATGAGCTTTAGTGATTCGTCTTTCATTTTATTTGTTTGATTGTTAACTTATTACGTATGGATGTTCTTGTACTATTATTTTTATTACTTGATAATTATTGGAATGGTTAAAAATGAAAATTCGGTTTGTAACTCTGTAAATTTTCTGATTAATCTCTACAAGATCTTCTTTGTCTGGTATTATTGGTTTATCAACATATTCATAGGTGTTTAGTCTTTTAAGACCATCAAATCCACCCAATTCTATAGTTATTTTTATATCCATGATTTTGGATTTATATATTTAATGTTTTTATTTTTACTTATCGCATATTCAATACAATTAGCTGTACCACCAGGAGTCCCATCCGATGCTGCCAGTAGAAAATCATCTTTAATTAATTGGTCAACCATCCATACATTACGATCTTGCATACAATGGTTATTATAAGGTTCTTTTGATACCCAATGTTTTATAATAGCATGTTCATATAGATACTGATAAAGACTTTTGGAAAGCGGTGGCCATTTCTTATCTTGATTAACACACGGAATAGCTATAGTAAGTGGGATACCTAATCTAATGGCTAATAGCGCCACTATTTGATCATAACCAAGTGCTAGTCCGGTGATTATACGATCGGGCTTATATTCGTTTACAATAGCTTCTGTTTCTGTTTCTAAATGACGAGTATAGGGACCAATAAGACCGTATTCAAATCCCAGTTTATTGGGTCTATGACCCGTTACTACTATTGTCATAGAAAGTTATTTAACATTTGATTAAACAAAGAATAAATGCACAAAAGACAATGAGGGCTAATATCTCTGTGACCGTAACTGTATTGTCATCTGTTTCATGCTTCATTGTGAATAATTTTAAATGTGTGAAGGATATTCGTCTTTGTTAGTAGATTTTGCAATATTTTTTGTCATTACTTGTGTGTAGAGATGGGCGCTAAAGTTACTACCATAACAAAAGTTCACTTTGAGTTCATCTTTAAGGGTCCATCCTTCATCAAGGAGTTCATTCACCTCTCTTTCTACATCAATCATATAGTGTTCAGAAACTATTTTGATTATTTGGGGCATTTTAATTAGTTTTAATTATTTCAGTTTTGCATTATACATCCTGATCTACAAATGGTATTTTCAGTTGTACAGCACCTCCAGTATCCTCCCATTTTAAAACATGATACTTTGTTCATAGCTCCGTGTTTTTTACAGTGAGGAGTTGGATTTACTCCTTTTACAGTAGTTTTGTATACTACATTTTCGAAGTTCGAGTTATTGTCAGGTATAGGTAGTAAAATTACTGACACATTAATAAGTTTTATCAGTTATAAGAATACCATTATTGTGGTCAATTTCGTGTTGAATAGTAGCACCTCCTTCTTTAATGTTAAACCATTTCGTATGACTCTTACCATTTTCATCATACCATAACACTTTAATATTTGAGGCTCTTGATACAAGTATAGGTTCTTTTAATCTAATAGATCCGCAGTTGCTATTCATTGCGAAATTATTATCATCCCTCCATTCTATAATATCAGGATTAATCATAATTTCGCAATAGGTATTATGTTTACCTCGACTTCTGACAATACCAATAATATTAAACGGTATAGCTACATTGGCACCTGACATTCCATGTGGTAATTCGTAGTCATCAAATTTTATCAATGCTAAGGACTTTATATATCTGCATATTTCACGTATTAGATATTTGTATTGATGAGATGACTTAAATAATCTCATGTTAACAGGTAATAGCTTACTTTTGAGATGAATAACATCTCCAGGTGTATTAATATAAGTTAGGTAATCATTTATTTTCATAATTATTTTTTATTAGTTATAGGGTGGACATCATGGATATAATACTATGCAACGTGTTATCGTTTTTTATCCCCTTCAGGCTGTTAAGCTGCAGCTCACCTAATTCAGGATGCACAAGGCATACTCTGGCCATTTGGTAACGCGCTATATCTATTAATCCACCCCTTTCCTAATGATTTGAATGTGTGTCGTTTTTTTTCTTATTGAATTCCTATTAAAGTACTAACTAATAACACTCCCACTCCTACTCCTACTCCCACTCCCACTCCCACTCCTACTCCTACTCCCACTCCCACTCCCACTCCTACTCCCACTCCCACTCCTACTCCAACTCCTAATCCTATATATTTTTCTTAAATGTGAAGTAATCATATAGTTGTTTTGAAAGATTTTCCAAATGATTCAATAGCTGACTTTTGTACATACCATTCAGTTGCAAATTTTTGAGCATCCTTAAACTTACTATCACTAAATATGCCTGTTTCAAATATTTGGTATACATCTTCTAACTTAATACAGGTTTCATTCACTCCTATTAATCTTCCATAATAGAAATAATTGAAACAGAAAATAAGAACATATTCTCCTAATAAAGAACTGAATCCTTCATTTTCAACTTCTACAACTTTTACTGGTAGCATTTTCATAATTTTTAATTTTGATTATTTAAAATTTATTATTAAAATATAAATTCATCGAGATAAAGACTCATTTCTTTAACTCTTTTAATTGCTGGTTAATCTCACGCCTGATCTGATTAAAGATAAATTTTGGAAGAACCATATACTACTTTCTCTAGAAATAGAATGAGTATTTGTGGTTTACACTCAACCTTCCCTGTCCTTTACTCTAACTTTTGAAAGGTGCTATTAGGATTGAGCGACTTTATCAGCGACTTATTAATATTGGTCTACCTAAAACGTCCTTTCTGTATGCCATAATTAATTGATTTAAAGAGCTAATAATATGCATGTGAAACATATAAAGAATATGAGAACAAATATTATTTGTGGTAAGATATTTGGGTTAGGGTTACATTCACTATAATCTTTCATTTGAACAATTTAAAGAGTTAACTAGATGAGATAAAGCAAAGAACTCATCATCTATCTGGATTTGTTTTCTCTAGTTAATAAGTTATATAATGAGTTTCTCTATATTAAGGATAGATTGCTTATTTACTGACCATATTTCTTCTCCCCTTGATAGTATACGTTCATATATTCTTTCAGACTTTACTTCGGCTTTTCCACTAGCTAATACAAGAGCTTGATGAATAGCTTCTATCATACATTGCCTTGCTTTGGAACGATGTAAATATGATATCCCATCTTGAAAATGTTCATGTTTATCTAGGATGTCTCCTAAATCTATCTTATCCATAATAGATGTTATTTAATCGTGATAAAACTAGGATAAGTTATCCCTTCTTTATTCGTCGTGAGATTGATTTTTATTTTGTTAAAGACTCCTTCTGGTTTATCCTTAGTATAACAAAGATAATAGTCATGCGCGTTATAATGCATAAAGTGCATAGCTGATTCCACATAACCCTGTATATCCGTATTAAAATCAAAGCCCCAGTTAGTCTTATGGATTTTCTTGTTTAGAACGGCGGTTATCTCATCCATAGAAGTAATTTAAAGAGTTAAAAATAACCGGATACAAGAGTCTACCTATTTCCTATACAGGAGTTGTTCCACTTATTAATCCGTCCTTCTATTGATGAGTGAGGGCTTAATCTATCAATAAGGTGTATAGGAGCTTAATAGGTTGAGTTAAAATATCTTCATCTCAATAATGTGAATGAACTTATCAGATTGCTCTACCTGTTCTTTCATCCAGTTAGGAGATTCTTCTAGCTTCTCTTCTCGGTATGCAATGGCCTGCTCCTCAGTTCCGTACATATAGTATTCTATGTAACTACTTTCCGAATAAGTATAGAACCATCCAACCTTATAGTACATGTTATAATAATTTAAAAGTTAATGATACCCAAGTTATACAAGGTTCTTATCCTTGATTTATATCGTGAGATACGAATACCCTAAACGTTAAACGATTAATTGGATATAACCTGAGTATCAAAGAATTAATAACCAGAAAAATACTTCTTATTGTGTATTTGTTTACAAGTATGCCAGTTTTGCGAAGTGCATGAACTGAGTAAGACACAAGCAATAACAACAAAAAATACTGCAATGGTAGCACTAAGAAGTGTGTTTAATAGTTTCATAAAGCGAGTTTTTAAGTTAATTGTTTAATTATTTCAAGTAAGACGATATGATTAATGTTTATACTTCTGTAGGTGTTTGGTTTTGTTACTAAGTCTATGAATCCTCTACCAAGACTAGAACCTTTTAATCCAACACCTATATATTCTCTGTAGCCTTGGGACCATGGACTTTCAATAGTTATTTTATACATAAGTTTAAATTTTAAATCCAAACGTGGTATAATAATAATGTAATTACTGCAGTGGCTATCAATATTGTACTGTAAGTATGATTTCTCCAGTCATGGTTATCTTTATTTAGTATCATATTTAAGAGCATGCCAATAAGTCCAGTAATTGCTATAGTGACAAGTATTTTATCTATTAATGCCATAAGTTTTTTTATTTTATATAATGAGATTATTTATAGACGTTTAGTAAATAGTATTTACCTAATAGTTTTCGTATTTGTATGGAGAGTCTTGATTTAGCATTACGTACAGATTGATAGTTAAGGTGCATTATTACACCTATTTCTTCATTACTTTTACCATCCACATATAATAAGTTAAATAATCGATGGGATTTAGTGGATAATATAGTAGCTAATTTAGATATTACTATTATCATTTCTGATTTAAGTTTGAGAAGCTCCAAATCAGTAAAATCATCTGTTGTAAGATCAATGTCATCAGAATCTACAGTTCTTTTGTAAGAATCTATAAAATCAAGACATTTCATCTTTGTTTTCCAGTATAGATACTTATCAATGTGATCCTCCACCTTTGCCAGTCTTTCAGGTTTTAATAACAACATAGAAAACACATCAGATACTATATCTTCAGCATTTAGTTTGTTTTTTAGTATTTTAAATGCACAGAGATACATAATATACCAGTGGGTTTCATATAGTTGTTTTATGTTCATTGGAGAAGGTTTAATAAGGTTAATTTAAACAAACTTTCATTAATAAGCTTACTTCAAGTGCTCGTTGATATTGACCCATCATTTTTAGAACTTCTTTTCTCCATCCAAGATAAGAACTCTCAGGTATTAACCAATAAGGTATAGATTTTGTGGATTTATGATATAAGTATTGCATATAATAAGATTTATAGATAAATATTTGGAAATGTGAATAATTTTTCGTAGCTTTGTGGAACAAACACAATTATTAAAGCTACTCACCTCCTCGTAGTACAAACACTTAATAAATAGGAAATCAGTTACTTAGGGTAAAAAATACATGAAATGCAAATCTCTAGATATATATAATAGATATATTACAAATAGTAATACTATAAACACTCCATGTGTCTATTTTAAAAAAGGTTAAATCGGCGTGGATTGAGTTAAATTTTAAGAATAATCTCTTACCCAGAAAGTATTTTGTACATTTATTGCCCTTTGAAGCAAAGTTCTTTTTTATATTACTCGCTTTAAATGGTGAATAAAGACATACTAGTTGAGCAATTGTAAATAGTAGTATAATACTACCAATAATGTAAATAAGTGTCATTATGAGAGTTTAAATGAGTTTATAAGGTACTATGATACTGTTGTTAATGATAACAAACACTTTATCAGTTATTAAGAGACTTAATGTATGGATATCTCTGTAGCTCCTTGTTTCTAAGAAATGTTTAACTTCGTGAAAATTGTATGTTTTACCCTCATATATTATATCTCTTGTGAACATAGAATTAATTTAATAAGTTAAAAGCTGTGGATTTAACCTTCATCTACTGTTATTTCATGTCCCAATTACATATAGCAACTATCTCATAATTACCATATTTTAGCTTAAATTGGTCATTAAAGCATATAGGACATACATGTTGTATGTTTAAAGATCAATACCTGTAGGTAATCTTTCAGGTAATATGAGTTTATGAGTGTTTACATAAAACTGACCCTTGTCAGTATCAATAAATCCTTTGACAGAATTGATTGAGTTTCTGATGTTATAAACTTTACAGATTCCAATTCTTTTATCTTCGTGTATATAGAAAGCTTTGGTTTTAGGTGTATTTTCCATGATTTTTTATTTAATGAGTTAATAGATAATAAAACTCCAGCATAGAAATGCCAGAGTTATGACGATTGCTCGGCCAAATGTTATGAAAAAAGCAAATAAACAACAATTAAATAAGTTTACAAGAGAGTAAAATAATTAGTTTTGTATAGTTTGATCAAAATAGTATTATATTAGCTTAATCCACTAATTCTATCTATTAGACCATTAATTTTATTACTGTGTCCAACAGCTATTTCATAGTTAGTGAGAGTCATGAGAGTTGATTGTATCTCGCCGTGGATTTTGTAAGACACACATACACAGTTATCATCAGTCATATTTACTTGTTGTATATTAGGTAATACAACAGAGAGAAAGAAAGCAAACTTTTTCATAACTAGTGAGTATTAGAGAGTTAAATAAAAAATAGATGAGCCACACCATCCATAGCTATTAACTTGCTTCGCTATCTCAGATGTGAACTCACCTTTACACTAAATCTATCTTAAAGCATTTCGCTGTTAATTTTAGTCATGGGTTCAGGATACGTATGAGTGGGATTAAGTTTTGATTCTACTTCCATTATGCCATATTCTTCTTGGTTCATATCCGTTTCCATGAGATTGTTAAAACGTACAGTCTCCGGATCGTCATCAATTACTTCTTCGCTGAGCTTAAAGGTAGAACAAAGAGCATTAAACTCATCTGTAGTGATAGTAACATAACAATCACCTGTCTTATTAGTAAGTGTAGTGAGACCTTGTTGCTCGTTGTGGTCAATAATGATTTCATCCTGAGTAAGCATACAGAGTAATGCCATTGCTAAATTTGCTTTCTTAAACATAATTGTATTTTTGAGAGTGATTAAAAGTGTTTTTTGCCGTGGATTTAATAAAATAACCTCCAGTAGATAGATACTACCATTCGAGCCTAACTCATCTATCTTATATATACTTCGCTATTTCATATGCATCTTTAAATAGTATATAATATATAGCCTTATTATTAGATTGTTAAAGAGGTTATTAATGTGGAATAGTAATGTATTCTTGTTTTTAGCCAAAAGGTACGAGAAAATACGTAGGTTATAATAGTTTGGTTGTTGTTTTAGCCCTATTTCACCCAATTTGAACCCAATTTACATCCAATTATATCAAATATACTAACGTACTTGTCTCGAAAAACACGGGTGTGAGACAAATGAGTATATCAAATAACTATATGATAATCAAATAGTTAAGCTTAATATCTTCGTCTATACATGATTTGCGTGTTATGTTCCCGTGGATTATTTATCCCATCCCCATTAGATAAAGGCAGAAACAAGTCTGCCTTTAATAACTATTAACTAGCTCTAATGAGGTTAAGACTTGATATTATATTGGTAATCAAGTCGTTATGAGAGTAATACGTCCGATTTGAGAAACGATTTAAAGAGCAAGCCCGAAGGCTCACTCTCTATGATTAACCTAATGTTTCGGTGCCTGCTGCTTCAGTTTCAACCACTTCAGCTTCTTCACCAAGGTTATCTACAATGGTATCTGCAATATCATCACTCTTGGTTGTTGGTGTGACTGTAGGTGGTGTACGAACTGCTGTTGGTTGTGCACTAATAGTTCTTACACCAAGTCTGATCTCAGCCATGATCTGTGCTTCTGCATCTTCTTGTTTTGCCATAAGACGCAAGTTTCTAGTATTCTCCTGTTTGGTGGTATCAGTGTAGATATTCAGCCCATCATGGCTCTTTATCAGGTCATACTGTGGTTGTGGTACATCACCATTACGCAGTAGGTTGTTTAGCTGTATAAAGTATAATGGTGCTCCTGCTGGTGTACGTTGCCATTGGTCAATAGTCTTGTTGGCTCTTGCTGCCATAATTGCTACATACTCGTCCAGTTCTGCGATTGTACCGCTGACTGCATACACGAGAACCCAACCGCTTGGTCTACGGTATTTACTTACTGCTGTTGCTTTTAAAGACATAACGTTTGTTTTAAATGTTAACGAATTGATTGTTGTTTATTGTTGTGTGTTATTTTACTGTGTCTATTATAATTAAGCAGTCATAACCACTGCTTTGTATTGTATCACCAACCTTTAATCCGTAATCTAAGCGTTTTATTGAGGTGATTGGATCTCTGGTGTAGCTTACATTACGTACACGATAGAGTCTGCTTGACTTAGATGCACAAGCTACCATTGAGGTTACGATGATGATTGCAATAAAACGTTTCATAACTTTGATTTAGATGGTTTTGGAATTGTTTGAGTCAGTTTGACCGGGGCTACCCGAAGTCCCCTTATTAACGGTGGGTCATTGTTGAGGGGGGTACAACAACTACTACATACATATAAAAACCAGGTACCTAAAATAGAGGGGGGGGTAAAATATAAGTACTTAAATATTTGGTTATATCACAAAAAGATACTATCTTTGTATATATGATTACAATACAAGATAGAATAACTAAAGAATATTTTGATATACCAGTAGCTATTAGTTTAGAATACACTTTCTTTAGATTATCTATGCAATCAAAGTATCGTATTATAGATATTAAATTTAGTGCTTACTTATAAATCCACGGCAAAATGGAAATATTTAAAATAGATAGTAAAGAATTCTTAGATAAATTAACTTCTTTAAGGGATAAAAATTATAAAATATATGATCTCACTTATGCGTTAGGAAATAATCTTTATCCATCTACTATAAATAGAATACTTTCAAATGGAGTTATATTATCAGAATATCCTAATGATAAATCAGTTTATATTAGACCGGTATAAAATAAATTTGGTAAATTAAAATAATAGTTGTATATTTGTATTAGACTGCAAGTACAACTAAAAATATTAGGGTGGTTTCTACCACTATTAGACCCCATGTACTTGCAGGCGCATCGGGGTCTTTTTATTTTATACCGGTCTTAAGATGTTTCAACCTCTGCAAAACACTTTACGCAGTTAATGAAAGGTAAGTTTTTAAAAGACTAGGGAGATGACGTTGAAGTCAGAACTTGGCATCTCTAGATAGTCAGAGTATAGAAACAGTGGAAGCAATGTCTATAACCTTGACATCTTCCGACCTGCAAGCTTTAAATAGCTCTATATATCTCCTAGGTTCGTTTGAATAAACGTATGGCTTTAAGCTGGGTCCTGGGTGTCTTTGAAAACAGTGGTATGTAAGTGTAGTACTCTTCTAGTAGTACTTTAAGTATACCACCAGTAGAATCAGCAGGAGTAGTTGTATTTTTATTTATACAATAACTCTTGCAGGGTTTTAAAAGGTGAAGTGTGCTTAATAGAAAATAGTTTAAAAATAAGTATCAATTAATTTGGTAAAGTAATTTATTTTACTTACCTTTGTATTATAAAAGAAATAACTATGGAAATAGCAATTACATTATTAGTAGGTATAGTTTTATTTATAGGTTTTACATTTCATTTAATGTGTGATAGTAGAAAACAATATAGGAGGTACTAAATGACATCAGAAGAATGGAATGATATATATCCAATGTTACCAGAGGACGTAAGAAATGAAATAATAGAGAAGTTAAAAAAGATGTGGAAAGAGATAGGAGGAGACGAAGAACAACTATTAAATTTAATAAAGAATGACATCTGCGACAATAATAAAGGATAGTACGAATTGGTTAGATTCTAGAATCACAACTTTGATCTTAGAATATCCTCGCTTTATTCATGGAGAATTTATGACTCATCGTGTTTTAAGTAAAAATGCTGCAGGATCTAGAGCTATACCAATTGAGAAAATGATTGAGAATGTCAAGAGTAATACTGTATATCCTACTTGGACTAAAACTCAAAAAGGTATGCAAGGAGAAGTTGTAACTAATCTAAGTATTATACAAGAGCTTGATAATGATGTATTTTTTATGAGAGATTGGATTATAAATGAGGTTCAAAATCTGGCTGTTAAAGGAGTACATAAACAAAACGCCAACAGATATTTGGAACCTTTTCAATATATTAAATTGATTTGTACAGGTACAGAATGGAGTAATTTTTTTTCACTGAGATGTCATAAAGATGCTCAACCTGAGATTCAACAACTAGCTTATGCTATAAGACAAGCCATGAAAGATAGTTCACCAAAATTTTTAAATCCTGGTGAGTGGCATATACCTTTTGAAGATTTTTTACCTGAAGATACAAATTCTGAACAAAAAATAAAAGTATCTGTAGCAAGATGTGCAAGAATAAGTTATAATAATTTTGAGACTAATAGTATAGATGTAGAAAAGGATATAGAGTTATATGAAAAATTAATGGTACAAGAACCTTTGCATGCTAGTCCAGCAGAACATCAAGCTAGAGTTCCAATAGAACAAGAATTAGAACACTTTCATTCAAGATATTTAACACATACAGTAGGTAAACCAATTTATCATAAAGGTAAATATATATCAAATTTAAATGGTTGGATTCAATTAAGAAAAGTAATAGAAAATGGAGAACACTTTAATAACATTCGATAGACTTAATAACTTAGTTAAACTTTGTGAAAGTACATGGCATGAAACTATAGCTGAGGTAGGAGTTTATAAAGGAGGATCACTAAAAACTTTAGCGCAAGCTTTTCCAACTTCAGTAATATTTGGATTCGATACGTTTGAAGGGTTACCTGAAGAACAATGGACAGATAAAGAGATTCATAAACCCGGTGAGTTTAATGACACAGATATTAAAAGTGTTTATGAGTTCATAAATAATCCTAATGTTGTTTTAATAAAAGGTTTATTTCCAGAATCAGCCAAACATTATAAAGATCAAAAGTTTGATTTTGTTCACTTAGATACTGATTTTTTTATCTCAACAGTTAAGAGTTTACTTTGGTTCTGGCCTAGAATGAATTATGGTGGTATAATAGTATTTGATGATTATGGTTGGCCTAATTGCCCAGGAGTAAAACAAGCACTAACAGAATTTGGACACCCGGTACATGAAACAGAAAACGTTAAATATCAAGCATGGATACAGAAATAAAATTTGGTTATCATAATATAAAAATAGGAGACACCTATACTATACCAGGACAGAAGCTTTTAGAAGACGATAGCCGAGTAAAACTAATAAAGGAAATTTTATATAATTATAAAAAATCCAACCCAACTTTAGTTGATTTAGGATCTCTAGAAGGAGGTTATAGTTTGATGGCAAATAAGCTAGGATTTAAAGTATCATCGGTTGAAGGTAGATATAAGAACTGTGAGAAAATACAATGGTTAAAGAAACTTACAGGAGCAAATTTCGATATAATCTGGGAGGATGTAAAAGACATAGATAAGTTTTCAAAAAAAGGATATGATGTAACTCTCTGTCTTGGTTTATTATATCATCTCGATAACCCTGTAGATTTTTTAACCAAAGTTGCTAGCAAAACAAATGATCTATTAGTGTTAAGCACACATTATTCTCAAAGAGTAGATAAGATGTATGACAAACTTCCTAGTCTAAGAAAAATTAAAAAAGCAATATATAAAAGGTTACCTTTCATTTTCTATAAAGCAAATTATGGTCTAGGTAAGTTAGAGGAGAATGAAGGTTTGCAAGGTAGATGGTATTGGGAGTATAATAAGAATACAAGTGATAGAAAGATAGATAAGTTACCCGCTTCATCTTTATCAAATAGTAACTCATTTTGGTTAACCAAAGAATCACTAATAGGTCTTTTAAAAGATCTAAATTTCAGCGTTGAAATAAAAGATGAATCAACTAAACATGACTCTGCTTTGTTTATATGTAAAAAAGTTAAAGCATGATTCTAATAGATAATAAAGAAGGTTTAGTTGGAGATTTCTTAGGTACTATACCAGCCATGCAAGCACTACATAAGGATGATTCAGATGTAGTAGTTAAAGTTCATCCAGAAGCAGAAGGTTTATTTGACTTAATAAAAGGTAACGGACTTATTAAGTTTAATGATAGTATGAAAAATATTGAAAGTAAATTTGACAAAGAAATAACATTCAATTCATCAGAAGCTTTTGGAATAGCTAATACGTACAACTGGTACATGACCCAAGCATTTATGAAACAAGCAGGTTTGGAAGTACCGGAGATTGCACCAAAAGCAAAACTAAATTATGGTAGTTCAAGTATACCTGTCCCTACTGTTGATTATCTTATTTCTCCGTTTGCTAGGTCTTTACCTTTGGACCAAAAATGGCAAAGAGAAAAGTGGCAAGAGTTGGTGACTAAAATGAAAGATAAAACATTCGGAGTTCTAGGTAATTATAAGTACGATGATCCTATGTATTTAAACGGTAAGAATGTTCGCTTATTTTATTCGCTATCTTTTGATTTTCTATGTAGACTATTTATAAATTCAAAAGCTTTGATATCAGTTGTAACCGGAACTTCTCATTTAGCATTTCATTTAGGATTAAAGAATATTCTTTTAACTAATCAGTTTATGACATGGGGTAATAATCCAGAAGCAATTAAACTAACTAGAAATATACATGATATACAAATAAACGAAGTAATAGAAAAACTATGATATCTGGAAGTGCAATATATGCAGAGAACATATATTTAAAATATAAAATGGCTTTTCAAACTAATTGGTTTTTATTCAGTCTTAAATTTATAAATAAAGAAGAGTTAGATGAAAGAGATAATGAAACAATAAAAGTATATGAAGATGAATTAAATGGAATAAAATTAAAACAAAATGACAGATTTTAAAATTATATCTGACACAGAAGATGAAATTGAAATAGAATTGATACAACCAAATGATTTATTAGGTGACACTAGTTTTTGGAATGATGATGACTGGATAGAATGGAGAGAAAAAATGGCAAAACTAGAAGTTAAAAATATTAGAGGACAAATAGAAATTATTAGAATCAAACTCAAAAAAAATCCTTTTATAGATGGAAACAAGTTTTACGCAACCGATGGGATTGAAGGATCCAACAAAGATACTAAAATTGAATCTACAGACATTAACACAGGAGAAGCATAAAGGTTTAAGGTATAACCATAATAAATTGAGGTATGATTTGTTTGAACCCAATGCCATTAAAGAATTAGCTAAGGTTTTTAGTAAAGGAGCTGAAAAGTATGAACCAAATAACTGGATGAAAGGTATGAGTTGGCAAAGTATTTTAGCATCCCTTGAGAGGCACAAAGAGGCATTTAAATTAGGAGAAGATATAGATCCTGAAACTCAGTGTTTACATATGGCCCATGTGGCTTGGAACGCTTTAGCATTAGTTTCTTATTATTCAATTTATCCTCAAGGTGACGATCGTCCTCATGAATATCTTAGAAGACCTAAAATTGGACTAGATATAGACGAAGTACTTTGTGACTGGGTAGGTGAATGGTGTGAGAAGTTTAATCATCCTTTAGCTGAATCATGGAGTTTTAGTTACGATTTGAAAGATGAGTTTTCTACTTTTTCACCAGAACAGTTGAATGAGTTTTATTTAAATATACCTAGAAAAATAGAAGCAAAAGATATTCCATTTGAACCACATTGTTACATAACTTCAAGATCAGTCCCGGTAGAATTAACAAAGAAATGGATAGAGAAGAATGGTTTTCCATGTGCTCCAGTTTATAGTGTAGGTTTTGGAGTATCAAAAGTAGAAGTAGCTAAACAGAGCGGTATAGATATATTTGTAGATGATAGATTTGAAAATTTTGTAGAATTAAACAATGCTGGAATTTGTACCTATCTTTTAGATGCACCACATAACCAAAGATATAATGTAGGACATAAAAGAATAAAAGAATTAAAAGAACTTATAAAATGAAAGTATACTACTGGAAAGGTAAAAAGAATTTTGGAGATCTTTTAAGTTCATTGTTAATAAGTAAATTTACACACTTAGATTCAAAATGGTCAGAACCAGGTGAATCAGAGTTAGTAATGGTAGGTTCAATACTTGAACATTTACCATATAATTATGAAGGAATAATTGCAGGATGCGGTGTTCTACATGAAAAAAGTGAACTAGCTTTTCCATACGCAAAAATCTTAGCTGTTAGAGGACCTTTAACAGCTAAGAAAATAAAGTATAGGAAATCAATAAGAGTATTTGGAGATCCGGGATTATTGGCTGATGAATTAGTAGGAGATCAAGATAAGATATATGATCTCGGACTTGTACCACATTGGACAGATAAAACTTTAGAACAAAATCCAATATTTAAAAAGTTCAATCCAAGGATTATAAGAGTAGAAGATGACCCACTAGAAGTTATAAAACAAATAGGACAATGTAAAAAAATAGTAAGTTCATCTCTACATGGTATAATTTTAGCAGATGCTTTTGGAATACCAAGAAGAATTGAGATACCACCTAGAAGTTTAAGTCATCCACATCAAGAAGGTGGTTTATTTAAATGGTTGGATTACAGTGCAAGTATAGATATGAAACTTGAAATTGGAGTAACACAAGAACCTGATCGAAACATAATCATAGAAAAACAAAATGAATTATTCAATGTGTTTGAGGAAATTAAGAGCATTTTTTCTAAAGATATTTTTTAGCAAGTGCTACCGCGAGCAGCCAAAGATAAGCTTACTGATACCTTTTTCTTCTAAAGATCCAGTTAGAATAAAATCTCTAAAATGGCTTCTAGAGTATTGGAGTTATGAACTTCCAGAAGCAGAGATAATAATTGGAAAATCAAGAGGTAAAGTTTTCTGTAAGGGAGAAGCACTCAATGATGCTGTTAAAAAGTCTTCCGGTAGAATACTGGTCATATTAGATGCAGATGCTTATATATCAGGTAAAGTCATTAATCATTGTGCAGATAGAATACTTGAAGAAATATATAATCATTTATGGTATGTGCCTTATCATAATCTATACAGATTAAAAAAAGAAATAACAAAAGAAATTATAGAATCTGATCCATGGAATCCATTAAGGTTACCATCTCCTCCTCCATCTTGTTATGTGGAAGATAATGGTCATAGAAGTAAATATGGTCACAGATACGGAGCAATGATTATGATGTTTCCAAGAGAAGCTTATGAAACTCTAGGTTGTTTTGATGAAAGATTTAAGGGATGGGGTGGTGAGGATATAGCTTTACTTAGAGCACTTGATACTTTATATGGTAAACATAAGACCACTAGAAATGATATTTTACATCTTTGGCATCCATTCATAGGTGGAGATTATAGAACAAGAATGTGGAAAGGTCAAACTTCTGGTAATATAAACAGCGAATTAGCAAATAAATATAATAGAGCAACCAGACATCCTAATAAAATGAGAAAATTGGTAAATGAAGGTTGTGAATATAAACAAAAAACATAAACATGTCTATTAATATTTTGAAGAATGATCATTTCTATTCAATAGGTATTTATAAAGATAGTCCAACATTGGAAGAATTAAAAAAGGATAGATTAAATATTCTATTATCCATGGAGCCTATTTTAACTAGAGCTGTAAGTTATTATAATCATTTGGTAGAATTTGATCCAAAATCAGATCCTCCAAAACTTAGATGGAAAATTGATATTCTAGAACAATCATCTATAGATTATCTCAGAAGTATTTGTACCATATTAGAAAAAATATTAGAAGAACAAACCAAGAAATACTAAATTAATTTATAAGATTAATTTGGTAATCTCATATAAATATTGTATATTAATTATATAAACCAATCAATAATGGAAGATTTTAATTATGATGAGTTCTTATTTCGAGTTAGAGATATTGAATGTGAAGTGAAAGCAATAGATGCTCAAACCGATAAGTTAAAATTAGAACGAGATAAACTTATCTATGAGTTAAACGAAATGGATAAAGTATATGAACAGCATATAAAAGAAGTAGAACCCACAAAAGAACTCAAAGAAGAAAAACCAAAAAAGTTGAAAAAGACCAATGATAAATCTAGTGAAAACCATATTGAAGTTCAGTTCCAAGAAGGACGCTCTTAAGTTTCATTTACTAGCTATTTCGACAGAAGAGGGTTTAAAACTCTCTTCTGCTGATATAGATGTAGTAATAGAAGTATATATAAATGGATATACAAAAAATCTATTTATTACTTGTGTTAATAAAGGTTTTTTTAGAAGTGAACAAAGTGTTAGAAATTCTATAGCCAAACTTACAAAAATTGGAGTTCTTGATAAATCTAAATTCGATAGAAAAGTAAATTCTAAGTTTTTACCAGATACAAAAGAAAGTGATTTTATATTTAATTATCAAGTAAATTATGATCTACAAAAATCATAAGGATGTTTATTTAACAGTAAGTGCTAGGTATGATCTAGACTTTGATCTTGTAAGATTAATAGGAGATTTTTATTGGGCAGATATATCTAACAATATAGAAAAGTTTAAACATAGAGAACTCTATGTAAATAAACTTGGATCTTTTAGATTTAGAAAAAAGGAATCTTTAGATTATTTATCTAAAGCAGATAGAATAGAACTAATGATGAGAAGTAATAATAGATCTGAAGAAGCTATTGAAGAAACTCTAACTAACTTAATGTATATGAAAGAAAGGATGGAAATATTATCACAAGAATGGGAAGATATAAGGTTAGAATATCATAAATACAAGGAGAAAAAATATGCTTACAGAGATTTTCAAAAACAGAAAGCAGATATGGGAAGGATTGAAGAATCGAATATTTAAAGACGAACACATAGAAGCAATATATGAAGAAAGATTTGAAATATGCAGAGTTTGTGAAAATCTGGATACAACCGGAGAAGGATGCCATGTTCAGGGTACAACCCCCTGCTGTAATAAGAATACCGGAGGATGTGGGTGCTCGTTGGCTCTCAAGCTTAGAAGCTTATCTTCTTCTTGCCCCATACAAAAATGGAAAGAAGTTGTAAACGAACAAGAAGAAGATATGATTAAATCACAAATACTAAACAGTAGATTAAATGATACCCAAAACACAAGGTAAAGATGTTGAATTATTTATAATTCAAGCTGTTTATAAAAAAGAAAAAATAAGAGGTAGAAATGAATTTGGTATGATTGTCAACCAAGAAAAAGAAAAATTCATAAAGGAAGTATATGCAAAGGTATGGATGGACAAAAATGAAATAGGTCCATATGGTCAGTATATAGGTTCTAAAGGAGAATTATTAAAAAATAGGACACTTCTTTTTAATAGAGTAACAGATACTTATTATAAAGTTGCTCATAGCTTAGATGAAATTAGACAAGTGATACAATATGGTAATGCGCATATAGGATATAAAAAAGCACCAAATGAAGTTTAATGAAGAGAGTCATACATATTTCAATGATGATGGAGAAGTATATTTAGGTAGTACATCTTTAATTAAAAGATTTTGTAAGCCTTTTGAAAGAATGAAAATAGCCACAAAATTTGCCAAGAAACATAAAAGAACAGTACAAGATGTATTAGATGAATGGGACAAAGCCGGTAAAGACTCTATCATAAAAGGATTAGCTTATCATAAATTAATGGAAGATGAACTTAGTGATAAACCATATTTAACCATAGATGAAGAAGATCATCCAATAATTAAATCACATTGGCATGAAGGATTAAAAATAAATAATAATCTAAAGTTAGAACCAGGTATTTATCCAGAACTTATAGTATGGTCAGATAAGTATAAGATAGCTGGTCAAGCGGATGAAGTTACTATCAGTAAAAAAGGATACATACATATAAAGGATTACAAGACTTCGAAAGAGATTAAGATGCGTAGTTATGAAAAGTGGGATGGTACTAGAGAAACTATGAACTTTCCTATGCATTATTTAGAAGATTGTAATTATATTCAGTATTGTTTACAAATAAATTTATATGCTTTTTTAATTAAGCAACATAATAGAAATCTGAAAATAGGTAAAATGTCTATAGAACATATCAAAGGAGATTTTGACGAAAGTACTGGAAAGTTTACTAATGTGGAAGTAATTTCTATAAAAGTTCCAAATATGCAGGATGATATTAAGATTTTATTAGAATATCAAAAAAACCAAATAAATTAATGGCAGGAATAGTTTTATTCGATATCCAGAATAATAAGATAACACCAACTAAACATTGTTATACAATAGGTACATTGAAGCAAATAATGGATGAATATCCAGATGAATATTTATCTATCTACTCTTATCTTTTTTATATGAGTTGTTTAAATGATGAAGAAAATCCATTCGCAAATGTGCCAGAAAAAGATAAAGAAGAATTAATATTAAAGGAGGTTGGAGGTGATTTTTCTACTGATAATAAATTAATATTTACTGCACTTGAACTTTGCAAAGAAATGTATTCTACACCCAGTTATAAGTTATATTTATCTTCTAAAATTGGCATAGAAAAGATTTCAGATTATATAAGAACTACTACTATTACAGATGGTAAAGATGGTAATAATACATCTTATTTAAAATATATAGAGAGATTTGATGAAGTATGTAAATCTTTTGAATCTAGATGGAAAGCATTCAAAGATGAGCAAGGCGGTAGATCACGTGGTGGACATGATATAGCTTATGACCAATAATTTATTATGACTATAGATTATCTTAAAAGACTTTTTGATAAAATATATGGAGATTGTATTTTCTTAAAGAAACCAGTAGAAGTATTAGTAACTTTAACTCCAGAACAATTTAATGATCTTAATACTGACTTATTAAAATCAACAAGTCCTCTACTTTTTTTAATTGAAGAATCAGAATATATGAAATATGATCCAGGAACAATTCTTTTTAGTAAAATAAGTATACCAAATTTTTGTGAGTTTATAATAGAAATCGGAGATCAATTTGAGTTTGGTTTATTAGATAAAGATCTAGAACATGGAGAAGAAACATTATAATGTATAATTCAATTCCAACATATAATTCTAAAGAAGATACATGGTCTTATACTAATTTTGAAACAAGAGATGAATTTAAAGTTTTTGTATGGAGTAAATTTAAACCTCCTGGTGAACTAAAACTTTATAATACACAGGCATGGAGGCAGAAGGCTTCTTATTTTGAACAAAAAGGATATTACACCGATGCACCTTATAAATCCAGAGATTACATAAATTATTGGAATATAGAAAAAGAGAAATGTACAAAAGGTGTTATTATAGATGATTTTTATCTCACTCGATATTACTATTTCTGGATAAACTTTCTTAGAATAAATGATAAGAAAGTAAATAAGCTCAATTTTCCAGAAATTCTAGATAGTCAATATTATTTCTTTTTATATGTTGATCTTTGTATACTTGAATATAAGTATGAAACTGTTGTTAAGAAACGACAATGGGGTGGAACATTTCAACATTTAGCTATTTTAATTAATGATGTTTGGTTTGAAGAAGGATATATAAATAAGATAGCGGGATCAGATGATGAATTTATTAAGGCTGATTGGGCTATGTTAGAAGAATATAGAACTTTTTTAAATACACATACAGCATGGTATAGAGCATTCAATCCAGATAAAACATTAAATTGGCAACAGAGATGGGAGAAGAAAGTTGCTAATCGTAAAACTTTTGTTGGTAATAGTTCAATCATTAAAGGGCTTAATATGAAAATGAGTCCTTCAAAAGGTGTAGGTGGTAAGAATAATAAATTCTACTATGAAGAAGCAGGTATAAGTAAAACAATGAATAAGACATTTACTTATATAGATCCGGCATTAAAAATAGGAGCTTTAACTACAGGTTTATTTATGGCTTCTGGTTCTGTAGGAGAACTAGATCAGTGTGAAGATTTAAAGAAAATGGCATTTGATCCAAATGGTTATAATATTTTACCAATCCGAAATATATTCGAAGAGAATCCAGAATATTTAAATATTTGTTTTTTTGTACCAGAATATTGGAGCATGCCTCCCTATATAGATAAGGATGGCAATTCACTAATAGAAGAATCAAAAGAGTGGTGTATAAAAGAAAGAGAAAGATTAAAAGGAGTATCAGCACCAGAAGATTATAGAATGTATGTATCTCAACATCCATTTGATTTAAATGAAGCCTTTGCTTGGAGAAAAGAATCAATATTTCCACAGGCTAAAATATTAAAGCAGCAAGAGAGAATTAATATTGAAAAAATGTTTGGTGATTCTGTAGTTTTAGATTATGCTGCTAACTCAGATAAAGTTTCTCACAAACTATCCGATCTCATACCAGTTAGAAAATTTCCATTAGGTGAAAAAGATGATAAACAAGGATGTGTAGAAGTATGGGAATATCCGGAAGAAAATCCTAAATGGTTAACTTACTTTGCAGGAGTTGATCCTATTGCAACTGATAAAACAACAACTTCTCCTTCTTTATTTTCCATATATATATTTAAGAATTTAGTTGAAAGAACTTATCAAGATAAAGATCAAATTAAAACTAAACTAGAAGGTTATCGTCCTGTTGCTGCTTATACAGGTAGATATGATGATTTAAAAAGAGTAAATGATATAGCAGAAGCATTGATAGTTTGGTACAATGCTTTAACAGCTGTGGAAAATAATGTACCCACTTTTATAAATCATATGCAACAGAGAGGATTACAAAAGTATCTAGCAACTAAAGATCAACTCTCTTTTATTAGTGAACTTAAAACAAATACAAATGTTTATTCACCTTATGGTTTTAGAACAAATGAGACAATAAAAACTTACTTTATTGATATAGTATATGATTATTTAAGTGAAGAGTTAGATATTTCTATGATACCAGGTACAGATAAGATATTGAAGAAAACATATGGAGTAGAAAGAATTAGAGATATTGCATTACTAGAAGAATTAAGACAATATCATGATAAACTAAACACTGACCGATTCATAGCTTTTGCTGCCGGTTTAGCTTTAATGAAAGCATTTAGAAAATACAACTTAGGTGTGGTAAAAATAGATGATGTAAAGAAAAAAGAAGAGTTAGTAGTAAAAGAAGAACATATGGGAAGATCTTTTTTTAGTCATAAAGGTGCTTATATATATACCCAAGAAGATACAGGTATAACAACTAAGATTCAAAAATCCTATTTTAAAAATTATAAATAAAAAATGTCAAAGAAAAAAACAACAAACAGTGTTGTTCTAACAGCTAAACAACTTCTTCAAGGATACACTACAGATGTAGACCGTAGATTTCTTTGGAATACGATGCCTTATCAGATGCTGAGTCTTGAAGAAAAAGATGAGGATTGGAGAAAGTGGAATATGGATTGGCTTGAGTATATTGGATTACGACAAGTTTTAAATGAGAATAAAAAACTAGTTAAGAACTATCATTTAGCCAATGGAGTAATAGATCCACATGATTATGTAGTAAGAGAAGGTAATGAAAATAATGATTTAATAAATATAATTACAGAAGAAACAGGTAGTCCATTTAGTTTAAAATTCTTTCCAATAATACCAAATGTAATCAATGTTTTAATTGGAGAGTTTGCTAAAAGAGATAATAGAATTGTAGTGAAAGCTGTAGATGAGTTTTCTAGAAATGAAATGTTAGATTCAAAGATGGATCAAATAACTCAAATTCTAACTCAAGATGCTCAGCAAAAGATGCAACTACAGCAAATGCAAGGTGGAGTTGATACTAATAGTGAACAAGCTCAACAGCAATTACAGGCATCTCAACAACTTGTTAATACTGAAATGAAATTTAAAACCTATCGTAGTATTCCTGAAATTTGGGGTCAGAACATGATGGAGTATGATGATAATAGATTTCAAATGTATGAGAAAGAATCATGGGGTTTTAGAGATAGTCTTGTTTGTGATAGAGAATTTTGGCATATAGATATTTTAGAGGATAACTATAAAGTTGAATTATGGAATCCGATATATACTTTTTATCATAAGTCACCTGATGTATATTATATAGCAGATGGTAACTTTGTAGGTAATATGCAACTTATGTCTATACCAGATTGTATAGATATGTTTGGCTCTAAAATGAGCGAAGATCAATTAGAAAATTTGAAACAAGCTCAATCTATAGCAATTAGACACGGAAATGTTCAAGATGATACTCAGAGATGGGATACAACTAAATATTGGGATGCATCCAAACCATATGATCAGCAACAGCCAAATAGTGTTCATTTCGAACAATATGTTGGTATGAAGAATATGAAAGAGGATATTGAAGGTCTAGATTGGAATAGATTAAATAATTTAAATACAGGTATAGTAGCTAACCAATCTTTAGTTAGAGTAACAAGAGCTTACTGGAAATCTCAAAGAAAGGTAGGACATCTAATTAGAATAAGAGAAGACGGTACAATAACACAAGAGATTGTGGATGAAAATTATCAGGTGACTTTTAAGCCAGTTTATGATAGATCAATAGTGAGTAAGAAATCAAAAGAGAATCTAGCTTATGGAGAACATATTGATTGGTGTTGGATCAATGAAGTTTGGAAGGGAGTAAAAATAGGACCAAATAATACTACTTATTATCAAGCACGTGGTTTTGGATTTGAGCCAATATATGTTGAGATTAAAGCATTACCTTTTCAATTTAAAGGACAGGATTCTTTGTATGGTTGTAAACTACCAGTTGAAGGTAGAATATTCTCAGAAAGAAATAGTATAAGTTCAGGTATAGTAGATAAAATGAAATCTAGTCAAATAGGTTTCAATATAGTTAATAACCAGGTAATGGATTTCTTGGCTGATGAGGTAGGTAAAGTTGTACTTATTGATCAGAATATGATACCTAGAAACTCAATGGGTGGTTCTTGGGGTGCTAACAATTTTCCAAGATTCTATCAAGTAATGAAAGATTATCAAGTTGCTGCAGTAGATACATCAATACAGAATACTCAAAACCCCGGTACATCATTCTCTCATTTTACACAAGTCGATTTATCCAAGACAGATCAAATCCTCGCACGATTGAAATTAGCTGAATATTTCAAGACAGAAGCATTTGCTGTAGTAGGTATTACTCCACAGAGATTAGGTGAAGTACAAGCCTCAGAATCAGCTACAGGTACACAACAGGCAGTAAACAATTCATATTCTCAAACCGAGGTATACTTTGATCAACATATGAATCATCTAATGCCTAGAGTTAGACAGATGATGCTCAATGCTGCCCAGTTTATAAATGCTACAAAACCCGAATCACAACTTTCTTATTTAAATAAAGCAGAAGAAACAGTATGGTTTAAGAATGAAGGATATAAACTTTTATTAGCTGATTATCAAATATATGCTATGTCTAGAGCTGACATAAAAGCTACTATAGAAAAATTAAGGCAGATTGCTATGCAAAATAATACTGCTGGTGGATCTCTATATGATATAGCTCAGGTTATGACTACAAATAGTCCAGCTAAAATTATAGAACAACTTAAGAAAGCAGATGATGCTAGAAATGAACAGGCACAATCTCAGCAGCAAAATGAACAACAGATGCAACAACAGCAGCAACAGTTCTTGGCAGACCAGCAAGAGAAAAAACAACAACATGATGATTATTGGAGACAAAAAGAAATACAACGCGATATATATGTTGCTGAAATTAAAGCTATGGGTTACGCCAAAGATACCGATGTTAATCAGGATAGTGTACCTGATGCTTTAGAAGTTGATAAATTCTTACATGAAGTAGGACAAGATGGTCAAGATATAAATTTAAAAGAAAGACAAATGCAACTTCAAGAGAGACAACACGCTGATAATATAAATATACAAAAAAAGAAAATAGATGCAGAAAAATATAAAGTTGATAAGCAAAAAGAGATAGAAGCTATGAAAGTTAGAAATAAACCAAAATCTAAATAGTGTTATATTACAAAAAAACTTATTAATTTTTAAAATTAAATTTGGAAAATTCATTAAAATTAGTTAATATTTATTAAACCAAATCATCAAAATGTCACAAACGCAAGTTACACCCATTACTCAGGATGATCTTTCTCAAATACTTGCTGGAAAAGTTGAAAGTATTTTAACTCCTACAGATGAGACAAAGAAAGAAGAAAAAAATGATCCATTTAAACAGCCATTAATAGATACGACTTTTAAATGGAATGAACTACAAACGCTAGTAAAGGATGAAGAAAAAGATGAGGAAGAAATTATTCCAGCTAGTAATGATAATGGAACAACTCAAGAAGAAAAGAAAACTGTAGGTAGAAGAGTTACTGATTTGGTCTCAATTGTAAATGAACTTGTAGAATCTGGAGAATTAAAACCTTTTGAAGAAGGTGGACCAAAAACAAACGAAGAAGCAAAAGAATTAATAAAACTTAATCTTGCTGAAACAAAAAAGTCTACAATTGAAGATATTTGGAAAGAAAAGATTGAAAGTTATAGTCCACAAATACAAGCTATTTTAGCTTATGCAGAACAGGGTGGAAGCGATGTTAGTCCTTTAATTTCTGCAATATCTGAAGTAGAGAGAAATAATAATCTTGATTTAGAAACAGAAGAAGGACAAGAAGGAGTTATTACAGAGTTTCTAAAAGTTAGTGGTTGGTCTCCTGAAGATATAAAAGAAGAAATTGAAACTGCTAAAGATTTAGGAAAACTTAAAGTAAAAGCTGAAAAATTCTTACCAAAGCTTAACCAGATGAATGAACAAAGAATTCAGGCAATTATGGAAGAGCAGTCTCAGAGAGAAAGACAGGCAGATGATGCAAGAAATAAGTACTTAAGTACTATAAAAAATACTCTTGATAAAGATAAACTAGGTGAAGTTAGATTAAGTAGACAAGACAAAGCTATGATTTGGGAAGGTCTTACAGACGTTCGTCATAGGTCTTGGTCTGGTCAACCAACCAATTTATTCTTTAAAAAATTAGAAGAGATGCAAGCAGGTGATAAAGCAGATTATGATCATTTTTTAGAAATAGTTTATCACACTTTAAATAGAACATCTTTTAAAGATAAATTAAAAGAAGAAATTAAAACTGCTGAAACAGTAGATACAGTTAGAAAACTGAAATCTCAAGAAAGAAAAGCTACCTCTAACGAAACAATGTTCGAAGAACAGCCTAATAAGAATACTGTAAAAAGACAGGCGTTCAAGAATCCGTGGGGATAAAAATATTTAAAACACCTTATATAAATTATGGCAATTCCATCAAGTATTAACGGTATATTTTTCCGTGATACCGCATACGATGTTTCACAACATCTAGACAAAAGCCACTTGTTGGCTATACAGCCTGAAACACCACAAGACTTAGGTATTGTGGACATGTGGGCTTTTATTCAGAAACGCGAGATGCCTCTATACAAGATGGCTAATTTCGGTGGTAAAGGTACAATCATGACTGATACTCAACAGTACATGTTCAAAGTACCAGTAGCTATCGATGATATGGCTGAAATTGTAAAAGATATTTCGATAGATGAGAAACCTGGTACTGATGGTAAAGCCTTCAAGATTCTGGTTAATCAAGAAAGATTTGGACATGGTTCTATTCTGAAGTTTGATAAATACGGAAGAACTGAACTTGTTGTTACACATGATCCTATTCGTAGAGTTGGTGATGCTTTCGAATACACAGTTAAGTTGGTTAATAACAACAACGCTGGTTATCTTGATAGGCGTTATCTTGCTCCTGGTATTCGTATACAGAAAATAGGTTCTGTTCGTTCTCCTGAATTTGGTCAGGCTTGGGATCATACCAAATATACTGGTGCAGCTATGCGTGAGTATATGAACTATGTAGGTATGGCCGAAGCTAATGATCACTATTATGTTTCTAAAGAAGCTTCCATTATGGGAGTTGATAAGAAAATTGTAGAATTCATTCAGATTGATGGTCTTAAAGAAGATGTTGGTATTCCAAGTCTTGAACGTTACATGGAATCTGCTGGTGTAAGCAAGTATGATCTTGCTACCAAGATGAAAAATGGTGATGTTCGTGTTAGCTGGGCAACTGTAATGGATGTCAAGTGTATACAGAAAATCGCTACTGATATTGAAAATTACCTCATGTGGGGTTCTGGTGGACGAGTATTTTTAGATGGTCAGGATGAAGTTATCTTGCCTGTAGGTCTATGGTCTCAGATTGATGGTGGTGGATACAAACATATTTATACCCGTGACAGCTTTAATTTAGATATGTTCAGAACTGTAATTCAGAACTTTTATCATGGTAAAGTTGACTATAAAGGACCTGATCCTAATCGTGTACTTTATGTTCAAACAGGTCTTGCTGGTATGTATCTTGCTAACGAAATGATTCGTAAAGAAGCAAATGCACATAGCTTGATTTATAATGGTACTGATGTTGGTGCTCTGAAAGGCGATAGACTTAATTTGTCTTTTGGTCTTTTCTATACCGAAATTATCATACCATTTATTGCTACTCTCCGTTTCATATATAATCCTGCTCTTGATAATACTGTTGTTAATAGTGTTGAAAATCCACAGATCGATGGTTTTAATCTCTCCTCGTATTCTTTTATTGTATTTGACGTAGATGAACTTGGTGGAGCAGATAATATCAAATTGTTGAAGTGGTCTAGAGACAATGAACTTCACTGGAAGGTTGAAAATGGTACCTGGTATCATCCTTCAACTCCTCTCTTAAATAGAGGTGGATTTGCTTCCAATGGTGATTTCTCTGGATATAAAGCTAAATTCTGGCAGAGATATCCAGCACTTTGGGTTAAAGATCCTACTCGTATATTGAAACTGGTAATGAAGAATCCTATAACGGGAAATACATTATAAACTGGGCACGCGCTCAACTATTAGACCATGAGGTGCAACTAGGATTTCAGTCAGAAGCTTCTAATTGCGGTGTCTCGATGATACCACTGATAGCAAATAAACCAAAAATAAACAATGTCTACATTAACTAAAACAAAAGCTATAAGCATAGAATATATGCCTGTAGAAGATGAAATGGATCTTTCCAAACCCTTGGTGGTTGGTAAAGGTCTTACTGATAGATTTATTAGAACAGAAGATCTTGGATATAGAATGTTCTTCGGAACTAAAAGATATATGTGTGGATTGGATAAAGAAATTATCACATATGATACTTCTCTTACTGAAGAAGAAAAGAAAGCTAAGATTGAAGAAATAGATGAGATTGTTAATCGTCTTGAACAGTTCTTTGGTAAAGGTACTCTTGATCCAACAAATGGAACACATTGGTCCAAAATTAATTTAGTTATAGATAGAAAGACAACAAACTTAGATCTTTCTAATCCTAAAAATGAACTTATATATCATTGTATTAGGGCAGGTGGTTTTAGTTTTGTATCTCCTACAATGGAAGGTGCAAGAGATGGTAAATCTCCTTTTTATATAGTAGAACCAATGGAATATGCTGAAAGTAGAATTGCCAATAAAGAAATCATAAATAAAGCGATTTCTACGCTTCAGAAACTTTACGAAGGTAAATCTTATGATGATCTGTTTTTCCTGGGTAAATATATTTTACCTGTTGAAAAAATGTATACTAGACGTAGTCCTAAAGCAATGCTTTATGAAGATCTAGATAAATATATAAATGGTGAACTAGTAAGAGGTTCTAAAATAGGTTCTGCTAAGAAATTCTTAGAAGCAACCAAGAAAAGTAAAACTGATATGGTAGTTACTTGTATGGTTAAGGATGCTGAATATATGGGTTTTATTTATTCTAATCAAGCTGGTGAACTTAAAAATAATGAAACAGGTGGAATATATGGTACTACAATTGAAAAAGTAGTTACACATCTTTTGAATCCAGCGTACGAGCATGAACTAGAAAATGTTAAAGTAAGAGTAGAAAAAAAGTGGTCTGAATAAATGATAGCTTCTTTGGTATTCATAAAGATAAAAGAACGTCTAAATAAACTAGATAGTGCAGACTACGATAATATAGAATGTTGGCAGGCAAGAGAGGCTTTTAATAAAGCTCAGTTAGAATGGGTAAGAAGACAAGTGCATGGTAAAAATGATACACAGGAGGGAGATGAAGAAACTAGACAAAGAGTTGATGATCTTCAAATTTTATTAACTCCAATAACTTTAGAAGTTAGACAAAATGAACTTTTCTTTGAAGCAAAACATTTACCACTCAATTATCTTTATATAAAAAGAGCTACTCCATATATTAATCATGGAAAGTGTAAAAATAAAGTTATAACCTCTAAACTAAGAGAAGAAGCAAATGTGGATGATTATTTAGGAGATTGGTCAATGCAACCATCTTTTGAATTTGAAGAAACATTTCACACCATGATTAACAATACAATAAGAGTTTATGCAAATAATGAATTTGATGTTGAAGAACTGAGAATCATTTATTACAGAAAACCTAGAGAAATAAACTTCGGAACTTGTGTTCAAATGGATGGTTCATCAGGAGAAGAAATAGATCCAGAATTTAAAGATGATATAGTAGAACTATTGATTGATGATGCAGTTTCAATACTAGCTGGAGATATAGAAAGTCCAAATGCAATGCAAATAACAAAACAAAGAAGCGAAATTAATAATTAATAACAATTAAACTCTCAAAAACATGAGTTTTTATCAAGAACTCCCATATCCCGTAATAATCGGTACTGGGTCTCTTTTAACGAGTGGTGGCACTGAAAATCTAAAAGCTGGTCAAGTTGCACTAGTAGATGCTGACACTTATCAAGCTCTAAATGTAGGAGCTACAGTAGTTGAACATCCTAGAGTACTTGTTGCTACCGGTTCTTGGCATACTGTCGATAGTCTTAGTAAATTTATAGGTGGACTTAAACAGTCTATTAAAACTGAGTCTTTTCTCGCCAAAGATGTCCTGGAATTTCATCGTTCCAAACCCATTCCACTTACCCAAGATATTATACAGATTGGTTGGGATGGTGTAAATGCATGCGATAGTCTCTCATTTAATTGTGGTACTTCCTACTTTTTCAAAGTAGATGTTAGTGGTGAAGACGTATTTCGTACGTATTCTCGTCCTCTGTACAGATTTATAGAACTTAGGACTGACTGTTGTGCTGATTCTGGAGATTGTGCAACTGGTTGTAGCAATGCAACTGATCCTGGTTACTATGCTATAAAGCTTGCTAACTTGATCAATGATGATGTAGAATTGAAATATTTTGTAAAAGCAGAAGCTGTAATTTCTAATTATTTAGCTACTACTGCCAATTATCGTAACTATAATATACCGGTTTGTGATAATGGTGATGTTGTTGCTCTTACTACTATTCAATCTACCTATCCAACTAAAGCAATTACTAGAGTTTCTCGTTTGAATTCTACCTCAACTTATCAGTTGCAGGATCTTATTACGAATGGTGCGCCTGCTAGTTATACTCCTACTGGCTCTATTTTATTGGCTGTTTGTGGAACCTGTCCTTCTGGATATACTACTGTAGCTTCTAAAGATTACTACATTGTTCGCAGACCAATAGCTGGTTCTGAAAACTTTGCGGGTGGTACTTCTACTTTTGTAGGTACTGTCAATACAGATTATTCTGTGACTGGAAGTACTTTCTTGGGTCAAGATGGTGCTGTTGCACTTGTTCAGATTAGTGTAGCTGCTGGAACTACTGTCACTGCTCTTAAAGATGATGTAGTTATATTCAGTCATACTTTGGAAGCAAGATGTACTCCTCCTGCTAATTCCGCTATTGCTTGGGTTGCTGTTCAAGATCTTTATAAAGGTACTCGTACACAGACTTTGACATTACAGAAACCTTGTGGTACTGGTAATAGACTTACTGATGTTCAGGCATTCTATGCTAGTGATACAAGCATTGTAGCTAGTTCAATAACTGTTCTTCTAAGTGGCACATGTGCTGATACTTATCAGTTATCTCAATACAGCGATTTTGCTGTTGTTGATGATTGCTTGAGTCCTGCTCCTGTAATTTATAGTACTGTTCAATCATTTGAAGGTTTTACGTGGAGAGATGCTGCATGTGGTGCTAGTAATTTGGCTCCCGCTGCTCCGGTAAGTCCTGTATATGCTGGTGTTAGAATACTTGGTGCATATGCTGATGTTAGATTTGGAAATTGTTCTTTCGAACCAACAGATTACTTCAGTACTCGTCCTTTGAGAATTAGAGTCTCTCAAGTTGATTCCACTGGTAATCCTTGTGATCTTGGAACAAAAGTTACCCAAATTCAATATGGTACTGTTGCTACTCAGACTGGTGAATATATGATCCGTCAGTATCTAAAAGCAGCTTCTCTTGAAGCCTATAACGCTTGGAGTTCTGATCCTCGTATCAGGGATGTGCTCGATCAAAACATTCTTAGTTTTATCGATCGTACTAAATTGTACAATATGTATTACTTAGTATATACGATGGATAGATTTAGAGCTAACTTTGCAATTAGTCAACCTAATGATAAGTTTGAAACTATCATAGCTTTTCCAACGGATGTGGATACCACAAACTTTGAAACACTATTTAGTGGTTTCTTCTCTCAGGTCGGTGTATATCTGAAAGATAGGAAATAATAATCCTCCTTTTTATAAGTAAGGGATTCAGCTGGCAGATGTCTGCTGGGTCCCTTTTTAATTAAACTAAAAAGTGGTAAGTAAATTAAATGTAGATTATATTGATAGTAATAACCCGAAAACATTCAGGTTAATTGATGATAGTGAATATAATCCAAAAGTTACTATTAACTCACCTACATTACAAATAACTCCTCCTGGATTTAATTATCCTACTGTCTTCACTGTAGAACCATATTTTAATATGGTTTTTAATGCTTCTATATTAAATATATTAAAAGTAAAAAGCTATAAACTTTTGGCTGATTTACCAGATGGTATATATGGTATAAAATATTCTATAACTCCTAGTACAGAATTATTTGTAGAATATGATTATTTTAGAACAGTAAAACTTAGAGAAAAGTTCTCTAGAATTACTTGTGGATTATTAGATAAAAAAAGAGATTATACAGTAAATCAATTTGAAGAAATAAAACAGGAAGTACTTTGGATAGATCAATTAATTGATGCTTCCAAGTATAAAACTGAGATATGTGGAGAACCTGAAAAAGGAATATTGCTATACAATGAAGCTAGTTTTTTACTAGATAAATATATAAGTTGTTTAACATGTTAAGATTTAAAAGTTATGATTTGGGTTGTCAAATAGCAAGTCTTATTTATGATAAGTTCTTAATACAATCTTATGGTGTTAAAAATTGTGATATAAATTATAAAGAGGGAGATTTAATAGAGAAAATATTAGTTAAGAAAATAACGGATAACGGAGATTTTTGTGAGAATTTTCCTAGGTGTAAAAGAGAAGAGTTCTTTTCAAAACCTCTTCGTTTACCTGATACTATTTTAAGAATCCGATAAAACCAAATTTATGAATGAGTGCCCAAAATGCCAAAACAAGATAGGATGTTCTTGTAGTGGTGGATCTCAGTTAGTGAAAGCATCCGATGGTACACAAGTTTGTAGTAAATGTATAGCTCAATACGAAGAGTATAGAGCATTACTAAATGCATCTAAATCTGTTAAAACGAATTAATAACTTTGAAAGCTAAAAATCAAAATAGAACTTGTCCAGATGTATTGTCAAATGAATGTATTGTTTGGCAGAGCGGAGATGTTCCTTTTTTACACATATATAATGGTGATCCTCTAGATATATCAGAAAAACAATTAGCAGATAGTTTAGTTTCAGTTTATGAGAAAATAGATATGTCTATTATAGACATGCATTGTATTTCTGATAACTGTGCTCAAAAAGCTAAAGATACTTCTTTACAAGCCGTTATACAGGTTTTATTTGATAATCAATGTTGTTTAACAGATTTAATTAAGTCTAGTGGTAGTAATACAGTATTAGCTACCATAAGTGTAAATATGAGGTGTTTGACAAAGTTTGATGACTTTGGAAATACTCTTCCTCAAGATTTAAATCAATCCATACAATCACTTGTAAATCAAGTATGTCAAACTGTAGTAGATGTAACAAGTCTTAGAGGTGAAGTACAAGACATACAAAAACAGGTAGATGCTATAAATACTACACCTGTCATACCTCCTGAACCAAATATTACAACTTGCCTTACTTCTTTAAGACCCATTAGTCAAACTGTTCCTATAGTAGCAAAAGCTGTTTGTGATATGCAAACTCTATTTGGAGCGGCCGCAGATGCTACACAAGCAATGTCTCAACAGTGTGATAATTTAAATACTAAGTTTGCTACTGTACAAGGATGGAATACTTCTATAAGTAATTTAGCTCAATCGTTTGGAAATCTTTGGATTTTAGCTTGTGATTTAAATACAAGGTTGACGCTTATTGAAAATAATTGCTGTAAAGTAAATTGTGATAGTATCAAATTAGGATTTGATGTTCAAGTTGATGCTAATGGAACTGGAGTATTTCTTAAGTTTACATCAAGTGCTGGAACCTCTATACCTCCTTCTTTTGTAGATGCTGGTTCAACAGTTACATTTACAGATAAGAATAACAATTATGTTACTTATCCATTAGTTATATCTAACAATGCTACTCAGGGTGATTTTGACCTTAGTGGTCTTGATGTAACTGATCCTATAACTATATCTGTTACAGCTATATTAGCAGCAGATGGTTTAACTTGTGAAAAATGTATATCAAGAATGTACACTCTCGCTAACACAAGTTGTCCTGTTTGTCTAGTAACTGCTGCTGGTACTACAGGTAATGTAACAATATCTTACACTTTGCCAGGAAATCAAAATATACAACAGTTAACATTACAAAATGGACAAACTGGATACATACAAAAAAATGCTATTATAATAGCAATAAGTACTACAGGAGACGTAACCGCAGATTCAACTTGTATAGATCTTACTCCTCCTCCGACAGTTTGTTATCTATTCAGATGGGAACATTCAACACCATTAAATGACACCTTTGCAGATGCTCATTTCACTAATGTAATAATTGGAAATTTAAATTATACAATAGATGCACCTTATAGAAATGGTAGTCTTGCTGGTCAGGAATTATTAGCAGCCATTGGTGCAGTAGTACCTAATGGTTTAATGACACCATTGTGTAGAATTGAAGATAGTACTACCAATAGCACTATATCTGTACAGGTACCGAAATCAATAGCAATTCCAATGATAAAAATAACTAATCCTACTAGTGATAATGATAATAAATTCTTATATCTAATTGCTGAAGTTAGTACTAATGCTGGTAGTGATTGTGGATGTAATCAATCATCAGGTGGCAATTTATAATAAATAATAAAATAATCAATAATGGCATCTAATTGCAATAATACAACATCTTCAAATAATAGTAATCAAACATTAGGTTGCCTTGATACATATAATACAAGTTGTATTCAGTATGATGGAGGTAATTTAATTTGCACTGATATAACAACTGGTACATTTTTAAATGATGTTCTTTGTTCCATTAATAATCAATTGTGTACTTTAGAGGGAAATTCAGGTCTCATAAAAGTAGATGAAACAGATACACATCCTGATACATTAATTGAAAAATTGGTAGCTGGTGCTAACATAGTTCTTACAGGTGTAGGTAGTGGCGATACTAAAAAAATAAGAATAGATGCAATACTAGGGGGTCAAATTGTTGATCAGTTAGTAAAAGTATCTGCTATAGATCAAACAAGTGGTTATTTAGATGATAAACTAATTGTAGGACCCTGTATGTACATACAGAAAGTAAATCCAGGTCTTAGTGAAAAACTACAAGTATTCATTGATTGGCAATGTGTTTTAAATCAATTAAATTTATTACCAGGATTTTGTACATTGGTAAATAACTGTATACCAAATGCACCTACTGTGACTTGTCCATATATTTTACTTAATAATCCTAATATAAGTGGTTCTATTATAACAGCTACTTGGCTATCTTCTGGAACTAGTTATAATGTATATGTAGATGGTAATTTGGCACCCAATATGCCAACAAATTCCCTTACATTTACTTCTGGTAATTTAGCTAATGGTTCTCATACTATTGAGGTAGTAGCATTATGTAATTCTGGAACTCCTCAAAGAGATAGCCAAACTTTCTTAGTGAATACTTCTTGTCCTGTACCAAGTCAATTGGTTGCAATGATAAATAATGGAAGTGCTGGACTTAATTGGATACTTGATGCTAATTCTAATAATCAATCTCAAACAGTTCAGTATAAACTAAATACATCTGCTAACTACACAATAGCAGCATCTGTTAATTCAGTAACTACAACTTATACTATAAGTGGGCTTAATAAAAATTCAATTTATAACTTTCAAATTATAAATAATTGTTCTGCTAGTGGTCCTTCACCATCTACTCCAGTTAGTGCAATTGAATTTACCTGTCCTACAGTGAATTTAACATCAACAAGTTCTACAGTTATTTATTCCTTTGTAGGTCTTGGAGGTGATATAGATACTTATATTGTTACATTGCTAGATTCTACAGGTACAAATATAATTCAAACTAAAACAGAAACTTTACCGTTTCCTTCTACTATAACCAATACTTTTAGTGGTTTGGATTCTGTCACTGGTTATCAAATTCAAGTTACAGTAAAAGCGGCTCAATTTAATAAAGTTTGTACTAGTCAAACAGTAACTACATCAGCAATACCAGCTTGTCCAAGTATTTCTAACTTTACGGCAACAATAAACTAAATAAATAATGGCAACAATTAATACATCATGGGGTCCTTGTGGATCATCTTCTGACGGTCAGTTTCTATATTATGGTAAAACAAATATAGTTACCGGAACTCCAGTAAGTGGAACAGGATGGACTCTTTTCTCCGGAGCAGCTCTTCCAAATTCAGTTAGTTCTGAATTAATAACAGGGTTAGATGATAATGTAGAATATACTCTTTATAACTATTGTCATTGTACTACTTCTGGTAATGGACCTTTGAATACAATCGGACCTTATATAAAATATGTATGTCCAACTATACAAATAGCTCCCGCTACTTTCAATAGTGTAAGTTATACTTTAAATGTTCCCGCTTCAGCTAATAATACAGGAACTTGGATTCAAACAATTGCAGTTCAAGTAGTAGATAGTGGTGGAATAAATGTTTTGTATACTAATGTTCACAATTCACCTTTTCAACCTACTATAAGTTCTAATTTTACAGGACTTAATCCCTCTACAAATTATAGTTTAAAAATAACTTATACAAATAGTAATAATACTAGAGGAAGTGTTTGTTCTAGTTCTCCGTTTACTACAGCTGATGCATGTACCGCTCCTGTGGCAAGTGTTTCTAATATAACAGCAAATTCATTTGATGTATCATGGACTCCTTCTATTGGTGGTAGTTTTGATGTACTTTTAAATAACACACCAGTTGCAACAGGACTTACTTCTACTAATGGTGTATATACTGTAACAGGTCTTAATCCTGCTACTATTTATCAAGTTGCAATAAGAAAGAATTGTACTACAGGTGGAACAGCAGTAAGTAATACTGTAAATGTAACAACTGCTAATAGTTTAGTTACAGGAATAATGTCTATGAATGCGGTGTCTTCTTCTGGACAAAGTTCGGTATATTTACTATTTAATTTTCCTATAGCAACTCCAGCTCCGATAACTCTTTATTTTGGATTTACTCTTAACGATAATAACGTATGTAATTTCTCCAATGGTTATGATATATTCTCTTTACCTAGTGGATCACAAAATTGTCCACAAGCACCAACAGGAGATGGTAGCTATGGAGGACAGCCTAATTATCCTTTTGTAGTTAATATACCTCAAGGTATAACAACTTATAATAGTGGTACTAATATTCATACAACTAATCCTTCACCAACTCTTCCAAATAATCCTTGGCAGAATTTACCAAACACACATTTCACAGACTTGTATGTTAAGGTAAATAGTCCTTCTGGATATGCTGCTAATTTCTCTATAACAAATGGTGCTAATATAACTGGTGTAACTATTCACAATGTATAAATGAGCTAAGGTTTTTTTGGTTTACCGAAGCTTACTAACCCGGACTTAAATGAGCCGGGTTTTTTTATTGCCGAAAATAAATTTGGTAAATTGCCGAAAATTACTTATCTTTGTATTAGTAAAACACAAACTATGACAAAAACACAACTAAAAAAAGAAATCTTATCAAAGAAGTCCCTTTTAAAAAAGGGATCAGGATGGTTATCAGAAAAATACCAATGTGATGTTTCTATAGTAAAAGAGGTTCTTTCAGATCTAAAAGAAGAAGCTAAAACTTATAGAAATCAGATACCTACTAGAATAGTTGGAAGGAGAGTTGTTCAAACTTTCTATGATAAAATAAAAGAAAAAAACCCAGATTTAGAAGTTAAATATGAAGCACCAAAACAAGAAGTTTTAAATATAAAACCTTTTAAAGATGGAAATAAAGATAATGTCCTATTTATAGGAGATCTACATGCTCCTTTTATTTTAGATGGATATTTAGAGTTTAATATGGAACTTCAAAAAAAATATAACTGTGGTACAGTTATATTTGCAGGTGATATTATAGATTCACATTCGTGGTCATTTCATGAGCATAATGTGGATGGTATGAGTGTAAGAGATGAAATCACCGCAGCCACCAATCAGTTAAAACAGTGGTATAAAGCATTTCCAATAGCCACCGTATTATTTGGAAATCATGATCTTTTAATATCTAGAAAAGCAAGTGCATATGGTTTATCTCAGATATTTCTTAAATATTTTGGAGATATTATAGAAGCACCTAAGACTTGGAATTTTGTGCATGAACTTTATAGAGATAATGTTCTTTACATACATGGTTCACAAGGTAACGCAATAGATAGAGCATCCACCATACGTCATTCTATTTGTCAGGGTCATCTTCATTCTCAAGCCTTTGTACAATGGTCAGTATCTGAAATAGATTCGATTTTTGGACTTCAGGTAGGTTGCGGATTAGATCGTAAAGCATATGCGTTTGAATATGCTAAAGATATGCCAAAGAAACCTATAATTAGTTCTGGAGTCATACTTGATAAGGGAAAATTACCCATAATTCATTTAATGAGTTTGTAATTGTCATGGTGTGTGTTAATTAATCCTCAGAGAAATCTGGGGATTTTTTATTTAATTAACTTATAAAATTATTTGTTAATATAGAGAAAATGTGTTATATTATAGTACCGAATATCATTTGAAAACTAAACTTACCAAGTGAAGACATATAGAATATGTGATAGAAAAGAACCCAGATTTAGAGTATCTAAATTTAGATATTCAAATTTAAATAGAGAATTATTTGATAGATTTAAAGAAGCTAATCCAAGTATAAAAATAGATTATCTATTTTTTAAAGATATCATTTTTTCAATAAATGAAGAGATTATAAATCATGTCATAGAAAATAAAGAAGGTGTATTTTTACCTTCTGGTATGGGTAGGATTTACCTAGGATTATTTCCGCCAAAAGAGAGATACAAAAAAGCTGAAACAATAAGAAACCAGGGTATACATGCTACTCATTTTAACTTTGATTCAGATGGTTTAGTTGGTAAAATAATATGGGTATCTAATGATTCAAAATATAAAACTAAAAACTTAAGATTCTATGGTTTTGTAGGTCATAGAAATTTTAAAACAAAAGCTTCGCAAGGTTTTAAAAACACACCTGAAAAGTATCTAAAAGATATGATGTGGACAAGAAATATTGAGTATACAAAGAGAAAAATAAATGAAAGAAACGAAATTAACAGTCAGAGCGGCAATCAGCCAAATCAAGATACCGAACAAAGCAGTTAATGCTGACTCAAGACTAACTAATAAATATATCTATTCTTTACTTAGAAAACATAGAGATTTTCTACTTAAACAAGTAGATAGTAAGTTTCAGTTAATGAAACTTGGTTATTTGTTTCAAACATGGAAATGTGTAGATTTAGAACCTGTTTCAACTATCGAAGAATGCTGTGGATTAAAAACAAATTGTACAATATATAAAACTAGAAAAAAACTTCCATATATAATTTCAGGATCATGGGGACCCATTTTTAGAAAAGTTTCTAGTTTAGATGGATTTACAGAATTTACTTATATACCCATATCAGAATGGAATAGAAGACAAGAAGATACTAATAACAAATATAACAAAACTCTTTATTATTTTTGGAGTGATGGACATCTTTTCTTTCCAAATGTAGAATGGAAGAAAGTTAAAATAGAAGCTTTATTTGAGGAAGATATTGAGAAGTATAATGAATGTTGTGAAGAAGTAGATCCATGTAAAACATTCTTGGATAATACATTTAGAATACCAAAAGAATTAATGAGAGCTTGTATTGATCTAGTTAACATGGAAGTTCTTAAAGAATATCAAATAGTAAAAGAAGATGAACAAATAGATAAAAATGCAACAAGGCGTGATTGATATTAAAGATTATGATAAAAAGGATTCTTGTATATATTCAATAAAAAATATTGATAATAATAAAATTTATATAGGATCAACGAAGAATTTTCATAAGAGAGCTAAAGATCATAAAAATGACCTTAAAGGAAGTAGACATGGTAATATACATCTTCAAAGATCTTTTAATTTAGGAAATATCCTAGAAATGAAAATAGTAGAAAAATGTTTAGAAGAAAGTTTAGTTGAAAGAGAAAAATATTATATGAAAATTTATGATTCAAAAAACAGAGATTTTGGATATAATATATGTGATCCTCTAAGAGGACCTTGTAAAAAATTAACAAAGCAACAGATTGAAAATTTAGCAGAAGCAAGAAGAAGAGCTTTTAAAATTAAAGGTATGAAAAAACAAGAACCAGAACATATATTTAAAGCTGCGAAAGGTAAATGGAAGAAAGTGGATGTTTTTGATTCAAATAAGAATTTGTTATTTACATCTGATAGTATGATAGATGCAGAAAACAAAACAGGAGTAAAAAGACAGAATATAAGTCTTGGATGTAGACTTAGAAAATATATTTTAGGTGGATACATATTTAGATATCATAGCGAAAATATAAAAATAAATTAACTATGCCAACTACAATAAACAATAATCGTTTTAAGACGTTTGATCAATTAATGGCATCTGTTGAATCAGATATTGATAAATTCACTGATGAAGGATATGTTAATAGAGGTTTATTTATAAAAGAAGTACGTAAGGTAAATGCAGATCTTGGTTTGAAAATTAACATTGAGCGCGAAACTGTATTAGAAGTACAAGATTATGTAGCATTATTACCACCAGATTTCCTATTTTTACAGTTAGCATTAGCTTGTCATGTTTCTTATGTTAGAATACCTGTAATAAGAGGTATACAAACAGAGATGCATAGTGAACAAATTGAAACAAATGGTATAAGTGAAATACCAACTAGTTGTTTTTTAGAAAGTTGTGATTTTGGTAATTGTGGCGGACCATGTGAAAAATGTATGTGGGTAACTCAAAAAGTAGGTGTTAAAATTCATACTTTTACTGATCTAAAAGAACTTCAATTAACTAAATCATCTCACGGTAGATGTTCTGATAATTGTCTTAATTTAAGATTTAAGTCTCCACATCAAATAAAAATAGAGGATGATCACGCTACTTTCTCTTTTAGAGAAGGAAAGGTCTATATTAATTATTTGGCTGATATGGTAGATGAAGAAAATAATGTAATAATTCTAGACCATCCTACTGTAAATGACTATTACGAATATGCAGTAAAGAAGAAGTTCTTTGAAAATATGTTTTTAAATAAAGAAGGAGATTTTCTACAAGCTTATCAAGCTATGCAAGCTGAATTACTTAAAGCTAGAACGTTAGCAATAACTTTTGTAAATACTCCAGAATACGGAGACTTACAGAAAATGTTTATAGATAATAGAAATAGATTTTATAAAAAATATGTAAGGTATTTTGATAATAACGATCAAGGATATTACAATGGAGAAAGTCATGGTAATGGACATTTCGGGAGCAATAGACCAGGACGCATTTGGTAAGATTATAAAAGCTTACAATGATTTAAGTCCTGATGGAGAATTGCAAATATATATAAATAGTTCGGGTGGCGATCCAGAAATAGGAGATGCTATAGTAGATCTGATAAACAATAATTCAGAAATAACAACTTTAATAGGATATGGAAAACTTTGTAGTGCTTGCTTCGATTTATACTTCAAGACTAGATGTACTAAACGATTACTTAATGGAACAATTGGAATGGCCCATCTAAGTAGAGTTGAAATGGAAACTTTTACTATCACAGACAATAAAGAGAGAATGGAAGCTGATGTTTATAAAAAATGGTGGAATGAAGATAAAAATAAGAGATTAAAGTTTTATGAAGAAATTGGGCTTGAAAAAAAGGAAATACTTAAAATAAAAAAGAGAGGAGACGTTTACTTTCAACATAATAGACTATTAGAATTACTTAATGGAAAATCTTAATTCCAACTATATAAATACTCCTGGTAAAGGTTTAATAACAGATTTAGATGCTTATTTGGTATCAAAGGAGTTGTATACCTATGCTAGGAATTCTAATTTAAACACACATCAAGGAAATTTAAGTTTTCTGACAAACGAAGTCAGTAATCAGCATTGTGTGGATTTACCTTACATTTGTATAGGATTTGTTAAATTAATAGGATTTAGATGGGCATTATTTTTAACAGATAATACCAGTAGTGAAATTGGTATATTTAACAGTAGTGATTGTTCATATACAAAAATAGTAAATGATAAATGTCTTAATTTCAACACTTCTCATTTAGTAAAAGCATCTTCTAAAGAGAACTTTGATTGTTCTGAAAGTCTTTATTGGACAGATGGTAATAATCCAAGAAGAACTCTCAATTTATCAAAAATACCTTATCTTTTTATATTAGCTGATGATGTATGTCAAACAAAACAATTTACTAAAAATTTAGATTGTAATAAAATATTGATGACACCTCAACTAACTATTCCAGTTATAGATGTTACTTTAGGAGGTGGTGGAGAATTATCCAATGGTGCTTATCAATTTGCAGTGGCTTATTCTATAAATAAGCAAAGAGTATCAGATTATTATTCAATAACTACACCACAGGATATTTGGTCTCATTTTAATTTAGGTCAGGCCTTAAATATAAATATAACTAATTTAGATAGAGATTTTGATGAATATGAATTGGTTGTTATATACACGCAGAAGCAAACTACAACTGCTAAATCAGTTGGATTTTTTTCTACATCAACTAGTTTTCATCAAATAGATAATATAAATCGTCCAGAATATTTAACTCTTCCTTTCGAAGATATTTTAACTTTAAGACCAAAATATTTCTTAGCTGATGATGTAGTAAATAATGATCAATTTCTTTTATGGTCGGGAGTAACTACTCGCCCAGAATTAAATTATCAATTACAGGCTATGAATATAGTTCCTAAATGGGTTCTATATCAAGTATCACCGGATTACTATGTCAATGGTGGAAATAATGTAGGATATTGTAGAAGAGAGAGATATGGATTTGGTATTCAATGGTTATTTAATACGGGACAATGGTCTAGTGCTTTTCATATACCTGGCAGAAAATCCGAAACAAAGGATTTAACTCAAGCTGTAGGATCAGATGTATATGAAGTAATAACACCTAATAATCCTAATCTTCCAAAGTACTTTCAAGTATATGACACGTCTAAAAAAGGCATTGTAGTAGGATCTAAATCAACTATACCAGGACCAATATTAGAAGGTGAAATGGGATACTGGGAAAGTACAGAAACATATCCGGATAATGTAATTCAATTTGGAACAGATGCCTGTACACCAATTAGACATCCACAATTTCCAGGTGAATGTAATGCACCAAGATATCAAAAAGGAGGAGGATTTATAAATCTCTTAGGAGTAAAGTTCGAAAATATAGAACATCCTAAAGATGATAAAGGAAATTATATAAAAGATATAGTTGGATATAGAGTGGTAAGAAGTAGTAGAGATGGTAATAGATCAGTTATTGCAAAAGGTATGTTCTCTAACGTTAGAGGATATAAAGAACCGGTGGATCAAGGTGGAGATAATCAAGAAGTATTATATCCAAATTATCCTTATAATGATTTAACAAATGATACTTTTATATCATCTAAACAAACTAATTATTCGGGTGGAGAAAGAAACTTTACTCCTCTTACTGAAGTAAAAACAGATCAGTTTAATTTTCATTCTCCTCATACTCTATTTAATAATGTAGCTTTAGGGGAAGAAGTAATATTTGAGACAGAAGAAATAGGTAATGTAAGTGGATCGTTTCAAACTGTTTATAATCATCCTAGAGATAAGGTATTAAGTAATTCAGTATTTTGGTTAGCAACAGCAGTTGGTGCTATAGATGGAGTTTTATCTGTGTTTGGTAAAAGATGTGTAACCGGTATAAAAGACGGTATAGTAAATATATTATCTGTAACACCTACACCAGCTGATATTACAATAACTGCTATTGGTATGCAGTTTTTACAGCAATGTGAAGGACTTGTAAATGGACTTAGTTTTACTCAAATACTTCAATTACCAGCTATAGAAGCCATCGCAAAAGCAGCATTAAAGATTTTACAAACAGCAGCTGCAGCAGGGATGGGAGTTTATTTTGCATTTAATACTGCTAATCAAATAATAAGAGATTTACAATCTTTTATGACTTATCAGAAATATGCTATTCAATATAATAGTCATGGTATATTTAATAATTATGCTTGTGCTCCAATAGATAATACAAGAAGAAAATTAAATTATTATCAATATTTATATGATGGAATCAATACAGTTAATAATGTTAAGTTTAATAACTTCAAAAGAGAGTCTTCTGTATACTTACAACTTAGTGATGTAATAGCTCCTCCCACGCATAATGATAATACAAGAAAGAATATAATGGATGCTGGTAAATGTAATGCTCCATTTAGCTCTTTTAATACTATAGCTAGTCTTTATTACGGAATGATAAAAAATAAGATTAGTGATCAGTATGGTCAAATAGATTCTATCGTTTATCAAGATACTGGTTATACTAATTTAAATCTTGTTAGCTCCGAAGCAATAGGTAGCACTGATCTTTTTTATATGACCGATACTGTTTTTGGAGGTGATACGTATATAAATAGATTTGCATTTAATAAACATCATCAGTTTTTCAGACAAAATATAGCAAACAGTAATTTTCCAGATGGTACTGAGTTTGATTATAGCCAATATAGAAATGTAGGTTTTCCTAGGTTTTGGTTAAATAGTGAGAGATATGATATGTCCGAAGTTATTGTAGTAGGTAAAAGTCCTAGTAAATTACCTAATAATAAATATAACTTAGATTGTACTGTTTCTCCAGGTGGATTACAAATACTTAATCTTAAAAATGTAGGGGGTTATTTTCATCTTTATAATAGTGGTATAGTAGATTTCTTTGTAGAATCTGATTATAATTTAGACTACAGAGATTATACAGGACAATTTCAAAACTTCTATTCTAGGACTCAGACTAGTTTAAGTGATATATTTAGAAGTGATAGAATAGATACACCTGAACAATTCATATATGATAAATCTTTATCTAAACAATTGATTGAAAATTCTATATTACAACAAAGGATAGATTATGATCCATTAATAGATGAGACTTGTTTTTCTAAATATAAAAATAGAGTAGCTTATTCATTACCAGCATCACTAGATTTAAAGAGTGATAACTGGTTAGTTTACTTAACAAATAATTATTATGATTTTCCTTTGTCCGACTTTGGTGCTATCACAGGTATGCATGCTGTTGACAACCAACAAATATTATTTACATTCGATAAATCCGCTCCCTACATAACAATAGGTAGAGATGAATTACAAACGACTTCTGGTCTAAAAGTAGTTATAGGAGATGCTGGATTATTTGCAAGAGAACCTCGTCCTCTTTTATATACTGATTACTGGTATGGTAATTCACAATCTAGGTGGGCTTTTGTGAATACTCAATTTGGATCATTATATACCTCTCAGAGACAAGGTAGAATATTCAATTGGAAAGGACAAATAGAAGAGATAAGTAGAAAAGGTATGCATTGGTGGTTTAAGAATTATTTACCAAGTAACCTTTTAAGACAATTTCCAGACTTTAAAGATTCAGATAATCCTGTAGTTGGAGTAGGTTTAACTAGTGGTTGGGATAATACAGATGAAAAATATTATTTATCTAAAAGGGATTACATACTCAAAGACACATATGTTGGTACCCTTTTATATGATTCTGTAAAGAATGAATTAACTTATGGAGGTAATAAAGTAAAACTAGGAGATCCTATCTATTTTGATGATGCTTCTTGGACAATATCATATAGTCCAAAAGATGAAATGTTTGTAAGCTGGCATGATTGGCAACCTGATTGGATCATACAAGGAGAAAAACATTTTTTTACTATTAAGTTCAACCAGATTTGGACACATAATAATAGATGCGATTCTTATTGTAATTTCTATAATCAGGACTATCCATGGGAGATTGAGTACTTAGTTAATAATGGCGGACAAGTTGAAGTATTAAGAAACATAGAATACATACTTGAATCTGGTATTTATTATGATAACTGCAGGTATTTTCATCAGATTCTAGATGATAACTTTGATACCTTAGTAGTTCATAACCTAGAGCAATCTAGTGGCTATTTAGGTCTTAAATTACGTAAGAGAAACAATATAAGTGATATATTAAACTATCCTAACTTAACACCAGAAGGTTGGTTAGTATCTTATTCTAAAACCGAACAAAAAACTAGAATAGATCAGTTCTTTGATTTAACTAAAGATAGAGGAGAATATACTAAGAATAATTATCCACTTTGGACTGTAGCTCCTAATGGATATATTAGGACCGTCACAGATGCTGCAATTAATCAAGGTAAAAATATCTTTGAACGTAAACGCTTTAGAAACACTTGGCACAAAATATTATTGTCTAAATCTATTTCATCCAATAAAAAGTACATCCTTAAATTAGCTAATTCTAATCAAACAATAAGTCCACGATAATGGCAGATAATATATTTTCGATCCCTGGTTATAACCCTTTGAGATTTAATCCTCAGATGCCACTTGCTCAAACAAAGGATAATCCTAATGTACAAGGACCTCAATTTATTAATCCTTACGAGAAACAGAATCAAGGAGTATCTCCTTATACTATGCATCCTAGTTGGCAGTTTGGTTTAAATTATAATCAAATAGCGTTCTCTAGTGCTGTACAAGGTATTGGAGCTTTTTTACGTAGTAATAACCAAAGAAAAGACTTTAATAGTTATAACAGAGTACAACAAAGTCCTTTATCTCAGATACCAGAGAATCCTAATAATACTGATCAAGCTATGTATGGTATGAAACAATTCGCAGAAGGTGGACAATTTGATAACTTTGATGATTTTGATGAAGATGATTTTGAAGATCTAAAAGGAGAATTAGATAGATATTTTAACGATAAAGGTCAACCACAGCCCGAAGGCGCTAAAGAAGAGGATAAAGAAGAACCTAATGAACAAAAACAACCCGAACCCGAAGAACAAGATGATCAATCCTCTAACGAAGCCTTGAATTTTTTAAATCAACCACAACAAGATAACCAAGACGATAGTCAAGTTAATCAATCAGATGAAGACATAATAGCACAGTTATCTGGACGTCAACCTATACCGCATCAAGAAGCTCCTCATCCTTCTGTATATTCAACTAAACCTACAGATGATGTAACAGCATTTAAGAAAGGTATAGCAGCTGTAGAGAACGCTAATTATAGTGAAGGTAACAAGAATTCGAGTGCGTTTGGTAAATATCAGTTTACAGCACCCACCAGAGAATCAGTGAGAGAACAATTCTTCAAAGATATAAAGAAAGAAGACTTTGAAAGCGCATATAAATCAGATCCTCAATTCCAAGAAAGAGTAATGGATGTTTATGGTAATCATCTTTTACAGAAGTATACTGATCCACATAAAGCTGCCACCGCTTTCTTTTTAGGTGAAGGTAAAGTGGGTATGTACAATCAACCTGATTACAATCCAGGTAATGGTAATGTATCAGTAGGTAAATACTTAAGTACATTTGATAAAGGATACAGTAAAAGACAGGGTGGTCATATAATGAATTCACCCGGATCAGTAACTACAGGTTTTGATAGACCATACAACTTTAAGATGGAAGATGGTGGCGATCCTCAAGATCCTAAAAAACCAGTACAAACTAATAGACCTACAACTGCTGATAGTGTAGCTTTATATAACAATGCATTACAAGTTGCAAACTATTATAAAAATTCTGGATATACACAGGGTATATCAAAGTCACCAAGTTTAACTGACTGGAATGATCAAAATACTGAAGCTTATAATAAGTTTGTTGGTAGTAATTTTAAAGCCTTAACTGAAATTGGTTATAGAAACCTTAATCCTGAAGAATATAGAAAAAATATTGATAATAATGTTTACTATCAAAGGGAAATGGCAAATAAAGTATTAGATATGAGGGTTCCTAGTTCTAGATTTGATAGGAGAATTGCACCACAATTTAGTTCTTCCTTAACCAAGCATACTGGTAGTGAGTTTGAGCGATCTAATGTGGTAGATACATATTCTTATGATCCTATAGCAGTCAAACCTTGGAACATGTTGACTCCTGATGAAAGACAACAAAGAGTAACCAAGTACGGTTATCCTATTACAAATCATGAAGAAATAACTAAAACAACTCAACCACAATATCAACCTCCAATAGCTAAAGGATCACAAATACAAGGACCACAAAAATTAGCTACAGATAAGGTAAACATAGAAGCACCTACAGGAGGTACGGGACCATTAGCTGGTGGACCTACTAACTTCTCTTTTACAGGTAGAAATGATCAAGGTCAACAGGATACTAGATATTTCTCAGATTTAGATACATGGAAAGCAGCTACTGATCAAATGGGATATAGATGGAGAAATGAAACTAATAATGGTAAACAAGCTAATGCTTCCGGTTATCAGTTTAAACAAGGAGGAGAATATCATTTAACCAATCTACAAATTGCGCAATTGAAAAAACAAGGTTACGAAATAGAAATAATAAAATAATGCCAAAGGTAAGAATCAAACAAACTCCGAGACCTGGACAATTTATTCCACAAATGGATTCACTTGGTGAGGAAATTCGTGGCACAAGTAAAAAGTTTAAGAAAGGTGGTAAAACACGTACTAACTCTAATAGTGATCAAAGTTATCCTTTTCAGAGGGATCAAGGTTATATGTATGAAGATCAGGCTCGTGACATGGGTGGAGTGATTGAAAAAATGCACGTTCCAAACATGAATACTAATATGTATTTCAATGGTGGTCCAATAAATGGAGTATTAAGATACGATCAAAATAGTTATAATGATGGTGGATTATATGATCAAAACTTAATTGGAAATATAACCAATCCAGAACATTATACTAATAGTGATTATAATCAATATAAGAAAGGTGGATGGTTAAAAGGTGCAGTAAATCCAGCGCATAAAGGTTATTGCACACCTATGAGTAAATCTACTTGTACAGGACATCGTAGAGCATTTGCATTAACCATGAAGAAACATCATGGTTTTCATAAGAAAGAAGATGGTGGTAATATAGATGATGGTCCTGGTAAACAACCTAAACAACCATCTGTACCAACACCTAGATCAGCTAGTAATCCTTATGGACCGCGATATCTATTTACTGGAATAACTTCTCCACATAGCCAAGATGATAGTCTTTATTACTCAAAAGTTTATTCCACAACTTTAAAGAGAGATCCTAACTATAAAAATTTTATTACAGATCAATTAAATGTATTAAATAATGATAAAAGTAGTAATTTAGATAGACAAGATGCTTTACGTTTATCTAAAATTGCAAATAATGCTATGATAGATGGACTTAGTACTCTAAGTAGTCATAAAGGAGGAGGAATAATACATTCTTTTAAACAAGGTGGTAAATATATAGGTGCTGGTCCCAACACAGATCTGAACCCAACTACAAATCATTCTATAGCTGATTACAACCCCTATGTTTACTTTAAAAACAAAAACTGGTACATAACATCCAATCCAGAAGATGATAAGATTACAGAGTCTGTAAAGCCAATAGATAGAGAAGATGCAAATATAGAAGCAGAGAAAGGTGAGTATATGGTAAAACCTGGACTTACTGGTCTTTACAAAGTTACAGGTAAAACACATGCAGAAGGCGGAACTCCTTTATATGCAGAAGGCGGATCTTTTATATTTAGTAATGATCCTAAACTATCTATAAATAAGAATGAAAGAGAAAGTTTTGGATTTAAAGGTGGTAGTTCTTCTTCTAAATCTAAGAATACTCCAGCTATGGTATTAGGTAGAGAGGTCAATCCTAAAGAATATAATGGTTATTTAGCAACTTTAGAAAATCCAGATACAGATAGAATAGCTAAAACAACTGCTGGATTAATGTTAGAGAAGTTTCAACAGAAGCTTGGACAGATAGCCTATTTACAAGAGAATAAAAAAGGTACTAAGCCTCCAGATTTTTCTCAAGGTACAGCTCCGGTAACTCAACCTCAATTTCAAGATATTGATGAAAAAATGTCTGAATATAAACTTGGAGGTTATGCAGGCGGTGGAGATATTGATCCAAACACAGGTTTACCAATAGACTCAAGAGATCAATATCCTGGTGGCAGAACCACACTTGGTAGAATCACTCCTAAAGGATTATCCAATAACTTTAACTATCCAGGTGGTGTTCCAAGTCTTATTAAAGATTGGCAAGGAGCCGGTATTGATTTAACCAATATGGACTCTCGTGAAGCTCAAAATGCCATGTATGGGTGGGCACAAAAGAATAATCCACAGTTAATTAGGAATATGTGGAATCAGTATGGTAACACAGCGCGGGGTAAACAATACGGATTAAATTATGATTATGATAATTTAAATGATAAACAACTCGGAAGAGCAGGAGATGCTTATGCTGATGGAATGCTTGGAGCTAGAACATTTGCTCCTATTCAAGGTCATACTCCTCCTGGACCTTATACTCCAGGATTAGCTAGACCAGATCAACCTAATGTACAAGCACCACCTCCTGGTCAACCTGCACAACCAATTAATAATCAACCTTCTAATCCTACTTTACCCTATCAAATAAAAGGTAAGTTAACAGATAGTCAAATAGCTAATTTAGGTTATTTAGGACTCCAGTCTCTTAACATAAATAGATACATGCCTACTAGACAACAAGTATCTTTACCTCAAGTTAAATTAGATCAAATAAATGCGCAACCTTATGTTAATCAAGTAAATAATCAAGCACATGAAGCCTATCAGTTGGCAGCTCTTAATCCCAAAACTTCTTCTCTTATGGGTAGTAATATCCGTGGTACTGTAATTGATCAAGCTAATCAAGCCATTGGTAATGTTGCTAATCAAAATTCTCAAATTGGTAACCAACAAAATCTTACGAATCTTCAACAGATGACTCAACAAGTAATGGCTAATTCTCAATTTAATAATCAATATTATAACGAAGTTCAAGCAACTAATCAAAATTTTGATAATGAGCGTAGATTTGCAAGCAATCAGTTTGTTTCAAATCTTAATAATTATCAGTCACAAGCTGATAAATTAGCTTGGCAAATGGCTTCAGTAAATAGATATGGAACTAGAACCGTAACTGATCCTAAAACTGGTAAACAATATAATCTACCAACTCCTCTTTATGAAACTAATAAAAATGGTATTCAGTATAATGGTGACGTTGCTAATATTAATATGGCTTCAGGTGCTAATAGAATTAATACCCCGCAAGAAATAGCAAATATATATAAGCAATTCAAAGATTCCGGAATGCCAGATGTAGAAGCACAAAGAATTGTAAGTGCTATAATAAGATCAAGAACAACTAAAGGTACTGAAAATCAAGGTCCTTTCTTTATGCAAAATCCGTATGGAATGGGACAATAATTAATGTAAAAAATTATTTGTTTAATTGATATAAATATTGTATATTATAATATAGGTTTAATATAAACTTAATAGATTAATGGAAAATAATAAAGTTATAGATCTTTTAAAGCAACTTCAAAAAAAGCAAATGACTTCTGAAGAAAAGGAGAAATGGCCTAAAGAAGCTGCTCTATATGTCTATAGACCTGAGACACAATATAAATGTGAAGAATGCGTATTCGCTAAAGTTAAATCAACTAAGTGCGCACTCTATGGACCCCTAGAAGATATTAAACCTGAAGGTAGTTGTGGTCTTTGGATTCATATGGATCCAGAATCTGAACTTTCAGATAAGATACCTTATTTGAGTCTTGTCACAAAATTAGAAACAGGTTATACCGAATCAAAAAATGGCTTTAGTTGTAAAAGATGTGAGTATTTTTTACCAGGTAAACAGGATTGCAAAAAGGTAAGGAAAGATTCACCTGGTGACACATTTGGTATAATTTCAGGAGATGCTTGTTGCAATCGTTGGGAGAAAGATAAAGTTAGAGGAGATATGACAGATAAGCAATTACAAAAATTTTTAGAAAATAAATAATGGCTACATACCAAGGTAATTATGATGCTCAGTCATATCAAGTAAATCCCTATCAAGCTCCCGCACAGGAGATGGTTCAAGCTATACAAACTCGTCAAAATTATTGGGATAGTGCAGCAACTAGTGTAAAGAACGCATATCAAAATTATCTTAATCTTGACCTCACTCGTCAAGATAATCACGAACGCTTAAATCAGTTAATGACCGGTGTAAATCAGCAGTTAAAGCAAGTTACCCAGACTGATTTATCGTTAGGTGAAAATTATGGTAAAGCATTAAGTATATTTGATCCTATTATAAAAGATGATAATATAATGGGAGATAATGCTATTACTCGTCATTATAAAGATCAGTTTCAAATAGCACAAGGATATAGAATAAAAGATAATGGTAAAGGTTATAGTGATACTAATGTAAGAGATTTGGGTAACCACCTACAAGATTTTGCTGCAGATTCTAATGCGTCTAATTGGAGACAACATTATGGCTCACGTTCTTTTTATTCTCCATATGTAGATGTAGCAGCTGAAACTAGACTAATAGGAAAAGACTTTAAACCTGATGTTACTACACTCAGTGGTCCAATGAGTTTAGATAAGGATGGAAATCCTAACCCATACATGATGACTAAGACGGATAAATCCATTATAGCTTCTCAATATAGAGCTTTTTTAGACGCTCATTTATCAGATAAAGCAAAAGATCAATTAGCAATAGATGGTCGTGTAAAATATCATGGTAATATAGGCGCATTAGCTCAGGATTACACCACTCATAATCAAGAGAAAATAAACTACTACACAAATGAAATTAAGTCTTTAAATGGTCAGATAGCAGGTGCTACTGATGATAAGAAACAAGCTTATAGATCTCAGATAAATAACTATGATGCATTAGTAAAAGAACTTAATCTAGAAAATACTAAAATGCATGCTGGTGATTTTTCTGGGATAACTCCTAATAAAGATCAGATAGCATCTAGTATATACACTAATAATTATACAGACTATGTAGCAAAATCTTCTGCACAGAAAAACATAGACATTAAATATACTCCTGATCAAGTATGGAAGACTATGTACTTGCAGGATAATGAAAATAAAAGATTCAATATAGCTAAGGATACTCAATGGGAAATAGCTAAGTTAAACAATGAAACTAAATTAACTATAGCAGGATATAAATTTGGACCCAATGGTCAACTATTAACTGGTATAGCTGGATATGGTACTTCTGATAAAAGTAGTGATGAAAACTTTGGTATTGATAAATTCAATGAATTAAAAGCAACCAGTGCCACAGATTTCTCTAAAGCTGTGGATCAAATGAATAAAAAAGTTGCTTCTGATAAAGGTATAGATCCAATGGATGAAAAAGTACCAAAAGCAACAAGAGATTCGGCTGTTGCAGAGTGGATGGCTGATCCCAGAAATAAAGCTGACGTGGCTCAGTATAATGCAGCAGCGGCAAAAAAAGGAGCAGAAGATCAAGCATATACTGCTATAAATGATTATATAAATGGTAGAATAAAAAAAGAAAGTCCAAATTTATATAACGGTAGAGAAGATGTTATAAATGGATTAACTCAAGGTGGAACTTTTAATTTAGTTCAAAAAACTTCTAATTACAGATCAATCACAGATAGATCAGGACCACAAACACCATTTTCTTTAACTGGTCAAGATATGCAGAAAATAATCAGAGGTACTCATCCTAGTATAACATTATCTTCTGAAGAAGAAACTACAGGAGTTTCAGGTATTGGTGGTACACCTGTTACATCAAAAGTACCTGTTCTTAAATATAATGGGAAAAGTTATTATTTGCCAGAACCTTTAAGTAAAACCATATATGCTGCTGGAATTGCAGATAAAAATTTTGAATCTAAAAGAAATGAATTACTTAATCAAAATATAAACAGAGTAATAGGTAAAGAAGCTTTATATCAAGATGACAAAAATCCTTATTATAAAGCGGCGCATAATATAACTGCCAGAATAGTAATGGGAAGTGATGAAAAGTTTAAACCTGATGATGTTGTCTTAACTGATAAGGATAAGTTTGGAAATGTTTATTTCAAAGTACAAACAGAGAAGAGTATTAAAGAGAATGAACTAAAAACTAGAGTCGAAGCTGAAGGAGGTAGATATATAAAAGGAGAAGATAAATTTATGTTACCTGGAAATAGATATGGTAATCTAACTAATTCTCAAAGTTTTAGTGATCCTAAACTTGCCCCATTAAAGACATTGATAGATTTTAAATCTAGTGCTACTCCTAATGATAGATTCAATACAGCACCTCAGACATGGGGTAATAGAAATTTTCAGTTTAAAGTAGATATGGAAAACGGACATCCTTCTTATAGAATAATCGATCCTTACACAGGAGCACAATTTGGACAAACAGATTTAGGTGAAGGTTTCTCAACACTTGAAGCAGCAGCAGCTAAAGCAACTTGGCTAGGATATTTAAATCCAGTTGACTATACAAATAAAGTAAAAACTATAGGTGGAGTTCCAGGATACCAACCAAAATAATTAACAATGCCTACATCAGATAATTTTACCGGTATTAATGATACAAACATTCTCGCTGCCCAACAAGACAGCGATTCTCGTTTTAGTGATTTAATGCAAAATAATCCTAAGTCTTTTGTTGATCCAAATAATATTACTCAACCAGAAGCTCCTAAAGGACTTTATGGCACTGTTAATCCAGGAGAGAATATTAATATAGATAAAACATCTTATGCTTATAATGCTGCGGATTATAATAATAACACAACAAATCTAGCTAAAAAATATCCAGGATCAAACGGACTTCCGGATATTTTACTTCCTCAATCTGAAACCAATAGATATACAGGTAATGACTTCGGTTTTAAGATAGATAGAAACAATGAATCTTTTTACGAGAAACAACAAGGTTTTTGGAAAACATTAGGTAATGTAGGAGCTAATCTTATAGGTAAGACTGTTGCTTATGCTGCACAGAATGCTGGATTTATATTAGGTGCACCAGTTGCAGCAGGAACTATGGATATTAGTAATATGACTGACAACTTTTTAGTTCGCGCTGGAGATTGGTTAAAAGATAAAACAGCTGAAGATTTTCCAATATATAAGAGCGATAAATATACTCAAGGTAATATCTGGGAAAAGTTAGGTACTATTGGGTGGTGGGCAGATGATGCTGCAGATCGTGTTGCACTTACAGCAGCTATGTTTTTACCTGGATTTGCAGAAGCTAAAGGTCTTGGATTATTTGGTACTACTTTAGATACAGCGGGTAATTTAAGAGCTACAGGAATAGCTACAAAAGCCATTCAAAATTTAGCCGCAGATCCTGAAAATTATGGACAATTAGGTAAACTATTTTTATCTAAATTATATAAAGCTGCAGCAGAAGGCGTAGCAGATACAGGTACTCAACCTGCGTTAAGAGCATATGCACAGAACTTAAGTCGTGCAGAATTATTCGGTTGGAATATAATAGGTCAGAGTGGTTTAAATGCTAAGGAGACTCAAGAAGCTATAATGAAAGCTACTGGAGATAAAGATAAAGCAGCTAATGGAGCAATGAAAAGTTTCTGGGAAACGGTTCCTTTAGCTCTTGCAGGATCTCTTGTGGAAATACCACAAATGTTTAGTACTAGAAATACTGCTAAATCCATTTTAAATAAAGTATTTAATAAAGAAACCGGAGAGACATTAGAAGAAGGACTTGCTTTAAAAGGACCATCTATAGGTAAAACTTTACTTAAAGCAATAGGAACTGGTTTTGAACATGGTCAGAATGAAAGTATGCAGGTAGCTGTTTCTAGATATAACGAAGAAAGTGCAGAAGGTAAAGACAAAAGAGGAACTCTACAAGGAATATTTGGAGACTTTATGGATAATATTCATGATCCCAATGGTCAGAATAATATTGCTCTTGGTACCATACAAGGTATTTTAATGACACTTGGTGGAAGAGGTTTTGATAAATTTGTTACTCATCAAACAGAGAATGAAGGTAAACAAGCTTTAGCTGTATTTAATAGTATTAATGAAGCTAGACTCGCTAGAAGAATATATGGAGCGGATTTTAATCAAAGAGACGAGAACGGTAATATAGTTGTAGACGCTCAAGGTAAGCCTGTAAAAGATCAACAGAAAATAGCTGATGCTGGACTCTCTTTAGCTGGATCACAAAATGCAGTAGAACTAAAACAAAAAGCTTTAGAACAAGGTAACTATACAGGAGCAGCATTTGTTGATCATAAAATGTTATCTTCTTTTGCTTATAATTTCTTTGCAGACGCAAATGGTATGGAACATCTAAGTAACATACTTAAATTAGAAGCAAAAACTAATGATAAGAATCCAGATAGAATTAATGATGTAGATGAAAATGGAAATGAAATAACTCCACAGGTTCAATTACAAAGAAACCTAAATACTATAAACGAACTCAGAAAAGTTTATAATGCTATAGATCAGCGTCATGCTGGTTTTATGAATCTTGATATTGATAAGAAAAACAAAGATGAAGTAAAGCAAGCCACAGCTTTCATAGATAAACTTAAATTTGATCAATATAATGAGGCATCCAAACAAATCTTTTTTAAAAATCAAATAGAAAAGAACAATCGTGAGATAGCTTCTTTAGGAGTAGATACTCTTGATGATAGTAACCATTTCAAAGATCCTTCCAATCCAATGGAGGAGAAGTTTAACGAGTTACATGTAATGAATGGTGCACTAAATGAAATCTTAGATGAATCAAAAGAAAAGTATAAAAACTTAGTAAATAAGAAATTACAAAAAGAAGCTTTTAAAATAGATAAAGCTTTTAATGAACAAGTAGAAGAAAAAGCAAACTCTCAACCTAAACAAGAAAACGTTGAAACTACCCCAGAGCAGCAGCCAACAGTGGTCAATAATCCAACATCGCAGAACCAAACTCAAACACCAGAGACCGCGCAACAGACAACTCCACTACAAACAGAAGGCACATCCACGCCAGAAGTAGCTAAATCTATTCCAGCAGGACAAGCTTTATTAAATAAAAGAAATGAAGATTTAGCGAAAGCTACAACTCAAGAAGAGAAAGATGCTATACAACAGCAGTATGTGAAAGATTCATTAGATATTGCTGATAAAAAGAAACAACAAGAAAAGAAACCAGGTAAAAGTGTAGTTGATATAAAAGAAATGATACCTGATACTAAGACAATTCATAAAGATGAATTGGCTAAGTTAAATAGTATTATTAATGAAGAAGCAAGAAATGGTAATATAACTCCAGAACAAGAGCAACAATTGCTCGATACTTTAGATAAGAAAAAAGTAGTAGGTACTATATTTGATACAGAAGATTTAGAAGATGAAACTCCTGAAACACAGGAAGAATCTGAACCTACTCAAGTAGAACCTACTGACCAATCTATAGATAGTGGTTCTTCTACAGAAGATTCTGAGCAAGTTATACCTGAACAAGAATATGATCCTGAGACAGCTGATATTGATACTAGAGGATTAGAAGATTCTGTATATTCTAGCCTTGCATTTGAAACTTCTAATAAAACTGTAACACAAGAAGAAGGTGTAGATAGCAGAGGTAGATTTAATAATACTTTAGATGAAGAACCTTACAAACAATTCATACAGGGGTACTTACGTTATTTAAATCAAAACGGTTTACCAGTTGATGGTTTACATGGAAAGATAATAAAAGATAATGAAGCTTTACCTCATACTGAAGAAACTCAAGCAGCTATATTAACCAAAGGTTATGGTTCTGTATTAGTTATAACTGATATAGATCGTAATATTTTACATTTCGATAAAAATTATACATCATCTCCGGATGAAAGAGAAGGAGCACAACCTATTGTATTTTCTTTTACTTCTCAGTATTTTGATGATTTAAAAAATGCTCGAGCTGCAGTAGGTCAGGAAAGAACTGGAATATCAGCTGATGATTTCTTAAAAAAATATCAAACAGAAAAAGAGCAACAAGATTTAGCTAGACAACTAAATTATAAAGGTAAAGAAATAAATGTAGAAGTAATTGGTATATCAAAAGGAGTAACAAGAAAATCTCAAGAACCTATCAGAGCTTCTGATGTTATTACTGAATCAATGAAACCATTACTTCATATACCTTCTAGTAGTGAAAGATTTGATCCAGCAAATCCTGAAGCTAGTAAATACGTATTGCACGGTAATCAAACACTTATTAGTGGAGCTCTTTATGCTGAAACTGTTGATTCCAATACTAATATAGTATCTTATACTAGACTTATACCTAACTTAATTTCAGATATACCCGAACTATTTGAAAATATAAAGTCTTTACTAAATAATAAATATACAAATAAAAATCAAGCTATAATTGCCAGGGATTATTTAAAAGAGTTATTATTTTTAGGTAGACCAAAAAGACCTAATTTAACTATAACTGAGAATGAAGATGGATCAGAATATAATATTAGATTACTTCAAGATGACCAATTAATAGATCCAGAGGCAACTATGACATTTATTACTCAACAGAGATTGAATATATCAAAGTCTAATATTGAAAATGATGAACATAATGAAGTAACATTAAAAGGTAATAATATAAAGATTGAAACGAAACCTAATTATAAAAATTACATACTACAAAATTCTACTACTGTAGATATACCAGTTCAAACTTCCGAGGGTTCTAAATTCATACCACTTAATACATATGCAGCTTTCAACTTCTTAGATAGTGTTGATAGTATGAAAGCTAAATTAGCTGAACCTGAAAAAGAGTTTGCTGAAGAAAGTGGTACTAATTTTGATGAAAACAGTGTTGCTATATTTAGACACGGACAGAATAACGAAGATATAACTGGAAAGAATTCTGGAAAGAATGACATACCTCTAAATAAAAAGGGTAGGGAAGATGCAAGAGCTATTGGTGCTATAATGAAATCATTAAGTATTATTAAAATTATAACATCTAAAATTTTAAGAGCAATTGAAACAGCACAATTAGCTGGTAAAGTTATTGGTGCAAAATCTATTGAAACTAATGAACTATTAAATACGTGGGATATTGGAGACTTTACCAGTCTACCAGATGATCAATTTGATGAACGTTGGTTTGTACTTCATCCTGATGAATTAATTAAAGATGGTAAAAAACTAGGTGAGTCTTTCAATACTTTTTTATCTAGAGCACAAAAGGGATATAAGTTTATAGAAGGACTAGATAAAGAAACAGCTATTGTATCTCACTCGCGCAATATACGAGCATGGACAGCAATCAAAGAAAATAATGGTTTCTGGAATGAAAATGCACTTGAAACTTTTTTAAATAAGAAAACTTCATTAGATTCTACTTCTATACAAAGACAGGAAACAGTTAGAGATAACTCCACTTTAACCAAGCAACCTTTAAAAAGACTTGGTAAAGTACAGACTAAAAGCGTTGAAGATTTAGCTAAGGAACAAGATGAATTAGATAAGGGAAATACAGAAGGTCTTACAGCGTCTGCAGATGTTAGAGAAAATAGATCATTGATTGGAAATAGAGAAATACTTGAAGCCAATAGAATGTTTGGTGCTGAAATAATAGTTAGAGTTGATGAAATAGCTAACTCTGATGCGCGAGCTTTATGGACTACATCTGGTATTAAATTATATCGTGACGCACGCAAAGGCGATGGTTATCACGAAGCATGGCATCATTTTTCTCAGCTTTATTTAACTTTACCTGAGAAAAGATCACTCTATGATGAAGCAAGAAAGAAAGGTGTAAACTATACAGATCGTTCTGGTCGTAAACTTAATACTAAATCTGTTTCTGATATTGACCTAGAAGAAATGATTGCAGATGATTTCAGAGATTACGTAGAAAGTAATGGTAAATCAAGATTAGTAGATAGACCTTATCGTAATAACATATTTAGAAAGATACTCGACTTCTTAAAGAGATTCTTTTTCGGAGATGTTAATATTTCTAAACTTTATGATGATCTTTATAAAGGTAATTTAAATAAATATGAACCATCTATCAATAATGCTATGTGGGGTAAATTAACCTCTAAAGCAGTTGATGGACACGGTAATGAAATAGTTGATAATCAGAAAGCAGCTTACTATAGAGATATAGTAGATTACTTCATGGGAGAACAATTACTAGCTGGTAATACTTCAGTGGAGTCTTTACGAAAGAATAAAAAACTAGCAGAAGCGGTTTATGGTAATATTTATAACGAACTGGTTACAAGATATTATAACCCAATGCTGGATAAATTTGATGCTGGTGAGGAAATCAACCAAACAGTAGCAGAAGAACTAAATAATATTCTGACTAACTGGGAAGCTTTTGTAGATTATCATAAGAGAGCTTCTAAACTTTTCTTAAACATCCAACATGAGCTTGCTATAGATGTACCAGAGAATCCAGAGGATGTAAAGTCTGAAACTGACATATCTGAAGGAGATGATGAATTAAAGAATGAAAGCGATGAACAATTTGGAGAGGATGAAGTAGATAAAGATGTAATGCAGAGTGATAAGCTTTATGATGTTTCAGGCAATGAACAATCTTCCATTAATGCAGCCTCAATTCAAACAAGAGGTTTAATAAGAATGTTACCAGCTATAGATTTTGATAATGGTAACTTTACAATTTTATTAGATAATAATGGATTCCCAAGGCTTAATGACTACGCTAGAACTTGGAATAACATAGCTTATGAATTATCTGATCTTAATTCTTATGATGAAATGATTAATAAGCTTCGTGATCCTAAAACTTTAAAGAAGATACCTGAAGTAAGTGTACTTCTTAAACATCTTCCAAATCCAGACAAAGATCACACACCTAGAGAGATAAATACAATAGCTGCTTTTAGAACAGATTTCAATAGAGCTTATATTGGTATATATTCTGGTAAGATGAATAATAACGGTAATTATTATTTGAACGAAGAAACTAAAAGAAATTTAGACCAAGTAAAAAAGACTTGGACTGCTAACTTTTACAATAAGACTTCAGATGATCCAGATGTAGCTGGAGAAAGGATATTGGTGGATGAGGATAATGGTAAGAACTATTTAAATCCCAGTATAATATTATCCTATAATCCAGGAGCTATAGCAGGTAAAGAAGCTTTACTAAAATTACTAGGTATTAGTTTTTCTGATGAAGCTAAAAATGATAGATTCTATACTGGACAGTTAAGTCAACTCTTGGCTGATATACAAACTAATATAAATGAGCGTCATCAAAATGGTCAAAGAATATACAATCCTACATTTGATCTCAGAAGCGATTTAAAGGACAATAAGACAGGAGAAGTTATAGTTAGGGGTTTATATGGTGTTCTTGATGGATTGTTTTATTTCCAGTCTAAATACGCCTCAGATGTACCCTCATTATCCTATCAGACAGCTGAAGGTGAAATGATCTATGGTTTAAGTTTAAATCATACTTTATCTATAGTTTCTAATAAGCTTAACAAAGCAACAAGTTACGATGATATAAAAAATGATCCTTCTATGCAACATTTGGATTATACAAATAATCCTTATGTTCTTGGATCAATTTTTCTTAAGAAATTATTCAATTTAAATAAAGGAACTAGATTAAAAGATAATTATATAATAGTAGGTAACTACAATGGTTTTAAACAGCAGGATGAAGATGGAGATACTGTGGGTTATTCTACTACGAATTTAAATGTACGTCAAAAAGCTATCTTTGATATTAATTCGCTTTTAACTAAAGGTGTAGTAGAAGTAATGAGAACAGAAAGTTCCAAAAGTGCTTACTTTATAAAACTTCATCATTATGAAAAAGATAATGCTGGAGATCCTAGTAAGTCTTATTTACCTATAGGTTTTAGTGAATTACCTGCTGGATTTCAAAGCCCTCGTTTAATGAATTATATGATTGATGGTTATTTACATGACGAGTTAAATAGAATGAAAACCGCAGCTAATGTAGATGTTTATAAGAATGATCCTAAACTTATGCAAGCAGCACAAGGTTTCAATCTATTCAGAGATGTACTTAGGGGAATTTTAGATCAATATGGTAATCTTAGAGCTACTGAAAAGAATGCTGAAAGTTTAAAAGATTCCATAAAATCAGATCTTGAAAGACATTCGCCTGATGCAATAATAGAAAAATATAGAGATAGAATCGAACAGGCAATAAATAGGTTTTTTGAGAGCGAATTTAAGTCATTGAAAGAAGGACTTGAAGAAGAAAACATCACTGGAGATGACATAGCTAAAAACTTACCTAGTAAGTCTTATGATCAGCAGTTACGTACTTTTATAGCTAATGATTTTTTACTTAATGTAGAATACACTAAGTTATTTAATGGAGACACGATTTATCAAGCTCATTACAAAGATTATTTTAAAAGATCCAAAGGAGATATATCTACAGGTAAAACTCCAATGACGGATGATCTATTTGCTAGACATATGCGTTCTATTGAGAAAAATACTTTTGGTGCTTTTATTCAATCAACAATACCTAATGATTATAAAACATTCAGAACTATTAATTTTAAAGATGACACAAGAGATTCCAAATATATAGAGATATATAGAAAAGACTTACTTGCCGCAGATCCTACGTTAAAACCTGAAGAAATAGATAAATGGTTAGAAAAATATAAAGGTATGAAAATTGCTGATGGTCAAGGTTATGTAACTTTGGATTTCTATCGCCAATTTTTAAAATCTATTAATAACTGGTCAGATGCGCAAGAAAAAGGATATCAGGTTGAGCTAGCTAAGTATAGACTCGCTAATAAATCATTTAACACTGACTATACAAATGAAATGCAAGAATATGATAGAGAATTCTTAAAAGCTAATCCTCAGAACTTTTCTTATTATCCTCCTCTTAAAATTCAATATAATGGTCCTATAAAAGCTAAAGGTACAGGAGCAATGGTAATGGATAAGTTTTCTGTTGTGCCCTTAATACCATCCATACTTCAGAACACACCGCTCGAACAAATTCACAATGAAATGTTAAAAGCTGGTATTGGTTATGCAAAATATGCATCAGGTACTAAGAAGTATTTACATCCTCCAGTTGAAATTTACAATGAGGACGGATTTCAAGGACTTGATCTTTCTAAACACGAACCTGCTGTACATTTTTTAGATTATCTTAAAGAACAGATTAATACCAATCCTAAGACTAAATCAGAATCCATATTTGGTTCTCAAATACGTAAGTTAATTGAAGCCAATATTTTTAGTAACGGTACTGCAGATAAAATAGATTTGGATAGACACGAAAGATATAAAAGTTACATAAAAGGTATTATTGATCTAGGTAAAAAAGAGTTATTCAATGAAATAGGACTTTCTGAATCTGAAGGAAGAATAAGAATAGGTGATATGGAAAAGTTTATTTCTACTATTCAACAACAAGCTGAACTTAGGGAGCTGAATGATAATATAAAAGATTACATACAATATGATAAAGATACCAAAAAACTTAAATATGCTCTTGAAACTTCTTTGAATAGAAAACCTATCCAAGACCTTTTAATGGGTATTGTTGACAGAAGGATGAGAGTTCAGAAATTAAGTGGAGATCAACTTATACAGATATCATCTTCTGGATATCAAGCTAATGACTTTAAATATACTAAAGCAACAGATGAAGAAGTAAAAAAATATGGTACAAACGGTCTTAGATTTTACCACCTTGAATATGATGAAAATGGTAAACCTAAAAATATTGTATCATCTCAAGTCAAGGTAGGTTTAAGTACTAATGGATTTGATAAACTTTTAAATAAAAAACATCCAGATGGTAAAAGGATAAGTACCCTAGAGAGATTAAATGAACTTTTAAGAGATGGCAATTGGCGCAAAGAGAATAAAAAAAGTATAACATTAATAGGTTATCGTATACCTACGCAAGGTTTTAATTCTATGGAACATTTGGAAGTATCTGAATTTTTACCTCCTCATGTAGGATCTTCTATAATTGTTCCAGCTGAGATTGTAGCTAAATCAGGATCTGACTTTGATATTGATAAAATGTCTATCTTTAGACCATCCTTTGATGAGAATGGTGAGATTATAGACGGAGGATCTAAAGAAGGTTATTCCAATAAAATTATAAATTTATTCTCAGAAATACTTTCTGATCCTAAAATCTTTAAACAACTAATTAGACCTAATGACACTGATCTAGTTAAACCTGAAACAAATGATGTTGCTGTAGCGATAGGTAAAAGAAGTGCCTCTGATATTAAAGATCCTAAGCCTTACTCAGGAACTCAGATTTATAGATATAAAAATAACTTAAGAAAGTTTGAAACTCTTTTATCCGCTAAGAAACTGTTAAGCATATTTGCTGTTAATAATACATTTAGTACTGTTATGCAGCAGGCTGGTACTACTATGGCTACTACTTATGGTCTTGAAAAAGGAGTTAACAGAAATGTTAAGTTATTTTTGATGAGTCCTAAAGAAAGGCAAAAGGTTATCAAAGATAATAGAATTCTCTTAGGTTCTAAATATTCTGTTGATGGTAATTTCAAGCAAGACTTTTATAGCCAATTAATTAACGCTACAGTTGATGCTGCTTCTGATGACTTCTTTGGTTATGTGAATATGTCATATGAGAATGTAAACGTTCTTTGTCATTTAATTAATCAAGGTGTACCATTTGACCGTGCTATATGGTTCTTAAATCAACCAGTCCTCTTACGTTATTATTCTGACATGCGTAAAAGACAAAGAGGTGTAGGTAAAGACTCTGTTAAGGCAACTATACTAGGTCAACTTACAGGAAAGGATTATTTCTTTCAGTCAGAGACCACTGGAAGAATGATGCTTGATAGAGCTATATATAATAAGGATATAAACAATATATTAAATAATCCTAAGTACACTAATTTATTCTTAAGTAAAGATGTACTTAAGAAATATACTGTTAAGAATAAGAATGTTGATGAGTTCTTACAAGATCCTAAGACTAAAACCTATAATGCTATTGTCCTAGCTTATTTTATAAGTCTTCAAGAGCAAGCTGGATTATTTAGAGATTTACAAAGAGTATCAAGTTACGATACAACTAAAACTTCTAGTCCCACTATTGCTTATAATCTATTTGCAGTATCAAAACAAATAGAAGCAAATAAAATGTTTAATGCTGAGGAGGTCAGTAAAATATCAACTAAAAGTATAATAGGAGCTTTTGATAATAAAAAATTGGTAGCTACTATCGGTGCGGCTTTGATGCCCGTGGCTTTTAATCCTTATTTTATGTCCAAATCGGTAGCTATAATAAAAAAGAATACTCAATATGCTACTAGAACAGCTCAGAAAAAATTCATTAACAATTATGAAACTCAATGGATAGAATACGTAGTTAAAAGCTTAGGTAAAATAGGTGACTATTCTATACCTCAATATACTAGATATCTACAAGAAGGTAAAGGTAGTTTAGCTAGAAGGTTTAATGAGATTATTGGAAAGTATCCAGAACTCAAACAAGACTATGCGCTGGTTAATAAACTAAGACCAAACTTTCCAAACCAAGTTAATATAAAGAAATCTAATATAGAGGTATACAGGTTATTCGAGAATACCACTGATGATCAGAATAGATACATATCAGAATTTAGAAATCTAATTAATTTAGATTCTAAAAAATACAATCCACAGCAAACTATAGAAATTCAGAAGTTTTTTAGAGACTTAGCTATTCTAGGATTCACACAGTCAGGTTTCAATAAAAGTAACATTTCGTTTCAAGATATAATACCTTACGAGCAACTAGCAGATATCTTTAAAACAACTCTAGATAACTTCAATAAATATATAGCAAAAGATCCAAGTTTATTAGATAGTTACATAAAACAATTTCAGTCCCAATTTTCTAGTAATCAAAAGTCTAATAAGCAATCATGGAGAGGTAGAGATTACTATCTAACTGATGAAGCAAACAAAGCAATAAGAGCTAAAACAGGTAAACCAGAAGAAGTCAAGAAAGCTCAAATCAACGTTCAACCAGAACCAGAAGCTTTTGAAAATATTAAAAAAGTCAAACTAACTGAAACCAATCAACAAGAGCAACTAGCACCACTAGTAAAAACAGAACGTCAATATTGGCCTGGCGATGAAGTACCTGAAAGCACTAATGAATTAGAAAAAGCTATTGGCAAAGCTCAGTATAAAATGATGATGGATAATTTGAGAGATTCAAATAATGATTACTTTTATGATGACTTACCTGATAGCTATACTAAGGAAGATTTTGATAAATACATCGATAATGAAGATTTTATTCTACAAACTAAAATAACACCTGAAAACTTTGAAAGGTTTTTACAGGTTTATAATAGATTTGGTGACTCGATAGTTACTGATGATGGTGGAGAATATTCACTGGAATCCTTAACTAATAGTCTAAGAAATAAACTAATATTTGATGAAAATGGAAGTAGTGCAATAGAATACCATGATGGAATAAAAAGTATTTTTGAAGAGTATATCAAAGATAGAACACCTGATGATATGAAAGATAACGTTGAGAAAATTCTTGGAGATTATGGACTTCTTAAGTTTAGAGACTACAATTCAAATCAACCTAAACTAGAATTTCCAAACGAATCTGAAGGTAGATATTATACAGATGAAGAATATAAAGAAAAGTTAAAAAACTGTAAAGGATAAACCAATGAATCAATGTCCGAATTTTTCCGATCCGAAATATAAGTATCTAGAAAATAAACTAGGTGAGCTTGAAGCTTACAAATACTGGCATCAACATGGTGGTGATATTTCTCACGTGTTAACTAATCAAGATAGATTAAAGTTAATTGATAGATCTAAAGAATTAGTTAAATATGTACAAGGTGTTTATAGTCACGCAGCTAAAGAAAATCCTGAACTATTTCTAAAGGAAATAGCAGATCAACTGACAAGTTCTAAAAATGAAGCAACTACAGCCAGAAAAATAGCTGGAAACGAGCTTTCAAATATTGCTTTACAACTAAGAGCTTCAGAAAATCTTACTCCTAAATCAATTAATGTTACTATGAAAATAATAGGAGCATTAAAACAAGATAAGTCTAATCCTTCAATAGTAGGACCATTGCAAGCTAAAGGTTTAGTGGGTAAAAGAGTAGCTCCTTTAACATTTGAGATACCAGTTGATCCAACCAACTTCAATTTAATGGATCAGCAAATAAAAGCTACCAAGGTTGCTCAGCAAATTAATAAACAAGCTGGTAAGGAAGTAGTAACTACAAAAGTAGTTAATGGTAATGCTGCAATATTAGTTGACCCCAATATAAAGAGTATAATAGATAAACTTGATCCTTCAGATTTTACAACTTACAAGCAATATCTAGTTGACAATCTTTACACGAGTAAAGACAATCCAGCCACAACAGATTTAATAAATAATGCCGCTAAATTATCCAGAGAGTTAGGTAGAGACGATCTAGTTAACGTGGCAAGACTAATTTATAAATATTTAGATAAAAATCCTACTCTCAAAACTAGAATGGTAGATGATATATTTGAGGAGACTGGAGAAACTGGTATAAAAGCTTACTATAACAAAGGTACAAATAGTATAACTTTTGGTAGATCTACAATGGGACAGAGTACACTTGAGTACGAATCTGAAACAGTTCTTCACGAAATACTTCATGGTTTAACTTTTCAGCCGTGGTTTAAATCTAAAGTAGATGTACCTTTATCTCAAGAAGAAAAAGATTTTAAACATGTTGTAGAAACTTATTATAGTTATTTCAAGGGTAAAAAAGGAGCTGAAGGTTATGCTTTCACTAATCCTGAAGAATTCTTAATGGGTGCACTATTTGATAAACCCTTCCAAGATCATTTAAAAGAGCTTGGTGGAGATACTGTTAAGGGATCTCCTTTTGTACAATTTCTAAAAGATATACTTAAAAGATTCTTAGCTTTATTCGGAATTAAATCCAAAGACGAAATAGTAGATAAATTAGACCCTGAGAAAATCCAATCTTCTATGATTGAAGCTTTGTCTGATTATTTAGGTAAGATGAAGAAGATTGATTTATTTAACGGACTAAAAGAAGAAGGTAGAAATTATGGTCTTAGTTTTGCTATAACAGCGCAACAGGATTACTTGAGTGAATCTGAAAGACTTAAAGCTGAACGAGAAGAAAGAGAAAAGATGAAAGCTTCTCTTGGTGATAATCTTAGAGAACAATTAAAAAAGAGTATTGATAAATCTATACTTTCCATAAAATCATTCGGATCTAACATTCGAAAAAGAATACCAGAAAGTCAAGAAGGTTTTAAAGCTATTTTTAAGCAATTAAAAAAACTCGAAGATCCGGCTTATAATTTAGACCAAATAGACTTCTTCTTTGATTTTACATCTGAGATACAAGCCATTATGAATGTGGCTCATGAAAAAATTAGAAAGTTACAGTCCGATACCACTATAAATGATCCCGACGTTAAACTAAAAGAGTACGAAGATATAGTATCTGCGGCTAGAAACTTTGATCCTATTTTAAATGAGATTCAGAATATAAAGATTCAACTGGAGAGTCTAGGATATAAAGCATCGTTAGTTGATCTAGATGATATAACATTAAAAAGAGACAGGATAGAATCTATCTATAGTATGGGTGTATTTCCATTAGTAACAGATAAGTTTGTGGATATTTTATCTCCTTCATCTAAACAAGCAGTAGAAATGTCTACTACTAGAATTGATGAACTAGATAAAAGAATAGCACTTGCTAATAAAAATAACAATAAATCACGTGTTTTACAACTAGAAAGAGAGAAGAAAACCGAACAGTCTAAGATAGATAAAGAATTTACACTTAGTTCAGATAAAGTTAGAGATTGGTTAAGAGGTCAAATGGGTGACTCTAATATCTTACAGGTTTGGTTAATGGCTGGCGTGTCAAATTCTAATCCTTTAGTATCTGGCTTATCTAAGTATATTAGAGATAATGTTGGAGAGGCTGCACCTGCAGTACTTGAGCTTATGAACACTATGCAATCCAAATTAGAGGATTATGAGTCTAAAACAAATAGGTCAAGAAATAATATACTAGAATTTAATACACCTTTAATTCAAACTCATAAAATTATCAATGGTAAGGATGAGAAAGGTGAATATACCTATGAGGATAAACGCTCTCTTTTACATGAATTTAATGGTGGACATATTCAAGAACTTCAGAAGTTTAAAAGACAGTTGACAGACCTTTATGCATCCAAAAGAGAAATAGAGAGTACTGCTAATCCAAATGAAGAAAATCTAAAGTTTCTTACTGATAGAATTAAAGAAACTAAAGATAAACAAAGACAGTTTATAAGAGATTACATGGAGCAACAGTATACTACTGAAGTACATGAAGCTTTAGACATGCTCCACGAGGATTTAGGAGGCTATACAGCCTGGGATTATATGGGACCAGTACTATCTAGAATAGAAGATACAGAGCTTGCCATTGACCAGGAGAATGATCCTGCTAGGTTAGCTGATTTATATAATCAGTTAGATGGACATAATATAGAGTTCTCTCGTCTTGGTTCTTTATATGAAAAATCACCTGATAGTAGAGAGTTGAAAGTAGCTGAACAAATAAAAAAAAGAAGAGAACTTTTAGGTAAATATAGTCAATATGTTCTAACAGACAAAGGTAAAGTTCAATTTGATACTCAGTGGGCAAGAATGAAAAGAAAATTGTCTAAAAATGAAATAACTCCTGAGAAATATGAACGTTGGTTGGAGGATAATACTGTAACCGAAAATACTCCAGCTTTCTGGGATGCAAAAAATGCAATCTTAAAGGATCTTAATGACCTGTATTTAGAAATGGGTGTTGAGAATAAGAAGGATGAAAATATTGGTAAACTCTACAAAGGTATGGAAGATATTACCAAGGCACATAGAGATTCTAATGGTATAATAAATGGATCAGAAATGCCTGATAAAGAATTAAAAGATGTTAAAAGTTTAGAAGAACAAATTGAAAAAGCTAAAGATGATTTAGCTAACATATTCGGTTTGACAAGACTTGAAAGAGTAAATATATCTAATCTAAAGAATCAAATTGATGAGATTGGATCTATGATGTATTTCGAACAAGATCCAGATAAAAGACAGAATCTAGTAAATTTAAAGGCTGATATTGAAGATCAAGTTGATGAAATAGAATCTAAGAAGAAAAATATTAATAAGAAACTATTGGATAAATATTTTCTTCTAATGAAAAAACTAGGTGAATTAGAAGAAGGTAATGTTACCAAGTATTATTTAGATGAATCACAAGAGAGATTAGAGCAAGAAACAGCTAAAGTAGATACTTCTAAAATGCCAGTTAAAATGATTATGAATGGTAGAACCTATCAAAAATCAGGTAATGAATGGTTGGAAATATCTGGAGGTAAAATAGAGAAGAGAGATATAGCTTTCGTAGAAAATATATTTAAAGAAAAAAAAGGAAATGTAAACTATCTTAACTCTGACTGGTATAAAACCAATCATGTAAAAAAGATGAAGTTTGTTAGAAATGCGGAATACATACCTGGACAGTATGATGTAGCTGCTGGAGATTGGCAAGAAGTAGAAGAACCTACGTATGCATGGAAGCAAACAAGACCAAGGGATTCAAACTACATAAACGAAAATCAACCATCTTTTAAATATAAAACCAGGCAAATTAAAGACCAATATATAAACAAGAATTATAGAGAAGATATTAATGGAGACTTGAGACCTAAAGTGAAAGGAGTTAAAGATGATAGATTTCTTAATAAGGATTATCAAAGACTTATTAACTCTAATAGTTCTCAGGATACTGCCACAGCTAATATGTTAAAATATTTAACAGATACTTATTATAAAGCTCAAGAAGGTATTCCAAAAGGTCTTAGACCAGGATATGAATTACCTGGAATAAGAAGAACAGATACAGAAAGATTGATAGGTCAAAGTTTGAAGAAATCTAGTCAAGAAATGTTTGAATATCTTGGTCAGATAGCTAGAAGTATTAAAGATAAAGCTGTAATTAATGAGCAAGATAAAGATATTTTATTTGGATACAATGATGACTTTAATGGAATAGTTCCAATTAAATTTCTAGGGGATATTGATTCTAAGGATCAAAGTATAGATTTACCCAAATCTATTTTAACCTTTGCATCTGAAATGTTAAAACGTGAGCAATTAGTTAAAAGTTTACCTTTTGCAAATGCAGTTAAAGATATTGCAAATAATTCAGATTATAGACCTGTTAAAACTAAGAAAGGTATAGTTGAATCTGTTAAGAGGAAATTTCTACCAAAGAATACAGAAGTAGCTAAAAGGTCAGATACAAGTAATACTGCTTTGCAAATTAATGAAATAATAAAATCAGAAATATACGGGGAACAGATGAAAGATCAACCAGCTGCTAAATTAGTGAATAGTTCACTTAGATTAGGAGCGGGAGCAATGCTTGGTTTAAATTTTGTATCTTCTGTACAGAACTATGCTAATGCATTTACTCAATCTATCATTGAGACAGAGAGTAAAAATAAGAACTTTGATATGAAAGGTTTCTTTAAGGCTCAAAAGATTTATTATGCTCATGTGGATGAACTTATGAGTGATCTAGGTAAGTACGGTAATAAATCTTATATTAACCAATTCTTTGATTACTTTGGTGGTATTAATTATAAAATATTTGGTAAAAATCATAAGACATTGGCTCATAGCAAAGTAGGAGAATTTACCAAATCTTTATCGGTGCCTAATACTATAACTGAACATATGCTTAATTATCATATGGGTATAGCTATAGCTTTGAAATATAGAGTATCTGATGGTAAAGGTAATATGGTGCCAATATTTGACGCGTTTACTAAAAAAGATGGTAAGCTAGTTCAAAAAGAAGGGTTTAATATAACAGAGGAAGAAAGAAAAGAACTTATAGCTAGACTTAATAGCTCTGCTAGAAGAATCAATGGTGAATATGGAGATAAAATATTAGCAGATAAATATGTTTTAGGAAAACTTGTTTCATTCATGAATAGATATCTAGTGCCGTTTGTAGTAAAAAGGTATGGTGCTAGAAAATTTGATATTCAAGATGGTCAACGTGATGAAGGCTATTGGAGATTATTTGGTAAAATTTTAATACAAGATATTAGAACTAAATCTGTTCCAATACTTGGACAATGGAAATATTATACAGCAGAAGAAAAACAAGCCATAATTAAATCAATGACTGAGCTTGGGTTTACTATCATGTTTGCTTTAATGATTCATGCTTTAGGAGGAGATGACAACAAACAAATTAAAGATAATAGTATTCTCACTAATAACCTAATATATGCATTAAAAGGTATACAACAGCAAAACGAGGCTTTTATGCCTGTGCCAGGTATAGGTTTTGATGATCTTTTTAGAAAGATACAAAATCCTTTTCCAATACTTGGTAAAGTAAAAAATCTTGTTTCTTTAATTCAGGATGGCTCTCATACAGCTTGGTATGAAATGGGATTGCCAGGAGTGGATGAAAAGGATGTGAAATATATGCAAAAGACGGGATGGCATAAGCCAGGAGATTTCAAAATGTTTGCAGATTTTCAAAAATTAATAGGAGTACAGAAACTAGTAAATTACTTCTATCCAGATGAGGCATTAAAAGCACAAGAATCAATGTCAAGAATAAAATAAATGAAAAGTCAGGTTTTAGACCTGACTTTCTAATTTTAACTACTCCTCTCTCAATCTCCTTATACCTCTCATGAAACTTTCATGTTCTAAACTTACGTAATCAGGAGAGTTAGAAAAGGTATATTTTTCTTTTATGTGTGAGGAATCAGTTTTTACTTTCTCCTCCTCATCAAATGTGTAGTGATTTACACCATATTGTAATCCATAGGACTCCGTTGATTCCATTGGTGGAATATTAACAGATGCAATCTTTATTGATTTATAATTCAATGGATTAGGAGGTGTACTAAATTTTTGCATATTCTTTATAACAATATCTTTAAAAATCTTTAAACTCACATTATCTGGTGTATTAAGATACTCATTAGCATGTTTCTCCATCTCATTATAAACTGAAGTATAATGAGATTGATCACCTTGTGATTCTGATTGTTCATTTGATCCAAAAGGACCAAACTTTTCTTCTTCATTACCTTTCATATTATTATATCCTCTTGATGTCCAAAATCTTTCAGTATCCGTATATGTCCTAACTTTAGGTGCTTGTTTTAATTGTTCTTCTATTATTTCTTTTTTACTCATTGTAGTATATAACTTTCTTGATTTTTACTCCATTTTTCTTTACATATAAAAAATCCCATAACATTATTAGTATACATAATACCAGGATTAAGTATAAACTTACCATCCTTTCCTTCTACTAATGTCCATACTTTATTGGAATCTTCTTCTTCGATTATTTCTGTTTCCTCATCATCAAAATCCAACATTGTATTTTCATAGCTAGCACAACTTTGTATTGGATTTCTTTTTACAGAAAACATTCCATAAAAGTCGTGAAAATTGATTTCATTCATAGTTATTAAAACATTGACAACTGTGTATAATCTTCATTAGAAATTTCTGGTTGAATTTCAGAAATTATTTCATATGTCTTTTTAACGTAAAAATCATAGTTTATGTCATAGTCTTCTATTTTCTTTTCAACATGTTTATTGTATATAGTAGCTTTCCATTTACCTGCATCTTCTTGTATTTGCCTACCATCCGGATTACATTTTACAAGCTTAACACCATCGTTTGATATAAAATATCTATTTGTTTTCTGGAGTTTCTCTTTAATGATGTAGTTGTCCTTAAAGTAGATGGAATTCAAATACCAATCTCCTTTTGTTCTCATCCCAGCACAAAAATCCATAATATTAGTATGATTAGCTATAAACAATCTTGGATTTATACCTTTAACATAAAATTCATTGAGAGCTAAGGCTATAATCCTGTAACTTTTATTTTTATGTAGCTCATGGTTTATAGTAAAACTCGCTCCTTTGTGTTTAGGTTTTCCATCTGTTTTAACTGCAACATAATCATTTACAGATCTTTGTGCTAGTAATGAATAATCAGCATATTCTAATTTACCTTTATCATTATTACCAACTAAGGTTTCCCAGTCTTTACATATTTTCTTATATAATTCTTCTTGGTTTTTATCGAACAAAGATACTATACCATCAGTATTAGCAGATATTACGTTAATACCCCCCAAAACTAAACGTTCAATTAACATAATAAGATCTATCTGACTTCCTATAGTCACGTCAAAACATGTTTTTGGAGAAAACTGCCAATTTGTTTTATCCTGTAACTTTCCAAAAAGACCTCCATTTGCTGCTAATTTATAAGCTTCATCTACTGATTTATACTTACCTTCTTTAGTTTGCTTATACATATCCTTAGCAATGTCTCTATCACCTATTAATTTGTCAACTATACCTAACCATTCTATACCAAGGTGCTCCGGGTAAAGTTTTCTTTTTCTAATTGCATTGGGATACATACCACCTCTAACTAACATCAAGACTTTCATCTTGAACTGGACTATATTTTAATTTTAAAAATTTCCTCCAAACGAAACCGTACATGCTTGGTTTTTCTCCAGAACATACTGCATATATGTTGTGGCGCTTGTAAGTTGGATTATCATCAAGTATACTTTTCATTGTATTCCAAATCTTAATTAATTTACCTTCTTTTGTTTTTTGATGTATTTCATAAATAGTTCTAGATTGTGAAACTTTGTTTGCCATTTCTTCTTTTGCTTCTGGATTTTCTCGGTAGAATTTAGAACAATTACCACCAATATATCCCCTTGTTTTTCTTAATTTATAAGCATTAGATAATTTCTTTCTTGTTTCATCACTAACTATTAAACCTGTTTTGGAATCTTCTCTTTTATTATATCCACATTTACTATTTAAAGAATTGAATTGTTTAATCCAATAAATTTCTTTTTCTGATATTAATTTTTCATCTAATTCTAAATATTCCAAAACAAAATAATCAAAATTCTCTCTTCCGTACTTAAGCCATGCATTTATAAAATGATCATTTTCACTGTCTCTTTTTTTATTATTGAGATTTGTTATGTGATTTTTGATCCTTCTATGAATACATTTTGCTTTTCCAATGTAAACTTTATTATTAATTAAATTCCTAATACAATAAATACCTGATTTTTCTTTATCTTTTATATTTGCTTTCATAATATAATATAGCAAATATTTAGGATATAACCAAGTAAATTTTAAAATTTGTGGTCTTTCGAATACAGTTTATAGTTGTATCCTACTCTCTTTCGAGATAGTCTCTGAACGTTCTCCTGTTCGGAGCTTCGCTGCTGATTGTCCAATCCCTTAATTTTCAAGCATTTACGTTTAAACCTATTTCATTTTTCCGATTTAGCTTAAAGGCTCTAAGGAGTTTCCAGCAATTAACCACATTATGACGCAGGTTTTACTTTACGTCAGCATCACGCATTATTTGATCACTAGTTGGAATAACCAACCTTGGTTGATCATCACTATGAAGACCACCTTTTGCTATAAGGTATCTTGTACCACCAATTTTAAATGGAAACTCTTGTTTTTTATCAAATAAAACAGGAGTTTTTCTTATACTATTTATAAACGAATTTAATTCTTTGGTAACGAAACTAGTATAGGATGGAAAGCAATCTTCAAAGGTGAAAGGTTTTATAACTGACACCTTTTCTTTTAACTGCTTTCTTGTAATTCCAGCTGCTTTTAAGTAATTAGTTTTGTTAATTTCATCACCTATCTTTACATCATCAAAATTAGTGCAATCAAATCCAAATTCTTTTCGTATGTCTTTTCTTAGCTGAAGTTTATCTTTATCTTTATAAAGTTCGTTATCAGTCTTACCTCTTGTTATTTCATAGAATTTTTTGGTAGATAAACAGTCATTCTTACAATAATCAATAATGAGGTCAGCTTTTTCTCTAGTGTCTACGGAATCTCTATGATCAATTGGCATATCTTCTATGTTATGCCAGTCCATCATATATTGTAGCCACTTTAAACCCACTCTCTTTGCCTTATTATTATAATGCCATACTTTGTACAGATCCACTTGCCTAATGGCTAAATCACGCTCCCAATAGTCTGGCCATTCTTCATTGTTAGCTTTCTGAATTACATGGTTAGAATAATTTGAAATATATTCAGCTATATTTTTTCCTGGAATTTTTTCTTCTAACCAAACCATACTATTCTCAAGTATCATCTGTTGTACTTGAGAGTCAAATGCTAAACTATTAAAACCTATCTGTCCTTTTAGAGTTTTTAAATGCTTTTTTAATTCATATAAATCATTCTTAAATTTGGATATTTCAAAAACATTAAATCTGTCTTTTTTTATATCTAAGTCAACATAAAGGAAGAAATCTTTAAGAGTTTCTAGATCATAGATAACTATCATAACTTTTTATTGTAAAGTTACGAATAATTATCTATATTTCCAAATTAATTCTCAATACTGTTCAAAATTACTTCTCTTAATTGTCTTTCCAGTGCTTGCTGCTTGCATTGTAATTCAAAAATCTCTCCAGCATGTTCAGAAGAGTTGTGTCCATAATATAACATATTTAATGCATCTTTTACTTCACGTATTTCAAAATTAAGAGTAAATACTATTAGTTCACCACTTTCCTTTGCTTCTATCATATGTTATATTTATATTTACCTTCATTTAAGTATCCTATAAATTTATTGGCTTTATAAACTTTTCTTACATTGATCTCCCAAACACTTATTTTAAATCTCTCCATCAACATTTCCAGTCTAATATATACATCACCTATTTCTTCTATTAAATGGTCTTTAGTAGGTTTATGAGGATCTATTTTATTCATCATCTTAAGTAGAACCTCCTGCAATTCAGTAAGTTCTTCGCAAGTTTTAGCTAATAGAAACTTTTCATTATTATTTTTTGCAAGATATCTAAACAACCTACTTGCTCCATTGGTATTAGCTACTTTATTTTTATACATTATATTCCAATTAAAAAAGCCAGAGTTTTTAATCCTGGCTTTTATTTTTTTAAACTGTTTTTAAGTTTGCAACTGATTGATCTTCTTCAACCTGTTCTGAAAGCTCCCATTCTTGACCATCATAGTTAGATACATAGTTATCAAGAATAAACTGAACTGCAGATTTATCAGAGATTGTAACCCTGTAATACTGTTCTGCTCGACCTTGACTTATAGTCACTTTTCCAGTTTTGCTGGCTTTAGGCATATCAACAAAATTCTCCTTTACTGAATTAAACTGACAAACTAACATCTGTTCAAGAGGATTCCAAGCAGCATGCATAATAGGAGAATCTCCAAATGCTAATAGATCCCAAGAATCAACTTCTTTTCCAATCTTTTCAATTCTTACTTTGTTCTTTACAAAAACTAATGGTTTTGACATAAATATATATTTTATGCAAAGTTACAACTAATTTCTGTAATTTCCAAATTTATTTTTAAATAAAATTTCTCCTCACATTATTACATAAATCATGATACTCACTACTACACTCTGTAGCTAACTCTCTAAGTTCTTTAAGTGCGCGCATCTTTTCAGAAGGTCTCATTGAATCATCATGTTGGATCTCTAGTATCTGATGTTTCACTGACCTTAATTCTGTTTTCCTAGTTCCGATCTCATAATCGTTAACTCTATTGAGTGATAGAAATGACATATTAATTAATTTAAAGTAAAAAGACTGGCAATATACCAGTCTTTAGTTTTCATATCGGATTTAAAAACGGGACTTATTAAACTATAGTGCATGCTCCTCCTCCACAAGCTATAGATTCCTTAAGGTCTGTTTCGTCTTCAGACTCAATAACTTTAGATAAATCAATCTCATTCAATAACGTGATCATTTTGTCATAAGTTTCTTTGTCAATCTTTTCAAATGGTGTTTGCTTGTAGGATCCTAAGTCTTCAGGAAGAACAGAAATTGCGCTAAAGTATTCTTTGTTTGACCATATCCACTGACCAACTTCATCCCATTCTTGATCTTTTAAATTTACTGTAATAGAAACATTATTGAAATTATCTCCTTTTCTATGTCCAGGTCTAATCCAATTGATCTGATAAGATTTAGCCCTTTCTAGAAGAGATAGAGCAGATTCATTTTCTTTTAGAATTGCTCCATCTGGCGCTTTTTGTGGAATAGATATTACCGCCTGAGTTGGATTGAAAACATCGTCCTCGATTAACTCAGGAATTTGGTTTTTTAAATAGATATAGATTGCTTCGTTCTTACCAACTCTCATTCTACGTATATAATATTCGTTATCCCAGGCATGTATGCCGGATGAACAACCTAAAACAATACTCGTGGTTCCTGCTGGTTTAACTGTGGTGGATCTTGCTGCCTTATTAACACCTATTATTTTACCTACCCATTCATTGGTGTCTAAAACAATTTGCGCTCCTTTTAGGTTTATTTCATCACTATAGTCAAATGATGCTATACCTGTTTGACCTACACCTATTAATGCTTCTTTTTCAGTGGTAATTTGCCATCCCTCACGCAAATAGTGAAAGTTAGTAAATCCAGACTGTAGAGTAGCAAAGAAAGATGCGGCTTCACATCTATTATAAAAGTCTTCTTCTCCTTCTAAATTAGAAACATTAATTTCAACTAAGTTACAAAATTGTTTGTCTTTAAGACTAATTTCAAAGCAAGGGTTGAAACCATAATCAGGATTATTACTGAATACGAATCCAGGTTCTCCTGTTTTATTAGATTTAATGATGTTCCAAAATTTGTCCCAATCTCCTTTCTTTATTCTATGTCTTAATATAACAGCAGAGTTATTAGCACGAGCGAATTCAGGATTTAGCTCCCACCAATCTCCGCTCTTACAGTAGAGCATATCCATATCATCAAAGTCAAACAGACAAGAAAGGGCTGCCCTACGAATTCCTCCTGCGAGTACAGCGTCTGCGATATAGCAAATGATCTTGTGGCAATCTAATGAAGCAAGTTTCTCTCCATTATTTTTAGATTCTAGAAGTTGTTTAATTTGAAATAGACACTTTTCTAATGGTTGATGACCTGGAGCTTTACCTCCACTAGTGATAAGTCTTGAACCTTTAGGTCTTATATCTCTAAAGTCAAAATCAGGACAAGCTTTATTAACTCCAAAATACGACTTAATTAACGCATCAATTGCATCACTCCACCCTTCAATTGAATCTCCTATAAGATATCTTCTTGACTTAGAAGGTTTCTGAATTTCTGGAAGTTCTTTTATGTGCTTATACTGTACCGAATAACCTACTCCAGATCCACCAAGTAGTAAAAACATTGTTTCACTAAATGCTCGATAGTCTGAAATATGTAAAAATGCGCAATTATAAATACGATTCGGAGATAGCTCAATAGGTTTACCTGCAAATTGCGCAGCTCTCATTGACATAAGAACCTTTTTATCTCTTAGATAATGAGTGCGTTCAAAGATTTCCTTTTTTAATTTAGGATACTTTTTCATCATCATTACTTCATACCTATTGCAGATTTCTTCCCAACTTTCTCTTCTTTTAACCTCTGGCGAATATCTGGCATATTTCATGAATACGCCGATATCAGATAAAATTTTTTGACTTAAATCCATAGTTTGTATTCAATTCATACAAATGTACGGAAATAAATCCATATAAACAAATTTTATTGACTTAATTTAAAAAATTAAAGTCGATATAGAAATATCGACTTTTTCATTACACATTAAAACAGACTATATTTATCCAGTAGAACCAAATGCAGATGCTGCGCGATCGGTGTCTTCCAGTTTTTGAACTTCTTCAAATTCTACTTTCGGTATTGGTATTACTATTAGTTGAGCAACTCTATCTCCTACTGTATAAGCCTTACTGTTTCTTATATATTTAAAACGAGCTTTAATTTCTCCTCGATATCCTGAATCCACTACTCCAACAGCATTACTCAAAATCATACCTGTATTTGAAATCGAAGACCTAGGAAATATTAATCCAACGTGATTTTCTGGTATTTCCAAGGAAATTCCAAAACCATATTCATAGTATCCAAAATCTTTATTATCAACGACTATCATCGAAGTTGATGTGAGATCCATACCACCATCTCCTTGCTTCTGATACTCTGGAATTTTGGCCGAATCAACCAATTTCTTTATTTTTATCTTCATAGTTTTCGTATATTAGTTTTATGAAGTCTAAGAATTTTCCTCTATCAAAATTGAACTTTATAGTATTGACAGCATGGCAACAAAGAACTATATTTGATTTTATGTATCCGATTCTATTATCAACTCTGTCAACACTCACATGTGTTAATTTTGGTTCATTATCAATTGTCATAGGTATATTTGTATATTTACATATACCTTTTTGTTCTTTCCATAATTCTATTAAATCAGAAATCTCAATATCAAAATGTATATTTCTTTTTTTCGACATTGATCTCATCCTCTGAAATTTCATGGCAAAGAATTTTTCGTCTTTACTATATTTAAATCTTGGATTTTTGCTGTTGTACTCGAATTTACATCCATTACAACAACAAGATGGTCTACCAAGTTGATCTAAATAAACGTGTCTTTTTTGATAAAAGTCCTTGTTGCAGTTTGCACAATGAACCAAAACTTGTGTATTTTTTCCAACATTGAGAAATTTAGGTGCACAGTATTTACAGTAACCTGTACCTCTTTTTAAGAAGGTGATACCGTACACCCTCATTTCTTTATTACAATCCAGATTTCTACATTTACAAATATAAATCTTTGTTGTCTCAATACACTTCTTAGTTTGCTTTTTTCTAATTTCTATTCTTATAACTTGTGATACTTCCATATATCATATATCTTTTATATAATATACTGAAAATATTCCATATAACCAAATTTATTTTCTATTAACCTTTAACTTCATCTAATTGTTTTTTTTCTGAACATACGAATGTTTCAAGTTTTAGATTTGGTTTACTACATAATTCTTTTACTTCTTCCAAATCTTGGATCGGAATCCCTAATTCATCTGCAAAAAATTTAAAGCAATTTCCTTCCTCATTTTTTTTATCATCAAAATTGGCATCTGGCCAAAGATAACAATAAAGTTTCTTTTGCTCAGTTGGTAATAAAGAAGACCATTTATAGTTTTTTATAATTTGTTTAGCTTTCTCTGTCATTTGAGAGTATCTACCTTTCATAAAATTACTCCAGTCACTTGTGTAACCAGAAAGATCATATGTATATAGATATTCATCTGGTGATTCATGAAATCCAACAAACCTTTTATTAGACATTAAAATAGTTTCATATTTTTCCCAACCAGTTTCTTGAATACTTATATTTTTAAAATTGTTATTAATTTGATTATAAATATTATCTTGTTTAATCTTATAAATTTTAGAATAAGTAACAATTAATATTTTATCATCAAAACTAATACCATTTGGATAGTCACCACAAACTAGATCTGGTGAAGATATATAAGTATTTGTTTCCGTGAAGTATTTATTCTTTATTAACCCAGTCAAAGGTAATAGAAATAGTTTTGACTTTTGTAGGTAACTTTTTTGCAGTAGAGAAGATTCTTTTTTATTCATTAAACAAATAAAGTTTAGAACATTTTATTTATATTACATATTCGGAAAAACCATAAGGTAAATTAATTGGTCCATCATTAAATATCAAAGTAGATTCCGTAATTTTATCTTTCAAATTTTTCTTCCATCTTATAAGTGTAGATTTCTTGACTGTGAATCTCATGTAGTTATACTCTTTGTCACATACAAACACTCCTGTTATTACATTAATACCCTGCTTTATTTTATCAGAATATTCTTTTTGAACCAATTCATTTATCAATGCTATTTTTAAAGATAATGGTGAAGATTCAATAACCTCATATATTTCTTTAATATTATCAACAAAAGTGAAAAATTCCAAGAATATTTCTTTATTTCTTACATCTATATATGGTATTGTTTCTTTAAAATAAAAAGGTTCAGAGTATTCAATAGTTTCCTCTATTTTATTATTTAACCTGTTACTTCTATAGTGTAAATTCGAAGGATTTATTTTATACTCTTTATCATATAAATTGGATAAGTTATCAAAATATTCCTTTTGTTTTTCTGTTACTACAATTTTCTCTCCTCTTGTTAATAAATATCTAAAGTATGCGTGATAGTCCTTAGCTTCTTCAATAACTGTTTGCAAAGTCTTACCTTCATATCCAGCAAATTGATATGCTATTTTCTGTAACTCCTCCATATTGTCCAAACCATCGCATTCTAGGATGCTAAGTTGCTTATTTACTAATTCGGATAGTTTTTCTAGATATTTTTTCATTAAAGGAGACTCTGGTTTATCTGTCTCTATAGTAAATATTTCATCAAATTGACCTGACTGTAATATAGCAGTTTTTATTAAAATATCTATATTACTATCACTAGTAAAAGCAACAGGATCATTATAGATTTCCCAAAACTTTCTTCTATTAATTAATGATAAATTAATTAAATATAGATTTAATGGCCTTCTAAAGCTAAAGTTTTTCTCCTTTTTCTCCTTTTTCTCCTCTACTTTTTCTTTTCTCATTAAATTCTTACCAAAATAATCTTCATGGAAAAGATTTCCATCGCTTGTAAATGGCTCTAAATCATATTCACTGTCTTGAGCCTCAACATAATTAATAGCTAATCCTTGATGATTACATATCCATGCTCTACCTTCTTTTTTGTCAACTATTCTACAATTGGCTAATTCATCTCTAGGAATTTTAACATATTCACTAATATCATCTCTTTTGATGACACCCAAAACACCAAGATTATTATGGACTATTAGTAGATTTTCATCCATTACATCAATAATCTCAGATCCATCAAAGACTTCTTCAAAGATTTCTTCTTTGATTGAACTACCATCATATGATGGATTTTTTCCTTTTATATATTTTCTAACTGCTGCCATTTTCCACATTTTTTAATACTTCGTAGAAATCTTCTTTTCTCAAAATAACGTAATCACCACACTTAAAAAATCGTGATCCGCGTTTTTCTGTAATTTCATGAAAAACAACTAAAGGTTTATCTTTAAGTTTAAATTGCTCAAATATATCTCTATATTTTAGAGGACTAGTATAGCTTTTACATTGTATATGATAAGGAAATCTTTTTAAAGATTCTGGAGTGTCAACTATGTCAACATCCATATTATCCATATATCTACTGTAAAGTCTAGATGTACCTACCAAATAACCTAGTTTCAAGTTATTTATCTCAGTTACAATTTTTCTTTCGTAGTTTGATCCTTTTACCTTGTTAAGCATACATTGGTTTTAACCAAATATACGCATTTTTCATGAAATTACCAAATTATTATTCTTAGACTTGCGTTATCTTCATTTCTTCATCAATATTTAAACTATATGTACTACATGTGTGTTTATAGTTATTTCGTCTATTTTTAAATGAAGACATTGATTGTAATCCTAGATTTTTAACACATTTAAGTATTATTGGCTGTTCAACATCAGAAATAATGAAATCAACAGAGCTATAATACATTATATTACATATTGATTCTACCAGGTTTAAAACCTCTCTAAACATTTGTGTTGATTGTTCTGTGGTAATACTAATGGAATCTAACCCACTATGTATCATTGTATAAGAATATATGTCATGAATTATAAGTTTTCCACAACAACTAGGATATTCTACTATGCTGAATCCCAAAATATTATATTCAGACTTAGTTAGTATAGAAAACGAAACAGGACCTTTGTTACCTATGGTTATCCTACTAATTGGACGAATCATACTATTAAATATATCATCCTCATCAGAATAAATCAAAGATTTTGATCTAGATACAAGTATTAAGTCTTTTATATTTAATATTTTACTAATATTATTCTTAAAGTCTAATATGCATCCCATACATCTGTAAGTTCTTTTTCCTTAATTAAGACTAGTATACCAAACTCATCACATATTTTACCAGCAAGTTCTTTATTACTGGAATTAATTGCCTCAACAATATCTATTGACATTTCATTAATCTTATCCATTCCATGTTCATTATAATAGTCAAACATTTGATTGATTTGATTAAAAATGTACTCAACATATTCTCTATCTTCAACCCAGAAATTAGAAAGTGTTCTAGCTTCAAAACCCCTTGATTCACTCCATTCACACAACCTCATTTCTCCAGCCTTACCATATAGTTGTCTCCTTCTTTCATCGCTATCTAAAAATAGGCAAGGTATTGTCACAAAAGTATCAAAAACTTTCATTAAATCAATGGAATTATTTACATCAGCTCCTTCAAAGCTGAAATGAAGATGACCTCCGCACACCCTCAAATTAGTATCTAATAGATTACAAGAAGGATTCATTTCTCCATCCAACCAAGCATTATATGAAGGACTACATCCAGCCACCTTTGCTTCTGGATGCTCTAGTTGATCTTCTGTAAATTCTGCTGAAGGACAACAAGTTATTTTTAACTTTTCTTCCTTGGCATATTTACTTAATATGTAACTCTTAATATACTCAAGATTCTCCAAAAATTCCTGGCTACCATCTAATTTTACTGGCGGCACATTACATTCTTGTAATACACCATCATACTGTAAGCAACATCCCTTTCTAGGAAGTTGTTCTGGAAATTTCTTAGTTCCGCTATTAAAGGGTATTGCAGATATAAATTTTCCTTCATCATTAGTTAAAAATAGTTCAAAATCAGAACCTATTAGTACTGTTTCCTTATTTACTTTCATTTTCATTCAGATTTAATAGCCAAATATTTAAAGTATTTCCAGTTTTTGCATTAATAAACTCAAGGCTTTTTAACCAACCTTGTTTTTCAAATATCTTAACTTGATATTCATTATTTTTCTTATCTGCACCTTGCAATACACCATATCCATAATAGGAAGAAAAGTCAGACATGAACTTTGTTGCAATAGAACCAATTCCTTTATTTCTAAAGTTCTTAGATACAAGAAGATTGCTTCCAACAATTATACCACAACAATTATACATATCTTTTAAATCAAAAGTAACTATAGTTAATTTATTATAGTCTACTTTAAATATTAAGTTACATTGACCTTTTCCTATTTCTTCAGGATTATATTGATTAAAGAATTCTTCCAGGGTATACTGTACCCCGGAAGAATTTTCGTAAACCTTTATTTCAATCTGTTGTTCCTTACATCCTATAATTTTAGATATATCTGTTCTAAACTTGGACTGAATTTCTTTCGTTTTCATGTTTGTAATTTGGAGACTTTTTTATTAAGTTTGTAATAAGATATCTTGCTAGCAAATTATAGTCTTCCTCTGGATGAAATTGACAAGCGGCTATCGGAAGAGTTTTATGTTGAAATACTTCTGCAATGTCATCCTTTGCAGTATATGCAATTAATTCTAGTGGCTCAGGTAACTCATCCTTTCTAACACCTTGATGGTGAAGTGAACAACATTTCATTTTTTTACTTTTAGAATTCTTTAATAAAGATGTTTCTAATATAGTAAATTTCGGAGTGAATGTAAGATCATTAACTAATTCTCCTCTATTTTCGGAATCACTATATCCATGCGTTCCAAGGTCTATATTTTGTATTAGTTTGCCACCAAAATGTACATTAATCATTTGGAAACCTAAACAGATTCCGAATACTGGTATTCCCGCATCAATATATTTAGGTAAATTAACTTTAGCAAAATGTTCTTTGAATGGATCTGGATCACTATTAAAATATCCTGGAACAGCCTCATAATTACTTGGTAAAGTATCCTTACCTCCTGGCATTATAATTAAATCTAAATCATTATCAATACCCATTTTTGGAGTTAGAATTCTAACATCTCCAAACACTTTGAAGAAGTGTAAATAAGATTTTGCTACACCAAAAGATAATTCTCCTTGACTCCAACCCGGTATTCCAATTTTAGGAACGTATTTCATATTAATTCATTTAAAATTTTATAATTCATTATTAAAAAACTTCACTAAAGTCTTTTTAGTCCAATCCATTACTGGTTCAAATTGACTAGATTTATGCATCATTTCCGGATGGAATTGAAACCCGATTGCACTAATTTTAGGAAAATAAATCGACTCAATTTCTTTAAAATTCCAAGGAAGTAAGATTGATTTATCCTTTGGACCTAAATATCTATTAGACCTTCTCTTACTACTCCAAGCTAATACTTTATAGTTCCTTGGATCCTTAATTGTATAAGGATTGATCATTTGATGATGTATACTATTTGTATTTACAGAAACACCATCAAAAGTTGTTATTGTATGGCTGCTTCCACTATGACCACTAACGTCTTGAATCAACTTACCACCCGCCATTGCACAAATAAATTGAATACCGCGACATATACCCAGCATCTTCTTACCAAGTTTTATACCTTCCATAAAGTCTTCTTTTTCTATCTTCTCCTTTTGTGGACTAGTCCAGGTCCTGTCACTTGCTTCTTCTCCATAGGTGCTTGGATCTACATCAGCTCCTCCCCCAAAAATTATTACATCTGCCTCTTCTATATTTCTAGTATGTACAAATCCTAAATCCTGTAAGAAATTTCCATTATTTGCTCCACACGCAGACGTGAAATACTTATTTAATTTCTCCATAAAGTCTTATTAAGTCGTTTCCTTCTATTCTTTTTTGAAAGTCTGAAATCTTTAAATTTGAATTAAATCTTGTTTGAAATAGTTTTCCAAGATTTCCATCTTTTTGGTTTTTAATCAACACATCAAACTCTTGCTTACTTAACAATTTACTAATGAAAGTTTCTCTATTTTCAACCCTAAGTAAGGAGAACGTTTCGTTAAATCCATGATTTCCTGCAAAATAATAGTGAGCCATTTGAAGTAATTCAAAGTCTTCAATCATTTTTGCATTGATACCATTTATAGCTTTTAAATTGACAAATCTACAAAAGTTCTTAACTACTTGATCATAATGGTCAGAAAATAAATATCTAACCATGCAATAAGCACAATAATTTCTTAATTGATTTTCATGAGAATTTTCTTTTATTTTTATTTTAAATGCTTCCCATTTATCTTCAATTATAAAACTACCCATGTCTAATTTCAATTCGTTCTCATTTTGCCATCCTTTCACTGATGTAAAATTCGTTCCAATCTCACTAGAAGTTTTATTACCTAAGTATTTTACTTCGCAAAAGAAATTAGATGTTAAGTCTATCCAATAATTAAAGAAACTTTTATTTCTGGCTTGCCTTATTAACCAGTCACTTGGATAATAAAATTTAATCTTTCCATTCTTAACCTTGTATTTATCATTGTTTATATCAAAAGTCATTTTAATTATTTGAGAACAATGTGTTACCATTTTCTTAATTACGATTTGATCGTCATCATCGTAAATTATGAAAAATCCATAACTATTTCTATTATTAATTGTCATCATTTGATTTCCATATTATTGTGCTTAAAATTAAAATTAGGATCATCATCAAACCACTTCGATTCAACAGTTTTGTAATTTTTATAAGATCCGTCTTTATTAAAAAATGTTTCATACCTCATCTTGTAATACTCCATTATATAATTTGTGTACTTTTCTCCTAAATTTTCAAGTAATACCTCTCTTAACGTAATGGACTTTGCAGTTAAGCAAGTTTTCACATTCTCAGCATATTTAAGAATGGAAGCACAAGTCAACATCCAAATTAATATTTTAGTTGAATTCACACTTCCTTCAGCGCAACGAAATTCTAGAGTTCCAATTTTATTAAAATATAAATTTAGAAAATTAACCCAAAAATATCGAGATTCTTTTTGCCACTTCTCACCAGTTATAGCATGATAAACTGTTTTAGTAGAATAGATATTCTTTAACCACTTATCATAAAACATTTTTTTACCATCTACAACAACACTGGTTCTTATCAATTCCGGATCTCCATGTATAGCAGCTAAACTTTTTCCATTATTTAACCAAGTATATATTTTATTGAATTCATTGACAACACATTCATGGAATTTTTCCTCTGAATTTTGTTTGAAGATGAGATCATATTTTACATCAAGATCACCTAGTGGTTTACAGTATATTTTACCATCTGATTTTATACTATTAAATCTACTATATGGAAAATATTTAACCATTTCACCTTGAAGTAAATAACCTAATCTATACATTGATAAAGTAAATAATTTATCTTTTCTGACTTTTCCGAAGTGGAAATGCACTGAACAATAATTATTTACTTCACACCTTTTGGTTAGTTCCTTGCAGAACTTTTTAATTACTTCTATACCCTTTGCACCACTCATCGGCATGGTTACCATCTCGATTCCCTCTCCATTATCACTCCTTAAAGATCCGTCCTTTAAAGCTTTTATCCCGTACTTATTTCTTATTCTTCTAGGAATAAAACCATTTATGACTTCAGCTTCCATTCCAAAACTATAATCACCTACAAACTTAGCTAATCTCTTAGAATCAGCTGATACTTTAATTTCTAGTTTTGCATACACTTCTTCTAACTGTTTCTTTCTTTCAGGATCAGCTTCTAAGTTATAACTCTTAGATCTCTCAACATTTGGAATATGTTTCTTATTAAACCATTCTTTTATATCTTTATCAGTTATAAAAGACTTTTCATAAAATATTCCATCATAAATAGATTCAATGAATGAAAGCTTTTCTGCTAGTTCTTCATTTAATATATATATAAAGGAACCTATTCTTTTATCCTTAGCTGTCACGTATAAATCATTATCGCAAAACCAACCCTCTTCCCCATTCTCATTTATAATACCCTTAATTAATGCAGTATTTGCTTTCAGCACATATTTTTTAGAATAGTTATCATAAATTATTTTATCAGTGGATGTAATTCTATACCATTGATCGTCTTCCATTTTAAAACAAGCCTCATTTTCCTTGTAATACTTATCAAGTATTTTATGAGCGCTATCTTTTGGTATTAGATTACCTAAATAATCCTTTACAAGTTTCTTGCTCATTGATTTTAATTTAATTATTGTAGTATCTTACTGATATACATTATACTTCCTGCTAAAGATACATTTAATTTATTAAATCTTTCAGTCCTTAAATTTGTCTCAGTCTTATCCATTCTGCCTTTGATTTCTTTAACTGATTCAAGTAACTCTTCTAATTCGGATAGAAAAGATGACTCATAATATTCAGCATCTAATACTTCTGCTTCTGGTTCTACTACAATCTCTTTGGAATTTTCTCTTACACATTCATTTTCACTAATCTGTAAGTCACCACAATCTCTCATAAAATTATGCCATTCTCTATATGTAGAATGTGCTTTTGCAGAAAGATCTTTTGGATCAGACTCAAGTGCATATAATAGTTCACTTTTACTTATTCTTTCTACAGTATTTAAAGATAGTAAAACCGCCTCATAGAAATCATATAATTCTTTATCTGAATTATTAACAACCCATGAAGTTTTTAAGTCATCTAATATCTCTTCTTTAGCCTCATGAATGTCATTTGCAAAATTAGGACTCTTATAAAGAATATTACAACACTTTATACTATTTATTATATCATCTTCTGTAAATATATTCTGATTCTGTTCATGTATTTGTATCTTTTCCTTAGTAGTTAAATCAGTACTTATGTGCATATTGTGATTTGTCATATTGGATATGTCTTCATCTTTTACTTTTGTTTTAATCAATGAGGTTATTTTCTCCATATCCTTTAGGAACTGCTTACCACTAAACATACTTACTTCAGCTTCTTTTCTTAGATCTTTAAGCATTACTTTACTTACAACAAGGTAATTTAAACCTATTCTCATAATTAATTCAAAGAAATATTTCTTTAATGAATCACTAGTATTCACTCTCCATAAATCTCTTCTAGTAATCGTATAATAGTAATTAGGATTGTCAGATTCTTCAGTCTTAAACTTATCTATTAACCAAGCTCTTGTTGTAACTTCAGATTCAATAGAAGTTAAATCATCATTATCAGCATCCACAGAGACTTCTTTCTTTCTAAATCCTATATTATCACATATTACTTTTTTAGTGATTTTTGTCCATTTACATCTAAATATTAATTTAAATTCTTCATCAGATAAAAACGGGGAAAAGCTAAGAGTATCTCCTCTTTTCTTAAGAGAAGAAGTATAATGATTATCTAATATCCAACCTTCTTCTTCATCTATAAGAGTTAATACCGGATAACTAAAAAACTCTACAAATTCAGATACACGAATAGATTTAAACTTATCAAGACTAAATTTATCATGTTGGTCTTTAACTCTTTCAAAAACAGTATCATATGCTTTCTCAGATAAACATTTATAGCCACAAATAAAGAACATTGGTTCCATGTTAAGTTTTACTGCTTCCAGTTCACTTTTCATTTTACCAATATCAGTTATAAAGTTTTTACCTTCCAAAGGATGACCATTTCTGTAATACCTTTCATTTATAGTGTACACTTTATTACCTCTATTGTCATGGTTTTTACTTTCATTTGGTCTATTCTTTATAAGTATAACTTCATCTTTTTTGGATGTCATTTCTATAAATGACTCTCCTCCTTGATTCTGCCATGTTTCATAGTCTGTATTGTAGTGTTTTCCTTTTTTATAACCTATTCTATTTCCTATCGGGTATGTCACTATAGGTTTAAGAGGTTTTCTATCAACTATCTTATCATAAGTAATTTTACCTTCTACTATCTTGTATAAAAAGTTAGGTTTGAAATATTTAAGTTCATTTTGTGCTGCTCCTATTGCAAGTAATGGTTCTTCCATTGATGATATATACATTTGATCCGGAGCAATATTCCAAAGATATAATGGACGATCTGGATCTTTATATATCATCAATGTATTTTTTTCCAGTGGATGAAAGAATGCTAACGTTGCCCATCCATCATAAAGCTCCAGCGCTTCACGATAATTCTCTTCACCCAGTTTAACCATAGCTTTAGCCAACATTTGAGTGTCAGAATTGGTATTAGTTTTAAATTCTATATCCCATCTGTTAGCTAATAGTTCTGTATTAGATAAGGTTCCATTCATTGCAAGAATTAAGTCATAGTCTTCTTTTTCTGTGTCATTTTCATAAATACCAAAAGGATGAGCTAATTCTTTTGAATATCTTAACCCAGAACTTGCCTTTCTAGCATGTGCAACAATGGTGAAATTATCATCTTCTGGAGTTATAATTAAAGGATTTTTTTGTATAAATTTCATTACTTTTTCTGTATCCTTAATTATTTTATTGTTTACTGCCCATCCAGTACTATCTTCACCTCTTTCTTGATTATACATCATAATCATCTTTATCTTGTCTGGGTCAGCAGGTTTCGAACCTGAATAAGCCGTGATTCCGCAGCTTAATATACTTCGATCTATATTTAATCCAAATTTCTTTGAAATCAAAGAAAATAAGGAGTTTAAAATCCATATTAAAACCATTACTAACATTAAGATTTCCATATCTTTTCTAGTTTTTTTTATTAAATTGTCTCTGCTAATTGAGCTGTTTCCTGTTTTTTATAATCTTTATAATTACATATACCAGAATAGTTATGTATATTACTTTGATTAGTATAATCTAAATACTTCTGCCTATAATCTAATATTCCATTCTCTATATCTTTTACTATTTCAGCTGACTTTTTTAAATACATTTGATCATGTGGAGAAATGAACTTTTCAGGTTTATCAAAATATTTAACAATACTTTCATCACCTTCATATTTAAATCCTAATCGTAGAAACATGAAAAATGCACTTATAAGATATGGAATCTCTGTCCATTTTCTATCAAATGTCAAGATAATGTGAAATTTTTCTTCGCATAACTCAGCAATTGATAAGTTAAAATTATTTTTTCTTTCTATTTTATTTAGTAAAGATAAAATAGAGTCAACTTGTTGTTGAGTAATGGTTTCCTTCACATGGGTTATCCTTTGTGATAATAGAATAGCAAGTGTGACATTATCCCTATCTAAAATACCTTTATCTTCGCCAACATGCCAACTAAAACCATACTGACTAATAACATTATTTCCGGTATATTTAACCCAAAATACGTCACTAAAATAATCTTTACATTTACAAAACGGAGTCATTGTTTCTCCACTTTCCTTGTTAATTAAGGCAAATTTTACTTCAGTTTGACCATGACCACTCTCAATTAAATGAAATTTTGCACTAACATTATCTATTATTTTCATAAAGAATATTTACGCTGTATAATTTTGGGTAACTCTTCAGTATATTTTTTTAAAGTTCCTTCACCAAAAGATGGGGCAGAACAAGACTCTATTAATATATATCTCGCCTTCTTATCTTTACTTTCTTTAACGGAGGTACATTTAATATCAAATCCTAAAACATCAGCACCTAGAGCTTTTACTGCCTTCTTACAATCCTCTACCATCTCATTCCAATTCTCTGGTTTATTAAATTTTGGATTGGTTTCTACAAACCAGCTACAATTATCATCATGTCTTTGAAAACGATCTTCCTTTGGAGTATTTTCCTTAAGCATTTTTCTGCAAGTGTAGAAATACCCTTCCTCTGTTACATGAATTCTATACTCAACAGAATAATTTTTGTATTCTTCAACAATATAATTTTCCAAAGATTTTGTCTTTTCTTTTAAAAATACATCTAGTTGTTCTTTAGTCTTTACTAGAGTATTTCCAACTCCTCTACTTCCCCATCTATTTTTAATAATAAGCCAAGAATCTTTATCCTTGATAAAATCTAAATTTGCTAGGAATTTATCCCATGATATTTTATCAGTAGTTGCTTTAGCTAAGTGAATCCAAGGTGCATGTTTAACTTCAGATCTATCAAACGCTTCTTTCATTAGTTTTTTATCAGCACTATTCTTTATAGATTCTACACTATTAATTTCAAACTCAAAATCACTATTAGTTGTAGATCCATGTCTATAAACTGCTTTCACACCTTTTATTAGTATGGAATTTCTTAATGGTGATATACTTGGATGTCTTGAAAGAATCCTTAAATAAAAATGTGTAGGTTTCTTAATAGACTTAATTTCTTTCTTTGCAGTTTTTGCTAACTTTTTTTCTTTAATAGTGTTGTTCATTTTCTACTTTTTTTGTTTTTTCAATATTATTAAGTAATGATACCCAATCTCCTGATTCAACTAAATGACTTTCATTCACCTTTCCAGCATATGGAAATATTTTGTAATAATGTTCATCTATTTTTATATCATCTTCATAAAAATTAGAAGATATTTCCATTCTATACACACAATCAAACACCTCTTGGTTTATCTCAAATAGATCCACTACTATACTTTTACTTCTATCTGAATCTTTTATACCTGGATATTGACCAAGTATATACATTTCATATCCAAAAAGTTTTATCGTCTTTTTATAGTGCATTGAATCCTTACCAAAAGATTGACACATTCTTATATAATTATACATAGGTCTTCTTAGGGATCCATAGAATGCACATTTGATCATTTTATTGTCCATCATAAATTTCTTTTATTTCTCCACTTTCTGTATATTTATATATATTAGAAAGTATTTTATAAGTATGTGGAAATACCGTTTCTCTGGTACCATCATTCCATATCATGTAAAGCTTGTCTTTTTCATTTGGATTTACAAACATATATTTACATAATATTTCTTTTTTTTCTTTTTTGGTGTACCACACGTGGTATATGTAATCCTGAAAAGCCTGCATCATTTCAGCATTAAGTTCTTCAGAAGTCATATTCTGCACATCATCTATTATGTCTAGATTTTCTATGTACTCACCATAACCATCAAATACACATAGAAGTACTTTCTGTTTTTCACATATCATTTCTCATTTATTTTCTTATTTATCAGCTCACTATATAGCAATCTTAGCTTCTCCAGTGGAAAAGCCTTGTTGTTATCAGCTTGATCTTTTTTATATTTCTGATGAACATAGGGTATACCATACACTTTCTCATATCTTCTCATAGCTTTTAATCCAGCTTCATCATTATCTAACATACTTAATACAAACTCATATTTTGATTTTAACCAGTCTATTCTATCTTTAGGTATTAAAGTATTCTCTGAAGATGGAGCGACATATTCGCAACTAAGTTTTATAACATCCATTGCACATATATCTTTTAGTCCAGAAATAATTAAACATATATTATATTTTTGTTTTAGTTGCTCAGAACCTATTAAATAACTTGTGTCTATGTTTATATACTTTATCTTTGGTAAATTTGGTTGATATAACTGGTAAATTCCTTTCTCATTACTAAAAAATCCATATATACGTCCTCTAAATTCAAATGATTCTTCTCCTTTTTTTATGTTATATTCTGGAACTTTTCTTATCTGAAATTTATTTAACGTTGTTAAGTCTATCTTGGATGTATCCCAAAAATCTAAGTCTTCACTTTTAAAGTAGTCAGTTACTATAGTATATTCAGGTTTAGAGACACTGCGAAACACTACGTCTTCCTCGTAATCACAACCTGATGATAAAAAAGTTTCATAGTCTCTTATTATCATACCAATTGATTGACCTTCTGTTTTATTATAATGAAAGGCTACAAACCTTATTATATTTCCTCCTTGTCCTTGAGAAAAATCCCTCCAAAAATACTTTTCATTTTTATAAAAAAAGCAAAGTGATGGATTGGAATCTCTATTAACCACAGATTTCATCTTTATTATCCGACCATCAAATGGTTGACTTATTTTGTTGCCAGTTAAGTTTTTGTAGTAATGTTTATAGACCCAGCTCTCAGGAACATCAGATATATCACCAATAATATCACTTACGTCATATGCTACCATATTTATTTAATTAAAAAGGCTCCAAATAGGAGCCTTTAAGTTTTATTACTTCTTATTCTAGAACGGTAAATCTAAGAAATCTTCTTTCTGATCACCTAGTTTTTCTTCAATTGGATTATCCAAATTCAGGGGAGTGTCATAAACAGAAGACTTATAATTAGAACTTTGATTATTCCACGATGGTGTGGTAGTTGTATCATACACAGTTCCAGCAGGCTTCGAAATTATCTTCTTATAGTGGTATTGATTAGTTTTATCGAATACGATTATGGTGGAAGGAGTAGCATTTTCAGATTCTACAAATTTAAATCTAGGTAAAGATAAAGTAATACCAACCTTACCATCTGATTTTGGATATTCAGAAGCTACTATTGTATATCTAGCATACTTACCTTTTAGGATGGCTGCTATCTTAGATACCACTTCTTCGAAGCTTTCAGACTTAATTTCATTGATCTTACTTTCTAAACCAATTGCTGCTGCAATAGTCTTCATCTTTTGAAGAAATTCTCGTTTCAGTAGTTCACTATTCATGTAAACACCAACGCCAACTCTACCCACTTTACCTGTTGCTCCTTCAATTGGTTTGAAGTTCTCATCATTGATAGGTTTAGTTTCCATATGTAGAATGGCCTTCTTTGCACCAGTGTTCTGGCTCTCCTTTAATTCAATATCATTTATTTTTAGAATCTGACCACTACCATAACCAACATATGGAGATATATTATCGGACTGTGGTTTTTCAGATCCTACTTCTGACAAATCATAATTATTCATAAATACGGGATTTAAATTATTCATTATACGCTATAATTGTTCTTCTAACCAGTTCCAAGTCATTTGGTATTTCTTTTTGTTCAAACATGCCTTTCGGAGTCTTGGCTGGTGTTTGACCATCTGTTTGAGTCTCAAAGATATACTTCATACCCTCATCTGTTTTTTTAGCTCTTCCATATAAAACAACGGTAAAAAGGCTTTCAACAGTTATTTTATCATTTACTAATTTACCTACTGTTCTAGCCTTATATATAGCATCTCCATCTATGTTTTCATGCTTTTCAGGATGAGTCAAATAAAAAACGGTTAGATTACCTCTTAGCTCTTTAGGAATAGTAGCTGTACTAAAAATACCATAGGCAATTGAATTAAACTTATCAAATGTCTTTTCACTCAATCTATTCATAAATTCAAATGTGCTAAAAAAACTCCAGTCGTCAACAACCACAGTTTCTATTTGAGGCATTTCTTTATCTATCATTTTCAATATACCTACAACATCACTAGGATTAACTACTACTATATAGTTTCCTTTTCTTGTCTTTAGGTCAAAAGGAGGATACATTTTCTTCCATCCTCTAAAAGGTAGATCTTGTCCTTTCGGATTGATTATAAAAGTTGTCTTGGGATCTAAGGTTTCTATTGAAGTAGATTTACCTGAGCCAGTCTCAGCTTCTATTAATACTGCATTTGCCATTTATTATATTGGTTTACATTACTAAGGATGAATTCACCTCAGAAAAGCTATCAGTAACAATATGTGACTTGTTCTTAAGTAGGTGAAATTCAGGACTTTCTAGGAAATTTTTATACAATCCATAATACCTTTTCATTTCATCTAATTGTACAAATTTTCCAAACTTTTCTTTTCTTTTAATATTTCTTTTTACTGATTCAGCAAAGCTGACATCAAAGAGTCTAATTGTTGTTTTTTCAGCAAAAGCTATCATATTACTTAAATCTTTGGATTCTAATGGAAAACCATCTACAACTGTATTACCTTCCATTAACATACCAAAAATGGCGCTCATGGATTTATCCTTTATTTTAGTGTCATAGTTTCCATTTCCCTTACACATAAGTAAAAATTCATCAAAGCAAAATCTCATTGCTTTTGGATTGTCTTCTAAGTATTTTAAGCTCCACGTACTTTTTCCGGAGCATATAGGACCAAGGCATATTATTAATTCATTTTTCATAAAGTGGATTAAAAAAACAAGTCGGGCAAAATTACTACGATTTCACATAACCCCATCTAGCACACGGACGTCCGCTAGTGAGCTTACCATTCTTATCTATCTGTTTTACCATATTTTTTTCACTAAAACGATTTAAACACTTGCTTATTTGCGTTACAGTCAATCTAGTCTTGGATCTTACAGCCTTGAAACTATCATTGATTGCATTACAAATTTGTTCACTTGTTAGGTTTCTACGGCTGTTACGTTTAAGATATCCTATTACTAATTGATTCTGATTGATTATGCTACCTGTTACTTTATTATTCTTAATACTCATTTACTTGTTTTGTTTTTTGTTTTAAAATTAGAAATATGTCAATGTCCGACTTGTTTATGATTTTACCAATTTGGTTTTCTATTCTTTATCATCTCATAATGAGATGAATTTATTTGGTCTGATCTAGGTAATTCTTTGAAAAAATTTATTGCACCATCAAAGTATAATCCTACATTTAGATTGGATGAACCATATCTACCCTTGAATATATTTATACTCCTATAGGCATCTCTCATTTCAAATACATTATATCCTCCATCAGTTTTAATATTATGTTTTTGTGGCTGAAATATACCAATTGCTGTATCACAATCGTTATATGTTAATTTGGACTCAGCTAATCCGTTTTTTGATGGTAGTAACTTATCACTTTTAAAATGATCTAGATTTTCAGATTCGCTATTCATCTGTTGAATGGGTACAGGTGTGTAACCATATCTATTTCTAGCTAGTACAAAATACCTGGAAAGTTCCTCTATTGTTTGTTTTGTGTTCGCACCATTTTCTCCAGTCAATAAGCTATAATGATCTAAAATTATAAGAACATATTGTTTTGGATTATTGGCTACGTATTTATCAAACAATAATTCACCATCTATACCTTTTTTATACAGAATTTTTCCGTTCTCTCTTGCAAATGATTCTATATCTCTTATTATTCTCTTAGGACTGATCATACCGTCATGCATCTTAACTGAATCTTCCAATCCTTCAAAATACTCTCTAGTCTCTTGAACAGCCATATAAAGATTATCATTAAGTCTATTTTTACCTACCGACTTTAATATTCTAACACCTGATCTAATACCATAATTTGTGAATAACCTCCTTGCCATCCATTGATGCATTTTAGTTATTTTATCCATTTCAAGAGAATAATATAGGATTTTTACCTTTAAATCAGTATCCTCTTCTTTAATAAAATCATATGGAGTAAAAACAAAGAAATCATCAGTAAATTGAGACTTACCTGCACCAGATGCACCTGATATTAGATAATACTGTTTTTGTTCAATACCTGGTAGGTATTCTGAAAACCTTGGTAGTTTTTTATCATAAGGTATACAATTAAATTGATTATTTCTATTCTGATCTATTATATCCAGTGCTTCATCAAATATTGACAACTAGTTATGTTTTTACCCATATTTATACATCAATTCTATAACTTTCCTCTTCTTGCACTCCTTCTAATATTTTGTCACACCATTCAGATAAGGTTGATGTTCTTACTTTAGTGTTTTCTTCTTTATATATAAAGTATGCTGAGGTCCTCATAAAGGCCCATGATCGATCTCTATAGTAAACTATGTAATTCTCTGTAGCTTTAAGTATAGTACTCCAGTCATAGTTATAATGTCCTAGAAACCACTTAAACCTTGACTTCAAATCTACAGAACTAGATCTTGCTGTTTTACCAGAAGGTAGTGTTACTAAAGGCCACATAGACCTATAAGTTTCAACATTTTTTCCAAATGTTTCATCTTCGAAATCATCAAAAATCTTACTTCTCTTTACTTTTTCAGTCGGATTGTTTCGAATATCTAGCCAGTCATTTATTACTAGATATTTTCTATATCTATCATAGTTCATTCTTTCTTGTAAAGGTCTGTCTTTCAATATTCTAGCTAACGCAAAATACTCATTTGGAGTTATTCCATGACTACAAATTTCTTCAAATAGCTCATTTATTTTATTTATTTTCAACCTTTTTTATTACAAAGCTACGAATAAAAAATGACATAACCAAATATTTTTTACTGATCCTCTGGCCACCTTCTTTCATCCTTCGGATTACTGTAAGAATCGTCATCTTGAAAAAACATGCGTCCTTTATTGTTTGCACATATAGTTTTACCTTTCGAGATAGAAAAGTCATCAATAGAATCTATTGCTTTCCATGGTGGTCTATGAAAATCTTGAGATTCCATTTTCACAATTCTTGCTTCAGATTCTGGTTTTTTCATCGTAAAACAACAACTATCATACTTAGTGTCTAATAGTTCAAGTTCATTATCTTGTTTTATTATTTCTGATTCTTCTGGTGGATGATCTCTATTAGCTAATGCTCTTTTTTGTGCATTAGTAAATCTTTTACCTTTTCCTCTAGACATATTTAATCTTTTAATATAAAAAAATTATCAGATTTTGAAAGACAATCTGTAAAGATAACAGTAGGACCTCCTTTATGTTGATATATTTCTATATCATTTACTTGATTATGACCCACAATATGATTAAACCTGTGTACACAACCGTCTTTCTTTATTTCAGATGTATCAGCCCACATAATTCCTCCAATAGATCCCGCTACACCTCCTCTTATTGTAGGCACTGTATTTAATATCCATTCATCATGTGAGTCGTTAATTGCATTGAGTAATACATCAAGGTTATTTCTTTTATCTATACCCAGCTTTTCTTCATAGTATGATAATCTATCATTATATCTGTACAACCAATCAGATAGAATACCGGCATGCGTACACATATAATTACCATTTAACCATGCTACCTGAAACATTTCTCTATTATCTCTGAACAGTTTATATAAATCTGGCTGCAGTTCTGCTCTAAATCCACTACAACGATAAGCTGGAGAATGTATATATTGTTGGTCATGATTTCCTAATAAGCAAATAACTTTATTAGGATTTTTCTTTTTATAACTTATAACTTGTTCCAGTAGATATTTAATTTCAATATTCGTACAATTAAAAGAATCCACATAGTCTCCCATGAAAACTATTTTATCCAATTTATCTCTTTCAAACATCTCAATGGCCCTTTCAAAATGGTATATTCTCCCATGTAAATCTCCTACATGTAGAGCACTAAACTGAAGATTCTTCATAATATTCTATTATATTACTTTCCGGTATTTCTTCTGCACTTTCCTGATTTGCCATCCTTCTTTCTATTTCTTTTTCATAAAGAGTTATTATTGAGTTAACATCTTCTAAATCAATAATTACATTTCCTAGCTTAAAATAGTTAGGTAAAGAATGATAGAGTAATGTTATAATAGTTATTGTTTCCATTCTACAACCTTCTTCTAATCCTTCATGGTTAGAGATAGTTACTTGATCATCATACATATAAGAGATCTTGGAATTAGTCCTTTTTGCTACATATCTCGCTATTTCTTCTACTTTCTTTTTTTCATTATATGATAAATGTAGTCTTTTTGTATGCATGCTATTTGTTTTTATTTATATCTATTACCGAATCACCTACTCCACCAGTAATAGGTATCTTTTCTAATTCTAATATAATCTCCCCTATAGAATAAGGATAAGAAAGTGTTCCTCCTTTATCTATTCCAACATCTATTTTTCTACCAGGTCCAATTCTGCTTGAATGTTGATGTCCAAATAAATGAAACCATCCTTTAAATGTACCCATCCAACTCTCTAATGGATAGTGATCCAATATGAAATTATAGTTACCATATTCCAAATGAGTTCTATCACTGACAGATGTGAAGATGGATTGTATATTCTCCTTATTACTTTCAATATGATGGTCGTGATTTCCTAAAAGCAAATGTATGGTTTGACAATATATTTGATCTCTAAATCTTTTTATATTTTCAAAACCACCAAAACTCCAGTCTCCTAAATGAAACAATATGTCATTCCACCGGACAAAATTGTTAATCCTTTTTACCAAATCTTGATCGTGTTCTTCCAATGATTTGTAGTCTCTACATATACTTTTATCCTTCCATTTAGAGCATGATCTAACTATATTTGAATGACTAAAATGTGTTAAGTGTCCGCAAGAAACCAAATGTTATGATCATCTTGCGGACTTAATTTTATGTGTTTCATTAGAATTTTATATTTTTATTTCCAAGTTTTGTCCGTAAAGAAGGTAAGTTTCTGTCCCTCAAACTTGAAGAGAAATATACTTCCCTTCTAACAGTAATACAATAATGACTTCCTATAACTCTATGATTTATCTTTAAATCTTCAACTATTTTATATAATTCCTCATAGCTTATATTAGGTTTATAATTAACTACTATATTAAATAAGTCTTGTATACTTCTTGCTCTACCAGAAATGCATTGAGTTTTTACTTTAGTATTACTTAATAAATATGCACTTCCTGTATTTTTAATTAATAACTCATATATGACCTCAGCTAGATCTTTAGGTGGAACACTTATCTTTATTATATTTTTATAAGTATCAACACTAAAGTTTGGTTTTATATCTGCTAGGACTATAGGATATTTTCTATTTCTTAATTTCTTTTCTATACTTTTGAAACTAGGAGCTGCCATTTTTTAAGTTTTTTATATTCTTTATACAAAAGATCAATTATATGTTTACCTTCAGTAGTAGCAAAAAACAACATTTCTCCACCTGTTTGAAACTGACCATGTAAATCATGGTGTTTTATGAGTTCATCCTCTCTTGTATAACGATCTAATTTTTCCAATATTACTCTTGGTAATTCTGTCACACAGAGTTCAAACCAATGAAATTCTGTCGGATCTGGTAAATTATCTGGTAAATTATCAAACCAAACCTCATGTGTTCCATACCTTGTAGTAAATTTAATGTTACAATATTCGGGAAATGAATCTTTACACATTTCCAACATTTTATCTACTTGTTCTCTAGTAATTGAAATATGTTTGTTCACAATTTAGATTTTAATGTAATAAAAAATAGACCAAATAGAAAATGTAAATAATAGAAGTAACGATACAAGTAATGCAATTGAAAAGAAATTATTTATTGTCTTATCTGTCCCTTCTATATTACCTTCATTATTTGCATGAACTATTAAGCAAATCAATGTTAATACTAAGGAAAGTAATCCAGCTTTAAACGGGGTAATAAAAAAAAGTAATGTTATCATATTAGTACGAAGTGTTTTAAAGTATTACTTGAATTATGATTTATGAACTCACCTACTTCTACAAAACCTACTTTCAATGCAGCCTCTATAAATAAGGTATAGTTATTCGAATGTCCTTCAACATTTACAGGAACAGTAAAAGTTAATCCATACTTAGTATCTGCAATTGGTGTGTCATCTTCAAATGTAAATTGCTTAATTACCTGTCTTAACATTTTTGTTACTAAATCTCTAATTAAATTATCTGGTAATAGGTCACCATTCGAAAGTAGAATTATATCACCTATTTCTTTCATACCACAGCAAAATGCATATGTTTTATATTTAAATGACACATAATCACTTCCTCCTATCCACGTTATAGTAGTTTTTGTCTCTTCTTCTCCCATGCTACTAGTTACAATTGGATTTACCTTATCGTTATGTGTCAAATATTCTTTTATTTTTGTTTCCGTCAGCTTTTTTACTGGCACTTTTACTTTTTTTTCCATATTAATTTTATTTAAAAGAATTTATTAATTGTCTCCTTAGTAGATTTACTTTAAGTAAGTCATACTTTCTTTTAACATACTCATGTAATCTCTCCCCGTCATCTAAAACTAAATTCATATTCTCCATTAGTGTTCTTGCCTTTGCAAACCAATCGCTTGGTTTATCGCAGAAATATATTCCACTATTTTCCATTTCTTCATCTTCTAGATATGGAAATAATCTACTTGCCATTACAGGAGTTTTCATACAACCAGCTTCAATTATCTTTAAGTTTGACTTAAAGTAATTAAACTGATTATGTTCCAGTGGAGCAAGAGCTACATCAGTGTAATTATAATGTTCCATATATCTATTTAGAGATAATGCATCTCTAGTAGAATAACTTGGACTAATCTTCATCACATCATTCATTTCATGAAGAGCTTTCTCCTTATAGTTACTATTAAAACCTGCTAATATAAACTTAGTCTTTATTTTAAAGTTTACATTCATATTAACCATAGTGAAAAAATCTTTTATAGACTCTAAGTCATATTGATGACTTGGTCCTCCAGAATACATAAATCTAAGTCGGCTTGCCTCCGTTTTCTCTGATTTAAACTGTTCATGACCAATTGGTAATGCGTTTGGTATAACTATACACTTTTTATTAATATCGCTTACCCTTCTAAATAATCTCTGGTTAGTTACTGTAACTATATCTGCATTGGTAATAGATTTTAAAATAAGATCTGCTATTTTATTTTTAGTCCAAGTCTCATAAAGATAATGATGTTCATATAGCTCCCAAATATCATCTATATCTACCCACATTTTAAATCCATACCTTTTCTTCATTTCCAGTAGAATATCTAAATCTACAGTTGGATGTCGATTAAAAATAACAAGATCTGTATTCTTAAACTCACCAGTAGTATATTGCTCATCATCAGTTTTATACTCTATGTGTTCACCAGACTCTAGTGGTAGATAACGAAAAGGGTTGTAAATCCTATGATAATCACTTGCGCTTTTAGGTCGGTGAAGTAATAGAATGTTCATTAATTTGGTTTTATTTTAGTTAAAGGTACACAATACGAATCTTGCATATTTCTTTCACCTTCTTCATATATTACACATCTACCTTCTGTTTTGGAAAAATATCCAAAATCATACGTTTTATTCTCTGGAATATAAATAATCTTATCTCCAGGTTTATAATTTAATAAGTTTAATTCCATTAATTAAATTTTATAAGTTTATTACTGATAAGTAAACTCTATTGTTCGTTCTTTTATTAATTACATTATATATGTCTTTCCATCCGTTTGTAGCTAGAAGTTTGCGCTGGTGTTCATTCTTATCCACATCTGTGCATAAAAGTAAAGAATACCCAAGTGCCCTTCCAATGTCCTGTCTTAGTGTATTTAAAGTAGTGGCTATTCTTTTATTCCTAAATTCTGTATCTACAAATGACTTACAAGAAACAAGTATGGCACAACAATGTGGCATTCTATAAAGTTCAAATGAAGAAACAAACCTATCCCTACAGCAAAGTATGTAATTACCTTCAGACCAATCATTTAACTCTTGTTTTTTATTCTCATCAAAAATAGGTATAATTCCGGTAATCTTCTTTTCAAATTTACATAATCTCTCATAAAGACCAGTAGTAATGTGTGTACTATAAGGAATTTTTGTTATGAAGAAAGATATATCTTCTGGTTTTACATTTAGTAACCCGGCAATTAATTTACAATATTTATCTAATATTTCTTTTGTTTTCATGAAAATAAATTTGTTTATATTAAAAATTAGTTGTATCTTTGTTTATGGTTTTTAATATGTTTCTATCCAGTTGCTTTTAGTTTGGCAATAAATAAAAAGATAAGATTAAGATAGACAGCCACCTGATTAGACGAAACTTGGTCGGGATGGAGTAATTCAAAGGTAGGGTAATACCAGTGTTAGCAACGTCTGCACAGCTTGACGACTAATGACCTCAGATCAAACTTAAAAATTTGACTTTACCTTCATCGTTAGGTCTAACAACCTATATCTTTAAGATGGATGCGATGAGTTTACTTAATCAGTTACAGAAAAAACTAATTTACTTAATTCTGTAACAATATAAACTTCTTTAGCTACTATTTTTTCTACGGTGGTAGCTATTCTGAGGGATGTAGAAGCTGTACTATGTTAGCTACCCAAAAGGTAGCTTTCATAGTTTTTACGAATTACCTAAAAGTTTTTTTATACTTAGTTAATTCCATATCAGTGTTCTCCATACTTATTGATGAAGTTTCTATTGCTTCATTATTATTGTACCTTTAAATAATCTAGTTGTCTTTTTACTCCAAGTTTCTATCTTAGAAAGCCCAAAATTAAAGACGTGATGTGACTCATTATATTTAATAGGATTGGTGGTAACATGTCCAATTCTAGCATTATCAATTACTAAAGATCCTGATTCTATAAACTCCTGATTTTGTTCTTCTAGTTCTATTTTAAGTACTGGTTTCATAAAGATTTATTTGTTTATTTGAGTTAATTTTTGTATATTAAGATATGAAAAAGATAACTAATAGTTGTGGCGGTTCTGGTTGTTCAGTCCCAGCTCACGAGCAAATCCTTCCAAAAGGTGTTATAGTTGTGAAACCTCTAAAATAACTAAAAGATTTTTCGCAATATAACACTAAATCAGATCATTTAAATTTGTTTAGATGATCTTTTTTATTTATATTATAATACAGGAGCAAATGCCTGTTTAAAAAAATAAAAGCTTGTTCTTTCAGCTATAAGATAGATCCCAAAATATGAGAACTTCATACTACATTCAGTCCGGTTTTATCGTTAAACGTAATGATACGAAAAATGATACTTACGGACTTTTTAGTTTAACAAAGTGGTTTAAGAAAATGCTTACTGCTTTTCATGTAGCATTTAATGATGATTGTTGTGATGCAACTGCTGATCCCACTAATGCACCTGTTAGATTCAATGCAACAGCGGGACATCTGCAGTACTACAATTACGTAAATAACACGTGGACTAACGTACCTAGCCTCTAAATCTAATTAATGTCTACTAATTGTTCACCTATACAGAGTTGTATACCACAAGGTATTGTTAGTGACCCTTTATGTACTAGTCAAGCTTTATCGCTTGATTGTGACACAGGAGTACTTTCTCTTTCCAGTGCAAATTCTATTAACTTAGATTGTGCTGTTAAACTATTGGAGACAAAAACTATACTTAGTTCGGTAACACTCACTGGCACAATACTTCAAATAATTTATTTAGGAGAAGATAGTGTTCCACAAGCAAAAAACGTAGATTTAAGTTCAATAGCTGGCACAGGAGGTAATATTGGTGTTCAGAATAGTAACTCTATTCTTTTACACAATGGTAATAATACCTTAACTGCTACTTTAAACATTGATCCTGCTTCTAGTCTTCCAATAAGTTCTAGTCCATCTGGTGTTTTATTCGGTTGTTGCCCGGAGACTGTTAATATTACTAATAATACTAACACAATTCAATTGGCAGCTACAGGTTCTGTAGGTCATATATTTACCGCTAATTTGAAGTATCAAAGTTCTGGTACCATACTACTATCCGATAGCTCAAATGGTCTTAGCGCAGCTGTAAAGTACTCTACAGATGCTAATAACGCTGTAGTAAGTGGTACAGATGGTGGAGTATATGTTGCATCTGCATCTTCTCAGTTAGCAAATCTTTCCAATAACGGATTTGTAACAACCGGATCTGCTGGTACCCTTTTAGTTGGATCAGATTCTAAATTATATAGAATACCAGATCCTATTGCTGAAAGTCAAATAATTGGCAATAATACCAATACTGTTGCTTTAACAGTAAATGGACCCAATAATCACACAATTCAAGCTGGTGTTAGATATACTAATACTAATAGCGCTTTAATAAGTGAAACAGGCAGTGGTCTACAAGTAGATGTTAAATTAGATACTGTCACTCCTGGCAATGTTGGTTTTACTGAAACAATCAATGGTTTGGTTGGAAACATAACCGAAAGTTCGATACTTGGAGTTCAAAATTCAGTAGCTACTGTTCAGAATCCAATAACCAAGATATATGGTAATTTAAATAACGGTGCTGGTGGTTATGCTGTAGGTTTCCTAAGTCAATATGGATTGAAGACACCTAATTTCACAACTACACAAAGATTTGCCATACCAAGTACTGACTTGTATGACAGTCTTTTAGTATTTGATACTACTCTTAGACAATATTATTGGTATGATGCTGTAACACCTGCTTGGATTCAAATTGGAGCAACTACGAGTCCTACTACACCAACTATTTACACGTGGTCTAATGCTGCAAATACTGGAAATTACACTATAAATGCAGCTAATGCTATAAGACTTTCTGATTTAACAGGTCAAGCAAATAGAAATATAGTATTACCGGCATCTCCTACTACTATACAACAGTTGCTTATAATAAAAAATGTTAATTCAAGTGGTTTCAATTGGACATTTACAGGAACCACTGTGTTTGATATGAGCGATAGTGCGGTAACAACGTTATCAAATAACACCACATACCAACTATCTTGGGATGGTGTAGCATATAATATAATAAATTAATGAATAAACTATACTTATTTCTACTTTTTTTAATCTTTTCCTTTAGTGTAAATGCTCAAGTAGGAAGAGATTTCTCTAATAGTATTAGTTTTTCTAGATGGGCTAAAGTTGGAGATGGTACCACAGATTACACAGGTGCATGGAATACTGCTATTAATTATATTATTTCTCATGATAAAGTTCTTGAGATACCAGAAGGAACTTATAATCTGGCTGGAATTTCAGATTTAGCTGGTATTTTTGGTAATCCGGGTAGATTAAGAATACATGGTAGAGGACCATCCTCTATTTTGCTTGTTCCAGCTAAGACTTCTGCTCTTATAAATATTGCCAGCTCAGCTATTACAGCACTGGAAATAGATGGAATATACTTTAAAAGTACGCATGATACCACTAATGTTGGTAATGTTGCTTTATTGCTTCAAGGTACAGCTCCTAATTTAATAACCAATGTAAAAATAGCAAATTGCATATTTGAAGGTTTTACAACGGCTATCATTGGTAAAGGAGTTAGAGGTTTAGAAATATGTCATAATACATTCAAATCTCCTACTGGACATGACAATGCAACAACTACATCTAATCCAGCTATATTTATCCTTGCTGTGGACAACAATGCAACAGATTTAAATAAAAATTGGAATATTCATGATAATTTCGTAGATGGTTATTCTGGAACGCTGTCCATTACTACTACTAAGACAGGTGGTCCAATGGATGGATTCTTCTATGGACATGTAAGTGGATTAAATATTAACAATAATACAGTTCTAAATACAGGTCAAGAAGCAATTTATCCAAAAGTTAACATTTCTATAATTGATTCTGGTGTAACTTCTATAAAAAATAATATTATTTATTCATACATACCAACCGGAAGTAAGGATATGAACGGAGTGCTTATGAGATCTAATTACGCTATAAGAGCTGAGTCTCAACACTTATTAATAGAAGGTAATACCATACTAGGTGCAACAATCGGAATATGGTCTGATGCAACAAATGATGTCTTTCAATGCCGCGATTTAACAATAAAGGACAATCATATATTTTTTATAAGAGACACTACAAAAAGAGTACAGTATGGAACATATATTAGAGGAAATGCAAATGGATTTCGTTTTAAAAATGTTATAGTTAAAGGTAACATTTCTATTCTTGATAGTAGTTTTATATATAGTACATTTAGAAATATTGCATTAACATACGTAGATAGTGCTCAGGTTGAAGGCAATTCATTGAGTATTGTGAGGTTAACAAAATCAGGAGGAGGTACTCAAGGCATCTCTCTTTTATCTTCAGATAGTGCTTATATTGGAGTAAATATAATGAGAGGAGTAGATACTACCATAAACTCAGTTTCTTCTAGTTATGTAAATATACCTGTTGTAAGCGGAAGTGGAGGACCACCAACAGGATCTGCGGGTGGACGTCTTACTGGTACTTATCCAAATCCATCTCTTGCTAATACAGCGGTAACTCCTGGAAGTTACACTAATGCAAATATAACGGTAGCACCAGATGGAACTATAAGCTCGGCAACTAATGGAACTGGAGGAGGTGGACTACTTTCAACATCAGCTGGTCAGCAGTGGCACCTAACATTTGATTCTGGAACTACAACGTGGTATTAAAATATAAGAAATGGCAGATCATCGTTCTATTTTATTGTGGCTCGGATCTAGTTTTACAACAGTAATTGGACTTATAACAGTGAATGATTTAGCAATTATGGTTGGTATAGCTGCAGGAATAGGTAGTTTAATATCAAGTGGAGTAAATATATACTTCAAATTTAAAAATAAAGGTAAAAAAGATATACAATAATGTCAATACCGGTATCAAATTCATGCTGCGAACCACAAAGCTTAAAGCTAAATAACTCTACAGGTTATTTATCCATTTCCGATGGTAATAGTGTCTATTTAGGTACTATAATAAAAGCATTAGGTATAAGTACACCTGTCATTGACTTCACTTTGGGTGGATTTATATTAACTTTGACTTATACAGATGCTGGTGGTGTTATACAACATAAAAATGTAGACCTTTCAGCACTTGCTCAGGGTGGTAGTTTTAGTGTAGCAGATACTCCAACAACTCATTTAGTATATACTAATGGTGTTTTAACTGCAAATGTAAACATATCAACTGCAACCAATAATTCTATATTAGCAAAAACAGATGGTATATGGGCTCCTAATTTTACTGAGACTATACTTACAACTACGGATAGTCCATCTATAGCCTTCACAACAAGTGGAGTAGATGGACATAATGTATCCGGATCAGTTAAGATATCTCAGACAGTAGGTAATAAAATTCAGATAGCTAGTGATGGATTATTAGTCAATGATATGACTACTTATTTGCTTGCTGGCACAAATATAACTTTAAGTGGTAGTGGTACTGCCTCATCTCCTTACATAATAACAGCAGGTGGTTTTTCTCAAGTACCTCTTTCTGTTAATGATAGTTCTTCCTTCCATTTTATTTCTTCTGGAACAAGCGGAATGACTTTAAGTGGTAATGTAAAAGTATCTGGATCTACAGCCAATGCGCTTATTGTTAATGCTGATGGTTTGTATGTACCGCAAGCAAGTACAAATAGTTATAGTGATGTTCAAGCAAGAGCAGCTATAAGCGCAATTGCACCTCTTTTGTATAATAATACAACTGGTGTAATGAGTTTAGCTCAAGCAACTAGTTCAACTAGTGGTTATCTTGCAAATGCAGATTGGCTTACTTTTAATGGTAAGATATCTACAGGAGCTTCAATAGGAACAGCTAGCTCAGTACCTGTATATGCAGGACAAAATGGGACTACTTTAAACTTTAATGGTTTAAGAGCTGGCACAAATGTAACACTTAACCAGTCTGGTAATGATATAGTTATTAATGCATCCAGTAGTGGTGGAGGTACACCTTCAAGTGTATTCTCTATAGACTTTATAGTTGGTGATGGTGGAGCATTAACTCCAACAGCTAATGCATCTCAGTTTAATCCTTCTTCAAATCCTTTAGCGGGTAAAACAATACTTGGTTTTTGGGTAGAAGGTATTAAGACAGCTGGAGTTCCGAGAACTGGAGGAGAACTATATTTTACTTTTAGTCAATCGGTTGGAACTATAACTCTTACAAATGGAGTTTTTTCCTTAGATACATATTATTCAATACTTTATAAATAATGAAAAAATTATTTAAATTCATACTGCTCCTTACTTTACCTTTCCTATTACCTAAGATATCTTTTGGACAAACAGGTGTTCAGTGGTTAGGTACTAAGGATAATGTTGTTGTTACTAGAAATATAGCAAGAGAAGATAGTGCTCATGAATTTGCGCTAACTGATACTAGCAAGCACCCAGCACGTCCAGGTAGAATGATATCTTTTAATGGATCTCCTTACTGGTGGAATGGTATTTTCTGGTATAGACTAAACGGTGATACTTCAACAGTACCTGGCCAAGTTAATGCTGACTGGACAGCTACCACTGGTGTGGCTCTTATTTTACATAAACCAACCTTTGCAACTGTTGCTACAACTGGATCATATACAGATTTAATAAATCCACCAACAATACCTGCAGCTCAGGTTGCTGTGGATTGGAACGCAGCTAGTGGTATAACTCATATTTTAAATAAACCAAGAATAACAGATTCAATATGGAGAGTTATAGGTAAGGACTCTATACTATTCAGAATAGTTGGACCAGATGGAGTTGTTAGAAACTATTCAATACTTGACTCCGCTGGTGGAGCAGGAGGAGGCGGAGGAGGGACTGTATTTAGCGTGGCAGCAGCAAATCTTACACCTTTATTCTCAACAAATGTTGCAACTGCAACAACTAATCCAAGCATTACTTTTACTTTAAATAACGCAGCAGCACATACATTCTTCGGAAATAACACTGGATCAACTGGACCACCTACATACTCTACAATAGGTTTGGGAGATCTTCCAACTATTCCATTAACAAAAACAGATGTTACAAATGGTATTGGTATATCAGCTATAGTTAGTGGTGTGATAAAAGTAGATACAAGTGTAATAGGTTATCCTAAATTCATATCGATTTCTAGGAGTCCTAATACAGATAGTGTTTATTACACAGTTAAAACTAATGCAGCTACTACTGTAAAGACACTTGGTTTAATAGATAGTGTGAGATATACTAGTATTGGACTTGCTGGAACTACTAATTTAGGTTATCAAACAGGACCTTCTAGTTTCTATACTAGAAAAGTTAGACCAGGTACCAATACTGCTTTTACAGCAGATACTGATAGTACACTTGTAATAGCGAGTACATTAACTAATGTAATCAATACTTTACAAGTAATAAATTCTGGTGCTGCTAGAAGTATTCAAGTTGGTACATTTTCTGGAAGACCTACTGGTAATACTGGAGATTTTTATGTGGTAAGTGACTCTAGCTATCGTGAAAGTTATAAAACTGCTAGTGGATGGATATGGATGACAGTAAGTCCTAAGCAACTAGCAGATAGTTTTGCTATTGTTGACACGGTAAAAATAGCACATGTTGCTCCAATAAGTAACCTTTATACGAATAGTAATGGAACAACAATAGTTGATGTAGGTTCCAGACAGGGTTGGGGTATGTTAATAACCAAATTAACTGACTCTAGTAATCAGTACATGGTTGATAGTAATGCCATAAAAGTCTTAGTTGGATCTGGAGTTACAAGTAGTGTTCAGAGTCAATTTTCTGTTTCGGGTAATGGCACATCAGCCAATAAACTACAGTTAGTTAATGACTCAGCTGCTGGACCTAATTATGCCTATTATCGAAATAGTGCTGGAAGGCTTGGTTGGTATCCAATAATTAATGGTCCATTAGCCACACCATCTAGTCCGGGTTTTCTTTCAGCTAATGATTATATAACTATACATACTAGAATAACAGCTATAAATGCTCCAGGATCTGGAGATAGTTTAATGTATGCGGTTCCAACAGCTGACACTTTAGTCACTAAAAGAATAATAAAAGGTTATGGATTACTGGCCACAGTAACTCAAAATAATATTAAATATGATGTAGATACAACTACATTAAAAGCTGTATTTGGAGCTGGTTCTGGAAGTGGATTAGGTACTGTTACTAGTTTTTCTAGTGGTAATCTAAATCCGTTATTTACTACCAGTGTAGCAACAGCTACAACTACTCCAACACAAACATTTACATTATCTAATGCTGGTCCTTATATGGTATTTGGAAATAATAGTGGATCAACAACTACTCCTTCTTACTTTACTCCTATTTTAGCTAGTCTTCTATATCAAAACCAAGGAACTACAACTACATTGCTTCATGGTAATGGGGTAGGTGCACCTAGTTGGTCTACTTTAAATTTAGCTAGTGAAGTATCAAATGTGTTAGGTACTACAAATGGTGGTACAAACATAAGTTCTTATGCACTTGGAGATATCATTTATTCTAATGGTACTAATTCTCTAGCCAAATTAGCTGGTAATGTTACAACAGGCAAACAAGTACTCATTCAAACAGGTAACGGATCTATATCTGCAGCGCCAGTTTGGGGTAATTTGACAAATGTTGATGTGGGATTGGGAAATGTTGAAAATACAGCATTATCTACTTGGTCTGGATCCACTAATATAACAACATTAGGTACAATAGGTACAGGTGTATGGAATGGTACTATTATTGATGCTGTACGTGGTGGTACCGGACACGGTTCTTATACTATAGGTGATGTTCTAGTAGCTAATAGCACTACAACATTAGGTTTAGTAAGTGACGTAGCGGCAGGCAATGTATTTTTATCCGGAGGTGTAGGTGCACAACCTACTTATGGTAAAGTTAATCTTGGTACAATGATAACAGGTAATCTTCCTGTTGCTAACTTAAATAATGGTTCTGGAGCTAGTGCTTCAACAGTCTGGACAGGCAATGGCACATGGCAACCCTTTAACACAACCCTTTACAGTGGTGATGGAACTCTTGCTAGCAATAGAACTGTTACAATGGCATCTAACTCTCTTACTTTTACAGGAGGTAGTAAAGTCACTTTCAATCAGGCTGTTCAAATAGCCGATGGTACACAAGGTACTAGTAAAGTTTTTACTTCTGATGCTAGTGGTAATGGAGCGTGGGGACTAGTAATTGCTTCTGGTGTTTATACACCTACTATTACTAATTCAACAAATGTAGCATCTAGCACTTTTTCTAGTGCTTTTTATAAAAGAATTGGTAATGTAGTTGAGGTAACTATTACATTTGGTATGGTATGTACCACTGCTGGTGTTCCTACTACTATAACTTTTACAACACCACCTGGTTTGACTGGAGTTTGGTCGTCAAGCACATCATTCTTAGGTATTGGTAGTTATGGTGTTAATGGAGTATATACACCTGGTGTAGCTATATTTTCCGGAACCTCTGGTGGTATAGTAGCTTTTCAATGTAATGGTCTATCCGGTAGTTCTAATAGTGGATGTATTAAATTCACCTATTCACTTATATAACAATTAGTATGAAAAAATTATTATATCTCTTTTTATTTTTAATACCTGTGTTTAGTTTCGGTCAATTACCAATACTAAATTTGAGTAATATGGTGCAACCAGGTAATACACCATCTATATCTATTGCTACAAGCTCTATAACATTTGCACCAATAGTATCTGGTAATAGTTCTGCGTCCCAGAATACAACAACTACAGCTGCTAATCTAACAAATCCCGGATCAATAACTTCTCCAGGTACATGGTTAGAATTATCCTTTAATAATAGTACTCCCTGGTCATCTAGTTTAAGTCTTCCAATAACATCAGGTAACTGGACTGGAGCACCGGTAGTATTTTATTTTAGAGTAACTTCCGTAGCTCCTGTTGGTCCTAACACTGGTAATATAACAGTAGCATCAAGTGGAGCATCACCTAAAACTATAGCTGTTACTGCAACAGTAACGTCTCCAGGAGCGTCTTTAAATGCTAGTCCGTTATCTTTTACAGGTATGTCTGCTGTGGCTGGTACTCAAGGATCAAGTGTTAACTATCTTTTAACCGGATCTAATTTGGGTGCAAATAATGTAACAGTAACTGCTCCAACTAATTTTTTAGTATCTAAAGATAATTCATCTTTTGCTACTTCACAAGTAGTAACCCCTAGTAGTGGATCTGTTAATCAAACTATATATACAGCAATAGCTTCTACAGCCCTAGCTGGAGCAGTATCTGGTAATATATCAAATGTTGTTTCAGGTGCAAGTACAGTTAATGTATCAGTTTCAGGCGTTGTAAGTTCTCCAAGTTCAGCTGATAGTATAAATGTCAATTTTTGGAATAGTGCAAATGGTAATGTTAATCCGGCTAATGGTTGGAATAATATAGCTTTAATTGAGTCAGGTTCACCTCAAACAAGTGCTACTTTACTTAGAACTACAGGTGTCTCTTCTGGAGTGACTGTAACTATAAGCACTGTAGATCTTTTATTTGATAATTTTGATAATGGTGCTGGATATGGCAATGCCACCACTCTTCCTATACCACCTGTTGTATGGAGAATAGAGGCTGTTTCTACCGCATCTGAAGCTGTTACCTTAACACTTAATGGATTAGTAGTTGGACATCATTATAACTTCTTGATAGGTTCTGGTGCTAACACAGGTACAGCAAGACCACAATCCTTTGCAATACCTGGTCAAACTACTCAAAATTTAGATGCTAGACAAAATATAAATACTTTAGTTTCATTTACTAGTATAACAGCAGGAGCTACTTCACTCGTACTTACTGTAACACCAACAAGTGGAGCTTCTACTTCACTTAATTTCTTCCAGTTAGTAGATAATCATTAATAATGAGGAAATTACTATTTCTAATATTATCTTTTATAGGTTTTTATGCTAATGCTCAGGTAGAGTCTACAATCTCAGTGCCTTATACTAGTTCTGCTAGTCCTACTTTTCAGGCATTATTATATTTACCTTCTGATTATAATACTACAAGTGGTAATTATCCTTTGATAATTTTCTGCCATGGTTCTGGAGAATCATGTCCTCCTCTAAGTAATATTTATAATAGCTCAAGCGCTGGTGGACCACCTTATGAAATAGAACATGGAACCTGGCCAACTGATGGAGGTTTCATAAACCCAAAAGATGGCCTAAAATATAAGTTTATAGTTGTTTCTCCTCAATCTGCTTGTAATAGCTGGTCTGCATCTGGAGATCAAATAGAGAACATAAAAATCTATTTAGTTACACACTATAGAATAGATATAAATAGAATTTACGGCACCGGTTTGTCTTCTGGTGGTGGTGGTATGATAGAAAATGTATCTCATCAAAACGGTAATGAAACAGGACCTGTCTTCACACCTACATATCCTTTTGCTGCTGTTGTTCCAATGAGCCCTGCTACTAATAGTCCTCAGCAATCATGGATGGCTACAATGGTTCATGACAGTACCTCTGGATGGTGGTTTGGTGACCAGTCTGGTGACACTTATGGAGAATGGGCTTTAAATGAAATTAATTTTGTCAATGCTATTAAAACAAACTATGCTAGATTAACAGGTCATCCTGGAACTAGTGGACAAAATAGCTTTACAACAGGTCATGGCCCTTGGAGACCATTTTATATTCCAACATATACAGAAACATTTGTAGCTGTTGGTATGACTACACCAGCTACTATGAATATGTACCAGTGGTTTTTAACACAAACCAGACCAGGAGCAGTAGTAACAACTCCAACAGCTAACGCTGGATCAAATCAAAATATAACATTACCAACAAACTCTGCTACGTTAAGTGGCTCAGGTACGCCAGGTAGTGGACATCTAATAAGTTCGTATGGTTGGACGCAAATTTCTGGACCTAATACTGCTAATATTAATCCATCTAGTTCAACTACTACTGGATCTACCACTGTGAGTGGACTTATTGCTGGAACTTACGTTTTTCAATTAACAGTAACTAATAATATATCAGCTACTGCTACTAGTACTGTTTCAGTAACAGTTAATCCAGCGCCTGCTCCAACAGCCAACGCAGGACCAGATCGTACATTGGTCTTACCAACTACGACTTTAACATTAGATGGGTCCGCATCAAGTAATACTACTTCTTACAGTTGGACTTTCATATCCGGACCAGGCACTCCAACTATAGTTTCTCCTACTTCTGCTATAACAAATATAAATAATTTATCAGCAGTTGGAGTTTATATATTTCAGCTTTCTGTAAATGGTGGAGTAAGTACAGATAGAGCAAACGTAACAGTTAATGCTGCATCTACTTATCCCGCCTGTGGGACTGGAACTAAATATACTCCAGTACCAGATCCATCTGATTCAGGTGTGTTTATAGGTGTATCATCTGCTGCCAACTATAAACCTGGTGATACTATTGTTTTAAGTAGTGCTTTTAAATGGAGTTATTTCGAAATGGATGGATATCAAGGTAATCCTTCTTGTCCATTAGTAATTATAAATGATGTAGGTATAACTAAACTAAGAAAGTTTATACGTCTAGATGGTTGTACATACATAAAAATAGTTGGAGGTGGTAATTCAGGTAATTTCTATGGTTTATTTATAGAATACGATCCTGTAAATATATGGCAAGGATTTGCTGGTATACAACTAGTTGGAAGAACTTCTAACATAGAAGTAACAAGAGTATTTACACACCACACAGACATTGGTATAGTTTGTGAGAATAATGGTAGTTGTGATCCCAGTCAAAATTATCCTAATTGGATAATAGATTCAATTTTTATACATGATAACAAAATTGTTGGCACCTGGAATGAAGGGATGTATATTGGTAATACCGCTCCAGACAATCAAGGTAATGATTTAAGACCAGTAGTTTGTCCGATTGGTGTTGGTGGTGCAGATAGCACTATTTATCCAGCTCCAGCTAAAAATGGATATACAAAAATTTGGAACAATATAGTAGATACAACTGGGAGAGGTGGTATACAGTTAGCTAATGCAATAAATGGTCCTAGTGAGATATATAACAATACTGTCAGTCATAATGGAATAAATGGAGATGATGCTCAAGGAGCAGCCATTAACTTAGGATTATACACACAAGTGTATGTTCATGACAATACAATAAGTAATACTTATACATGGGGTATATCTAGTATAGGATCGGGAGCTACTAATAAGCCTGTTAGACTAGAGAATAATCATATTGATAGTTCGGGTTTCTTAAGAACTTTTGATCTATCTCAAACTAGTAGAGATCATTATAATCCTGCTACAGAACCAAGTTTTATTGATAGTTTACCTTGGCCTTATCCTTTATTTATAGATACAAGACCTCGCCATTATACTACAGATTCACCACATCCTGGTACAGCAATAGTTGGACAAGATAGTACTCAATTCTGGATAAAAAATAATGTAGTAGGATTATTTAAAGCAGTAACAAGAACTGATGGTGGGGCAACTGCAGCTATTCAAATACAAGATGACTTCCTAGGTATACAAAAATTTGGTAATATAATTTGTAACAATACAAATAAGAATGGTAGTCCTGCTACAATATTTGTAGATAATAGTAATGGTACAATAAATTATTCTACAAACTGTTCTGCTCCTCCTACAGTAAATGCTGGTACAGATCAGTTCCTGTCTAGTGGATCAACTAGTGTTAACTTGGTTGGCACAGCGGTTCCAACAAGTGGAGCAACTATAACACAAGTTACATGGACACAACTTTCTGGTAGTAATCCGGTTTCGATAGGTTCTCTACATTCTCTTAATACAATAGCAACTGGACTTACACCATCAGGAGTTTATACGTTTAGATTATTTGCACTAGATAGTAATAACAATACTTCCAGTGATGACATAATAGTTGTAGTAGCTAGTGGAGCTCCGGCTCAATATCTTTTATTTAGACGAAAAACATACATACAATAATGACTATATATAAACTAGTTACAGATAGACTTCTAGATAAGTTACAAAGAATGGTGAATAATCTTTACTTTATAATGGGTAAAGCTAATGGTGTTGCTACTCTTGATAGTACTGGAAAGGTACCTACTTCTCAAATACCAAGTGGTGGAGGAGGTGGAGTAACATCTTTTAATGCTAGAACCGGAGTTGTTGTTCCAGCTTCTAGTGACTATACGTTTGCTCAGATAGCAACCACTCCAACTACTGTGACTGGTTATGGTATAACTGATGCGGCTACTTTAACAGGTACTCAAACGTTAACTAATAAGACTATATCTGGAGCATCTAATACGTTATCTAATATAGCAGAATCTTCAGTAACAAATCTAACTACTGACTTAGCAGCTAAACAAGCCACTATTACTTTAACTACTACTGGTACAAGTGGAGCAGCAACACTGGTTGGAGCTACTTTAAATGTACCAAACTATGCAACAGGTGGTGGAACTCCTGGTGGATCTACTACGCAACTACAATATAATAATGCTGGTGCCTTTGGTGGAACTAGTGGTGCCACCGCAACCGCTACCGTGGTAACTCTAGTGGCTCCTGTCTTAGGCACGCCTACTTCAGGTACACTGACTAGTTGTACAGGACTTCCAATTTCAACTGGAGTTAGCGGACTTGCAGCAGGTGTTGCTACTTTTTTAGCTACTCCTACAAGTGCTAACTTAGCGACTGCTGTGACTAATGAAACTGGAAGTGGTCTTTTAGTATTTGCTACTTCTCCGGTGCTAACCACTCCTAATATTGGAGTAGCTACCGCTACTACGGTAAATAATGTAACTATAACTGCGCCTGCTACCTCTGCTACCTTAACATTGGTTCAGGGATCAAGTTTAATAACTGCTGGTGCTTTTGCAACTACTCTTGCGGCCACTGCTGCTACAACCACTACTATACCTCCCATATCAAGCACTTTGGTTGGAATGGTGGCTAGTGGAACCGCTGCTGCTCAGGCAACATTAGATATTAACTTTAGTTCTTATTTTAGTCAATTTTCAGTTATTGAGATACAACTAAATAGTGTGATACTAGCTACAGATAATGTGGATATGTATTGTAGATTAAGTATAGATGGAACTACTTTCGATTCTGGAGCAGGAGCATATTCTTGGGCTCTTACCTTCGGTAAATCAGATGCTTCTTCCGGTGGAGATGGTAGTAATTCTGCTACTCAAATAGTATTAAATGGAACAGGATCTCATGTAGCAGGAAGTGCAACTATTCCATTAAATGTCACTGTAAAAATCTTTAATCCTGGTGTATCAACTTTTAGACCAATGGTTGGGTTTTCTACTCACTATTATAATGGAACTACAGCAAATATACTTTCGGCCATAGGGACCGGATCTAGAAATACTAATCAAGTAACGAAAGGAATAAGATTCTTAACAAGTTCAGGTAATATAACATCTGCAAATTACAGAGTTATAGGATATCCATAAATAATTAAAAATTCAAATATTATGTTACAAAAAATCGAATCGTTTTTTTCAGGGAATAAGGTGTTTATCCTTGGTAGTCTATCTGCCATTGGAGTTGCTTTACAGCAATATTTAACAGGAACAATAGATTGGAAAGTAATTGGTTTTGCAATTGTCATTGCTGTTCTATCTTATCTTGCCAAGAGTCTTAGTGGAACAGTTGCTTCCATATTAGGTATACTTGGTGGTGTTGCAACTACAGTTTCTCAAGTAGCATCAGGTGGAAAAATAGGGTGGAGTGCACTTATACTTAGCACTGTCATCTCTATAATCGGAGTAGTAACAAGCTCAGCAACCAGTACAAAAATAACTAGTCCCATAAGTTAATTAAACTCAAATAAGTAAAAGTTAGCCAGAACCAAGAATGATTCTGGCTTTCGTTGTTATTGATCATCAACTAAAATGAAAATTATGGAAATTACATTTGCAGACACAGTAATTATAAGGCAATTTGAAGGCTATATACCACATGTATATAAGGACCAAATTGGTGTACTAACTTGTTGCTGGGGATTAACTGGACCTAGCTTAAGAGAAGGAACGACATTTACTCAAGACGAATGTACAGAGATGTTCATGAAAAGAATAAATGATTTTTCTTCTAAACTAAATAATCTCATAAAAACTCAAGTAACCAAAAATCAATACATTGCTCTTTTGAGTTTAGCGTTTAATATTGGAGAAGGCGCATTTGGATCTAGTACTCTCCTTAAGAAGGTAAATGTAGATCCTAATGATAAAACTATCGAAGCACAATTTAAACTTTGGATTCATGCTGGTGGCAAAGTATTAGATGATTTAGTTAAAAGACGTGCTCAAGAAGCTGCACTTTATTTTAGTTAATTCACTAGCCTATAAATGTGACTAACTTTGTTAATTGAATCCTGTAATAATATTTGCAATCCAAGCTTATGTAGAATGTTTATAAGATTCTGAGCTTGTTCAGTGATTCTGAAATTAGCCTCATGCACACCATTCCATGTAGAATATTGGAATGGTTTCGTTATAGTAAGACCTTTGTAAACAGTATTTCCAGATGTACTATACAACCATCCTAAATATTTGGTTGTATCGCTTCCAAATCTTATGGCATATAACTTAGTATAGTCACAGTATACAATTTGAAACTTCTCTTTAGCCTCGCTTGCATAGGCTCCATAATCTGTTATAGTATCTTTCTTTTGTGAATATCCTTTCAAACCAACTAAAAGGAGTAATAAGATTAGTATTTTCATTGTATGTAATGATTTGCTTTTCTGATTGAGTCTTTTGCTTTTCTATCATAGTGCTTATAACTAACTATAACATGTATCATACTATCTGCTTGAGCTTGTGTCTTAAAGTTTAAACCTTTTGGACAGTATGGTGTGATAGTATATTTATTTATTCTTGTAGTATAGTTTTGTGTTTTAAAGCTATCTACTTTAATACCTACGTATCCTACTTCTGTGGTTTTAGTAGTAAAATTCCTACAGTAATCTTTAATTACATACCTGAAAGGAACAGCTAAACTATCTTTCTCAACTACAAACATATGATTTTTATCTGAAAAAAAGTTGTAAAAATTATGACTATAATAATGTTGTAAAACTTTACCAGACGTGTCATGTTGATGTCTTTGAGCATTTATCTTAGTAAAACCAAGACATAATATAAAAAACAGTATATATTTCATTTTCTTTATTTAAGTTAAAAAGAGACTCAATTAGAGTCTCTTTTTTGTTTTTTGATAGGAGGTGTCTAATTACTTATTGAGAGCACCACCTTTCTTCATTTTCCCACCCTTGGCACCAGAGGGTTTCAAACTACGACCATCAGTGGGAGAGGTCTTAGGACCACCCTTTCCCACTCCTGCACCAGAAGGTTTCGCCGTTCCTGATTTTGGCTTCATGTTTGTTACATTACTGTCTGTAGTACTAACTGGTTGATTTTTCATCTTGTTCTTTTTTTGTTTTGTTATTAAATGATTAGTATATGGAATCTCCGAATTCAAATTGTGCTCTCTTTCAAATAAACTTCTATCATGTGGTCTCATATCTTTCTTAAGTTTTTTTTCTGGAACCGGATAATCCATGTAATTATAAGTCCAATCTAATGACATCATGATTAATCCATTTCTGTAATATATGATTTATTTATTTTTGCAAATTTATCTAGCAACACCTGATGTTGATCATAATCACCACATTGTGGAGTTAAATAAAGAATGTAGGGTTGAAAGGAACCAGACATACAATGAAGATTACTTCTAATGGTCACTAGTTCGGACAGAAGATTACCATAGGTTCTAAAATTATAACAGTACTTGTCACGTAGTGTTTTAGGTTCTGGGGGAGTGTATCTTTTTTCTGTAATAGATAACATTTCAGCCAACATATCACTATACTCAAACCGACTTACATCTATAATGTATAATAGATTTTCCTTTGCTTTTCTGTCACTCAAATGTTCCCATAATTGCCACATTGTCTTTTCTCCAATCCATTTTTTATCTTCTGGAATAGCGATGTGTTCACTTAAAGAACTATAACTATTAAAAGTAAAAATACTACTTTTACCACAATACAACCAAGTTCCATCTGAGTGAAAATTTTTACCTTGAAAGGTCCAGTGATACTTATATCTTTTGGGATCTCCTTTGTTATTTCCAATATTTTCACCTACATATGTAAAACCTAGTAAATTTAGTATGTCAACATCACCGAATTCAAGACATCCTTTTCCTCTTTCACTACCATGGTCTTCTTTAGCTAAGAAGTCATAAATCCCTCTATCGATCCACATATATGGCCACTCTTTACATTCATCATAATTGTGCATTTTTTCCCGAATAGGATCTAACTCTTTTCTATGGTATGTACAACCACCATCTATGATAAAAGAAGTAAACTCATCTATACTAACACCAAAGTGCTCTTCTATAAGTTCGGTGTTTTTGTCCTTCTCAATCTGCTCGATAGATCCATAGTCATCATACTCACCAAAGATTGGTAGTGTTGCCGGTAGATAAGGTAGATATGTTTCATAATCTTTCCTCTTTTTAAGGGGTAGTAATACACATTTTTGTCCACTAGTGATACTTATATTACTTATACTGCAATATACAGAAAAGCTTCCCATTATATTATACTTTTATTTATGAAGAAATAAGTACCCACAGCAATAACTATACCCATAACTATGATCCAAATCAGACGTAGTCTTGACGTGGACTTTTGTTCTGTATACTTGAGTATGTACTGATTAGTAGAGTCTCTAGACATCTGTAATTGATCTGTAAGACCTTTTATCTGACTATCGTTGACTACTATCTTTGTTATTGTATCATGTATGTAAGCGTACTGTCTTAATAGAATAGATTTAGGTGGATGGTTCTTAATCCAATTGGCGCAGTTACTACCGCTGTCGAGATTTAGCCAGAGTGTGTCAGTAGTTGGAAAAATAGGAATCGTACCGGAAAAAAAGCCTGGATCGATTTGATTGGGAGCATTATCCCATGGATGATAAAAATGGAGTCCGGAGATACTATCCCAATAAACAGGAGGATTTTCCCAGGCCGAACTAATTGTATCTATAGATCCCCATGTTGTATCGGACTTGCTTTGTTTAATAGTTGTATCAATTTTCTGCGGATGTTTGACAGCCATCCAGTCTTGTAGTTTTCCAGAAAATTGATTATTCTTTGAATCCTTTTTATCGATTCTCGGTACCGTGATACAGGACGATACGAGAACCATACTAAAAAGGGATAGAATCTTGAACTTGTTCATTTTTTTTTTGTTTTATTTTTAAGCAGGCGTAATTACCAATATATTGATCTATTTCTACGTAGCTTTTTGACTTAAACTGATCTGCCAGTTTTATCACATGTTTGTCATTGTTTGGATCAAATTTACCTTTCATTAGTTCAGAATAAGATTTGCCAGCATATTCTAATATCGAATTTATTGAAGGAGTACTTAGGGAGCCACTAACGTAAAGGTATTTTTCTTGTATGTAAAAGTCAAGATCTTCATATGGTTTGTCAGTATATGCATTAAGTGGTAGATAAATTTTAATACCTTCCGGACTATATAAGGAAACTATTTCCATCTCCTGTATGGGATGTAGTTCATTTAGTTTCTTTCCGATTATGCTGTAAGATTGTTTGCTTAATCCAAGAATTTCAACAAATTCAACTCCATATTCTAACCACAATTCTATGGCCTTCTTTACTCTATTAGTATTAAAGTCAATAGCTTTAGTTAATTTATCACAGCTAATCCATCCGCCTGGCAAACATCCATCTATAACTACTTTTCGCTTATCATCATTTATAAATGATACAACTGTTGATATATCTCCTTTTTTTAGACTGGTTGTTGAATTTATTAATACTACTTTATCTCCTTCCTTTAAAGATTCATTTAGTGATGAAACAAACTCATAGCATTCTTCTCCAGCGCTCCATGTATCTAAGATGTTTTCAAGAATAACCCTTCTTTTATCTATAACTCTGTCTATTTTGTAAACAGCACCTTTTGATAAAAAACTTGCACCAGCAGTGTTTTTTATTCTTATTTTCCTATCTTTATCTGATGGTTTAAACATATTTATATAGAGTTTAAAAAATGAATATCCTCATTCGTTAGAAGAGGTAAATTTAAAGTTGAAATAGACCATTGATTAGTAAACTGTATAAGCTCAGATACCTCCAATTTAGTAAAATCTGATAATGACTTACAAACTGTTATATTTTCTCCTTCTATAGTGTGACTAAAACAGAGTCCGGCTTTTAATTTTAAAATAAGCTTAATATCTTCAACTCCTTGTCCAGTGTGGTAGGCTATCTGTCTAAAACATGCATAAAGAAGTCGAAGTTGTCGTGAACTCTTGTATTGTTTTGATATATTGAACTTAATAACTATATCTTCACCCTCTAATAAGTTATCAATCCATTCTTTTAGAATATGCTTGTTAAAATATTCAAGTTTTCCATTGGTTTTTTTACAATATATGTTGATTTGATTGCTCATAAGAGCAAATATAGTGATTTTTTAGCTATTTTCCAAATTTATTTTAATAGAAAACGCTGCCTCCATCTACAGGACGAAAGCAGCGTTGTAAAGTTATAGGGCACGAGTTGAACGTGACCTGTCTAGAAGTTTTGGAAGCGACTAGACACTAGGCAGAAGTTGCGGCTTCTCCTAATTTGCCTACTAATTCAGGAGGAATTTCTTCAGAGTTTTCTCTAGGTTGAATCGAGAGTTCATGAAGAATTTTCCTACCTTTCTCAGTTATTTCATACTTTAAATTACCAATATTTGTTACTAATTTATAGGATGCTAATACATTCATAGATGTTCTTTGTATACCTACGTACTGATAGTTAGGACATTCATTACAAAAGTTTAGTAAGTATTTTTCTACTGTACTCAAATCGAAGTTTTCCATAGTCTTTCTCTTATTTCAGACAAACTCTGATCTTTTATGAGCTTTCCGTCCTTGAACACAATCTCCAGCGCTCCTTGCTTTTCTTGATCCCAAGTTTGTTGATCATGTAAAATGTAAGTACCGTCTTTCTCTTCTACTCGAAGAAGTCCTTTTGCACTCTTTTTAGTTCCATCATCTGTTATTGGATCTTTATAGATTTCATGAGGAGTTTTCTTCGTAATAGTGATATCATCTTCGTGCTCTTCATCCTCAAGTATTTCTACATACGTAGCTTTTAATGCCAACCCCAGTGAATCCCTCGTATTCATTTGATAGGTGAATGCTTAATTTAAGTATTCTAATTTTATAGGTAATATATTTTCTGTAAATAATTCTGTTGACCACCTAAAGAATGTTCTTTTATCTTTATATTTTTCTAATATTTCTTGTTCTTTTTTGAAACAATTATATAAGGTATCTTCCACACTCCATAAGATGTCAATAGATTTTATAAATCCATTTGACTTTGATTTTATACCGGCTATTCTTTTCTTTAGAGAACTTGCTATGCCAATTTTATATAACCTTCCGTTGTTTATGGAAAGATAATATAAATTCACTAATTTATATTTTAATTTCGGTTTATTTTGAAATAAGCTTTCACAATATCCTCCAATTAAAATATTTTTCTTTATTAGATCCTTAATTCTACATTTAAAACAGCCTTGTCCTGCTAAATGTTTTTGAGCGGATTTTACAAATTCACCATGTTCACTACAAATAATTCTAATCTTAGATTTTCTATTTTTATAATCTTCACATATGTATTCATATTTATTATTATGAATAATATTTGCCTTTTCTAAAAAGTTTTGAAAATCTTTGGTTTTAGACTTATTTTTGCTTTCTAATCCGCATTTTTTACATCCTGTTTTACATTGCCGTAAAATGAGATTTCGTGGTGACTGCTCAAATTCTCCATGTATTGGACAAAACACTTTTATTTTATTCCCCGTAATACCCGACCAATTAGAAAAATCAAATGTGAACTTATTACCATATTTTTCGTAAATTTTCTCTAGATATTGCTCTACTGATTTACGACTACTATAATACTTCAAATTTTGGACTATATCATTACCTTCAGCATTATCTGTTAAGGTAGGCACCGCTTCGGAAATTTCTTTCCTACTCTCTTTCGAGATAGTCTCTGAACGTTCAAGGATATTTCTATCCAAGCTTCGCTGCTGATTTTCTATTTTTATATCTTGCATGATATAAGATAAGTAAAAAATCCAAAAATACCAAATTTATTTTTGATAATTTTAGAACTTTTACCTATCAATAGGGTTCCAGCAATTCAATGCCTTTTTTCAATATAGATTTCTCTATAAGGGGGCCATTATGTTAACCCTACACCAAATACTATATTAGAAGACGCAAAGCCCTTAGATTTAAGTCTTTCTAAGATTTCCCTCGCTCTCTCTAAAGTGATAGAATCACCATAAATAGCTCCAATGTGTGGATCAAGGACCTTATATCCCTTCTCGTTAGTGGTTCCACCAAAAACATCCCAGAGAAGTTCTATAACACCTTTTCCTATTGAACTTAATTTTTCAAAATCTTCTTCGCCAAAATTTAATACAATTTTTTCTCCTGTTCCACAAATAATATCTATAGGATCACCTGAGTCAGGACGAATTACTACCTTACCATCTCGTGCAAGAATTACATCTTTTAGTTCAGTTAAATACTCAGTGCAAACCTTCCAAAGGTCCCATGTGTCAGATACAATTGAAATGATACCTGACGGGAAGACATTTTGAATTAAGTCTTTAAAGCTTTCTAATTCACCCATTTCAGCAGCATTTACACACATAATACTGTGTTCTGTAGCTGGTACAGACGTCCCAACTAGTTCTTTCTTGATATCTGCATCATAATACTCTTGTAAAAATAATATGGCAGGTATAGTATCTGTACCAACAAAACTTAATAAATGGCCAGCACCCGATGTCATAGATGTTTCTACTGAAGAATAACCTCGTTGGGCAAAATCATGTGCTTGAAATTGTATAAATCCTTTATCAGCACCTGTCATTTCAGCAAAATTATTTAGTAATTTTCTGTACTCAAGAGCTATAGTAGCTGTTGTGCACGGACTCCAAATAACATTACTTAAACAAGTCTCAAGGAAATTTACCAACCATCCAAATCGTGGTTCAGTATTCTTAATAGTTAAGCAGGGAACTCTCATAGGAACTAAACTACCTTCGGGAAGAGCTTTAATTTCGAGTGGTAAATGACCTAAGTCATGCAAGTCCTTTATGTGCTTTATTTCTACTTCTTTAGTACCTAATGTTAAGGTGATGAAATGTGCGTAATTAACTATAACCTCTTCTATGGGCTTTTTAAAGAATAACTCGTCCCATTGGTTGATCAAATATTCTTTGATAAAATATTGTAATCCAAAAAATACCATTTTCTCTACACCAGGTATTCTACTTTTACGTGGAGTTAAGTTTGAATATAGTAAGGTCATATTCGGAGAGTACATTAGATGGTGCGATTGTTTATAAAAGTCGCTATTAAGCAGTGGATTTATTCTCATTTTAATTTAAGTTGAGTAAATTATTTTTAACTAAGTAAACAAGTAAAGAAAGTTCATTGAATTGTTGTGTTAAACCTGAGCGATCATCTAGAATGTAATTATAGAAAGGTTTTCTGGTTTGCCATTGAAGAGGAATGTCATCAACATTAACGCCGTAACAAGGTATTTTATTAAGTCTACAGTAATCTTTAACATATTCATGATCTTCATATGCTGTCCAACAGTAGATTATACAATTCATCTCATCGAGATCTTGTAATAGCTTAATAACCTGAAAATAAGTTTCACCTTTATTATGATAGTCATGAACTGTACCGTCAAAGTCAAATCCTATGACAAGGTTTTTGTGTTTTTTGTACTCACCAAGCATTCTTATAAAAGAAGTGTTTGATTTGAGAAATTCATCCATTAGGATATATTTATAAGTTTAACAATGTTAGATTCACCAACAAAGGGATAACTATTAGAAACTATGATCTTTTCAAATACCTCTTCAAGTAGTGGGAATCCTTTCGAAAATATACCGTGTGAGACAATAAGTGTTAGATATTTTGGTTGTATTTGGTTAGCTATTTGTAAAAAAGTTCCTCCTCCATCACATAGGTCATCAATTATTACACAATTTCTATTAAGACAAAATTGAGGTGTTAAGACTTTCAATTTTATACTTCCATCGTTGAGATCTCTGCTTTTAATACATTGGACAGTGTTAATTATATTTTTGTTCCACTCTAAGTATCTATCAGCTTTTTTAGCTGCACCGGCATCTGGAATTATTAAAACAGAATTCTCTCTCTTATACTCCCGTACTAATTTCTCATTTGACATATTATGAGAGTTTTCTATTAGTGCCGTAGACACATCAGAATGTACATCAAATAATATAACATGGTCATACTTCAAAGAGTTTATAATTTTTGCGATCACTTTTAGATCAAAACTATCTCCCTCTTGCATAACTCTATCAAATCGGGCTCCCATTAGGTATGGTATGAATAGTTTTTTAGTTTTAACGCTTTTACTATTTAAACAATCTGTGATCATGCATAGTTCAAGTAACTTCTGACTATCTGTTATTGAGCAAATTACAAAGGCTTCCTTGGAAATAATTTCTGCCTCTACATTAATGTGTGGTTGGTTATCTGGATAAAGAAAGGACTTGTATCCCAATTTATCATTCATATTAATTACATACATACTAAAAGGTTTCTGGATAATAAATAATTAATTTAATTTTTGTGCATTCTTCCTGTAAAATCTTCTTGATAATTTTAGAATCTCCACGTGCAAGCCCACAACCTATAAGACCAGGTACTCCAACTTTTTCATTTGGAAATAACTTATTTATTTTGCGAAAACACAAGCGAAAAGCATCATAATCAAGTGGTATACCATAGGGTCCGTGATTGTACCAATGATACTGACAATAAGCGTTTACTACCCATATGTTTTTAACTTTTGTATTCACAAGCTTAAAGTCAATTTGTCCTAGTTTATTGTAGTCAGCTTCTTCTTCCTCCTTTTCAAGTGGAAATTTATCAGTTCCAAAAGCTTTTACCATTTCTAATGCAATACCTTTTTTTTGTGTACAAAAGCAGTTACAAGACTGAACAATAGCATTCAAGTCACCGTTTAATGCTGCTCTTATCACATCTCCCACTACTTCATTTACCATAGTGTTTATATTTTACAAATCCTAAACTCAACTTCCAAACTTTACTATAGGTTACTAAATTATGAAAAAATAAATCTGGTCTAAATAAAAATAACCATTGACCAATAGCGAAGATATGAGAAGTTGACCAAAATTTACATCTCCCACAAAGTTTAATATTTAAGCGATAGTGAGCACCACCTTCTACTGGATCCCTATGAATGGGAAGCTGTTGGTTTGGTTCATATCTTAATAAATATCCATCAAAACCCCAATATAAGAATCTAAAGTATAGAAAGCAAAACCTCTCATATTGTGTAGTATTTTGTCTACCTTTTACCCATTTAAAAAGTTTCATTTTATTAAGGTTATTAGATTGGTTATTCTTTTCTGCAAAATCTCTGAAAATGCCGTATCTTTTAAAGTGTTAAGTACTTCCTTATTAGCTAATTCCAAAGTCTGTTTACATGCTTCTTTCATTATTTCAAGAGTAGTTTCTCTGTAAGTTAGAGTTAATCTATCAAATATATTTCTTTCTGTTTTTTCAGTGGATATCTTAATATATATAGATTCTAAATCTACACTAACCTTTTCATAAATAGGTTCCCAGTATTCAGGAAAATCTATATAATATGTATTTTCCTTTATATCTTTTTGAGAAGATCTCGATAAATCAATAATCTTTCCAGTTTCTTTCCAACCAGGATACGTTTTAATAGACTTAAATCCGACTATTTTCTTTTCCATATTAAAGTATTATTGGATAAATGTTATAATTATTCTCTTTACTATCAATTAGTACTTTTTCTCTAAGATCTTCTGCATACTCTATATCACCATAGTGAACTTGACAATTATAAATCATGTACACGTTTAACTCTTTCTCACCTTTTTTCCAAGGCTTAGCTATTACGAAGTTGAATCGATTATTTGTTATAAATTCTCTTTTAGCCATTTTTTAAATGATTTTATGCTTTCTACATCATTATTCTCTGAGTAAGAATTAGAAAATTCCCTAACTGCCTCATCCCAGGTGTCTTGTAATAATGATTTAACTTGTGCACGAGTAAATATCCTTTTAGGAACTTTTATTGGTCTGGCTTCACAATCTTCACGTGAACAAGGTACATTTGTATCACATTTGGAACCTGGTCCGGGTTTACATCTCGGACATACTAATACTATGTCTGTTAGCTTTTCCATACTATTTAACTTTGTAATGAACTCCACCAAAACTAAGATTAGTAATTGTCTGAGGATTAACTAGCCTAATTCCCTTATTTTTAAGAGAATGTACTTTAATATAACCAAGTGGATTGTCTTGTATCTTAAATCGCATACCGTTGATAGTATGAGGTTTCGCGTCTTTACCAACATGAGTACTGGTGAAAAATCTACCTTTTGTGTCATTGATTAGTTTTACTATTTCTGTACGAGAAACGCGTTTTACTGTAAAATTTTTATTATGTGACATGTTATTTAGTTTTTTTTATAAGTTAAAATAATTGTTCCTGCTGTTCTACCAACTGAACTACGTAACCATGGCCTGGATAGGGTGGGCTTCGCTAGGATTTGAACCTAGGCAAGCCAGGAGCGAGATGCATAAATATAATAAAAAATCCGGGAGATTAATCCCGGATCTGACTTACAAAATGGAAATTTCGAACTATTTAATCTAATCTGTATGTTTTCTTGTCCAAAATACGTGATTAACGCACGCTAATTTTGTTCTATTCAATAAATTAGCAGCTATTTCAGAACCTTTCATCAATCCATTTTCTTTAACACATTTTAATAAAATTTGTTCTTCTTCTTTATTCCAAACCATGAAACTCATTTCTGTTTTTGCTTGCCTTTTTATTATTCTATTTTTTCTTCTAGTTGTTGGTCTTATTTCACAAAACTGATCGCCGTTTAAATAATTCCATTTATATCCATAACCTGTTATCTGTTTCTTCCTACAGCATTTTATAATGTTTGTTCTAAGAAATCCAAGCTCTCTTTCAATTTCCATTGGATTCTTCCAGGTTCTTATTTGATTGTTATCTAAATCCAACTGCTCGATGGGTAAATCTCTGTCTTTTATTGTACCTGCTCCACCTCCTGTACCACCTATATCATGATTAACTAATGTCCCACCTCCATGTTTTTTTCTGCCATAAAAGGCTATCAATTCAATTTCCTTAGCTTTTATGTGTTCAAGATCATCATTTTCTTTTATGATTTCTATTTCATATTCAACTTTCCTCGTAACATTTTTCCAATAATCACTTCTTTTCGAACATTCAAAAGCCCTGGAGTACCTAGTTCTATGTCCATTTATTTTCTTAGGATTTGGAGTAGTACCCATACCAATATAAAAGATTTCCTTGGTATCTAACCTTTTATGTGAATAAACATAATATTTCTTAGACTTATCTATCAATTTGATTCCTCAGTCTTATCCATATTATCTACATCTATTCTAGATATGCTCCAACCTTTTTCATAGGCTAAGAGGGGATGAGCTTCCAAAAAAATGTGGCAGGAATAGCAAACTGCGAGAAATTTGGTCTTATCAAGTAGTAAAGATCCAATGCGCCCAGCACGATGGTGAACTTGCATTAAGGAAGGATGACATTCACTACATCCTGGAAGATTTACTTCGCAGCATGGGTGCTCTTTTAGGAACTGAGCTCTTACTTTACCATATTGATTCAATAAATTCTTCTGTTTATCCGAAACCTGCTTAATTCTAGCTCTTGGTTTAACTGCCTTTAGTTTCTTCTCTTCTATTTTTTTTCTGTTGTAACAAACTTTGCAGAGCTGGTATCCAAACAAATATTGTTCGGTATTACAGCCTTTACAAAGTTTCTTTCGGTGCTTTATCATATACCCAAAGATACGACAATTTCAGCACTTTTCCAAATTTAAGATTTCCTATAAACCTTTCACATTTTTAGGTATAATAAAGTAATTTGACTTTGGCTCACCATGTTTCCAATCCTTTTCTCTAAAACCCCAAATTCTGTCATTGTTTATAGTGAAATAATTTTCATCTGTAAATCTCTCCTTATGAAACATCTTTCCGATTGGATGTGGATTACCATAGCTTATGAACTTTCTTACTAGGTAGCCATTAATGAGAACAGCTAATCCAGGTCCATCATCAATCTGTATTCTTACCTTGATAGTGTCTAGTTGAGTTCTGGCAGTGTCTTTAAGGTTAAAAGGATTATTTAATGGATGTGTTTCTTGTGCATTGCTATTAATATATATTAAGAACAGCAGAATAAATAATATTTTCATCACCGTTTAAATTTTAAGATCCATATTCAACAAAAAAAGCACTTCGATTCTTATAATCTATCATAGTAAAAGTACTAGTGGCTATGTCACTAAACACTAAAATTATTTCATAGTCTATGTCATTCTCATTTGCTGAGTAGAATTCCGGAAGTATTTTCTTTATATCTCCAATAGTTAATCTGTCACCGTAGTAATTTAGTGCCTTATCTTTTTTCCAAAATGATGTATCCATATCTATAAGTTTAAATACCGGCTATAACGGTTAGTTAGTCACTGATACCTAACTAGCTTGAAATTTCACTTTCTTTATGGACCACAGGAAATACTATATTTAAGCAGGTTGTGTAGTTTCTACTTTCTTCTTTTTCTTTGTGTCTTTTCTCCAGTTCCCATGAATCATATCCTCATAAGCCATCCAGAAAATACCACGTGTGGTTCTGTCGAAATTAAGTGTCTTTAAGACTCGTGTGAATGCCTTGAGGCGCCCACATTGTTTATAGAAGGTATCTCCAAGCGCACAATAAGAACTAGCTCTAGCAAGCTCTTCAGCTTCTTCACCAGTCCCTTCTCTGATTATACATTGTGTCTCCTTACATGTTTCATTGTGTTTCCTTGGATTCTGTACTTCTTCGTTGTATCGAAATACAAAAGAGAAAGTCTTATTACCTACATGAACTAGCATATTAAGTTTTTTTTAGATTTTAATTAAATGTTCTTTTATAAGTTCTTCAAAGATTTCTTTTTTAGTAATACCAATGGAAGCAAAACTAGCACTTACTTCACCTGTTAATGGTTCCTTTATAATCTCATCTACTAATGTTTCCATTTTTGATGCAGGTTTTATTCCCTTTTTATAATAGGATAAAAAAGTGTTAATAATAGGCTCAGCTCGTTCACTCTTCATTTTATTGAGTATATTTTGACCTTTAGGAGATTGAAGAGCTTCTACTATTTTCTGTGACATTTTGGCAGATAAAAGAAACTTAGGTTTAAATTTCTCTACTTGAATGTCTTTCATGTCATAGATTGTAACGAAACTAGTTTTCTTTTTTTTATCATCAATTATGGTATTAACCATTAGTCTACCACTTTCGCTGATGTTAACGCAGGATACTGTATTCATGTGAGTTTTATTTTATGTGTTTATAAATACTTTGATTTACCTTCTTGAAATTTTTTGCTGTTTTGTGTGAGCATTTGTTGATATTAATAAGTTAAATAAAAAAGCTCCTACTAAAAACTAGTAAGAGCTATCTGTATGCAAAAACAAAGAATCTATTTTAGATCTTTTACTTCAACTGTGTATATGGTTTGCTGGTAACCTTTTTCATGATTTTTGTTCTCAAAAGAGTAAACAGGTTTAAAGCCAAAAGACTCTATAAAATCCTCATATATTCTGGAGCTGTTTTTTCTTTCTTTATAATCATCTCCTAATGTAGCCATTAAGCAAAACCAGCAGTTTAGAGTGCATTCTCTCTTTATTATTTTAATAAAACATTCCCTCGTTTCTTTAGTGAATTTGACGTTTCTAACTAGTCCAATCCAGTTTGCAATTAGACCAAGACCACATCCACTAGAAGCTGATTGAAGAGTAAAATTAAAATTAGCTAAAGAGGAGTTTACCACATTAGTAACGTTATAATTGGTGGGAGATAAACCATTAGCATTTTTTGTTACAATTAAAATTTCTGGTTTAGGATCTTCTTTAACAATAGGAAGAACATTATCGTTAATTTGATTCATCTATTTCTTTTTTAATTTTATCAATTGATTCTTCGTCCAAGGGATCTAGATATTTTTGATGGAAATCTTTAAATTTAATATCAGAAAAAGGATCATTTATTTCCATACCAAGATCTTTGGCAATAATTTCTTGAATCTTTTCATCATCTAAATCCAAAATTTGCTCTATAGTTAGCATTACTGTTTTTCCGTTTATCTCGTAGGGTATAGACATTTTGTTATCTTTTAACTGCAAAGATAATCAATATAACTGATAATACCAAGAAATTTAGTAACTAACTTTAAAAATTAATTTAAGATTTTCTCGCATCTGATAACCTTTCTGCCCATCTATCCAATAAATACTTTTTGTCCGGACTGTTTCTACACAAATTGACCATTTTGTAATAGAGAGCATTTAGCTGCTGTGAACCATAATTCTTTAACAACTGATCAAAATCAAATATAAGGCTGTTATAAGCCTGTTCTGTGCTGCTTTTCTGCTCCAGCAGAGCATTGTATTGAGTCCTTGTATATAGACCCAATCTATTCAATATATTCATTAAGCGACTTTTTTTAAAAAACTGATAGGGTATTCAACTATTGTACCTTCATTTATAAATAATTTAGGTAGATTTAGCATTATTGCAGACCTTTTATGATAATCTTCAACTTTTGTTCCAATGGAGGATTTTGTTAAAATAAGGACAGCACGCTCATCTTCAACTGCAGCTAGTTTTATATCTCCCAGTGTAACTAATCCAAATAACGCTCCTCCTTCAAAAAATGAATTGCATTCTATGTAGCATCTATCATAGTTTTTATATAAAGAGTCAATTTTCTCCACTCTTGCATTATACCAACTATTATCATATCCCCATTGTTTGTAATTATATCCTTTCTTACTAATAGTAACAAGATGAGTACCAACACCAATTGTTTGATTTCCATATTTTATATTGCTGCACATGATGATTAATTTAAGGCATGGTTTCTGTAACAGAAGTCACTATCTGGTTCGTTGTTCACCCAACGATCTTCCACTATCTTATTCAAATTGAATGAGCGCTTTTTATTTCTTTCATTTAGCTTCTGATGCTATGCAATCAGATTGAAAACTACTTGTCATTTCCAGCGTAATTCTGTATGAATACGACTCGTTTAGAATTATTATTACCTTTTTGAAAGCAACTTCTGCTACAGTGCGAAACCATTAGTTTATGTTTGATGGTAACATTTGTCTTGTTCGTTCATACTCAAGAAGAGATCTTGCCATTTCTGCATTTTCCTCCCAAAGATTTGATCCTTGCGCACGTATTATTCTTTCTTCTCTTTCCTGTTTCTCTTTCTTGGTGATTCTTGGCCTTTTGATATAACTTTCCTCTGGTGGATGATCCTTTTCAGGTATTATTGTCATCTTTTTAGGCATGTTATTAATTTTTTTCTCCTATAGTATTTTCAAGTGTAAGATAGCTAAAAAAGACCACAATTTTGTAAAAAGTAGCACAATAATCTTCTGGTATATGTAAAAGTATTACGATTACAAATATATAACCCTGTATTCTTACACAAGCTTCCAAAAAATTAGATGTAATTTGTTCTATACTCTTTTTACTTGAGTCACTTACTTTATATTTCTCTTCGAAGTCTATTATCTCCTTATTCACCCCAAGTAAGTAAGATAAATATTTTTTTAGTCTCTTTTGTAGCTCTTCATCTTGCTCATAAATTAGATGGTCTCTATCTTTTGATCTAACTGGTGTTATTGTTATACTAGCTCCAAAACCAGCATAATATTCTATTCTAACCGTTTTGCTTTGTAGATAAATTGTATTATAACTACTCATTTTGTGTTTGAAACCCTCCCTTAGTAGCCAAGTTTTCATTCTATTAATCGCATCTGGATAGTCTTGATTACATTGTAGAATCTTTCTGATTCTTTTCGTATTCCTCTTAGGAGTAGTATGGGAGCTATCATATATTTTACCTATTGATATATAAACTATTGCGACTAGAATGTAATAAAGACCTAAAAGAAGTATTACCTTACTGGTGGGACCAATGAATATAGCAAAAAGTATGACTAAAAAAGATAACAAGTTCCTTTTTACACTCATATTAAAAAGTTTAAATCTTTTCAAACCAAATCGACATTAAGTGAGCACTATGATAAACCCTGTCATCATGAGGTAATTGTTCTGTATTGATTATCCTACTTATGTGATCTAGTGCTTCATATTTATCCACGCCTTTTTTGACTACTAGATTACTGGTGTCTGGCAATCTTCTGAATATCCACTCAGAAGCCAAATGAACAAATGGACTAGACCATCCTCTATTTATCTCAACTTTATCTAGCAGGTCTCTCACATCAACTCTCCTTGGGTCCTTATTTGGTAGCATACCTTTCGGTTTTTAAGTTTTTCATAGTGGCAACCAGATTATGTAGCTTTTCTTTTTCGTGTTCCACCACCAATCTCACGCCAAGTTTTTCTGCGCCCTTCATCTTTTTTATAATCTCTTCTCTTTGTGTTAAGGCTTTTCTTTCTAATTTGTTGAATTGTGATGGTTTCATAAAGTTTATTTTTAGGTTAATTCAAGTGTGTTTATTAAAATAACTTCCTTATTCTGATTCTCGGCATATGCTAATGCATTTTGTATTCTATTATTACTTTTTGTATTCCACACTACAAAAATAATGTCACATCGGTCAATGATTGCTTTATCTCTAAAATTCTCTTTAGCGTCACTGGATGAACCTTGACCAAGTGTTATTGTTTTTCCTGCTGCTATTTTTATATTTTGTAGTCTCTCTTTATTATCTAAAGTCCAGTTTTCCCCATATCTTTGACAAGCTGTCAAGCACACTAGATCTCCAATTTCAGCCATAGCAACCCAAGCCCAAACAAAATCAGCTCCTGGAACTGCACCAGTTATTGCTTTATCTATTTGTAATGTGCCTACATATTCTGTTAATAGGTTGTACAAAGCGTTGTTGTATGGACCATGATAATCATACTCGAATCCCAGTTCTTCTATACTACATCCTATTAAACCTGCTACAGTCATGATGGATATGATTTAGTTTGCAATAGATGTTCTACAACGAATTCCTTTGGAACCCAAGTAAAAAAGTTTCTAGTTGATTCTGTTAACTCACCTATCCATTTTTTTACCTCTTCCAATGTTCCTCCAAATGGATAGGTAAAATGAGGTTCGTTATCTTCAAAGTAAGTACTTCCCTCTGCCCTGGCTGCAAACCACTCATGGTTTAGCGTTTTGTCTATTTCACCAAGTGTTAACTCTTTGTTTGTGCTAATGTAGAGTTTTCTGCAAATACCTGTTCTAATGTTCATAATTGATAAAATTTAAGATCTGTATTTTGTTGCATTAAATTATAAAGTGATTGCGCTTTAGTACGTATGTCTCGTCCTTTAACGTTTACAATACATACATCTAAACTTTCACCATAAAACGTAATAAATCCAACTAATTTGTCTTGAGAATCTTTAACAATTATTCCATTATTTATATTTGCTTCATTAATTGATAACGAAATTTGATTTACGTTTGGGATAAACAATAGTTTCATATTAAATAAGTTTAAAAATGAAAAGCCATCAGATCTCTCCAATGGCTTTTATTGTGGTTTTGGTTACGACTAAAGCTTAAATTCTGCTAAGACTTTCACTTGTTTAGGTTTGATAGCTATTACTTTAAAAGGAGATATAAAATAATATTCAGACTTTACCGGAACCTTTTGTTTTTTAACGGTAAAGCTATCAACACCAGCTGGTGCCTGTTGTTGTACAAATTGATATTCATACGTTGTAATTTTATTCAACCATCCTGTAGTAGTTGTAAAAGTTGCACTATCCACTACATACATGCATGCGGCTCGGGTAGTATCACTGAACGTTTGAGCTTTTACGAACATACTAATACTTGAAACTAAGAATACTAAAAGAACGGATTTGATTTTACTCATCTATATGGATTTTTTATTTACGAATTATTGTTTTATTTTGGTACGCTTTTTGGATTTCTTGGTTTACGTGCTGGTACATAGGTATTACCAAATGCTTTATTAGCCTCTATAGAAGCTGCATTTTTACTTCTTCTGTTGCTGCCAGCACAAACAGTACAGAATGCTTCCCCATTGGTATTAACATTATGCACTCTTCGTTGTTTCCCATACATCTCATCTTGTTGTTGGTGTGTACAGGTACACGGTAGTATCTCAGTTCTTTCTGCCATGTTAAATCTTTTTTTTGATATTTTCTATTTCACTCATTACTCGCTTTCTGTCTTTCTCATCCATTGGTCTATATGGTTCTATAGAAGATCCAGTTCTTATTTTACCCGTTTTCAGATCTTCCTCAAGCATCTTTAAAGCTTGCTTTCTTCTAGCAATAGCGTCTCCACCCATGCTTTTCTTTCCTCTGGTCCATTTTGCCATTTTAATTAATTTAAATTTACCATTTAGCTTTCTTATTCCAAAATTCTATAGTGATTAAATAAAAAACGAGGATTAAGAATACCACGATTGGAGAACCTAGTATACAAATGGATAAAAGAGTTAATCTCTTACCCATTGTCCATTCACCATCCTCTATTGCATTTTCTCTACAAATCAAATAGCAAGGTACTATTAAAAGTACATGAATTATCAAATATACTATCATAAAACTGATTTAAGAAAATAACCACCAAAATAATAAAATAGCTATTACCCACCAAAACCAGCTATTATTGTTTTCACCATCATCATTATCATAGCGTCGATTGTATTCATAGTAACACATAAAATTAAGTTTAATGTGAAAAAATAAAATAAGTTATTATTAGTATAATTAGGAACCAAAACACAATCTTATCTCCCATGTCATCATACTCGTCATATTTCTTCATGTGGAGGATATTTTAAAGTATTATAAGCCATTATTACAAACCAACCAAAGAAAATAAATAGGGATAAAAACCATATAAATAAACATTCTAACCAATTTATTTCCTTTATATTATGTTCTTCTTTATAAATATCTCTAATTATAAAGTAACTACCTATTATTAAAAGAAGATATATAGTTATTGTCATGGTTTTGATTTTGTATAAAGATACGCACCACCATAAATTAAGTAACAATCATTACTTGGTAAATGCATTAATAAATCATCGCCTTCCTTACTTAAGTAATATACTTCATGATCTAATGTGGAAAAATCATTGTTTGCTCTTATGAGCTTTACATTCTCCCATACATAGAGGCTATTAAATATCCATCCATCTTCGCTATTCCGTGTTAGACTTGAGCTGTTATTCCATTTACCCAACGTATCTATTGTTGGATATAGTTCTGCTACTAAAACTAATCTTTTATTTTCTTTATCATACAAAAAGTTTCTCATCTTGTTGCTAATTTTTGAGTTTTTAATCTATTCACTCTATTCATGTGAATGTGGAAGATGTCTCTTATCTCCTTTGGAATTTCTATGTTTCTTTTTATAATATCTTGATATAGACTATTTATGCCACGTTCAACTGCTTTTATTTCTTCTATTTTGTTCATATAGTATGGATTTGGAGCCTGAAAACGGGATCGAACCGATAACCTCTTGTTTACAAAACAAACGCTCTACCAATTGAGCTATACAGGCTTAATGGGAAAGTAGTGGGACTCAAACCCACAACCGTACCTGTTACATGAGTAAGAATACTCATCGGGTCCGCTCTATCTACAGGGACACATCCCATTGGAGCTATACTTTCCTTATAAGTACTACCTCTCGGGATCGAACCGAGCTGAACCAACTATCCTTTCGATACGATATAAGCGTAAGGGAATAAGGTAGCATAAAAGAAACATTAGCACTTTTACAATACACTGTTTTATACAGTTTGGTCTCCTTTAATTATTAATTATTTTTAGTAGCATAGTAAATAAGCATACATGCTCCACAACATAAAAAGAATATAATAACGTTCTGTAGTATTGAAACTTGCAGATCTTCTTGTTCCGGATCGTATTTTTTTGTTATTTCATTATATTTCATAAAATTAATTTAATAAGCTAAGTAAATCATTCTAAGTATTGACAAAATCCTTTGATTTGGTTTAATACATTTATTGTTTTGATTGAATACTGTACTATCTTCATTTATAGCTTCATCAATGAATTTAGCTACTGCTCCGCTTCTTGAGAAACCAGCAGCACAATGCACTATAAAAACATTAGCATCTTGATTTGCCTCAACAAACTCCACTATTCTTTTACCCTGTCCTTCATTCATAGGTATTACTGGAATATACTCTCTGCTATCTTTTATATTTCCTAATAGTTTGACAGTTAACTCAGTATCCACGTCATCAAAGCATAATCTTAATACATTGTGATGCTCGTGTTTGAAATAAAAAGGATGAATTAAGAGATCTTGTTCTCCCATTATTTCTATGATAGCAGCCTTTTTTTCTTCAATATTATACTCATGAACCGCATTAATTACCATGTGTTTAATAAATTCATGATAAGACAACGCATATATTAACTTCATTTAGCTTGGATTTAGTAGTCCCGGATAGATTCAAACTATCGACTTTCATTTTAGAAAAATGACACTCTATTCACTGAGTTACGGGACCAATAAAACCACCATAAAGTGCAATTATGATGGTTTGTAGGTAACTGCATGACTAAGACGAAATTTCGAACTTTTCCAGCCACTCTTGCGGGTCACTAACGGCTCCATCCAGTATCCTCATAACATCTTGTCTTGTAAAGTGTTGTTTTCTAATTATATTTGTAACCTGAAGTAAACCATCATAACCGAACACTGGAACTTCCTTTGTTTGCATTTTGATCTCAAACTTATTAATCCCTTTTTTGTACTTTTCCACAACGTACTCTGGTAGAAAAGCCAAGCAATCATTCAGTTTTCTTCCGTTTGTTGATGCAGCATGGATCCTACAGTTTACACTTAAATCTTCAGTGCCGGTGAATCTTATGATATTTTTAGTAAACGTGTTTACCATGAGATCCAGGTAGCTTGGTTTTTCATCACTTATGAGTAAGTAGTAATCTAAACCTACTTCCATTATCCAACATTTAACCTTTCTTATTTCCATTATTAGCAAGTTTTTTAATAAGTTTAAGTGATTCAAGATTACCTTTTAATCTTGAGATAGTGTGACTACCAGTGATATCTGTTTCATGTGTTAGTCTCTTTAATTCGTTTTTGACTGTTTTTATTTCGTTATTTAAGAATTTAACACCAATTTTTAAACTTTTCATATTATTTAGTTAAATTTGAACTTTATTACTTATCTCCATCAGCAGTTGTTAGTAGGAACATTGATTTATTAATGCCTTCTCCTTTAAAGTAATGTGTACATTTCTCTTTAGTAGTCATGAACATTTCTTTTTGATGACTAGGTAAATAATCAAAGTCTTTCTTACTAATAATAAAACCCTCCCTTATACTTTTAAAATTAATGGTGTGTGGTTTTACTTTATGAAATCTAGAAGGATGACACCAATGAGCATCTCCTGGTAGCATCTCTTTGGTTTCATAACTTCTAATGTAATTAAGCTCAGAGATTAAACCAATATCTAAATGCTGGTTGCCTTCTTTGTCTGTGAATATATTTTTTACTGGATATCCTTTGCTAAAGTCAAGTGGAGGTGAGTGATCATTACCTTTAAGTGGATCAATCCAATCACATATTATTAAGTCTCCCACACAATACTCCTCTATATAATTGAATTGTTTTGTTACTTTTACTACCATTAGATATAACTTTTATATTCGCGTGGTAAAATAATAGTGGCTCCCTGTGGTAATCCTCCTACATTACAAAATCTGTAATTAAATTTGGACATTGCCGCGTTGTATTCTGCTGCTAGTGTGTTGAAGGAGGCTTTAACACCACTTTCTTCACTTTGCCATGTGTTATACTGTTCACGATCATCACGACTCCATTTGGATCTGTTTAAGCTGTCAGCACCATATCCTTCTTTTATAGTAGCATATCGTTGTCTGTAGTCATTTAAATTAGCTAGTTTAGCATCTAATTGCGCAGATGCATCCTTAAACCATTCATATTTACGAAGTAATTCTTCTGGCTTAAATTGATCGTAAACTACTTTATTGGCGTTGTTTACCATTTTAACTGCTGTGTTGCAAGTCCCCATTATTAATGAAAGGATAAGGATGAATAGCCCTCCTAGAGCTACCCATCCAAATATCTTTAATGTTTTCATTACTTAATTTCCTCCAAATTGATTGTTATATTTTTTACAGAAATAGGTTGACTAGAAACATGTACAATCATTCCACCAGTGATATATTGTTGATGATAAATATTTTTACTATCAAACCAATAAACATACTCTACTGATGATCCATATGTTCCGTCATCCTGTAAAACCTCACCTGTCTTATATGTTGTTCCACTTATATCAACATCTATTCCATCAGGTGCTTTTGTATTCGGTTGGTTGGTTGATACAGTAGTAGGACTTAATCTTTTACCAGAAGAAGTTACTTTACCTTTTACAGTGGAATAAAGAATCACTTGACCTGAATAAGCTGATATAATATAAAGATGCTTGATAGCACCGGGTTTATTATCCTCTGCATACCGGGCAACTATATTATTTTGTTCTGTTGTATGTCCATTGAGATCTGTAGCTACTTTAGTAGTAACTTTGGTAACACCTGAACTACTGGAAGGAGTTGCTGTTGGTGCATTTAAATCGCAACTTGTTAATGTTATACACGCAATGATAAATACAGATAAGAGAACTTTTAAATGTTTCATATTTTTATTTAAATTAGTTTGTAAATATAAGTTAGTAGCCATTACCATCGCCATAGCCATAGCCATCGCCATTGCCATTACCATAGCCATAGCCATAGCCATAGCCATTGCCATTGCCATAGCCATCGCCATTGCCATTACCATAGCCATTGCCATTACCATTACCATAGCCATTGTCATAGCCATATCC
>Ga0193727_1000002_pt1 | contig 112774 bp, 63 predicted proteins | sample H2c2metaG_FD_143051 | JGI IMG/M metagenome (GOLD analysis project Ga0193727, IMG submission 143051) | Soil microbial communities from a riparian zone of the East river system, Colorado, United States - H2c2 | ecosystem: Environmental > Terrestrial > Soil > Riparian zone | place: USA: East...
TAGGCAAAACAATGGAATAGTACTAGTTTAAAATAAAGAATAAATTATAGTTTAAGAATTAAACTAAATAATTTGTCTTTTTAAACAAATACTTTTTAGTTTGGTATTGTTATAAATAAAGGAGCTACAAATTACTTAGTTTGTTGTGTGTGTAAACACCAGCTAAACCGTAAAAGAACCATCTTTTTATTACTGTTTATTTATCTTACCTTTTATTCTTTTAATTTTTATTTCTTTTCTTTCTTTCTATTATTCAGTTAATTTAAAGGAAAAAGATTAATTGTAAACTATCAGAATTTGGTGTTGTTATACTAAAATTTAAATTTTTATTGAGGAGTAGTGCTTCATAGGGCTAACACCTTGGAGGTGTATATAATTTATAGCTCGGCAGTAGGAAGTTACATATACGACGCTATCACTTAGTTCTGTTTGATTTAGGAGTTTAAATTTAGCTTAGCCATAATTTAATGTAGCTTAAAAGGGTCTATTTACGAAATTCGAAGTATCACGGTTTTAAGAATTTTATTCGGTCGCCAGAGAATTCTGAGAGAGATCACTCAAGAGTCTTACTCCCAATCTTTAATAGAGTAATACCTAGGGCTACACCGTGAAAATTCAACGTATCGACGCAGAGGAAGTGGACATAATCATGACGTTTCTTTTCTATTCAGTGGGTATTCTTCATAACTGTTTATCGAGTAGGAACCCGTAACGTGAATTATATACTAGGGCTTCATAGTGAGGATATTCTCAGCTATGTATACTCGACTAGTGTTGTTCGCTTGAGTACGGCTTCAGTGTATTAAGTGTTTCCCTAGTTTCTCCTGCATATGGGTTCGAAATAGGAGGTCTTTGAACTTTTAAGTAATCTAAGTTGATTGTGTCAAATAATTTTCGAAGGTCGAATTCGTGTAGGTTCAGATTTGTAGTAAGTGTTGTAGCCCGCGTTGTAACAGACGTAAAGAAGTGGAAGGGGACTTATAAGAAGCTTAATTATCCGGTTTATTGGGATTGGCCTACAGGTATTGGTCCTAATCACATAGGCTTAGGCTTATTTCTCGGGACCACGTATTATGTTCCATACTACTCCGTATTCCATATTACGAAGCTAAGCCGGAAATGTTTCGAATAATATAAACGACTAAACCATCAGGATCTGTTCAGCTATCTGTCCTAAGACCGTTCGGCATTTATTTAAACGGATAAATTGATTGAGCATATTCACGTTTCTTTATCACAACATTCATTAAGAAAGTATGGTAGCCCAATTTGTACTCTACACGTAATTTTTGGGCGTTTGGATACGCTTATGAGGGTAGATTTAAGGAAAGTTTAGGCTTAAGCTGAGATTGCTTTTCTACATCTTCTCATTCGAGTAAAAATGTAGCAAATCATAAAACATTAAGGTTCAGAGTGTTATCAACTGTTCTTATAGGGCTTCGTATAAAGGTAGAGGAACTATTTATGTTTATTTATTTTTATTATTAATAATTCTGTGCTGACTTTTCGGTCGGCTATTGCTATGTCTTTTCTTTTTCGAGTTTAGATTAATGGTTATTATATGTTTGGAGGTCTAACCTCGTCACTACTCTATGAGAGCCCGTTCATAAGTGAGTATCATTATAACGGGTGTGGCTTTGGGATTTCTTACCAGGAGATGAATGTTCTAAGAGATAGTAGGTTCCGGGATCGTCAATTACGGTCTGGTGACTACTTGTTTGTATCCTGCAATAAAGGTGAAAGTTGTCTAATAGCAGGGGTGGCGTAGGCCAGTGATCATTTGAAGGGCAAACAATGCGGAGTGGACGCTTTGTCCCTTTTGGCTATCCTGTTCTAATTCTTGTCACCAAGAGGGGCCTACTATCCTTGTGTTCTGGTTATCCTAATAACATAAAGTCAGAGGGAAAAGTAAATGGATTAGCATAATCAAATTCTAAAAGCCTCTTATAAATAGATGTGGTTTAGGGTATTATAGACCTTAGGCACATCGGACCCGCGTCCTAGAATTCTAAGAGTAGTAGCCTATCTTCCCTCATGTTGTTTGGAACAAGTAGAACACGTTATAATAGCGCTATAGCGGCTTACTTAGTTGGTCGAGCACGTTTAGAAGTGGAATGGTCTCTAGATCCTATTCTTAGTTATGGATCTCCAAGTTCAGGTTCTTGTACATCCCTTAGAGGGAAAAGACTAAAATAAAATAACAACTCCCTCTATAAAGGAATCCTTCTCACTTTGGTGAAGCTCTTTTGACTCCGTATAATCTAATAGAATTACTTAAATTTAAGAACTGCGATATTTAAAAATAACTGAAAATTTAAATAAATATAATAAATAATATAATTTAATAATATAAACCTACTTCTATAAACTAAAAATAATAAATTAAATTTAACTTTCTTTCCACTCGTTATTCGCTGCAATCAGAATATCTCTAACTCTAATAATTAAAAAATACTACCTTCCCCTTTGCTCGATGCGCTTATGCAAGGGATAGTTATTTTTAGAGTTCTTTTTATAGTTCTTTCCTTACTTAGTACTTAGTAGCCGTATATTACTCCTATTTTTGTTTGTTTCTTTTTAAGTGGGTTCTCTAAAAAAATTGTTCAAATTAATAAAAATAATAAATCTGACTTTTGCCAGTGCCTCTTGTAGTCGGTCTTTTACCAGCAACCCCCGAGGTCTAAGAATTCTTATAAATATAATTATGAATACTATCCTATAGGATCGTTATGATTATGCTTCTGTGCTTTAGCATTTGATTATGTTATGATTATAACAAAAGAAAAATAAAAAGTTCATTTCGTTTTTATTCGAGTTCGTTCGTTTGGTGGTTGGTTCAATTGTTCTACCTGGCCACACCTTTTGCCTCTTGCTTAGCCTCAAGTAAATTTCAGTCTGAGGAGAGAGCTAGAGAGGTATCTTTGATAGAGAGGATGGATATATAGAGGAAGAGAGATAAACATAGACAGATATATAATTACAGAGTGCAAGCCCGAAAGAGAACGGAGAAAGAGAAAACTGCTTCTTTTTTTGGTCTGTGCTTAGCTTATCTTTGTATGTTGTTAATTATCTAGTTATAATGGAGAATAAAAATAAACGAAGTTCGTAGTTTCTACTAAATCTAATGTAGAAGGTAGGTTTTTAGTGTGAGTGTTGTGAGTGAGCTCTTAGTTCTAGTTTTACTTTTTTGTTTTTAGTCTAGGTATTTGGATTTAAAATAATTTTAGTTACAAAACTTAAAATTTAGGTTTGTTATCTCCATCTAATTTCATTCCATATTTCCCCTTTGTAAAACCTTAGCAGTAATTTTAATTATAACCAAAAAAAGATTTATATATTTGTGAAATGCAACGAGCGATGGAAGGAAGGAGGTTAATTAATTTAATTTAGTTAACTTGTTAACTTCCCCTGTTACGAAAATAAATTGCAACTTGGGAAATATACTCAACTACTAACCTTCCCTTATTTGTACTAAAGTACTACAAAAGGGGAACAATCCGATACGAAAAGAGGAATAATATGTTGGGTTAATTAAGATTAGGTAAGAGACCAGATACATGCTTAGGAGTAGGGTATCATAGGAACTTAGGGAGTCTAAAAATTATAAATTCAATTTGTTTCTTGAATAAATTATGTATTAAAGTATTGTAGCGAGATTGTATCTTCTTGTGTCATGTTGATGTTATTGTTATTGTTTTGACTGGAATACTGGATTAATTTGACTTTAGTAATCGAAGATTTAAATTAAGTGATAGATAATATTTTAACTATAGCTATAGATTAGTAATTTAGACATCGTTAAAGGTTTTCCAACTCATTATTAGATAATAAGTGGTTAAAACAAACAGTATAGTAGACTTAGATATATTTTAAACGGTATAAGTCATAATTATATATTTTTTTAGGTTTAGGTTTAGAATAACAAATACCTAATTTTAATTATAATTCTAAGCTGTCAGATCAACTATAACAAGAAGTCTTAAACTCAAGTAGTGTACCCAAGGGCTCAGATATCCAATTTTAATTACTTGTTAACCTCAGTTCTCAGTGAGTAACAGCTCTATTGAAGATATTTACCTTATATCTTAGAGCAAAACTTAGAGCAAGACAACTTTTAGTTGCATAGTTCTAATTTTATTAGGTGTAAAATCCACCCCTTGTATGAAGGTCTAAACAGGGTTCGGCAATATATAAGACTTCTTTTAACTACTTAATTATTAGTACTCTGTTAGTATTTGTACTAGGTATATTAACTTAACTTAACTTATAGAAACACAAAGGGAACTATTTATTTATAGTACTGAAAACGAGTATTGTTATACATTATTATTTTTCATTTTTATTTATTTTATTTTTAAGAAAGGAATTATAATATACTAATTAATTTTTTTAAACAAAGTGAGCTACATTTTTATAGTTCGGTTGACTAAATTTTATTTATTTGTTGAATGTGGCCCTTTGTAAAGGATAGATATAACTATTTATACTATTCTATTTTGTAATTTTAGCTGCGAATAAACAAATATCAATTAATGAAATTACTATTCTAATTATATACAGCGTATATTTACAGATATTAAAAAAAGGAGTTGTCGTTGAGCTCTACACCTCTAAAGCTTAAATTAAAGAAAGAGAGGTAAACTTTGAAATTTTAACCACCTTTTGCATTTTTTTTACTTTTGCTATTCCCAAAAAAAAAGTTATTAGGAAGGAATTACGGAAGTATATAAAGATTTATTTGGATGTTAATTCTTTATATCCATACGTTGTCCTTATTTTTGCCAGGTAATAATTGTAATTTAATAGTAAAAAAATTTGGAGGATAAAAGATTAGATTTTTATAATTTATTTAGATTTTTCTATGCTATGCTAAATTTAAAACTAATAATTTATAGTTATATACAAGAATATTACCAAGACGAAAGAATAAACAATTAATTTATCCTAATGTTTATTTTGAATATTACGGGTTATGAAGTAGTGAAGAATTAAAATTTTCTAATTTAAATTTTTCTAATTATAGGATATTAAGTTACTGTTATTAAAAGATTTAATTTTAATAAAGTAGTAATTATATTTTAAGGATTGGATAAACGATGTATATAATTAAAAAATAGTACAGGGTTTGTATATTTAATTTATAAATTTGATTAAAAAAAAAACAAAATTAGGGTGTTTTGGTTGTAGTATTATTAAACCTAGGACTCATTCTGTTAATAAATAGAGAAAATATTTGATAATTTATACTAGAATTGTACAGTCACAGACTATTTTAAACGAAATAAACGAAGATAAAAAATTTATTTCTTCTGAACAAAATATATCTAAAAAAATTGGCCTAGAACTGGTCTTGTATTAGATATTATAAGAGGTTTAGATAAAGAGTCTTAATTTAATATTGAAAAGAATTTAGATTTATTTTAAGATGTTTTATAGCTATTGCTGCTAGGGTTATTTGTTATGCACCATTATTAATAAAGATTAATAAAAAAAATAGAAAAAAAACAATTAGAAAAGGGGTTTACTGTTTATTATTAAGATAGTATTGTATTAGATAAAAAAAGATTAATCAGAGTTGAATAGGTATTGAGAGAGCTAAAGTATAAAAATTAAAATATAAAATCTGATATAGGAAGCTTCTTTTAATTTATAAGTAATAACTAGTTATTTCACCCTAAATAGAATTAGATAATTTTATATATATAGGGATAGAAGAATAGCTAGACAAAATTTATATTAGTTAGTCATATAAAATTGATTCCTACAATCTCACACGATATGTAGTATTTACTGATTTTTCTACGATTCTGTATAACTATAGCTAACTTCGGAACTGTTCTTCTAAATTAATTCTATCTAATAGAATGTTGCCATATAAAGGGGTTTATAAAGACCAATATTATTTTATAAAAAAAAATAAAAACTATACTTTTTTAAACAAGCGAGTATTCTGATAAAAATAAGAGGCAAGGTAATTTAAGTTTTTTTATAATATTACATGTTCTCCCTTTGTGCATCTTACTTGCAGCAGGGGAGACAAGGAACTGGTAAGAAACCTTAGTCTTAATTCCATAAAACACAGCTATATGTTGTTTGAGGATAAAAAATTAAGAAGACGTTGACCAAGTAAATAAAAATATAAAAAGACCTGAAAGCCTTTTTAATTCTTTTCACTGTTTAGATCCATTAGACCCAATAAAAATAGACCAATTAACATTAGACCCAATAACATTAGACCTATTAAAAATAGATCCAATAACAATAGACCAAATAAAATAGCCCCATTAAAAAAAGACCCAATAAGAATAAGCTAAATAAAAAGAAAAGAAACACGAAGAAATAAAGAACATTAATAAAGTATAATTGTTTATATCATTTAAAGTATGACAAAATAATTAGACGATTATTCTGTAAAGCGAAGGTACTATCTAAAAAGCTAGATTACGTTAAGTCAAGTTAAATTAATAATTTATATAATTTAAATATTAAAAAAACAAAACAAAAAGCTAAAGCAAACAAACAAGAAATAACTAATTATATACCAATTAAGAAAAATTAAGGAAGAGAAAAAAATAAAGATAGGATGGATAAACCTAGAATAATGTCAGTTAAACAAACTAGAATAATAATTAAAAGATTCGATCACATATAATATACGCTCATTTTTTTTCTAAGCTTTATAAATATTGCGATTCTAGGAAATTTGGTTTCTAAATTAAATCTATCCAACAAGTAGTCGCTATATTTGTTTAATATTATGCTTACAACGCATCATAAAATAAGAGAGTTTGATCAGAGCATTACAAAAACTAATTTAGTTATCCCATCAAAGGTTTCAAAATTATCTCATCAATAATCAAAATCAATAAACGATGATTTTGTTATATCTCTTTCAACAGCTTCAAAAAAATCAATAATCGATGATTTTGTTTCAACAGCTTCAAAAAAATCAATAAACGATGATTTTGTTATATCTCTTTCAACAGCTTCAACAACGGAAAATCCAGATTCACAAAAGATAGCATCAAATACCGTAAGATTAACTCCTACTAAATAAAGCAATCAACAGGCTAAGACTAATAAAGCAAAAATTAAACTATAATATACAAATTTTTGTAATCAAAAAATAAATTTATGATTAGAAAATTTATATTTATCTGAGGTATAGCTAAAGATAGCAAAAAAAAAGAGAGAAAAAATAATTAATTGAAACAGATCAATAAAGGTATATTCAAAAATATACATAAAACAGACCAATAAAGTACCTAGATATAATAAGGAAAGAATATTAACTATATGACTATTTATGTTTTTAGTAAAGAAACTAATTTTTAATTGTACACTTATAATGGTTATAATGGTTATAATGCTTATAATGTATAAGTTTTTACAAATTTTAAGCATAATGGTAAAGATTTTATTAAGCAAGTTGTTAAATAAATTTATAATATTGGATACCGATTTAAGAAAGTTTTTCATCGTTAGTTTTGTATTTGTTTTGGTTTTTTCATTTTCTTGAGCTTTTCTAAACTAAACTATATTTCTTTTTTATTCTAACTAGGGCTATAGAAACATAAATTTTAATAAAGAAAACATCTTTAAATAATAATTATTTTTTATTCTAAAGTACTAATTAAAAGGCTTAGTTCCTTTTTTTAGAAACCTCCAGCAAGTAAACGTTTATAACCTAAAAGCTGGTAGCAGTGAAGCCACACTTTATATGAGTATTCGAGTAAACCTGAGCTTAAATGTACTTAAATAGTATAATATGAAGATATAAAATAATTATATTTAAGAAGAAGAATTGAAATATTATAATTATAAGATTAAATACTGATACTTACTTTTGTCACTTTTGCCTTTGCCCTTGTGCCCCTTGTGCCCCCTTGTGCATTTGCTTTTGTTAATCATAATGATAACGATCCTATAGGATAGTAATCATATTGATAATGATAATAATAATTATGCTAATTATTATTATGGTAATAATAATAAAAATAATTATAAAATTTAATATAATAACAAAAACTAGCGCATCGCAAACGGGGGGCATAATAGCAATTGTGAACAGCAAATTGTGAAAAGCAAGTGTACTTAAATTATTTTTTCATACTTTGATTTTTGTTTTTGTTTTGAAATGGTACCTAATAATTTGACTTACCCCTGTTGCATTTGATTTTTTGTTTTTTATTTTTGTCCTCTACCTCTAAAAATAACAACCAAGTAACAACCCAGCGCTGAGTTTGGTGGAAGATATTTAAATTATTAAAATGCTAAGCAAAGGGGTTGTATATTTTATATTCAAATTTTTCTTCTGTTAATTAAAATTAATTTAAACAATAAAGATACAGAGCTCACAAGCGTTGAAACCTAGGTAAGCAAATGTCCTTAGTTTAAACTTAAAAATAAATAAAAATAAAAAGAAAAAAGGGTTGTTTTTATTATAATATTCGTTTTAAAAGATTTTTATTATTAATAAGACGGTAATGCTAATTTTCTATTCTTTTTGTCTTATTGTCAGTATTACTAGAGTGAGAAACCGTTTCACTGTCTGATCCTGTAATACCTTTAATATTTCCCCTTGAATTTTTCTTAATAGAATTATCATCAAATGAGGAATTACTTTTATTTTTATCTATTAATCTTTCAATTACACTTTTAGGTTTTGCTTCTGTGTTATCAGAGAAAGTGTCTTCTGTTAATTTCCCACTGTCCTTTAATGCTGCTATAACTTTGCTGCTATTTGGAGTCTCTTATGTGATTTAAGGGAACAGGTCTTCTTTAAATTTTTGACTGTTTAAGGCTTCTAGTAGTTTACTACTGGTTGGATTATTGTCTTTCAAACCATGGTCAGTCGCAGAATCGAATGCTCCATATCCTTTCTTAAGATTATAAGTTATATTGTTTATTAAAGCTTTTTTGCTTCCATCTACAACCGAATAACGATTTTTGAAATCTCTTTCTAACTCTAACCATTCGTCCCGAGTTCTAAATTTACTTTCATAAAACATTCGTAAAGCAGCCTCTTCATCTTTAAAAGTTTTTAGTTGATACTCTAATACTTTTAATCGATCTCTGTCGTTCTTAGTTTGTTTATTACAATCATCTGTTGGATCAACATCGGTTTCACTTGAATTGGTTAAGCTTCGTTTAATGAAAGGTACGAAGATTGGATCACATCCCATGTCTCTCATTAAATTATCAATTGTATATAAACCAGCTATAGCCCCGGCTATTGTTCCTCCTGTCTCACAAACACCTTTAGTACAAGCGAGCATTCTAGCGATGAGAGAGCTCATTCTATCTAACGGAGAATTTATAACGTCATAAGCGCCGTCTTTCATCAACTTTCTAATATTTCTAGCTCTAACAATAGTAATATAGATAGAAAACAAAAGATTAAGAATAAAAAATATCACAATAGTCAATTGTCAAAAGTCATTAAATTCAGGTAATCTATTAGTTGCACAGATAATCATACTAATATGACCAACTAACCTAAGAAATTTAATTAAAGGATTACTGACTAGTTTCAGTGTTTTAGGTGGAAGAGTAGGAGTGCTTATACCCTTTTTAACTCCGATTAGTATTCTTCTATAATAATTTTTGATCTTTAAAATAAATCCCGCGAATAAACCACATTTTTCTGTTTTTGTTTCGGAATTGACTTTAGGGCTTTCAGCCTTATTTGTTTCGGATGTAGCTAAGCTGTTAGATTCAATCTTTTCATAATTATTGCTAAAAAAATCTTTAGATTCGGCTGCCTTTCATTTATCTTTGTGTCCTACTCCTGCTTTTAGGATTTCAGTTTCAGGGTTACTAATAGAGTTTAAATTTACAGAAGAACCCTCAGTTTTTATATTCTTCAAATCACTGAGTTCCTTAGATAGGTTTGAATATGTATCGGTTTCTTTAAATGATTCCTTTATATTGTTTTTCTCAATACACATATAACTAGAACTAGAGAAGTTTCTATTTATACCTATTGCAGAATCTTGAAAAAAATTATATTTAAATAAAGAAAAGTTAACTAAATTAGCCTTTTGAGAGTGAGCTATAATATAAAAAGGAAACGGTTGAAACCTATTTTTATAAATAGGTTTGTTATTGTTAACTCTGTTTTTTTCCCTGCTATGAGGAAAGAATTTAAGAGAGTTTTTATTAACGGTAAAGCTAAAAATGCTAAATTTTAAAAGGCGCACAGACATCGCTAATAATGCTCCTGTGAAATTTTGTATAGCTAATAAAGAACCGAAATTCCATAAGTAACTAATGTTAGCGGTAAGCTGGTTGAGGGGAATCCACTAAATAAGAATTTAATAATCTAAGTAGAACGTTTGTTTTTAATAATCTCATCTATTATTGTGTTGTTGTTGTTGTTTTTAATATTATTTATTTTCTTACTTAGATCTCTACTATTTTTAATTGGAATTAAACTAATATTTAAAAATTTTAGGTAAAACAATAGAATAGTACTAGTTTAAAGTTTAAAGAATAAATTATAGTTTAAGAATTAAATAAATAATTTGTCTTTTTAAACAAATACTTCTATTAGTTGGGTATTGTTATAAATAAAGGAGTTACGAAATAATTAGTTTTTTTTTTGTGTGTATACAGAACCTAAAGCATATAACTTCTTTCTCTTTATTAAAATTTATCTTACCTTTTATTCTTTTATTTTATATTAATTATTTGTTACTTTGCCGCCCCATGGGATCTTAATATTTATTAATCTTTATTAATTTTATATAATTAGGGGGGGGGAGTTACTTAAATTTGCTCTGTGCTCTTTACTCTTTTTGTTTCTTCTCTTCTTTCTTATTTATGTCTTCTGTTTCTTTGCTTTGTTTGTTTATTCTTTCTTTGCTTTAATTTATTAAATTTCTATTGTTCTGTGCTTTAACATTTTTATTTTTGCATTTGTTCTTACTTGTGCTGCTTTAGCATTGTTCTTAGAGTTACTTTTTGTATTTGTTCTTATTTTTACTCTAGCATCTCTTGCCTCTCTTGTTATGATTTGTAGCCTTTGCCTGTGTATGTTGGTCAAAGACCTACTACCCAATAGATCCTTTAAGAATACTCGCTTGCGTATGGCCAATAGGAGGCCAGAGGTAGCCTCAACTTTTGTCTTAAGCTCTCTCTTTTTGTATCGAATTAAATTGTTAACCCCAAGTTTTCTATTACTTTACCATTATAATCCCATGAGTTTTAATTTAAGGAGATTTTATTTAAAATTTATATAATTTATAAACACTCGGATAATTGTTTACATGGGTTGTTTTATCAGAATATTTATATTAAAACTTCTCAAACCATCGAGATAATCTTGTCGATTTGCATAATGAAGTAGGTAGTGAGGAATCAATTAATGGAAATAAATGGGCAAAACCAAAACTATAATCTACATTTATCGTCGAGGAGGCTAAGAAAAATAGTCTTAAGAATGCTATTGCAAATATAACAGCATATAAACAGGCAAAGGCAAAATTTAAATAATTCTTGAAATACAGTTTCATAAGATCAGTTTTACAATAAAAATAAAAATTGCGAAAGGTAAAGTAAAAGTAAATAAAGCAAATAAAAAAATAAAGCAAATAAAGCTAATAAAGCTAAACTGAATCCATACTGAACATAATGTTATAATTAATAACAAAAAGTAAAGAAGTAAAGTAAAAATAGAAATTTAAATTATAATTGTATTTGTATTTGTATTGTGTATAGGGTTTTAAATGTTTTTAATTATATTTTTTATATTGTCCAAACGGTACTGTGTAAAAATAAGAATGATAGAGCGAAATAGCGAGCGAATAAATGAGTAAAAAAATGAGAGAAATATTACTACACATCTAAGCACTAAGCATATGAGAGTCAGTTGTTTGCTTTAGCTTTTTGTTTTTTTGTTTGTTGTTTTTTATCCACTCCACCTGTATCAGAAATCGTAAAGACAATAATATTGACAGCTTAAATTGTTGTTGTTTTTGTATTATTTCAATACACTTTAAATAGAAATAGAAATAGAAATAGAAATAGAAATAGAAAAAAAAAGCAAATGTAGATATACTTATAACGTTCTAGATCATTATGCTTCGGTTATTCCGTAAGAAGCTTGTATACAATATATATCAAAACAAACCAAAAAAAAATTTTTTTTTTTTAGAGTGAGGTGGTGTAGGAAAAAGAGATCAAATAAAAGACCCTATTTAATTAAAATTATGTATTACTAATACCAAAACCTATTAGAAAAAAGGAAAAATCAAAGGGGTTAATATTTTATAGACAATTATTCCTAAAAACTTTGGCTACTGTTTTCTGTTATTTGTACATAGGCCTAGGCCTAGACCTTATTTACTATACCAAGACAAAAATCCAATCTATAATATCAAAGCTGTATAAAGGTTAGCATAGGAATAACTCAAGTAGCTAAAACTTAGCATTATTTTAAGACCTCCAAGCACCATTCGCTAAATAAAGGCCCCAGAAGTAGAGTGAGTATCTCTGAGCATAGTAATAAGTAAGAAGATAAATCAATAAAAAAAACAGAAAGTAGTAAATTTTCTAGAGTCAAAGCTAGTAGTAAGTAGTCGTTCTGGTAGGCCAGATGGAGTGCGACAAAAGTTAAATATAACTACCAAATATAACTACCTACACAAAAAGTACTAAAATCCCCTGGGATCAATCCCACATCAATGGAGGTTAATCCAGCTGTTTTGCTTCGGTGCTTTAGCATTTATTATTATTTGATTTGAACAAATGCTACCCTTGCTTTTTACGCTAGGGTTTTTATTCTAATTTTACCTCTAGGGTTTAAGGTCAAAGACCAACTACCAAAGGCAAAGGCTACAAATCATAACAAATGCACAAGTCAAAATCAGTACAAAGTTCATTTTCGTTTTTATTCTTATTTTACCTCTTTAAGAATTATTACTTTTTTTTAAACTAAGAATTATGACAGTGGTCTAAGAACAAAAGCAAATGCTAAAGACAAATGCAAATGCTAAAGCAGCAACAGTAAAAATAATAACAACAGGCAACAGGCCAGAGTACCATTCAAATGCAAAAGGTGGTTATATTCTACTATTGGGTTGTTATTACCCGCGGTTAAATTAAATAAATTTATTTTTATTATTATTAGATTTAGAAATAATAATTATAGCGAACATTGCTAATAGTAATATAACACTTAAGATTATTAATAATATTGCTCCATAAGTATACAAACTATGACCTAGTATTTCTATTTGTTCAAAAGTTGTAATTAAAACATCGGCATTAAAATTATAAGCATAGGAAAGATAATCTCCTAAATTAAGCGTAATTGAATCAAAGATTGTTTTCGAAGTTTGTAAAGCATTAGCCTTGAAAGTATTAAAATTAAAATCATAAAAAAAAGTATATAAAATAGTAATCTTATTTAATATAATAGAAGGAATATTAATTAAGCCATATTGTAAAACTTTATAAATTACAATTAAACTTAATACTACTATTGAAATAGCTAAAGGTAAGTTTTGAGTAAAATCTGGTCCAGTTTCTATAATATCAATTAATTTTATCTCTATCATCATTATTACAAAAAGAAATAAAACTGCAATAGATCCGACATATACAACAATATAAGAAATTCCTACAAAATTAATTCCTAAAAGTACTAAAACCACCGCTAATTGAACAAAAGTTGCTATTAAATAAATCACTGAAATTACAGGATTTTTAGATGTAATAGCAGATACACTAGTAACTAAAGCACCAAAGGCTAACAGATATATAAACACATTTTTCATCGTTATTTTTGTTTGTTTTGTTTTTGTTTGTTTCTTTTTTATAATTACTTTTGCATTTTCAACTTTTCATTTGTTTTTATTTTTTTTAGAATTAAAAATTAATGTTAAAACAACTTGTGCACTTGTGCCTTTGTTTGGGTAAAAAAAAACTAAACTTTCCCTTTACTTCTTATAGTTATATGAGGAGATTAACCCCCCCCTGCCGCAACTCTTGTATCTGGCCCTCGCTGGCCCTCGCGTACGCTCAGTTGCGCTCTGCTATATTTACCTTTGACTTTGAAATCAGACTGGGCCTAGCCTAATCCAAAGCAACCTTTTCTCTGTAGGTCCTCGCTTTTGTTTACACAAGCACCGCACCATTTGAATAAAAATAAGAATTTTGACTTTGTTCCTAAACTAAGAATTATGACTGTGGTCTAAGAACAAAAGCAAATGCAACAGTGCTAAAGCAGCCTATGGGACCCTTGCTGTAGTATTTACTGTGGGCATAAGGGCTGCGCAAGCAAGCAAGCGATTATTCTTATTGGACTTCAAAAATAAGAACAAGAGAGACAAAAGGTGAAGAAAAGATTGAAGACCTCTTGGGTTGGTCAAAGACCTAGCTAAAAATAAGAAAAAGTTAATTTTTTTAAACAAGGAAAAGCAATTGTGAAAAGCATTTGTGAAAAGCAATTGTTAATTATTTTTTAGCCTAGATTGAAATTTAAATTTTTAAGCTACCTTGCCTTCATATAAGTGTTCCGTTGTTTTACGTCCCTTAAGCGCCCTGTTATTTTTGTTTTTATCTACGAGTTACCTTTTATTTTTCCACTCTTTATTTTTTAGTTTTACATTTTAATCTCCTAAGTATTAAATTAGCAATACTTAATTAGAATTAAAGGTGTTAAAAAAACACTCCGGATAAAGACCCTTAGGGTAATTACTGAAATTAATATACTGAATTTATGTAATAACCTCCTTGCGGGTAATTTATTACTTAATAATGGACCTCCCGCACATTTGCTTTCTTGCTCGAGAGTGGCTAAGGCCAAGGCAACAGTGCATCAACCTTTGCTTGTGCTTTTTTATAACGATCCTATAGGATAGTAATCATGATAACGATCCTAAGGATCCTAAGGATAGTAATAATAAATTTTATTAGACCTCTTGGGTTGTAACGATCCTAAAGGATAGTAACTACCAGAGGCACAGGCAAAAGTCATAAATTTTAGACCTCTTGGGTTGTTGGTAAAAGACCTACTACAAGAGGCACAGGCAAAAGTCAGAATTCTTATAATTATCTGAGGAGATTAACCCTACTTTGTATTCTTATTGACCTCTTGCCTGTTTGAGGCTAGAGCAAAAATTAAGAACATTAGGGCTAGAGGCTAGAGAACCTTTCGGGTGCGGTGCGCCCTTTATGTAGCGATGTGTACAACAGGGCATAAGAGCTAGAGACGAGGGGCGTAAAATTGAAAAGCAAATGTTCCTAGTTTTATAATACAAAGAAGAACCCCGCGAGAACCAATGAAATTAGCAACAAAAATTGTTTTATTTAATCTGTATAAAGGCTTAAAAACAAAACAAAAAAATAGCTTTATTTATTGTAAGGGATACTAGGTCGTTCGACGCCTGATTACTGCACAGGGCGACGTATTACACTTAATTTGACAGACCGAAGTTTGATAAAAACATAAATCAAATCTATATCTAAATACCTAACTTTACTGAAACATAACCCTAACTAAACTATTCTGTCTCTGTCTTTTTACTTTTAGTTATTTTATTTCTGTAATTTTGGCGCCCTCTATAAACCCTGACAAAAGCAAGGGAACCTATGCTCTAGTCTTGAATTTTTGTTGTTTTTGCCTCGTTTTTCTTAGAGTTACTTGTGCTGCTTTAGCTGTGCTTTAGCTGTGCTTTAGCTGTGCTTTAGCTGTGCTTTAGCTGTGCTTTAGCTGTGCTTTAGCTGTGCTTTAGCTGTGCTTTAGCTTTGCTTTAGCTGTGCTTTAGCTGTGTTATTTATTCTTTCTTAGCTTTAGCATTTTTTGTTTTTTACTTGTGTGCTTTAGCATCTCTTGCTGCTTTAGCACTGTTGCATTTGCTTTTGCTGTTGTTATAACGATCCTAAAGGATAGTAATGATAATGATAAATTCTAAAGAAAATAATAATGATCATAATAATAATAACGATCCTATAGGATAGTAATAATCATAATCATTAGACCTCTTGGGCTGAGACAGAGGCACAGGCAAAAGTAATAATTATTATTTTAAGAAAAAACTAAAATTTCTTATATTAATTATAATTTTCTAAATAAAATATTTATAATAACGCATTGAAAAAAAAGCAAATGTTAAATTTAAATTTAAAATAAAAAACTAAATGAAAAAGCAAATGTTCAAATTCAATTAAAAATAAGAGGAAAAGTTTAGTTTTTACACAAACAAAGGCACAAGTGCACTAGTTGAAATAGCACAAGTAAGTATAAGTATAAAGTAGAAAGTATAATATATACAAATATATAAGTATTGCTAAAACAAACAAATATAAAATATAGAAATAATAATATACTATGTTTGTTATGTTTGACTGTAGTATTTTACAGTATATAAAGAATTTTTGTTGTAGGTTTAACCTGGAAACTGTGACCTTTATTTTGTTGTTTTTATTTTTAATACTTTAACCCCCGCAACATTTGCTTTTCATTTCAATTGCAACAGGGAGGTTACTAAGAAAAATAAAAATAAAGGCAGGATGACTAAGCATACAATTAATTAAATTTAATTCAAATAATTTATACCATCTCTTATTAATAGGCCCGATTTAAATAATTTTAAATTTAAGATTACTAAATTTTGTTATTTTTGTTTGTTTTAACCCCCCGCTCATCCGCTCATCCGCTCATCCGCTCATCCGCTCATCCGCTCATCCGCTCATCCGCTCATTCGCTCATTCGCTCATCTTCTTATTACTTAATTTAATTGAATTAACCCCTCCTCTATGCACTTATGCACTTATGCACTTAAAGGATTATTACCTCCTCTTGGTTTATTCTTAGTTTTTTTTATTATAAAAATTAATAACCTTTTTGCATTTTTATTTGAAATGAAAAGCCCCTAAATGGGATGTAATTTTATTAAATTAATTTATACAGAGGGCTTATAAACAGGAAGGTCTTACAAGATAAAGCCTATTTTATTAACTTTTTTGAGTAAAAACAAAAAATAAAAAATAAATTTAAATAACAATATATATACTTAACCCTTAGAGTAGGTTTTATAATCTAATATTTACATTTTTTTAATAATACATTTTCTTCCCTGTTGCCTTTGCGTTTTCTTATAGTTAGTATTAAAATAAGAATAACTAAAGAGCCAACTTTTGTCTGATTTGTACTCTTGCTTCTCTGGCCTCTCTTGCCTGTTCTCTAGAACTGCTCTGGCCTCTCTTGCCTGTTCTCTAGAACTGCTCTTGCCTCTCTTGCCTCTCTTGCCTCTCTTGCCTCTCTTGCCTGTGCGAGTTTGTATTCATATAAAAATCCTAATTCTTACTTTTGTTGTTAGACTTCTTATTACTATCCTTAGGATCGTTCTTTTCTTTATAAAATTATGATTACTATCCTTTAGGATCGTTATAACAAAGTTTGGCTGCGAGCAATTATGCTCTATGCCGTTATGCTAAAAATAATAACTCACATCTTATGCTCGTTAGGCAAGAGACAAGGTTCTAAAGCTCTAAAAAGTTAGACTTAAAAATAAAAACTTTATTAAGTAAGAGTTAAGGAGGGATTGAACCTCAAAATTAGACTTTGCAGGTCTACTACAGAACCATCTGTAAACTTAACCCTAGGTTTAATTATAATTAATTTAATATTATCGTGGAAATTACGAGCGGATCGTTGTAATAACATCCTCTTTTGCATTTTTAAATTTGAAATAAATAGCCTTTTCTTTTGCATTTTTGCATTTATTTAAAAAACAATTTTTTTAAACTAAGGACATTTGCTCCCTTGCCTCTTGTTCTTATTTTTATCAGAATACTCGCTTGCTTATTTACCCTTATGTTCTTATTTTTAGCCTTTGTCCTTTTGCCCCTACCAACGTCGGGTTATAATCATTACTATCCTTTAGGATCGTCATTATTATTTTTATTATTATTATTATTATTATTATGATTATCATTATCATTTCTATCCTATAGGATCGTTATAAAAATTATTACTTTGTCTAAGAATTATGATAATTCTCTTAAGAGACTAACAAAAGCACAAGCTGCGCTGCGCAAGCGAGAGCCTAAGAGCAAATGTATGTTTATCTTTTATTTCTATATTCTATTCTTATTCTATTCTTATTCTATTCTTATTCTATTCTTATTCTATTCTTATTCTATTCTATTACTTACAATTAATTTTACGGGCACTGCCGGATTCGAACCGACGACTTTATTTTAAAGTGCTCGTGTTCAAAACGAGTGCCATAAACCAAGCTCGACCAAGTACCCCTTTTTGTTAACATGCCCCATATGTTTGAATTTGAATACAATTTTTTGTCGCGGTTACCTTTTGCTTGCTTTGCTTGCTTTGCTTGCTTTGCTTGCTTTGCTTGCTTTGCTTGCTTTATTATTACGTTATTTTATTTATTTAAATTATTTTATTTATGACTATTTTACTTTATACTGATACTTTTATTCTTATAATGTTCTACACTTATCTTACCCACCCTTATATCTTCTATTCCTTCTACATATTCGTACTAATACTAATACAACCGTATCCACACAGTGAACACCAATTATTTTTATTTTATAATATATAAATATTAGAATAAATATAATAATAAGAATATAAGAATTTAATTTAATAAGAATATAGTAATTCTACCCTAGCCCCGCAGTGAGCACCTATAATATGAATTAGAATTAGATTATAGTTAAAAATAATTAATTTATTTATAATATTAATAAATAATATTTTTATATTAACTATTTTATTCCATTCCCAATTTTAATTACTCTAATTACTAATACAATCTTATCTTTCAGAACATAACATAATACATCAACATCCATAACTATAATCTTTACATCTCTATTTCTATAAATGTTAACATGTTTCCTACCTCCACCTTCATAAATAACCAGCTCCATAAATAAAATCATAAATAATATAATAGTAGCACAGTTACTAAAAATTAGGGTGAACACCTATAATATGAATTAGATTAATAATAACGATCCTAAGGATAGATATAACAAAAATAAGATTAATAAATTTATAATTTTCACCATATCCACGCAGTGAACAACTATATTTATTTGAATATTGTTAACAGTGAACAACTATATTTATTTGATTATAGTTGATAAAAATGTATTTTATTATATATGTATTTATATTAATATATTAAACAAAGAATGGAATTGCTAAAATTTAAAGGCCTAACACAATTTCACTAATTACTACCCTTAAAATAAGTAAACAGTTAAATAATAAAGAATATTTTTGGTATTTTTTTCTTAATTCTATAATTCTATAATTTTACTATAATTTTACTATAATTTTATTTTTGGGGTATTTCTTGTTAAGATCAAACTTGTTTATTAAGATATTATCATAAAACATAGAAACTATACAGACTAATGCAGATATAAGATGGCCTTTACCTAAGATTACACACGTTGCTTTTTTGTTTTTTTTAACACCTCCTTGCTCTTAAAACCTTTCAACAACCATTCAATAGTTATATAGAAATAAAAACAAATGCTAAAGCAAAACAATAAAAATCAATAATACTTGATTTATGAATTACTGTTCCATCATTACTACCGAAACCTTGTTATCTTAATTTTTGGTAGTTCTATACATTTCTTTCTAATATAGATCCTAAAAATTCGTGCTCTTCATAATACTTATATATCTCTCTCCTCTCTCTCCTCTCTCTCCTCTCTCCCCTCTCTCTCCTCTCTCTCCTCTCTCTCCTCTCTCTCCTCAGTCTCCTCAGTCTCCTCAGTCTCCTCAGTCTCCTCAGTCTCAGTTCTCAGAGCTCAGAGCTCAGAGATTAAAAATAACCATTAAATTAGATGGGTTTGAATTACCTGATTAAAAATTTGCGTTATATCAGTTAATACTTTAATACTTTAATACTTTCATCTATTTTTACTTAATTCATCTAATCTTAAATGATGAGCCGTATGCTTAACTTTGTCCGCGTGAACTAAATAGCATTCTCTTTGTTTGGTTTGTTTGGTTTGTTTGGTTTGTTTTGCTTTAGCATTTTGCTTTAGCGTTTTGCTTTAGCATTTGTTTTTAATTTCTATTGTTCTTATTTTTACTTGTGTGCTTTAGCATCTCTTGCCTGTTCTCTAGAACTGCTGTTGCCTGTTCTCTAGAACTGCTCTTGCCTCTCTTGTTCTGATTTTACTTTCGCATTTATTTTTACTTGTGCTGCTTTAGCATTGTTCGTTCTTATTTTTCTAGGCAAATGCTACAATTAATAACAAGAGGGTTATTCTCCTCATATAATTATAAGAGCTAAATCACAACAGGGTAAATAAGCGAGTATTCATATAAAAAAATAAGAAAAGAGGCAAATGTCTTTATAATTTTTGTTGTTTTTGTTTTTTTATGAAATTGCTAATAGGGATATGCCTACCATATATTCACTCATTATTACTATTAAAATAAGTAAACAATTATATTTAAAATAATATTTTTGATATTTTCTTCTTAATTTTATAAATTTGCTATTTGTGGGTTTTATTTGCAAATAACATACTTGTCTAGTAAGATATCACCATAAAAGATAAAAACTATACTGATTAATTAAGATAAAATAACGCTTTTACCTAAGAGTATACCAACGGCTAGTTGTTGAAAACCCAAGAGTTTTAAACCATTCAATAGAAAAATAAAAATTAATAATACTGGATTTCTTTTTTGTCTAACCCATCAAAACTAACTCTATCTGAATTATCTGAAATTACGACTTTGTCTGCACTATACCTAGTTACTTTATTGTTAAAAGTCTTGATCTCATCTCCATACTTGTTTATATTTCTTTTCATACCTTCACAAATAACCAATAATTAAGATACGGCTGTTTCATTTGAGGAAGCTTTTCTTTTAAATCGGTCCACTTCTGAATAAATACGAGTACTTCAGTAAGTAATGAGCTGTATGTTGAATTTCTATACCGTGAATTCTAATAACTTCTTGTCTTGTTGATGTGCTTTTATTTCTTTTTGTCGTTTTTAATTGTTCAGTCTTATTTGCAATTTCAGTCTTATTTGCAATAGTATCCTCTAAATCTTTTACCCTATTACTTAAACTACTTATATGTTGCTCTATAACTTAAATTTTTATAGCTTTATAGCAATAAGAGAACTTAAATTGGCCATCACTCCACCAATAAAAGATAGTCAGCGGTTTAGGGGGGTCTGTAGCTCCAGGGCCAGGTTGTAAATACACCCCTTAAATAACCTCCTCATTGTTATGTGTAAATGTGTAAGTACTAAATATAGATTAACGATAATTAAAAAGAAAATAAATAATAAATTAAAATTTAAATAAAAACCGAAACCAAAATCTACAAAGGTTACACATATATTGAGATCCAAGTTGCCAAATCTGAGGAGCTTAATTAAAAATAGAAAAAGCCTTAAAAATCTTAAATTTTATTATTAAAAAGGCTAATATTATAGTAATACTTATTACTAATGCTATATATTTTTGTTTTTGTTGTTGTTTTTTTCGTACTCTACACTATAATCCAATGGCCTAAAAATCGAATCTCATCACCTTGAAAACAGCTCCGCTTGTCCCCTTTTAAAAAATTCTTGTAGTTAGAGTAGGTGTTAATTGTAAAATACTCTAAAAACACACAAATTAGGGTGTTGTAATCTACTATAACAGGAGGATACCTATCAGGTAATGTAATTAAATTAGTTTGTAGAAGAGTTTCATATCATAAAGTAGAATGTAATAAAGTTAAGGAATATTGGATAGTAATATTTTTATTTTAATTTCAACATAAACTCTGAAAAAAGGGGTTTAATCTTTGTAATTTTATTAATATTATTAAGAAATTAAGCAAGTGACCCTTGCCTTTTCGTTTTTCTTATGTTAATTATAATAACGATCCTAAAGGATAGTAATGATAACGATCCTATAGGATAGTAATGATAAAGATAATCATAATTATAATTATAAGAACAAGAGGCAATTGTGCGAAGAATCTTTTAAGAAATTAAGTATTACCCCAAAAATATACTGCCACAAATAGTTGGGTCGACTACCCGCACCGTGATTAGTTATAGAAGGTAACTAACTGGCAACGAATATCCTCCCACCGAACCGTACGTGCAACTTTCACTGCATACGGCTCTCCACGAACGTTATGAAATTTTGGAGGCTTTATTTTTTTAAATGTAGGTCTTTCAAACTAATTCCATCATATTTACCAATCTGTCTTTGTACGTGTCAATTATAACAGACAGTAATCTGTTTCCTGTTTAGTTTAGACATTAGTAGTGTGAATCCTTTGGCCTTCTTGTTTTATTTTCTAATGTGTTTAACGTGGTACAATTCTATGTTTTAAGGGGTGCCACAGATCAGGCAAGGTTTCCAGAAGTGAGTGGTAGGTTCTAAGATTGCCCTTTTAAAACCTCACGCGTATCGAGTAAGGTAGAATGTTCTGTCCATTTAATAAATATCCTGTTATGAGGTTCAGTGTAGAATGATATTTTTGGTTTTCAGGTGAAGTTAGATCTTTTCCAAATTTAGCCCATGTTTCAAAATGCTACCCTACTTATACCAAGTGGTCTCAAATTTCCATTGGCTTTAGGTCTCAATATTCTTTACGATGGTTTGAATTGTAACGTTTCCTTCGTAAGCTCTGTTGCTATCTCTTAAATTTTTTATTTATTTTTGTTTTTGCTTTAGCATTTGTTTGTTTTGCTTTAGCATTTTTGTTGCTTTAGCATTTGTTTTTGAGCAGCTAACCAGAGTCTACCCGTCCGACCTCGGATGCACTTTTCCATGGTTTTATCATATCCTCTTATCAAGTGGTATGCTCCGAATAGAATGTCTTCGTTGCCTATTAGTTAATATAAACCGTAGTACTTACCATCTCGTACTTTCATTTTCAACCTCAAGTCCCTACCGTTAATGTATTTTTCAATAACAGCGTTGGTAGTTTGTTGAGAACGTTCGCTGCCCCACTTTAGTAATAAGATGGCTTCCTTTCTTAATACCTAATATTTAGGGCTCCGTCTCCATAGGAATTGCTTCCCTTAGGAAATCCCTTAATTGATTCTCTTTTGGTATTGTTGATTTTAGGTCTGTGTTTTGTATTTTTTAAATACTAGATGTTATCGAAGCTACGATATGTCTACTATTCTCGATTAGACATATTACGATAAAACAAGTAAAACAAGTTGGGTTTGGTAGTCCCACCTAACACAATGATATTACCATGATCAATCTTTCCTCGCAGGAGATCCCATATTAAATTATCCGTCTCCCGCTTTACCAGCATGCTGTGTTTCCCTATCCCTTTCGGAGTCAGGTAAGCTGATTAGATTACATAGTTTCGCAGCAACTAAGATGTCTTGATCCATTAATTTTAATTTCTTTGATCACCCGAGCTAAGGTGTAGCCTTACAGCGTAAAAATAATGAAAAGTACACTCCCCCAAGATATCCATAAAGGCGCACAGAACAACCAAACAACATCCACAAAATGCCAATATAAAATACTAGCTTCAAACCCATTATGATGTTTAGTAGTTAATTGATAATTAATAATTCTCATTAAAGCAACAGCAATAAAAATAGTACCAATTATAACATGAACAAATGTGTTATCATTTAGGCTTTTTATCCTAAATATCTTACTCTTACGTATAAGTTCAGACTATGTCATCAAAATTATATTATAATATTGTAGGGCGTTCGTGGCAAGATTATTGTAAATATAGTACTCACTTACTAGTCGTTGAACCTTCATATATTCCTTTTTATATATATATTTAATATATGCTTGGCTACAAATTATCCTTAATTTTAGATGACACTTTTTGGTTGTTTTTGTGTAATTAAATAATTATTCCAATGAATGATCTTTATTAAGGAACTCCTTGTAATTAACCCTATTTTCTATTAAATTAAAAAAATATGTTTAATTTTACTAAATCTTAGTACTTTGATGCTTTAGCTTTTTGTGCTTTAGCTTTTGTTTGTTTTTGTTTTAAAATTTGGTGGAGCCAGGCTGAGTCGCAATTAACTAAGCAAAGCTTTTATAAATTTCACCCGTTAATAAACAATGTTTAATTTTTTAACTATCAATATTTATAGCAATACTACACGCACTAATACTATAAAAAATAGAATTATTATTAATAATATCAATAGCAATAATTTTCAAACCTTCAGATACTAAATTATTATTACCTCTTATAAATCTAATACCGTTTTTAATTTCATAAGGAGAAGATAGTAAAAATAGAGTTTAAAAGTTATCCTCAAAATTAGAATTAATAGATAAATTCTTTTTATTATTTAAATAATGAGTAGAAAGTCTAAAATTATTTCAACTATTTTTAATCTCTGTAATTAATAAAATACCTTCGGGTAATAAAAGGTCACCAAAATAAAGAAAAGAAATAAATATCTACCACAAAAGACCAATCATTAAAATCTTTAAATTTTGTTGTTTTGTTTTTTTAGTTTTCAATATACCATCACCATCTTTAGATTATAAAGGTACAATAGACTTTTAAAATATGTATATCTGTAATATCTAAACTAACAGTTGCATTAGAATTAGATCTATCTAATTTAGGTTTAGTAATATTTAAATTATTACTAATATTAAAAAAATCTTTAATTCTATTAAATAATTCTAATTCTTTAAGATGGTTTTCAAAAATTAACCTAGGTTTATCCTTAAAAATAGCAAAACTAGCAACTCCGTCTTTAAAACCCCTAACCAGTTTATAGATAAATGTGTATTATAAAGTTGAGCTTTTATAGATAAATGTGTATTATTAAGTTGAGCTAAATAAGGCTTTGTCATTTCATGATAACATTTTATCCCATCTAAATTACCTTCTTTTTATAAATGTTTGTGTATCCTTAATAAAATTAACAACTTTCGCACAAATAATAAATTGAAGATATTTATAACTACAGAATCTGAGTCAGATTCATAATAGGTAATAAAATTTGTAATAAAGAATATTTATCATTAAAAAAATAATTACAATTTTTACCTGAAATAGAAATATGTCCACAATTTAATTTATTCTTAATGTATTCTAATATAAATAAATCATCTATATGCAAACCAATTTGAAAAGTTAACATTGCACTAGTATAATTATTTTCAATTTCAATGAACTTTCTTACTCCTTTTACTTCGTTTACTCCGTTTACTTCGTTTACTAAGCCAGTAATTAAAGGGGTTTATTTAAATTTTCACTTGAACTCTAACGCAGCATCCTCCTACTTTTGTTATTTAACTGAGAAAAGTGGAGGTAAGTGAGGCAAGGGCATAAGCTCAAAAGCAAGGGAAGCGTAGAATGATTGAAAAAAAGTAAGAATACAAATAAAAACTGAATTTAAATCCTCTGTAGATTCTCATTATTTTTTTTTATATTTTTCCTTTCCATGTATAGTTTTTAATACTTATATTCATTATAATAGATACTTCATAAGTTTAAAACAAAATAGCTACTATAATAGATATAGTCATTAATATAAGATATACAATTATATCAAGGTAAAAACCAGTTTTAAATTCCTTTCTTCCAGGTTTAGTTTTACTCATCATTTCAATTTCTTTTAATCTTTTTATTAAAAATTCAGGTCAAACATCTAATATTTTTATACTTTGATTTGAAAATTTATGTAATAAATATATATTTAATAAATTATAACATATTCTTAAGGAAAATATAGTATAAATAGCTACTTTTATATAATACACATTAATTGACAAAACTGATAAAAAAGCGGATCCTAAGCTAAAACCAAATAATTTTAAGACTATTATAGTTACAAATATAATTTTAAAGAAAATTTTTAACCAACTTGGAATTTTGTTATTTAAATAACTCAAAAATATTATACTATTAACTGTATTAGAATTATTATTTGCTGCTTGAGAATTTCCGCCTATTGTTATATCAAACATATCTTTAAATGCTACAGCTGAAGTTCTTAATAAAGACATAACTAAGGGAGCACCTAACACACAAAAAAAAGCTAATTGGTGTTGTCTACTTTTTCTTTGAATATTTAATTCTGATTTGCTTAAACCTCTCTCAAAAGGCCTATTGTGCACGTTGTTAATATAGGTTTTTAAGACTAAACCATAACTAACTACACTGACAACCGTAGGTACTGCATGTACAGTAAGTTTTGTGTTTTCATACACTACATCTCATTTTATATCCTTCAGGTGTTTCAAATTTTCTTTTAGACTTAGACCTATTTGATTTAATGTTACTTCTCCATATTGACCAAAAGGTTTAGAATCTTCTCTAATTAAATTTTCTGAAAGATTCTTTGTTTCAATTTTTAACTTTTCAATGTAAAATTCTTTATTTTCTTCAAATTTATTATTCATATGTTGAAATAAATCTTCTGCTGTTACTAATCCTTTGCTCTTCTCAAAAATTTCTAAGATTTCTGTTAGTTTAGTTTCAGATATTGTTTCAGGATCTATTTTATGTCTAAGTTCTAAGTATCTAGAAATTATTTTTACACCATCAAACATATTAATAGGATGAGTGTGTTCTAATATTAAACCAAACTCCTCTCGCAGTTCTTTAGGAATGTCAATAGTAGGCATATCAGCCTTGGATTCTTCTCAAGGATATTCATCTTCTTGAGATTTTGGTGTATATTTTTCCACCTGTAGCTTAGATTCTCTTTCTTGTCTTGCAAGTTCTAATTGGTTTATTGTTGATAAGTAAGGTAAACTAGTAGCAGTAACTATCGAAGGATCCAAATTATTAGGGTTAGGGCGGTAAGATTTAATTATAGAACTGCTATGAATAAACGATTTAAAATTTATATTATTAAACATTAATTTGTTACTTTTTAAAGATCAAAGAGCTAAACTATTGCTAGTATTGTATGTAAGGGAGAAAGAAAGTAACCTTGATTTTGCAAAGCGTGGGATAATGTTGTTGATCATTGTCCTTTGTATTTTTATTTTAATAGGGACTATTGTTAGTAATCCATGTAATCCAGTTGAAGCATAAAAAGCAGATCCATAAACACCATCAGTAATAGTAAAAGTAGCTTCAGAGTATTCCAAATATTGTAAAGCTGTAAATATTACTGCTAATATAATAGTTAAAATTACTCCATCTATTGCTGCTTTTCTATTTCCTGCTATTAAAGCATGGTGTCCAAAAGTAATAAAGGCCAATTCTCCAACTATATAAAATAACTAAAAATAGATTTTTCTTTTCTGACCTTCAGCTTAGCTTCAGCTTATCTTTAGTCTTTTTCTTATATCCAAATAAACCAAACTTAATTAACCGAGGCAAACTAGTTAAAGATCCAGAATATAAAAATACATTTGCTTCTCTCGCTTTTGAATTGTATATACTTCCCTTGTGCCTCTCTTCTTCTGATTTTTAATACAATAAGAATACTCGCTTTTGTTTACACAAGCACCCTGATGCCCGTTGTAAATACAACAGAAAGGGTCACTGCTCGCTTTTGTTTACACAAGCACCCTGTTGCCTTTTCGTTGCAAAGCCACAAGCAAAGCTTGCCTTTTGTTATTAATTGTATCTGAATACTCGCTTTTGTTTACACAAGCACCCTTATGTTATTATTTGTTGTCTTGCCCTTTTGCTTAGTTTCTTAGACCTCTTGGGTTGTAACGATCCTAAAGGATAGTAACTACCAGAGGCACAGGCAAAAGTCATAATTCTTATAATTCTAAAAACGAAATTACAAAGCAAATGGAAGCACAAGCAAGGGTAGTGACATAGCCCTGTAGGTCAATAAGAATACACAGTACGGGTTTATTTGTATTTGAATTTTAATAAAAATAAGTAAGAATTCGGAGTTTTGTCTTAAAATAAGAAAATAACAAATGCTAAAGCACAAAAGTAAACGGATTAAAAATAAGAACATAATGGCAATCGGGGGGGGAGACACAAAAGTAGTCAACATAGGAGTCAACAGGGGACCTAGCAGGTACGCTGCTCAAGCGAGGGCACCAGAGCAAATGATCTAAAAATAAAAACTAATTCACAAAAAATAAAAATAAAATCTATAAATAAATTATACATTTGTATATATAGTCCTTGTACTTTATATTAATATATTAGTTACAAATTTTACCTCCTTGCCAAACAAAACCATTGTCCCATGGGTACTTTTGTACCTTTGTACCTTTGTACATTTGTACTTTGTTACAATAATTCTAACTTGCTTAAGCAGAGGTAAAGAAAGGCTGATTTAAAAATTTAAGTAAAAATAATTTAAATTAATTTTGTAATTTAATATAAAGCCTTTGAAAAATATTTTATTTATTTTCGAGAATCCGACTGTACATTAAGCACTGTTCTACTAAAAATATCACAGTACCCACTGATGAACCAGTCTGTAGCGACATAAAAAATATTAATATTAATAGTTGTTAGAAGTACAACACAGCTATCTATAAGCCTTTTGCCTTTTGCCTTTTCTTAGCTAAAAACACAGGGTAGAAGATAAGCAAATCTCCCTACTTCCTATAATAGCAAGATTCTAATAATAAATTTAATAAGCCGACGGTCTTATAATTCAAATGCTTTACGTTGACCGTTTACATCAGTGTCGCCAAAATATGTTCTTATTTTATTTTATAGGAACTATATCTTCTCCCTTTTGCCTTTCAATTGCTTTTGCTACCTAAATGAGGCACACAATAGCTAAATCTTAGCTAAAGCTTAGCTAAAAGCAACAAGCAAAGGTTAAAGAAAGTTGTTTTTCCTTTATTTTTCTAAGTAAATAACTTTGACTATGCAAAATATTCTCTTCGTTATTCGTTTTAAAAATGTAAAATTACAAAATAAGTCTACAATTGCTGTTCATTTAAATGGCAATTTGAAATAGCAAATAATCAAACTCTAAAATTAATATCTTAATTACTTAGAAACATTCTCACAACTGTTTTTAGCCTTGTAAAATTAAAGGTAAATTAAAAGATGAATGATTTTTTAACAAACTACACTGCTTAAAAATAATAAATTATTAATTATTAAGTTAGTTATTTAATTAGTTAGTTATTTAGTTAGTTAGCAGCAGCAAGCAGCAACTAACAATTTACAACTTACAACTTACAACATACAACTTACAACTTACAACTTACAACTTACAACTTACAACTTACAACTTACAACTTACAACTTAGTTTTTTAAATTCTTTTTCATTGGACTAAAGCCTGTCGCCTTTTGCCTTTGGTCTAGTATGTATTTTAGTCAACCGTGTGCTTGTGTAAACAAAAGCGAGCAAATGTAAATTTAAATATTAAAAATTATTTAATTTATATAGCATAGTCGGATGAAAATAAGGTTTAACTATTTCTCTTAAAATAATAAAACTAGTCTTAGTAACATAAATATTGTATTGATTATTTAAACCGGATTTATGAATAGTAGTATCTATATTATATTTAGTTTTTAATATCGAAGCTAAGTTTTGAACTTCTTTAAGAGTAAAAGTATTGGTACTAAATTTAAAGCCTTTATTTTTTAAATATGTTCCATCATCCATCATTCAAACAGCTAAAGCTAACGGAGTTAAATAAATATTAATAAAATCAGGTATTACTTTTCTAGTTTTATTAGGATAAAAAGCATCAAACATCCAGTTTAAAGAATAAAAAGTAAAACTTCTAAGTCTATAACTATAACTATAACTACAATTGCTCTTAAGCCCAGTTGCCCTTTTGCTTTTGTTCTTACTACAAAAGTCAGAATTCTTAATTTTATCCGAATCAAAACCCGAAGCGCTACAGCTACCTTTGCTTTTTTCAGTATCAACGCCAGGGTAAACGGGGCGGAGCGTAACAGGAAGTGGCAGTACAGGTTCCATGCCTCTTATTTCATTTCAATTGCAAATGCAAAAGTAACTATCATAAGATCTAATTACATTTAATTCATTTACTAAATCAGAACCTTTTCTAATGTAAAATTTAGGTATAATTTTATCAGTATAACCTAATTTACTTATTACTTGATGTAATCATAACAAATATTCTCCATTTAATTTTGCATGAGAATAGACAAATCTACTTCCATTTAGAGATTTTTCCATTGAACCATCACCAAGTAAAGAACCAATAAAAATACTTAAGATCTCAGAATTATGAGGTCCAATTCTTTTAATAGGATTAACTCTAGGTGAGCTAAAAGGTAAAGAACTACAACTAAATAAAACAACCGAATCAAATATTTCACATTTGTGGCTAACACCACTAGATAACAATAAAAAAGTATTAAGTAAAGGTATAGCAAAAGGATCTAATGGAGTGATACCTAAAGGAGGCCAACTACCACCTATTTCAATAGAAGGAGATAAACTAGAATGAAAGAAAGCCCAAAAAACAGCTAAAAAAGCGAAAACTTCACTTACAATAAAAAGTAAAACTCCTAACATTAAACCATGTTTAACTTGTGTGGTATGGTGACCTAAATAGGATGCTTCTATTACAACATGTAGAATAAAGAGTTCGGTTAGATTAACCTACTAAAGTCTTCTCCGAACCGTACGCGATAGTCACCCATCATACGGCTCTCCAATTCCACAACTCTAAACTAGGGATATGGATTATTGTCAATCTCAACAATCTCCCTTTAAGGATTGTTATCTTTTGTTATCTTTTATGAGTTTCATAAGTCCAATTTTATGTGCCATTTGATGGTGTGCACTGCAAAGTGGTACTTGTGATCGATTTAAACTTTTCATCATTACATCCTTACAGAGTGTACAATCGTTCCCTTTAAGTACTTGACCTTTATAATAATAATATGTTGTATTTCAACATTTAGACTGGTATTACAGATTATACAATTTGCTTAATAGATTCTAGCGGTTATGCTTAATAGCCACTTTAAAGCAGTTGGCTACGGGTTTGTATTCTTCTGTTAATTTAAATAAAAATGCTAAAGCTAAGAATTCTTATATTTCTCTTAATAGAATAACAACAGCTCCTTGTGCCTCTATTGCCCTTAAGCCAGATTCGCATAAGCAAGGGTCCTTTGCATTGGAGCATCAGGTTTGTATTCTTATTTGATTTTAACATTTGCTCGCTTTTTTTTACACAAGCACCCTTTTGCCTCTCTTGTTCTTATTTTTAATAATAACAAATGCAACAGTGCTAAAGCAGCTAAAGCAGAGAGTCAGTCAAAACTTTTAATAAGGTTGTTTTGAAGTTTTAGCTAAAGGGGCAAGATCCTGTTTAGGGGGTGGTCCGATAAGCAGTATAAGGAATACCTAGTTGAAGAGTTTTATTCTTTAGAGGTGCTCTGCTGGAAATACCCTTGGATTTTATATACTCGAGAATCTTTTCTTCAGTCTGACCAATTATTTCCTTCTTCATTTTCAAGGAGTCTTTTGTTGTTTTGCTTTAGTTGTTGGTCTCTGACCTACTACTTTAGCATTTGTTTGTTATAGGTCTACTTAGGCCCTTTCCAGCTAAGGCAAACACTTTAGCAATAGTACCGAGTCTATATTTAGCAGCGAACATCTTGGCGAATGAAAACCGTCTGATATAATTTAAGTGACTAATCCTTTGCCTAGTGTTAATTGCTAATTTATAGAAGTTTGCTAATCCTCGTAGTATATATACCATTTGTAGTATTGTGGCATGTTGAGTATTATTTAGCTACTTGAAGTTAGCTATAGGATGACCGCTTTTTTGACAAAACTCTTTTTCGTATAGTCGTTGTATAACTTTGCTTGAGTCAACTTTAAGATAAATTACGCCAGGAAACGCCAGGAAAATTACCAAGAACGCGCCTCATCACTCCATTGTATTTTTTATGATAAACGTAAACCTTCGAGGGGCAATTTTTATAACATATCCAAGGAATGAAACTGGTCTGTCCTTAGGGATGGTCAACAAAGTCTTTTCGTCACTAAGGGTAAGATTGAGTTGATTGAGGAAAGTTGTACATTTCTGTTTTATGGCGAGAGCTTATGTTTTCGTACCTATAATAGTGATTATAATTTCAACGGCAAAGCGAACATAGTTCATCCTTCGGTCATTTTTTACCTAAAGTAAGAGTATCCTAGTTTACTAGTTGCTTTCGCTCCGTATTTTCTATATGCTCTTGTGTACACAACTATTGCTACATTCAGTGTTGGTTTTTTCTAGTCTTACCTTTGTTGAATTAATTGATATAGTCTTCCATAAACAGGTCAAACTCCTGTAGAAATATATTAGATAACAGGGGGTTATTATAGATCCTTATCTTTTGCCTTGGCCTCTTATGCTTATGGTACTATGATCTTGAGTAAGGCTTAATTAGACTAATGAACCTCGGGCCCTTAATTTTTGTTTTTAATTCAGGATATTGAGTAAAACGGAGTGATCTATGTTGTAAAAAAACATTTTATGTCTCCTTCTATAGCCCTAGAAAATCCTTTGCTTCCTTTTCGGTTGGGTCTAAGAGCTAAGAGGCAATCCCGTCGAGGTCGAAAACCGTGAGAATGGTTAGAAAAAATAGGTTCATATATAATTTGAAGGATGGTACGAACAGCTTCTAGTACAAATCTATCATAGAACGCAGGTATCCCTAGAGGTATAATTTTTCCGTGGGCCTTTGGGATATAGACTTTTGTGGTTATACCCATTTTTATTGTCCCGAGGTAACTTGTTCTTTGATCCATATTAGCTTGGATAAAGTGGTTCCGTCGAGGCTAATATCGACGAAAAAAGGCTAGAAGATCCTTTGGACTGAGTTAATTGGATGTATGCAGCTTTTCATAAATCGATCTCATTTAAGAGTTTAAGAGTTTAAACAATCTTTCGTTTTGGAATTAAGGGTTTTCCGTTACCTATTCAGAGTGTTTCTAACCTAGAGCTACCTTAGAGCTGTTCCACAGCTGCGCTGTAGGTAGAATCTTAGTAGAATATGGCCGAGTATTTATACAGAAACTCGGCATTTAGCCCCCTTCCTATTCGTTAGGTTTAGATAGTACTACGGGGCCTCCGCCCCAAAAATAACAGCTAGTATTAATAGTCTGTCTCAATTTATGAGCACAAGAAATAAATCTTGCTTCATTTTGGTTCACCGGTATCGTTCGTTGCTGTTTAGCCTTTGTTGGCTTAGTCAAGACGAGTGAGCTTTCTGATCTTTTCTTTCTTACTGAAAGCGCAGCAAGCTTAGTTACTAGGGATACATCTCAGAGACTAACGTTCCCATACTTGCGTGGTAGTATTCGATACTCTGCATAGAGCAGATTGAACATAGACCACCGGTTGTGGCAACTCATGCAGATCTCGGCTTCACGAATAACCCATTTCACTTGGCTTGACAACTTTTCCTAGAGTGAGGTCCTTGGCTAGTTAAGTACCAGTCTCGCCCTTTTCTGACAGGCTATTGTCCTCCGGTAGAGTTCATCTATCAAAGTAAGTCAGAGGAAATTCTCTCCGCTAACTATAGAGAGTCATTATTTTTAGCTTTAGCTGTTTTAGCTTTAGCTGTTTTTTGTTTTTGGATAATGCAATTCAACGAAAAATCGAACGGTCGCCCCCCTAAACCATAATATCATACCATAAGTAGTTAAAATAAATCCTAAAGTTAAAATATTACCTCCATAAGAAAAGCCATGCATATACGCAACAGCTCCAACAGTTAAATTTAATAAGGAAAAACTAAGTAAAATAGGCCAGGGAGAAGGATCTACCAAATGAAAAGGAAAAAGTTGAAACTTATACTTATTTTTATAGATCATTTTGTTCTTGTTATCTCTGTAAGGCATAGTAATAAAAATACTGCCAACAAAGACATCCCTAAACAACTGGAACACTCATTCACGTGCTACAGGTTCAAAACCAATTATACATTCGATTACACCGCGATCAAAACCAGTTAACCAACCTAAATTATTAAGACCTAGCCTAAAGTTAATAAAGAATCCATTCCACATAAAATCAGTCGCTAGGTATTGCAAGTTAATATAATCACTAAGATTAAAATTACAAGTATAACTAACAGCTGCTGCTGTCCCAGTTGCTACTAAAATTCAGATTGTATTCATTTTTTGTTGTTGTATTTTTTTTGTAATATCAAAATATAAAATTTAAATTTAGAGACTTATTAGGTACTAAATTTATAAATATCTTTATCACTAAGTCCCAGTACTATGTTACTGTGGGAACAGAGGTAATTTTATTAATTATATAAATAATTATATTGATTGCTTAAATTGTATTTTTGTTTTGCTTTAGCCTTTAGCTTTTTCTTTAGCATCTCTTGCCTGTTCTCTAGAACTGCTCTTGCCTCTCTTGTTCTTATTTAATCCATTAAGAATAAAAACCCCTTGTGCAATTTTGTCTTTAGCATTTTTCTTTTGTTCTTAGACCACTGTCATAATTCTTAGTTTAAAAAAGTAATAATTCTTATGTTAACGATCCTATAGGATAGTAATAACGAAATGACAAAGCAAATGGCGCCAAGGGTTTGTATTCTTATTTTACCTCTTGGCTAGTAGTGTTCGTTAGAACTACAACAACCAGAGGCAAAGGCTACAAATCATAATTCTGAGTTTTGCTTTAGCTTTTAGCTTTACCCAAGAGGTCTAATAATTATTATAATTACTATCCTATAGGATCGTTATTATTATTATTATTATTATTACTATAACAAAAGCAAAGGGTGAGAGTCTAGTTTTTTTTGCAGAGCAAGCTGTGCTAGTCATATAATTCTCAGAATTCTTATAGCGATCCTATGGGATAGTAACAAAGGTTGCTTTAGCATTTGTTTTTATTTTTCTATCTTATCCTATCCTATCTTATCCTATCTACAGAGAGTTTAATTTTATTAAAATCCGCCCTTTAGACATTGAAACAAGAAGTATTAATAACATAATTACTCCAATTTGCAGATCAAATTATAACGGGATAAAATCCAATTCCTTTTATATATATATATCTGATTCTGAAAATGAAAATTATGATAGAATGATATTATTTGCAATAAGAAGTTTATTAAAATCAACTAATAATGCTAAAACATCTGTTCATAACTTATCTAATTTTTATGGAGTGTTTTATTAAGAATTATCAGTGATATATAAATACTCAATTAACCCTTGGAGTAACAGAGTAAAGAAGGTAAAATGATAAAATTAAATTTATCTTGATCTTGATCTTGATCTTGATCTTGGACTTAAAATAAATGAGAATGTAGAATGTAAACAAAAGCTAAAGCAGTTAAAGCAGCTAAAGCAGTTAAAGCAGCTAAAGCAGCTAAAGCAGCTAAAGCAGCTAAAGCAGCTAAAGCTAAAAAACAAAAGATATTCTATAGATTTTAGAGATTCACTGTTATTACTTACTATTTCTTGAAGAAAATTAGCTAAAACTTAGCTAAATATTTGGATTTTTAATTTAAAGTCTATTTTCCTTTCTCTTTTTCTCTTCCTTTCTCTGTTATAAAAAATTGATACTAGTTTGACCTCTGAAGGTGTAATTCCAAATTATGAATTATATCATATCACTAGATGATTCTAAGTTATAATAAAATGGCTAGTAACCTAATAATAAATGAAAACTTAAAACAGAGTTAATAAAATATTGTGAACAGGATTGTAGGAGTCTTTGATTAATAATTAATAAAATTAATTTACTGAATTTTATAAAATACTAATTAAATATACATAGATTTCGAACTTTACCTAGTTTATCTTTAAAAAACTTAAACATTTGGTTAACACCTTAAACAAACAAACAAAACTCGAAGGTTCCTATTGTAAAGGTACTAGGTATTATAATCTAAAACTAAATCCTATACAGGGGACATACTGATTTATATAACCTAATTGTAAAAATATTTACCTATACGATGTTAATTCACTTTATCCATATGAAATGAAAATGTATGATATGAATGTTTGATATGCCTATTGGTCAAGCTAAATACTTTGAAAGGATATATTAAAAATACTTTCCTGATGCCAGAGGTTTATTTGAATGTTAAGTAACTACTCCTACAATTTGTATAGACCATTTCTTAAAAACAAAGTTAAAAAAGCAAAGTGTTTAGAACTATAGCACCTTTAGGTAAATTAACACAAACCTTATTTTCAGTTTCAGAAGAACTTAAGGAATATATAAAATATGGATATAAATTTAATATCCTTAAAGAAAGGCTATATCTTCGGAAGAGGAAATATATTTAAAGAATATATATATCAGATCAGATTAATATGAAATAAAAACAATCATATAAGTCCACTTATCCTATGTATTTAATATTTAAAATACTTATGAATTCTTTATATGGAAAATTTGGATTTGGAATAGACCCAAATATGTTAACACATATTATAATAAATAATGCTGAGATATAAAAACATATGAGTAATGATTATACTATAGTTAAAATTTTAATCGATTTAAATAATAATAAGTATTTAATCTCAATACTGTATTAAAATCCTTATGAAGATGTAGAGGATACTGTTGAGAATATTAATATTAACAGAGGAATAGCCTCTGCCATGACAAGCTATGCTATAACTATAATTTATATTTATATGTCTACTTTTTTATATTATATTATTAATATATTATTAATATATTATTGTTGTTATTTGTTACTGGTTAAGGGTTATTTGTTATTGGTTATTTGTTATTGGCTGTTGTTATTTTTGTTGTTGTGCTTTAGCATTTGTATAAAGACACTGATAGTAATTGGACACAAACACCTTCACATTTATTAGGAAGTGAACTAGGTCAATTAAAGTTAGAAATGTATTTTAATTAAATTATATTATCTTCTTATCACCCAAAGTTTATACTGGGAAATACTTAGAAGGTACATTGATGCGTGAAATAAGCAAGAAAAATAAAAGGTTATAATTGATTATTATCATATGATGAATTAAATGTTTATTATATAATAATCAATCTAAAGCCTAGCACCACAATAAATGAATGAAATAAATTGGAACAGAGAGCATCGAAATAAGGAAAATTTATATACCTTACAGGCAAATTAGAATAAACGTAGCTTGCTCTATAATGATAAAAATATCTTTATAGATACTCAACCCTCTACCATAGATTGAAGCAAAAGCCTAAAATAACATTTCTTTAGTGTTTTGTAGTGTTTGGGGATAATTTTAATATAAACTAAAACAAGATTAATAAATTGGACAAATACACAACCCTTTTTTAAATTAAGGAATGTGCACCTTTGCTTTGACTTAGTTTTTATCTTAATTCCTTTGCTTTTGATTATTGTTTGTATTATGACTTTGTTGAAGACCTCTTGGGTTGTAGTTCTAACGAACACTACCAGAGGCACAGGCTAAAAATAAGAACAAGAGAGTCAAGAGATGCTAAGCACAACCTTTTCTCCCTCTGCTCGCAGCTTCGCACCCTTTGTTCTGAATTTTAGTTCAATAAGTATACAAAGCCTTGGCGCTGGCCAATGGGAGGCCAGAGGCAGCCAAAGGCCAGAGTAGCTAAAGCAGCAACAGTAAAAATAATAACAAAGGTTGGCAATTGGCAAAAAACAAAAAACAAAAATGAAAAATAAAAAGGGATAGTCTATGGGACTATACAAGAAGATTTCAATTTATACAAGAAGATTTCAATTTATACAAGAAGATTTCAATTAAATTAACAAAAATAATAAAATTTAAACGAGCCCTTCCAGATTCGAACTGGGACAACTCTAATCGACAATTAGACACTCTACCAAATTAAGTTAAGGGCCCTAAATAAAAATACCCGTGGTTACTATTTCTTTAAAATCAATTCTAAAAATTACTTTCCCTTCTTTTTAAATTTAATTCCCTTAATGACTTTGTTTGTTTTTGTGCTTAGCATTTTGTTGTTGTTGTGCTTTAGCTGTTGTGCTTTAGCTTTTGTTTTGTTTCTGTGCTTTAGCTTTCTGTTTCTGTTTCTTTGCTTTAGTTGTTGGTCTCTGACCTACTACTTTAGCTTTAGTTTTGTGTGTTTTTTTCTGCCTTTAAACCCCATGGTCTTTATCATTACCATCTTAATTTTGCATCTTCTTTACCATTTTTATTTGTGACCTAAACTAAAACCTACACCCTTATGGGCAAACAAAAATAATTAAACATTGTAAAGGTACAGAGGGGGATTTGAGTGGTGGTATATTAATTTGTAGAAGTAGTACACTATACAATTATTACAAATATATTACCTGTATCTCACTAGCCCTATCCTATTAATTGCAATAGCACTTGTTAAGGAAAGGCACATCGCCAGGTAACGCTCCCTTTTAAATTTATTTGCCCTTTTTGTGCCCTTTTAATTTTATTTTAGTTTATTGTTCTTAGAGTTAGACTTAGAGTTAGAGTTAGAGTTAGACTTAGACTTAGAGTTACTTTTTCATTAGTTGTTTGCTTTAGCTGTTGATTTTTTAGAATTAAAATTTAATGTTAAAACTAAATGACCTGTTGCCTTTTTCCTTAGGATATACTAGGCCTAAGCCTAGCCACAGCAAGCCTGCCGCGCAAATTCTGCCCTTAGTTTGTATTATTCTTGACCATTTGCTCGCTTTTGTTTACACAAGCACCCTGTTGCTTTTGTTATAATCAATCTCAAAAGGAGAAATATAATTATCAGTATTCTTACGACCTCTTGGGTAAAGCTAAAAGCTAAAGCAAAACTCAGAATTCTTAGCAAAAGTAATAATTATTAGACCTCTTGGGTAAAGCTAAAAGCTAAAGCAAAACTCAGAATTCTTGTTCTTATTTTTATCAGAATACAAACCCGCGACGCTACTTTTGTTCTTATGTTAACGATCCTATAGGATAGTAATAACCGTAATTTAAATTTAAATTTAAAACTGGTCCTTATCAGAATCGAACTGATATTCATTCCATGAAAAGAAATTGTACTAGCCTTTATACGAAAAGACCTTTATTTGGTTTGGTTATTTAATTTAATTTATTTAATTTATTTAATTTATTTAATTTATTTATTTAATTTATTTATTTATTTTCTTTCTTTCTTTTATTTTGACTTTTGCATTTTTACTTTTGCTTTTGTTATAAACATTCTTACGACCTCTTGGGTTGTAACGATCCTAAAGGATAGTAACTACCAGAGGCAAAGGCAAAACTCAGAATTCTTATTTTTCTCCTTATATGAGGTGAATAACCCTGATGCACAAGCAAGGGTAGGGGATGGCTAAAGCCTCTCTTGTTCTTAATTTTAGCCTATGCCTCTGCTGGTAGGTCTTTGACCAACAAGAGGTCCCTCATAATACACAGTGCGGGTTATTCTCCTCATAGAATTCTCACAAGACAAGTTGCAACTGTTTTATTCTTATAAAAAAAACATAACAAAGGGCAACAGATGCTTCTTTTGTACACAAGAGCATATGACCCCAAAGGTCAATAAGAATACTCGCTTGCTTTTTTACCTTGTGTTCTTATATTAATTATAAATACTATCCTATAGGATCGTTATGATTATAAATAACAATGGAAAAACCTAAAAAATCAAATTCTTAATAAAGAATAACAACCATTAACACTTAGTTTTTTTATAAATTAGTACTACTAAACTAAATATTTTACAATACTTTCATTTGTAGCCTATCTAGAAATGTTCTATTTCTTAATTACAGGAATAAATTATTTTATTTAAACCGTTTTAGTATCTAGGGGTTAGATTCTTGCTTTATAGACATTCAGCACTTATCTATTATGTTTGTGGCTACCCAACTATGCATTCATAATTTGTTACCCTTTAGCTCAATAAACAAAATTTTGTTTACGAGTCCTACTTCATTTAAGCCTTTTTAGGTTAAACTTTAAACATTTCTCATCGAAAAGTCAATGTAGGGAGAACTTTTTTTATGGAAAAAAGGTTAAAAGGGGATTCTCATCTTATTTCTGTACTTTTGCCTTCGAGAAACTAAGATTCCTTTTACAAATATTACAAACAATTGGTACACTATGGAAACACAGCCTATTGGTCCTTTCGTACTAGAAGGTCTGCCCCTGTTTTTTACTAATTATCCCTCCAGAAGATAGGGCATGGCGATCAGAATTTAACCTACAATTAATTATTATTATATTTTCTTTTCGTACCCTTGCTCGTAGCCTCTCAACGGCAAGAGTTCATTTTATTTTTAATTGTACGAATTAAGTCTAAACCTTCAGTTGTAAGGTGTTTTCCTTCATTCATTAATTTAGCTACTTCACAAAAATCTACAAAATCTAACTGTTTTACACCACGGATTGGATTTTTTTCAAACAATGGAATAATTTTTTGAATTAGATCTACAAGTTTACTTACTTTGAAAACGAAAGCATTTTCACTATGAATGTTTACAATACCAGCAGCCAAATTTTTAACGATTAATTCTAATAGCTCTTTGTCTCTGCTGTGTTGGGTTATACTTAATCTTAATTTTACTTGAAATCCAATTTTATTTGAATTAGATTTAAAAATATCGACAAAAAAATTTCCTTCACCACATACGAAACCAGAAATTCAATTAGAATCTGGAATATTAGTTGTTTTAATTGTTGGTCTTAGTACCGGAACCGTATTAATAAAATTAGATTTTAATTCATCTGAAAGACCTAAATTCATAGAAGCTTTAATATTTATTATTTCCTTTATACCTTCCGTTTTAAGATGAGCTTTATTTTTCATTAATTCAGTAACTTGTTTAAATAAATCAAAATCGGCAGCTTTTTGGGCCAACAGTGGATATTTTAAAAAATGAGGAATGATTATATTTGTTAAATCTTGAAGCGAATTTACTCTAAAGCTAATCTCACTTTGAGGGTCGTTTTTCACGATGATTCCACAGCCAAAAAATTCTTTTATTTGTAATAATAATGCTAAGTCACGCGAATGAAGACCAATTGTAAATTGGGCTCGTACGCCTCAGCCTAATTTTAAGTTTTTATTCATAAAAATTGAAACTTGAAAACTTGATTCACCATCGCAAAACCCTGTGACAAAATAAGGATTTAGTTGAGGGGTTTTTGCACTAACAGTAGAAAAGAAAAATTTTGTTAATATTAATTGGTTAGAAAGGAATCTGACTTGATAATAGCTTGCGCCACCCATTAGAGCACACCTTAGATATCTTTTTGATGGATACCAATTACCATCTGCTCGTTGCTCTTTTACAGCAAAACTTCCACATAATGCTGATTTAGATCCGCGATAACCCATTTCATTTTCATTCATCTTTTGACTTATTACTTTACCTGAGTAATTAGTTCAGCCACATACTAGTATTAACAAATAGTTTAGTATCAAAAGCTTTAGGGTGTCCCCGGAGTTTGATAATTTTAGGCACAATAGTGATATCCTACTTCACAAAGCACCATACTGACTCCTTGTTCCAGCAGTTCCTTAAATACTGCTCCTAGAAATTTCTAACTAGTTAGGACTATATCATATCTTAACAAAGAAATTAAGACGGAAACGTGTAGTCTCTGAGGAACCTACTCTAATATTAAATTAATTATTATTTGGTTTCCTGCTGATTATCCATCGTTGCTTTTTACTTTTTACAAACCAAAGGTAATTAAACGGACTAAAAAGTCAGAATAATAACCAACGCGAGCTCCGCGTATCTAAGTAAGGTTTGCTATGCAAAAGTTGTATTATCTTTAAGAAATTTACTTTATATTTATTATTAATTAACTTTATTAATACTTAAAGCTTTAGGATCTTCCAGCAAATAGTTTCCTTTTCCGACGCAAGTCAATATATTTATACATATTTTTTTTATTTTGCTACTTATTAATTATAATTTATAAGGCCATTGTATGTACATAAACGACTTATATTTAACTTAAAGATCAAACAAAACAATCCTACCAAAAACAGCAGTTGAAATAACCTATAATACTGTAAGGTTATTATAGCTACAAGTATTTGTTAACCAGTTTAATTTTTAATAGTCTTTATGATGCAACACCCTTAGGAGTTATAAGGTCAACAATTGCCAGTTGCTTCAGCTTAACTAGCGGTGCGGGTTGTATTCTTATAAAAAAAAGAACAACCGTTCATTTCTCGCTAGCGCCAAATGCAACAGTGCTAAAGCAGCATTAATTATTTCGATAATCCCAAGTCAGGCAACAACTATTAATATGAATTTTAAAATCTAATATTAGTTAAATGGGTTTTCTAGAAATTTAACTCAATCGAATAAATTTAAATTAGTTTATGGTTACTAAACAATTTACCTTTAAACTCTAATCCAAACTTTCTAATTCGTATAAAATGTGTAGGGCTAACACTATACTTAACAATGCAACTTTTTACACTAGGTTCATAAGAAATAAATTTATGAGTTTTATAATCATAAACCCAAACACCTAATGATCGAGACTTACAATTGTTAATTTTAGTATCGGTTATTTTATAACCTTCTTGTAGCTTATTAAATGAAAGTAAAAATTTATTTTTCCATAACAACTCCCCTTGGCCCTCTAGGGCTACGCCAGGGGCATAGGCTGAAGCTAAATGGCCTTTAATAGAATTATAATCAATAGGATATATTTTCTGATCTGAACTTAATATACCTGTTCGAGATAGTTCTTTCATACCAAATATTAACTTTTCAGACCCACTTAAAATGACACCATCCTTGATTTCATATAAATAAAACTTATTGATTGTACTTAATTTTAATCTTTTTTCTTCACTCATAGGTCTACCTTCATTAGATGAAACTAATAAACTTCTATTAAGTGTAGGATATAATAACATTCAAAGTTGTTCTCTAAGTTGAATAAATTTTTTTGTCAGTTCTTTAGATTTGTATTCTTCCACTATTATTTATGTAAAACTATTAATTGAGTAATTTTCAATACTTTCAGCTAATTTCTTACTTACTTTTGTACTATTACCTTCAAGAGAAGATTTAACTCTACCTTTCATAAAATAATCGTTTAATCGACCTTTATTAGTAAAAAATCGAAGAGCAGAACCTACATAAAACAAACCATTTTTTTGACACCATAATATATATACACCTCCTTTATTTTGAAGCTCTTTCTGAGCATTAGCTTTATCCTTATTTAATTTCAAAACTCGAACCTTAAATTCAATAGAGTATTGAGTTCTAATTAGATCTATTCGATTAAATAAAGCTTTTAAAAAAAGAGGATACTTAGTAAATATCGCAAATGGCATTGTAAAGTTTGAGAAATTTAAATTAGTTCTTTTGTTTATTAAAACTACTGATTTATCATATCATTTATTTTCATATTTATCATTTATTTTCATATTTATCGTTTATTTTCATTGTTAATTTTTATTACAAAAATGTAGCAGCATATAATACATATATTGGTGCAGGTGCAAGATTAAAAATTTTTGTTGGAGTATTTTAAACTTAATCTACGTCGTATTAACAATACTGTTATCACTTAGGCTCTTTATCCTAAGTTTCCATTTTTCACAAAATGGTTCAGACTATGTCATCAATCGTTCTTATTTTTAGCCTGTGCCTCTGGTAGTGTTCGTTAGAACTACAACCCAAGAGGTCTTAAAATCAGAATAAAAACTAAAATTAACGATTGCCGGAAATTCGTGTTAGGCTTATTGTTAGTTATACTCACCTATTAGTCGTTGAACCTTCCTGACTGATTTTTTTACTATTTAGTTAAAATTTCACTTAGTCAAGCTCGGCTGCAAATTTTCTTAATTTAAAATAAAGTGATCCTTGCAATTTCTCCGGTTTTCTACTTATTTTTCTTCAAATTTTTTATATAATGAACAAAATTTTATTTTGAAAGTAGGGGCTCTTAAAAAAAGGGGTTTAAAAATAAAAATAAAAATATAAATAACTGCGCTATAAACCTATTCTATAAAGCATTGAACTATAAAAATGTGTAGAAACAGTTTCCCTTAATAGATTTAACTGTTTAGCTCCTATTGTTAGGATCCATTGATTATTTCTATCATGTAAAACCCCTGTATAAATGCCCAATTTGTTATTGATAGCAATTGCTAAATTCTGAACATCTTCCTTTTGATAACTATTAGTATAAATTCTTACTCTGTTTCTCCCTTTATCTAAATTACCATCTGTCTGTATTAAATAAGCTAAAACAACAGGATCCAACAATTCTATTATATTTTGAGGTATAATTTTTACGTGTTTGTTTAAATCCTGAATGAAAATATAAAACATATTAAAATAAGGTACAAATATTGGTAAACTTCTAGTTTTAAGTCTATAGTTAGTATAGTTCTTATTTAACCCTTTAACTTCTAAACTCTTAACAGGATTGAGCATGTAATCTTTAAATAGTTCCCCTAAGTGTAATGCAAATGCTTCGTATTTTTGACCAAAGCTCATTTCAAATCTAACATTAGATGTAGGTGAAGATCTGTATAAGCTCCCATCTCCTAACATAATACCAATAAAAACAGACTGTAGATTTAGTGGAAAAGAACTAGAACTCAAGGTATTAACCCTACCTGTGGGATTTAATTTTATTTTTTTGTTATTCATACTTTTATTATCCTTTTTATTATCCTTTTTCTCTGTGAGTGAGAACCCAACTCACGTACCCTATTAATCGGCGAACAGCCGAACCCTTCCAAGCTTCTTCCCCTGGCATGGCGATCAAATTTATCATGTGATTAAAATTTAGTTATTTTCTACCTCTATTCATTCCGTCTTTAATTGCTCGGATTAATTTTAAACCTTCAAGTGTAAGATGTGAACCATCCTTCATTAGTTGGGCTATTTTACACCAATCTGAAAAATCATTTTGTTTTATACCTAGCACCGGATATTTTTTAAAAAAAGGTATGATTAAATTAGTAATATCTAAATATTTGACTATTGTTAAAGAAACCATAGGTCTTTCATCTAACCTGTATATCTTTCCACTATTTAAATATTTAGTGATCAACTCCATTAAATTTTTATCTCTCTCATGCTGTTTAATACTAATTCTTAAGATTACTTGATGTCCTGTTTTATGTGTTTTTGATTTTTTCAGATTAATATCAAAACATCCTTCACCACTAACAAATCCTGCTAATCAGTAGGGATCTGGAATGTTTGTAGTTTTTATTAGAGGTCTTTCAACTGGAGTAATTTTAGTAAAATAAGAATAAGATTTTAAATTTTCAGATATACCTAAATTTAAGGAAGCTTTAATATTAATAATTTGATGAAGCCCTTCTTTAGTGAGATGAGCTTTTGTATTGATTAATCTTACAATTTCATTAAATAGAATAAAATCTGCTGCTTTTTGAGTTAAGAGTTTATATTTTAAAAAATGTGGTATTATTATATTTGTTATATTTTTTATAGATTTAACAGAATAAGATACTGAGTGACGAGTTTTACTTATATTTACTGAACCTGTTTTAAAAAAGTCTTGCAATTGTAATAATAAGTTTAAATCTCGTTTATGAAGTTGTATTTGAAATTCAGCACCAATTTGTCAACCTAATTTATATTCATTATCCTTCCTAATGCTAATATAAAATGTTCCTTCAGCATCGATCAAACCTGAGACAAATCAGGGATTTAATTTATTATTTTGAGTTAAAGTAGAAAATTGTTTATTATTTAATCGTTTAGAAAGGTTATTGACTAGATAACTGTTTTCATAGTTCATTAGAGTACACCTTAATCGCATTAATTTAGAATTAATGCAATAACTACCGTCTACTCGTTGCTCTTTTACAGAAATTCTGTTTGGTATTGGGATAGATAGAATTTCTGATTTAGATCCGCGATAATCCCTTTCATTTTTACTCATCTTATAGCTTATTACCATACATGAGTGATTAGTTCATCCACATATAATCTTTCGAATATAGTTTGGTACTAGAAGTTTTAGGATGTCCCCGGAGTTTGATAGTTTTTCCCACCATAGCGTGTTCCTAAAACGCTTTGCAGGAGAGGATGAGTCGACATCGAGGTGCCAAACCGCGGAGACAATGTGTACTCTCGTCCGCGATCAGCCTGTTATCCCTAGCGTAACTTTTATCAATTGATCCCCGTCTATCCCATACTATAGCGAGGGGTCACTATGCCCTACTTACGTATCTGTGCGACTTTTGAGTCTTTCAGTTAAGCATGCTTATCGCCATTGAACCCTGCGCAACCCTTCACTGGTTGATTGATTTCCATTCAATTTCTAGCTATACCTTATAAATTATATATTAATATTAGAAAATAATTTCTTAAAGATTACTAAATAGTCCTATTCTATAAAATATAAATATAAATATAAATATAAATATAAATATAAATATAAATATAAATATAAATATAAATATAAATAGAAATACTCAATATCTATTCTCAATATTTAAAAGTTTTTTGTTTTAATTAAAAGAATTTTTCTTTTTCATTTGATTTTTAGTTGATATATTTGGATGTACTTTGCTACTCTATTAAAGACGACCGCCCCAGTCAAACTGACCATTAGTCAACTCTCCCTTTTCTTTTTAATTTTAAGGTAAATATAAACCCAATCTTGTTTTTAAGGTTTCCACTATAATTGTCTCTCGACTTACCTATTCACTATTAAACTAGATTGTTCTAGATTCATATGATAACTAATTACAGTAAAGCTGCATCATTTCTTTTTATGTTTTCACTAAGATATTTAATCTTAAGTTTCTTACCTTCACAGATAAGCTCAGACTATGTCATCAATTATTTTTAACTTGTTCGTTAGAACTGCTTTTGCTTTTGCTTTTATTATTACGACCTCTTGGGTAAAGCTAAAAGCTAAAGCAAAAGTAATAATTCTTAGTTAGTTGTACAACTCAGAAAAAAAGTCAGAATAATTGTCGGATTTTCGTGTTAGGCTTATTGTTAGTGATACTCACCTATTAGTCGTTGAACCTTCGTTACCTTTGTATTAAATATACTCCACTGAGTAACGCTCGGCTGCAAATATACTGCTTGCTTTATTAAAATTAAAAATAGAGTTTTCCTTGCAATTTTTCCGATTTATTAAAAAGACCCCATGCTATTTTAGGGTCTGTTGAGGCACCGTTTAGTATTACTACCAAACATCCTCTAAGAACCGTACGTGCGACTTTCATCGCATACGGCTCAAGCATTAAGTTAAGTTTTTTATTTAGATTTTCTTCTAGAGTTACTCAAAATATCTCTACCTGAATTCATATTCATAGCTATAAAAGTCATTTCTTTAAACCCTACCTCAGTTAAATAATGTTTATTTTTTTTTAATAAGTAAAATTTTTTAAAATCTAGATAGTCTAAAGATTTTCTAGTCAACATAGGGTAAGCATCGAAAAAATCAATAAATGTTTCAGGAGAAGAATTATAATAAAAAGAGCTGTCACCTTTGCTTTTGACTGCAAAGGCAAAAGTTACATTCTCTAGCTTTTTCTAGTGAATTTATATTTTCTTGTCTAGGACTAAGACTACCAGCATTAAAGAATTCTTTAATGGCTTTAAGTATTGAATAATCATGACTGCTTTGTGATATAGATAACCTATTTCTCGTTATAATTTTATTTGTAGCATCTGATTTAGATATTAAAGTTCCAAAGGTACCCTCAGCATCTACAAAAGCTTGAACCCAATGAGGGTTTAATATTATTTCCTTTAAATTTAAATAATTAAATAATTCCTCCCTGTGGCCTTAAGCCCCCGGGCAAAGGCAAAAGATCTATTTCTATTCATCTTATTTTTAATCTCAATTATTTTATTTAAACCTTTTAATTCTAAATGTTCTCCTTTTCTAACTATTTCTGATGCTTCCTTAAAACTTTTAAAATTAAGTTGCTTAGAAGTCTTTAAAGGATAATTATTAAAATGAGGTATAATTTTTTTAATTATATCCTCCTTGCTTTGTACCACGAACCTCATACAATCTTTTGCCTTTGCCCGGGGGCTTAAGGCCACAGGGAGGAAGGTATTACTTGACCGCAATCAAAAAACTTCTGTAAATAAAACAAAACAATTTTAGAATGTGCTTTTTGTGTAATACTAATCCTTAAGGAGATTTTTTGCTTAAGAGGTCCTGTACTAGGCAATATTGCTATAATAAAAGAACCTTCACCATCCATAAAACCAGTAACCCAATTAGGATTTAATTGTACTTCGCTTGCGCTAGTACTAGATTTAGTTAAATCTATGTTTAATTCATTTTTAATATTTAATTTTTTCATTTTCATTTTAATTCTAGAATTATATTTTTATATTATAAATATGTTAGCAGCAGACTTACAAATACAAAAAATTGAAATTAATAAAGTTAAAAATAAACTTTCCCTTTGCTCGATGCGAGGCAAGAGTTCCTAGGCTAAAAATCTTTAGATCAGAAAAGTCTTCACTAATGAATTATATTAGCAAGCTTTAGCAAAATTAGAATTAATTATTAACTAAATAAAATCTTTGCCCTGTTGCCCACGGCGTAGCAGCTGCAAAGTTGTACAACTCAGCAATTAAGCAAGGGTAGCAACTCTGGCATTTGCGTTTCTTAAAGCAGATATGGTAAAGATAGAGTACTTTTTTATATTTTTAAACTTAACACTAATTCAAAGTAGGCATCCTTTCAGATTGGTTAATCTTAACCTATCCCTATCATTACAATAAGGCTTTTGCTTTTTTGAATTTCCTCTACCCACTAACGGTTATTCTACTTCACAGTTAGAACCTCTAGCTTGCGCTAGTCACTATTGGGCTTACCTAGTTTTTAAATTAACACTTTAATGATATTCCTTAGGACTCCACTATATATAAGTTACTAATCAGACCCATTAAGAAAAATGCGGGAATATTTTTCTACAAGTAATACTTATACTTCAAACGTGAATTCACATTACATTGTCCTTAGATATCTAGCTCTTAATTAAAAATTAACAGGCTTCATGCTTTAAAATTACTCATAAAGCACGCTGTTTTGAGCTCAAATAATGGATTATCGGGTGGGTTTTCACCACATTGTTAATTTAAACTTATCTAGTCGCTATTTCTTAGTCCAGGTTATTTAAGTTTCCCGTCCCCCTGGAGGCAACGCGCATCTGCACGCGTAATTCAATTTCACTGAGCAAGTTGTAGAGACAGTGAGACCATCGTTACATTATTGATACCGGACCTCATTTAACATGGTTAATCAAATTTATCATGCAATTTAATAAAATCTGTATGCCTTATAGCACCGCGTTCCTTAGAGCTCCGCGTGCACCGCTTACCTTCTCATCTTTTTTCCTGGCTTTTTTTTTTACAAAAGTAACAAAGAAAGAGAAATAAGGGGTAATCGGAGCAAATATATTTTATATATAACACTATTCTTTTCTATTTAAATTCATACCTGATTTTATTTTAAGTATTTTATTAAAAACTGATGAAGATATTAGGTGTTCTTTAGTTTTTATTATTTCACATACTTTTTTAAAGTCTAAAAAATCTAAGCTTTTCACTCCTAATATAGGATACATATTAAAAAAGGGTATTATTATATTCACAATATCTGAAAATTTTGTAATCTGTAGACTGACACTTTTTTTTAAAACAGTAACTTTTTTATATGTTTTTTGTTCATTAGGTCTTTTTTCAATAGAAGATTCGGCTTGAACCCTTGGCTCTACAGAATTAGAGAGTAAAGTGGTACTGTATAATTTTAAATAACTAGCGATACCATTTAAAACTTCTAGCTCTCTAACATGTAAATGTATGCTAAATCGGGCGAATACTCCTGATTGGCTATCCGAATTTCTAAGAACTATATGAAAAGAACCATCACCGGTAGTAAAACCTGATATCCAATAAGGATCAGGAATACTTTTAAATAAATACCCTGGTCTTTCTTTAATAATAAGCTTAGGGAAAAATTTTATTAAGTTATCAGGTAAACCTAAATTCAGGGAACTTTTTAGACCTATTATCTCTAAAAGACCTCTTTCGGTTAGATGTTCCCCCTTTTTAATGATTTCAAAGCATTGCTTAAATATTAAATAATCAGATATTTTTTGTGTGATTAAAGGGTAATTATCAAAATGGTTAATGATGACAGGCATTTCTTTTATAGAATCTACTGCATATATTACTGCTTTTTTTCCACTTTTGCTTATTTTTCCTACACCTAAATCTTTTTTTATCATTTCTAATAAAGATAGGTCTTTTAAATGTAAAGTAATAGAAAAAACAGGTCTAACTCTCCATTTAGTTTTTAATTTAGCATTTGGTTGTACTTTAATCGTAAAACAACCTTCAGCATCTGAGAATCCTGTAATAAATCAGAGCTTTGATTCAGTTTCTGTTATGCTATTTAAAGTAGAAAATGATCTATTATTTAATTGTTTAGAAGGGATTTTGAATGGATAGCAGCTTGCGCCGTCCATTAGAGTACACCTTAATTGCATAAAAGTAGATTTTATACAATAACTACCGTCTACTCGTTGCTCTTTTACAGAAGTTATATTTCTATTGCCCGCAGCGCCCTCTGGTCTTTGACCTATCGGGCAAAGGCAAAAGCAAGGGGGCTGTGGGTTTTTAATTCCTGATTTAGATCCGCGATAACCCATTTCAGTTTCCTTCATCTTATAACTTGTTACCATACCCAGATAATTATTCTGGCCACTTATAAATTTTCAATTATAGTTTGGTACCATAAGCTTTAGGGTGTCCCCGGAGTTTGATAGTTTGTCCCACATTAGTATTTTCCCAAAATACTTTGCAGGCCAACTGATTTTGCTACCTTAGGATCCTCATAGTTAAGCATTACAAAAAAAATAAAAACGTTTAGATCCTAATTTTAATTTATTTATATTCCAATTAAGTTTTATCCTTAAGAGAAATTAAATACTTTTCTTTAACTAAACCTGAGTCGCTTTCTTTCAACATATTAAAAATTTCTTTATTTTTAATATATTTTCTTAAAGTTACTCTTGTTAAATTTAAAACAATTGCAGCTTCACTTATAGACTTATATTCTATGGCTGCTGTAGTAGCTATATTTGTAACTACTACTATTTTTCCTCCTTTTTTAGAATTTGAAGGAATTATTTCATTTAATAAATCTAATTCTAAGTTGTCAGATTTTAGTTTTCTTTTTGCCCAAGAATTTCTCATTACTTCTTTAGCTTCTTCAGTGTGAATTTTTCCCGTATTAATTTCTCTTAACATTTCTAAGGTTTCTGCTAAATGTTTAAATCCTAAAAGGTTTTGTCTCCCTTTAAATTTAGCTAAAGTTTCAGCTGTGTGTTTATATCCAGCTAAGGAACGGGCTTTTACCAGCACATTATATTCAAAATCAAAATTATCTAAGTAATATTGTTCTCTTTTTATTGTATCTTCTGATAAACAATATTCAATTATTTCGAAGATAAAGTTTTCATGTCCATGTTTTAAGATTGCATTATAAATTGGCATATTTACTTCTTCTAAAGTTTTTAAATCGTAATAAGTATTAAGTCTTCTTTTGGCGCTAGATGTACTACCTAAGTATTCTTTACCGTTTAGCTTGTTAATCCATCTATAAACAAAAGCTTTATCCTTATTATCTTTGAATATTAAACTTTTGTTAGTTTTGGCATTTTTGTAACTTACTGCTGGAGTTATAGTTAATTTAGGTAGACCTCTATAAAGACTTCTTGTAAAAATAAATTTAGTCTTTAGAAAAGTTTCTATAGATTTGAAGTATTTACCTATAGTTTGGTTTGTCATAATTATTGTCATTGTAGCTTTAATTTATTAAAATATTTTTAGTTTAAGAATTAGTAGGCTATAAAATTTTAACTATTTTAACTCTGGTTAGGGGGCTAGCCTTCAAAGTGATTAGTCAAACCAATAACTCTATCTAGTTATTATTTTAAAACCAAAAGGGATACTAACCTTGAAAGGGCGTTCCTTTCTCGCCCCCTTTATTTTTTTTATGGACTATTTCTTTTGACTCCACGTATAGTCTCTGAGGATCCTACTAAATTTAAATTTGTAATTTATAAATCTTTGGTTTCCTGCTAATTGCCTTTTTTATAGTTCTCAACTTAAATTTTCACTCCAGTTATTAAACTAGTAGTATTAAGTCAAAAAAGGGTTTCTAGCAAACAGTGGATAGTGTTTCTACTAATTAAAAAAGAAAGCAACTTAACATATTAGCTTATTATTTAAAATTTTAATTAGCATAACACGCGGCCTTAACTAGACCGCTATTAACCGGACTTTCGATTAGTCACATTTTGATATAACTTCTCTTATATTACTGGCATTGGGCAAATTTCACACAGTATACTACCATATTAATGATTGCACTGTGTTGTGTTTTTAGTAAACAGTCGGGGCCTCCGATTCTGTGCCACCGAAAATGTTAACAATTTAATATTAAATTTGCGGTACCTCTTGTCGTCAAACTTATGAGGTGAAATTGCCGAGTTCCTTAACAACTTTTAGCTCTACGCCTAGGTATACTCTACCTATGAACCTGTGTCGGTTTAGGGTACGGTAGTTTAAAATATTATTTTCCTGGTCCCAACTTTAAAATTAGGACTTTCTATTTTATACTCATCAGCAATAGCATTTGCTATAGTCCTTAGAGGCCGCATTAAAACAAAACGGTTTAACCTTTCTCATTTGCAACCCTTTCATATTCGGCGAATTCCATTATAGGAACTTTTTACGTTACTCATGTCAGCATTCTCTCTTCAGTAACCTCAAAATAATGAAACACTATTTTTTCAACAGTTTTACTGAATGTTCTACTACCTAAATTAAAACTAAACTAACTAAATTTGAAGTTCCTTTACTTTAACTACCTAAATTTTAAGTTCACTTAATTTTAACCAACACGATATCGGTTGATTGTTTAAGACCCGTTAAATTTTCGGCGCTACCATCTATTATTTATAATCTAATCTATTATTTTTTTAATTTATATAATATAATATAATATAAATAAAAACTGCTGATGCGTTGTTACTACGATCATTAAAAGTAGCGACTGCCAAGCTCACTTCACAGCTGTATTTGATTTGGCTACGTCCTTATTTTCACTTAACAATCTATTGGGGACCTTGATCGGTGTTATCGGCTGTTTCCGACTTGACTGCCCAACTTAGCATGAGCAGTCTGAATATCTACCATCAATTTATGTTATTCCGAGATTCGCTTCCAAAGGTAAGATTTTCTAGATCCCCACTCGCTAAACGAATAAAATTTAAAATAAACCTTTGCTTAAAAAAAAGGAAAGTAATTATAATAAATTAAACTGTTGGGAACTGCCTTGCTGTACCACCATAAATTTGTGCCTTGTTTATAAAGGCTAAGATAGACGTCATACTTAAATATGTTTCGTAGAAAACCAGCTAGCACCAGGTCAGATTGGCATTTCCAATTTTTATTTTTGTTTGTTTGCTTTAGCGTTGTGCTTTAGCTTTTTGTTATTCTATTTTTCACAATATAGTTCAGACTATACCTTCATCTCTACTTTAACTTTAGGTTAATTTATAATAATAGTAAAAATATTAGCTTTAATAAATGTTAGGTAACCTTGCCTCTTGCCTATGCGGCCTCCTCTTGCCTCTGCGAGACTGCCTCTTGCCTTACATTGTCATGGTAATGATTGTTATCCTTTTTAGTCTTCAAATAAGAATACAAACAATCAAAGGCAAAAGTTACAATATGTTAGTTAAAAGGGTTTAATTCTTTTTTATCTACTCTCTCCTTCCTTTGCCTACGGCCTCATTTGCTTTTCATTTCGCAAATGCAAAAGGGACGGGACAAATTTTAGTAAATATTCAGATTTACTTATTTTTCGACCTTTTCCTTCTTTATTCATATCTCAAGCCAAATCTACTATTGTTTTAAGTCCTTCATCTGTTTTATATCCATTATTCTTTATAAGTTCAGCTACTTTAATAGTTTTTTCAAAATGATTTTGTTTTATTGTATTAAATTTAATATCCTTAAGCTTAGGATATATTTTATCTAACATATCTTCTACATTTTGTACTTGGTATCTAGCGGCATTAGATTGTAGTTTATAAACAATACCACAATTAAAGAAAACAACTAGATCATTTAATACTGAAATAGAAGATAATTCACATACTACTGTAAAATTAACATTAATTCTTCTTCTAGTAGTGACAAAAGATACATTAAAACTACCATCACCATCTATTAATCCTCTAACAAATTCTAGTGTTAAAGGTTCTTTGTTTTTAGTTATATTATTAGCAAGTACAATATCTAAAACTGTAGGAAGTTCACCATACTTCTCAATTAATTTATTTACTAATATTTCTTTAGATTCATCTGTTCGTAAAGATGTTTCTTTATTCATAAAGTAAGATAAATTAAGTATTTGAATTAGTCCTTCTAATGTTAAATGTTTTTTTTCTTTAATCATTAAAGCTACAGTTTTAAATATATTATAACCTACTAATTTACTTCCTCTTAATGGATATTTATCAAATAAAGGCAATAGTACTTCAACTATTTCATCTATAGATTTTACTACGAAAATTACGTTTTGTCTATTGTTATAGACTTTTCCTATCCCTAATTTTTTGTTAATTTCTATAAATAAGTCAAATTCAATTTTAGATTGAGTAATGTTAAATATAGGTACAGGTCTAATAGGTATACCAATTTTTTGACTCATAAAGCTAATTACAAAGCTACCGTCTGATTGAGTAAAACCTGATATTCAATCAGGTGTAATATTAAAGTTTTTATTCATATTTTTCATTTTTATAAGTTATTTTAATTATTAGTTTATTCATATTATAAAGCATGTTAGCAGCAGACTTACAAATATTTAAAACTATTACTATTAAATTAACCATGGTTAATTTGAAACTGTAGAGAGCTAGCGTGTTGCAACTATAATATAACGCACCCTCCGTACTATTCCTTGTATAACAGAGTTAAACGAAGGTATTATAGTAGCGCCGGGAGCTACATTATAAGAGCCTTAATTTTTCAATTAAAGTCGTTACGGGGTAATATCTAGCTTTTTATAATTATATGATACTAATGTTCATAAAATAACAAAAATTTGTTTTATTCTTTATCAATATACTTTTGCCTTTGGTTTGCACTGGTGCCTTTGCATAAGCAAAGGAAACCTGTGCTCGAACCCGCATAGGCAAGAGGCAAAGGTCAGTTTATAAATACATATGTTTCTAGAAAGATACTACTTCCCACGGTATTGCCTTAATATTTATTTAAGGTTTCCACCGTTATGAGCTAGTTCTTATAAAGAGAATTACTTCTCAATGCGGCAAAATGCTCTACCGCTTACCAAAACTCTTCGGAGAATTATGCAACATTCAACCGTTCGATCCATTATAATCTGGTCTTGGTAAGATCACCTGGCTTCCATGGCTATCAATTTTATCTTGCAAATAGTTAATTTATTAGTTTCTTTAAACGAGAGAAAAAGTAAGTAGTTTGTACTTTTTTCATTTCATTTCTTTAATTTATTTTCACGACAGAAAGTTCAATTTCTCTGAATCATTTCTCTGAATGTTCAATTTTCATTTCTTTTAATTTCACGACTGAAAGTTCCTTTTTTGTTTTGTTTTTATTTCACGACTAGGCTTCATTGAACTTCATTGCTTCATTTTTGAAGAAGTTATATGTATAAAAAAGCATATCTATTTTTGTTGTTTGTTTTGAAGAAGTTATATGTATAAAAAAGCATATCTATTTTTGTTGTTTGTTTGTTTTTTTTTTTTTTTTTTTTAAAATTTTTTTTTTTTTTTTTTTTTTTTTTTTTTTTTTTTTTTTTTTATTCTTGGGGTTTACACTAAGTACATGTTCCGTACCACTCTTCGTTAAGAGTTTATTTCGTGTTTTTTTATAAAAAAAACAAATATAAAAAAAAATTAAATCTCGTTATTCCAAATCCTTGCTAAGCACTCGCTACTGTTATTTATGTAAGCTCACACCAATTTAAACATGTTTTAAAGGTTCATATTTTTTTTTGGCCTGTCATCTGGTGCCAGGTATATCTACAAATAAGAACTCAGAAGCAAGGACCCTTGCTGTTGTAATTACAGCGGGCATCCGGGTGCTTGTGTAAACAAAAGCGAGCAAGAGGTCTGTAAAACCTGTGACAAATCATGTATTTAATTTATTTTTGAAAAACAAAAAAGAGCTAAAAAAAATGTAAAGTAGAAAAATATAAATATAATTTAATTGTTTAGAAAGGATATTGATTAGATAGCAGCTTTCGCCGCCCATTAGAGTACACCTTAACCTTGGAATAAATCCAAAGTAACTACCGTCTACTCGTTGCTCTTTTACAGATTTAATAATGAAATCTGATTTAGATCCGCGATTGCCCATTTTTTTTTCATCTATCTTCTAGCTTATTACCATACCTGAGTAATTAGTTCAGCCACTTATATTATTTAAAATATAGCTTGATACTAGAAGCTTTAGGGTGTTCCCGGAATTTGGTAGTTTGACCCATCTCAGCGTTTTCCCAAAACGCGTGGCGGGTCTAATAGAAGTAACTTACCCACTACTTAATTTAATATTAAAAATAATTTAAATTTACTTTAGTCTAGTCGCTTTCGCTAAGGTTATTAACCTTGCTACTCCTATTAACTTGCTGCATTAATACCAATATTTTAATATTGGATTAGACTATACCTTCAACTCATAAAAATGTTAGGTAAATTAATATTTTTTTTTATAACCTCTTATCACAACAGTGGCCCTATGGGTTCAATGGGTTAATGACTTTTTAAATTAAATCAAATTTATAATAAAAATGATTGATTAAATAAGGTTTAACTAATTCTAGTAATTTATCTTTAGAATTACTAAATACGTACAATCTATGCCCATTAGTATGTTTATGGACACCGCAATCTAAATTAAAGCGATTTTTTAATATCTTACTTAATTTATAATTATCCTCTAAAGAATAAGATTCAGTACAAAAATAAAAACCATTAGTTGACTTATAACCATCATCCATAATCCAAAAGGCTAAACTTCTAGGTGTTCTAGGTGTTCTAGGTGTTCTAGGTGTTCTAGGTGTTCTAGGTGTTCTAGGTGTTCTAGGTGCTATTATCTCTTCTAAATTCAAAGGTATAATTTTTTTACCAGACTGATCGTAAAATAATTCCCTAAATTGATTAAAACAAGGAACCTTTGCTTTTGCATTTCAAAGGCAAAAGGACTTTGAGTCCAAAATTTAATAGAAACATTAAATTCTTTTTTACCTGGTCTTTTATCTACGGAAGAAGTTTCTTTCGGTTTAGATTTACAATATTCTTTAAAGATGTCATATAAATAATCAATATAAACTTTATTTTTTATTGACTGTTTAAATTGTAACCTGGTATTAGAATTAGGGTTTCTTTTTTCAGCAAATAAGTCACCTAACATAAGACCAATGATAATTTCTTTTAAATCTGTACTAAGTTCTAAAATATATTTAGCAGATTTTCTATAAAATCTAACTAGTTTAGTTGTACCACTTAAGTTTATATTATTTTTCATTTTTTGTTATATTTATTTTTTTAATGATAGTGTCTAACAGTCCCACCTTTACACTCTAGTAATGCATCTTTCTATTTTAATTCTAAGTAGTTAAACTAGAAGCATTCTAAGGGGACCATAGCGTTGACCGTAGACCGTATTTGAGATCCTTATTCCTTAAAACTTTTAACTTATTAAAATAGAACACTATTAAGAAATAAAAAGCTAAAGCAAACAAACAGAAAATAAAGAACCTTAATAGAATTGAATTTTTTCTTTTATTTTGAACACTAATTTTGAATCAAGAGTATAATTAGAGAATATCTAGTTAGTTGTAGTAGTAAGCAAGCTATATAGCTTGCTAACTAACTAACTACAACTGCAAGGAAAGCAAATTAACTATTAAAATTTACCATAATTTTTTGGAATAATTGAGTGCTGACGTATTACCGATTATATTCGCAACCTTTGCTCGCTTTTGTTTACACAAGCACCTTGTTGTTCTTATAACGACTATTCGAGTAGTAGTAATCCTGTTGTTCTTATTTATATATGAAATATTAAGATAAAAACTAAAGGCAAAAGATGACTTTGTTAGTTGTAGTTGTTAGTTAGTTGTAAGTTAGTATATGAAATATTAGTTAGCGAGCTATATGGCTAGCAACTAAGTTGTACATAACAACTAAAAACCAAAGGCAAAAGTTAAGGCGATAGCAATCAGTCCGGTGGTTTACCACCAAGTCGTTACAGGGCTAATAAAAAGAGTAAACGTATTTTAGGTATTAATTAAAATAAGATTACTTAGTTTTTAAATTTTTAAATTTAAACTTATTCCTACGATTTACAGCTTCCCACGGTATTTCCATAGATTTTTATCCTTAGGATTCACCGTTAGCATTATTTATTAATATAATAATACCCTGCGTAAGCAGATGAGTCAGTGTTTTAAAGAATTTCTCAATTCTTTTGGGCAAGCAATTCACCCATTATGCAAAAGGTACGCCGTCATACATTGGATCAGTGATCTAGTATTTCGACTGCTTATAGAGTTACTAATTCATGATCTATTTCACCATTCCCCGTTTTCTAAATATAAATATAAACATCTGTAATTAATTACAGAAGAAATTACCAACAATTGCCTCTTGCCCTTATTAATGCCTTGTTGCCCAGTGTTGCCCTGTGTTGCCCAGTGTTGCCCTTTTATTCTTATTTGAATATTGAATTTGAATTTTTGAATTTTGAATTTGAATTTTGAATTTGAATAAAATAAGAACAGAGCAGAGCAGAACACTGCACAGGGAGCATAGGTTCCCTTTGTTTTTCTCGCCGGGTTTTTGGCTATTGTTATTTGTTATTTGTTTGTTATTTGTTATTTGTTATTTGTTATTTCTTAGCATTAGCTTTAGCATTAGCTTTAGCATTAGCTTTAGCATTTTTTGTTTTTTGTTATTGGGCTATTTGTTATTTGTTATTTGTTATTTCTTATTTTGTTTTATTCTTATTTTTGCAAAAGTGGGTTTCTTATTTAATATAATAATAGAAGAGATTAAAAATAAATAAAATTAATATAAAATATAATTAAAAAATAAAATTAATATAATATAATTAAATTCTAATTAAATTCTAATTAAATTCTAATTAAATTCTTTTTGTTTTTACTAGGGAATACTTAGTATACTACTTGCTTTTCAAAATTTTCCTTTACAGTACTTTTTCACTATCGCTAAATTTATAATACTTAGCCTTAGAGGATGGTTCCCCTTTATTCCGACAAGTTTTCTCTCATCGTACTCAATTTAAGTAATATATTAGATTTAAATTTCTTTTCTTTAATTAATATATTTTTCATCGAGTTTAAATTAATTTTAAAATTTAATCTTAATTTAAACCTGAGACGACTTAATAAGTTAGATAAAATTAACATTACAGGACTAGAATACCTTATTTAGTACAAAAATACATGAATATACTAATATATAAATTCTCTTACAAAAGAAGCAAGAGTATAATAATACAACTATATATTTGTTTTATCTGTTTTAGAGATTTCAAGTTAATTTTATTTTAGTTAAGTGTATACAAAATTAATATACACCGACTAGGCTGGTCCGATTTCACTCACCATTACTTTCGGAGTCTCGGTTGATTTCCTTTCCTTTCCCTAATAAAATGTTTTACTTCAGGAAGTGTTATTTTAACAAAGGTTTTCCTTAGGATCGCTTAGTGTGTTTAAATAAATTCAAATCTATTTTTATTTTTGGTTTTTTTTTTTAATCCGCCTCCGATTATATTATAATTAGAGTGGCTAAATTCTAAACTAACAAAAGTTAAATAGACCTTAAATTTATTCATATATAAGCTTTTGGTATATACCTCCTTATTTATAAATTTGCTTTTTTGTTCCTTAATAACCCCTTTAAATTACTTTATTTTTTTTTTAATGTTACTACAATAATTGTCATCGATACTTTTATTATTCTCTAAATTTGAATTTGTATTTTTAAGCTTTTTTTAGTTTGTTATCTTTAGGAAACCATTTAGAGATTTAAATATAAATGAATATATTTGTCATTTAGGTTATTCTCCTTAATAATAATCATAATCCTAATAAAATTTAATCTTTATAATTCAACTATCTAATAAAACGCCTTTAACAAATCTTACTCGATTAACTACAAAAATAACTTTTAGTCTTAAGATCCCAATACTTTCTAAGTCCAGCCGCAGCACTGATTGTTCTAAATTTTACACGGGCATCTTTAAACAGTCTAAAAACAAATAATTAAAATAAATTTAGGTTCCTTAAATTAAACCCCGTTGTAGATCTTTTAACATCTTTGTTTTACTTAACGCCCTAAATTAAAAATACCCGATCTTTTACATACTTGAATTCATCTCATCTTAAACCGAATGATTCATTCTTACTATATACTATAATAAGCAATTATAAAATTTCTAAGCCACAAATCCCAACCCATGTGTCTTATGATAAAATTTTTTAGTCTCATAAGACACATAACTTCACAACACCGTTCTTAAAAAATATATAATTAGACCTAGAATACTAGCAGATAGAGTGAGAGATAAATTAGGCTAGTGTAAAATGCAAATCACCAGGCCTTTAACATTATAATTGTAAAAATATAGGGTTCAACAACTTTCACAATATATAACATCTTCTACCCCGATTCAACCTGTTAAAAAACAAATTGGATTTGCTTTACAGCAAGTTTCGCATCCACATGTTTAAGCTTTAATAAATTTTTCTAAATGTTTAATATATTTTATTAATTTTCTCTTTAAATAATTGAAAAACCAACTTTTCTCATTTTCAACAATTGTTGATTCTAAATGTAAGGGTATATATAAATTGTTAATTAAAGCTTTGTCTAAGCTTCGACTATTGTAACATGACTGCTAGCTATACTTATGCTTAAAGTTTTAAAGGATTTATAAAATCTGTCATGTATTTCTTTAACTAATTTATCACCTTTAGATAGTTTAATTATTTTTATATTAAATTTTTGTATTCTTTTGTTAAATTAATCTTATGTTTATTCTTAGTCTTTTCTCTCTTGCTCTCTCACGCTTTCTAACCTGTTGATAATAATAATATTTTTCTATTGCATTTCTCGCTTTTGTTTACACAAGCAGCAGGAATATCAGCGCTATCCCCTACTACCGAACAATAAAAAGCTAGCGTCCAGCACTTAACAATACTGAATTTTATAACTGAAAATAAAAAAAAATTATTTAATTTAATTTTTACTTTTTTGCTTCGGTGTAACATTAGGTTTTCATTAGGGCTAACAATAACCTTAATTTTTAATCTTACTTTACTTATACTTTGCCTGTCTCTTTCCCTGTCACCTTTGCCTTTAAGCTCCCCCTTGCCATTTTTCTCTCCATTTTTTGTAATTTAAGTTTAATCTTTTATTGAACTTTTGTTTTTACTCTGTCTTAGTCTGTCTTACTTTGTCCAGGTGCATTTGCCTATTGTATTTGCATTTGCACTCCGGCATAAAGCCTCTGTTTATTAGAGTTATTAAATTAAGAATAAAACACGAGAATAGGGGGCTTCAGAAAATTGTAACACGATTTGGGATTTATTTAATATTAAGGGCTCAGATAAAGGAATTGGAGCCTAGCGAGGCCCGCTTAAGTTATGAGATTTTACAAGGTAGGAGTCTTAAGGGATCCTTTTTTAGTTAAAATTTTTACATTAAAGATAAATTTTGAGGTATTAATATTTGTATCTTAAAGAATCAGGGAAAGGCAAAGGGGTTTAAAGTTATATTTAAAAACAAAAAAAAATGTATTTACAAAGAACTTGTTAAAAATTCAAATTAAAAAAATACTAAAAAATATTTTCAAGTAAATTTGAAACTCATCCTCAACCCCCACCCGATCCACTAGCGCCTGTTATTTCCTCCCGAGTGCTGGCTGGAGAGTTAAACGGTGCGAGTGGATATTTTTTAGAATAATAGAGACTACTAATTCTAGAATTTTCACTACTTGATGAACTACAACTACTAATTCTAGGATTTTCACTACCGGATGGAATACTACTGCTAGATATACCACTACCTGAGGGAATACTACTGCTAGAGATCCCACTACTTGATGGATTAATACACCTCGCTTTTTCTTTAGCGTCTTTAGCGGCTTGTATCAAACCCACGGGGTCTGGGTAATGAGCGTAAACAAAGCTAAATCTGGAGTTAGAAGTAGTACTTGACTCCATAGATTCTTTAGGAGATTCGTTACTCCGATCAGCCTCATTAGAAATATTAAGGATTTTAGCTTTACCTTTACCCTTATCTATCCCAGAAACATCGAAACCAAATCCATGTGCATAAGCATTCTCACCCTCAGCCCTCTTAGCTGCTTCAATTTGACTTTGTCTGGATGGATCTGGCCTGAATCATCGTCACTCGATTAAATCCGAGTGTCGGACGCCCCTACTATCAGTTGATTTTCTACCTAACATTTCAATGTCAGGAGTTTTATCTCTATGCCTTTTACCCAAGCAATCAAATCACCAGGGGAGAATACTATTTAAGTTAGTTGAGCTAAAATCAACAACTGAATCTAAAGAGCCTAAATAAAAATAAAAATTGAAAAAAAAGTCATGAACAGTCGAAATACAAAGCAAGGGGGAAATATGAGGTAAAATTTGCAAGACTGGAAAATCTGTAATATAAATAAACACATACCAAATATTAACAAGTAAAACTAAAAAAATAATAATAACACATCCGGCGAAAATAATTAGTTTAATTTCAAAAAATCGAATTGATTGAGTGGTGATTCCATATAATTTAGCCATTTTAGTCTTTTGGTTATTCCTACGTTACTGTTGTACTTCTTTTATATAATTTTTCTACGGATAGTTTGAAAAGTTAAAAGAAAGCCCCATTTAGAGATTTAATATTAATAATATTAAATCTCTAAATTGCTAGTGCATTGTTTTAGACTTATTTTATCTTCTAACAAAGGATAAAATAGTTTATCCCTCTTCAATAATTCACTCATTTTACTAATTTCCTCCTTTGCTCTGATGCCCGCTGCGCAACTTTTTTCTTATGTTAATTCTTAAATGAGAATATTAACCCGAATGGGTTGTAACGATCCTAAAGGATAGTAACTAGCAGAGGCAAAGGCTACAAATCATAACAAATGCACAAGTCAAAATCAGTACAATAGTTTACTTTTTTATTCTAATCCGCTGAGGAGATTAAATAATCTGAGAACAATTGCTTTTTCCAGTGCCAGATAGGTACAAGCAAAGGACCCTTGCTTAAGCGCAAAAGGCCTAAAGGTTTTTATTCTTATTTGATTAAAATTAATAACCATAGCAGTTCTAGGGAACAGGCAACAGCAGCAACAGGGAGCGCCAGCGAGCACCGGACCCTTGCTTCTTTCGAAACGGGCATCAGGGTTTTATTCTTAATGGATTAAAAATCAGAACAAGGGGAGCTAACCTCTCTATTTTTGTAGTCTCCTTCCTTTTCAGATAGTTTCCCTAGTTCATTTAAACTACGTATACCTTGTGGAGCTAATAAAATTGTATCCCTAAAGTATACGAATACGAACTATAATATTAGGGGTTTTTCTAGAGTCAGAAAGATTTATTAAAATTGCTTAGACTTTTATTCACAACCTCAAACTCAAAGACCCGAAACATAGGCATATATAAATCCGAAGCGTTATTATGAGATATGATGAGATATGATATAATTATTTTAACTTTAACAATAGATAAGTTAATTTAGGTATCCTTGTTAAAAATTAGTTTAGTACAAAACCTCGGTTTAAGTTTAGAGTTTGTCATACCACTTAATAAGATATAGAGGATTTTAAGTTAAACCTAAGGTAGATAATAGTTTAATTTCTGCAATAAAGTCTTCCCTTGTGTTATTACATAAATAAGATTCCGAGTTTTTAGTAGGAGGGTGTGAGTTAGGTTAGGTTAAGTTACAGGGAAGTAGATAAACAAGAAGAAGAAAAATATATACATAATCATAATATTAGGTAATATTAGGATAGGAATCAAATTCAGAATAAGATTCAGAATAAGAAACAGATTCAGAACCAAACAAAGAACAAAAAAAAAGCGGAACATCCCCCTAAAGATATTTAGAGACTCAACATTTGGTACTTTATATTGAGAATCGATACTTTCACAAATATATTTTCTACGTAATTGAGTTTCTTTACTTTTCTGTTTAAGATTTTTGGATAGTAGAAGAAGAATTATAAGAAGAAGAACTCTTATTAGCATTAGAAGCAAAATGAGTAAGAGATTTAGTAGCAAAAGTGACAGTAGTTTTCTAAAGAGAGTTAGAATGTGTTTGAGGAACTGTTAAATCTTTTAGATAACTAAGAGACAGAGTTGGAGGAGAAGTAAAAGCGTGAGAGCAATCAATTTCATCGAGATTTTTTTTTACATCATAAACAAATCATTAAAGCAAAAACCATTTGTCAGGATCCCTTGCCTCTTGCCTGTTCTCTAGAACTGCTCTTGTTTTGATTTTTAATCCAATCATAATAATCGCTTGCTTGCTTGCGCTGCCCTGATCTTATTATTTTTATAAGAAGGAGGTAGCTTTAGCTTTAGTATTACAATAACTAAGAAAGATGAAAGACAATTTCCTCAAGTGAGAGGTAAGCCGAATATATACTCAGGATATAACGGATTGGATTATTAAGGCTCTTAAGGTATATGAGGTATAATTTAGAAATGTAAGTTATTTCTTAGAGCAGGAGCTGCTGTAAATCTAAGCTAAAGCAGCTAAAGCAGCTAAAGCAGACATGGAATATGTAATGAATTGACTTTACATGTGTTCCTGTATATAGTCTCATCATTTCTAATATAATTCTAAGACCGCTTAATAAGAATATAGGTACTAGCATTAAGACAATCAAAAATTCTAAAACTAATTCTATAATTGCAACACTTTTTTAATATTAATAAATATATTAGAATATATATTATAAATCAACTAACGCTTTTAAGAAAAAATAACTTTGAAGTCTTAGACTCAGTTGAAGGCTCAAAAGTATTTTTTTTTGAGGAACATAACCTATGGGTAAGAGCATACAATTAAACATTGAATAAATAATAGCTCTAGAAGGTAGAGAACTATAAGGATTGTAATTTTCTAAATAGAATACTTAAAATAAAAAATACTTAAAAGATTAAATTTTATGTGTTAAAAGTGAAAATTTGAAACCTTCAAAGGATTAGGGGGTATTGGGCACAGTGTGTTTTGTGACAAAATTTTAATAAAATACCTAAACCACAATACCCTATATAAAATAACATCTGTATATCCGCACTTTTTGTTAGTTAGTTAGTTATTTGGTTAGTTAGTTAGTTTGTTAGTTAGTTGGTTATTTTGTTCTTTATTTATTTATTTATTTATCCTTTATTATTATTATTTATTTAGTTGGTTTGTTGTACTAAGAGCTGGCTTTGCCTGCACCATCTCGTACTTCGAACATTCTTTCTAGTTCCTACCCCTTGATTAATTTAGTGGGTTGGATTAAATTAACTAACTCTTTAGTCTGCATACCTTGAAAAGAGTATTAATTAATGAATTAAATACGAACCATAAAAATTTTAAGCAATCAATATATTTATTTTTATAATTATGAAATTAAGCAATCAATATCAATATTATTATAATTACGAATTATAGTTACGAATTATATAATATTATATTATTTTATAATAATATTATTTTCCGTTCTTTATATTATAACTACAAATGCTAAAGCAAACAAACATGAAAATTATGAAAATTATAAAAATCATATTAGATTTTGTAAAATCAACCCTACATTTTTTTAAAAAGACTTAAACCTAATTCCTTGCGTTAAAGGGTGAAATTATATTGGCTCACATCGAAGCTATTCGAATGCACGGCAAAGATACTCAACCAACTGGATTCTGTGTGGGTGAGAGTCGCGATCAGAAATGTAAAATTTTTATTTCCTCTTAATTCCCCCCTCTGAATTCACCTTTTAACTTATCTCTTAGTTTCCTCTTAGTTTCCCTTTTAATTTCCCTCTTCCTCAATTATATTATAAATCGGTTAAATTATCTAAATTATCTAAACTATTTAGCTCATTCAAAACTAAATATTACGATTCTTTAACACGATTAAATACAAATTTTTATCTCTTTTGATTAAGTGTTTATATCTTTTTAATAAATATTTATCTCTTTTGAGTTGGTAAAAGAACCTCTAGTTTTGTGGGGGTTTTATTATTCTTTTTCCTTGCTATTTACATTTTTCTTTTAGCTATTGTTGCGAGTATAGCTTGTTTAACCGGGTCTTTTTTGAATAAGATCTTTTTCTTATACTATTGATTCTATTGATTTTTTTAATGCCCTTATTTGTTCTACATTTTTAGTTTATAAATCTAAATTAAATTATAAATACCACCAAACTATTCGAAGCATTCGAAGCATTTGATTCCTAGTATTACTTTATTTTTTATATCTTTGTCTAGATCAAGATCTGTATCTATATCTATATCTACTTTATAAGCTCCATCTTTTGTCCAAAAATTTATATTATGGCCTTAAGTTTAATTTGTTGCCTTTGCCTGTTGCCTGTGCTTATACACTTTCTAATTTTTCTACTCGACCATATCCAAATTATAATTAATAACTAACTATGATTTAACAGAGTTTTGGGATAAAAAGCTAGGACAGATATTTAATTTATTAAATAATAATATAATTCTTTGGAGTTTGACGTTTATTTTTTCTTTTGTTATAAAAAGGCTAGGACAGATATTTAACATTTGACAGGTATTTTTGTTTATTTATGAAAAAGCATAGGACAAGACAAATAATTAATTCTTACCCCTCATTGAAGCATAGGACAAATATTATTTTATTAGGGAACCTTTTGTATTGCATTCCACAGGAGGTCTATTATTGAGAAATAAATTACTGTAGCATTTGCTTATTCAAGCCCATTGAGGTTAAAGAAATCATGATGCAATTAATAAAAGAAGATAATAAATATTGCGCAAAAGCAAATAAAATACGATTATAAAACATAAAATTAATTTTTATGTTTATAGTTTAAACAGTTAGAAGAATTTAATTTTGGTTCTGATTGAACGTTTTTCAGTAGTTTTAAGACATGCGAATCTATTATTCTAGAATAATTAAATAACATTAATAAGTACAGAATAAGGTGTAAAGGTGAGTAATGATAAATAAGATACCTTATAGACCTCTTAAATAGAGGATAAGCTTTTTTTTAAGCGTAATTTAAGCTTAATTATATAAAAAGGAAAGTTTCTGCTATAAGATTCGATTTATTTTGTTTATGGTAGTTGGTGGGGTAAAAGCCTACCAAGCCTACGATCAATAGCCATATTTGAGAGAACAGGTGGCCACATTGGGAATGAAATGCCCCAAATTGCATATGCAATCTGCAGTCAAGAATCTTAGTCAATGCTCGCAAGAGTGAACTAGCTAACTGAAATCACAAAACACCTAATAAGTGCTTATTGTGATAACGTAAGGGAAAAAAATGATATTACCTTACTATAAGTGTTGTCTAAATTACTGGTGCCAGAAGACTCGGTAACACCAGAAACGCGAACGTTAGTCGTCTTGTTTTATGTTTTGGGAAAACATTATTATGGGACAAACTGCCAAACTCCGGGGACGCCCTAAAAGATATGAAACCAAGCTATAGTCGAAAGGCTATAAGTGGCCAGAATAATTACCTGGGTAAGGTAATAAGTCATATCATGAAGGAAACTGAAATGGGCTATCGCGGATCTAAATCAGAAATTCTATCTATCCCAATACCAAACAGAATTTCTGTAAAAGAGCAACGAGTAGACGGTAGTTATTGCACAAATAAAATAAAAAATCTGCAATTAAGGTGTACTCTAATGGATTTCGAGAGATATTATCAAACCAGCCTCCCTTCTAAACAAATAAGTATTAGAACTTTTTCTACTTCAAATTTAAAACCTCCCTTGCTTTTTCCTCTGCCCGAAAGGCCAAAGACCAGAGGGAGCATAGGGCATAAGAAACTAAATCCTTGGTTTGTAACTGGTTTCATAGATGCTGAAGGTACTTTTTGCACTACAATTTATAAAAATAAAGCATACAAAACTGGATGGGTTGTAAGATCTTTTTTTGAAATAGGATTAAATCAACGAGATAGTTCTTTAATATATCAACTAAAAGACTTTTTTTGAAGGGATAGGTACAATAAGCTTAGATAAAAAAGCTAATGTGTTAAAATATTCAACAGCTAGTCTTAAAGATTTAAGGTCTATTGTAATACCTCATTTTAAAAAATATCCTCTACTAACTCAAAAAGGTGCTGATTTTTTATTTTTTTAACAAATAGTTGAGCTTATGGATAAAGGTGCTCATCTAACAATTAATGGTTTACAACAAGTCATTAATATTAAAGCATCTATGAATACCGGTCTTTCTGAAATTATAGAATCAGAATTTAGCAATCAAATTAATCCGGTCAAAAGAGGGATTATTCAATCTAATATTATACCAGATCCACAATGGATTTCAGGATTCGTAAGTGGTGAGGGTAATTTAGATGTTGGAATTAAAAAAAAAATATTATTGGCTACCAAGTATATTTAAGATTTAGAATATCACAACATGCCCGAGATACTAAATTAATGGAGCTTATAATGATTTACTTAGATGCAGGTAGACTAGAAAGAGATTCTAGAAAACCTGTCATATATTTAGTAATAAATAAAATTTCGGAGATAAATCAAATAGTTATACCATTCTTTAATCAATACCCTATTTGCGGTATTAAACATCTAGATTACCTAGATTGGTGTAAAATAGCTAACTTAATCAAATCCGGTGCTCATTTAACAAATGAGGGGTTAGCAGAAATACAACTGATTAAAGATGGGATTAACACAGGTAGAAAAGACTAATATAGCAAGATAAAACTGGTGACCATGAAACAGGCGTAAAGGGTTAGTAGGCAGCTTTTAAACACCCTCCCTATAAAAAAGCTCTAATATATAAAACAAAATAAAGTGTATATTTATATATTTATATATTTATATATTTATACGCAACACAAAAATTTAACAAAATTTTAAAAATAAGTTTGTTTTTAATTAGTATAGGTAGGGTTACTAGAAGATAGAATCATAAAGAGGATAAACCAAATAATGCTTAGAGTAGGGGTGATATCCTATGATACTAGGTGGAATACTAAAAGTGAAGACTTTTTATCCAAGAATGATTGACGCTGAGGAACGAAGGTGAGAACAGGGAATAGGATTTGATACCCAGTTACCTCTCACTGTCAACGATGAATGGTAGTTATTATTTTCTTAAAAGTGGTAACGATGTTAACGCGATAACCATTCCGCCTTGAGAGTACGGTTGCAAAACTGAAACCAAAAAAATTAGTCGGCCTCGGAGCAAACGAAGTGAAGCATGTTATTTAATGCGAGATTACGCGTACAATCTTACCAGTTCTTGAATATCCATTCTAATATGGAATGGTTACAGGTGTTGCATGGCTGTCGTCAGTCCGTATCGTGAGATGTGAGGTTAACTCCACTAACGGACGAAATCCCTTTTGTTAATTTATACTTAACAAATATTGATTTTTAAATATTTTCATTTGGGGCTAAGACAAGTCGTTATGGCCCTCACTGGACTGGGCTATCAACGTGCTACATAGAATTTTTACAAAGTGATGCAAAACTAATTCTAGAATATATTTATTTAAATATAATTTAGAAAATAGATTATATTTATTTATATTTTAGGAAAAAGGAAGAGCTAATCATTAAAGAAAATTATAGGAATATATAGTATCGAATTGTTGCCTGTAACTCGGCAACATGAAGAAGGAATTTCGAGTAATCGTTGATCAGTACTGCAACGGTGAAGCAATGCATTCGGGGTGTACTAACTGTCTGTCGCTGAGGAGGAATTCGGAATGGGGGAAATCGCCGCGAAATCTATCGTTTACAAAACATACGTTTAAAAATTTTATATAATGGTATTCTATTTTTAAATTAAATTTATATTTAGCCTTTTTCTAGTAAATATTATTAAAATTATTCCTTTTTAATTAAAGGAAAAAGATTAGTTGTAAACTATCAGAATTTGGTGTTGTTATACTGAAATTTGATATAATTTAATTATTATAATTTAAATTTTTTAGACTAATAACTCTTTTGTTAAGATATTTTTAGTTTCGATTAACCTTTCTGAGTAACACCTTAAAAGTCATAGCAAGGTAGCCGTACTGGAAAGTGCTGCTGGAAAATAAAAATTTTTAACCCCTTTTTTTTGTTTGTTTGTTTGCTTTAGCGTTTTGCTTTAGTTGGCCTTGGCCTTGGCCTGGCCTTGGCTTGGCCTTGGCTTGGCCTTGGCCTACTTTAGCATTTTTTAGACTTAGGTTTTAGACTTAGGTTTTAGACTTAGGTTTTAGACTTAGGTTTTAGGTTAGGATTAGTGTTAGTTTTACAGATTTTTTAAGACATGGATAGACACCTGTTATTATTTTTACTTTTGCATTTGATTAGTTTTTACTTGTGCTGCTTTACCAATGCTTTACCAATGCTTTACCAATGCTTTACCAATGCTTTACCAATGCTTTACCAATGCTTTACCAATGCTTTACCAATGCTTTACCAATGCTTTACCAATGCTTTACCAATGCTTTACCAACGCTTTAGCAACTCTTGTCTATTTTTTTATGGTAATTATCTGAGAGCAATAACTCTCTCTGTTTTTATAACGATCCTATGGGATTGCAACTCGCAGCCTCGAGAGGCGAGAGAAGCAACAGTAAAATAAGAAAAAATGAAATAAAAATGTGGCCACAAGGGGTTACTTAAGTAAATTATTACTTATTTAATTTAAGAGGTTTAAGAGGTTTAAGAGGTTTAAGAGGTTTAAGAGGTTTAAGAGGGAGTATCCTAATTGGATAAGGAGCTTACTTTGGGAGTAAGAAGTTGCATGTTCGAGTCGTGTCTCTCTCAATTAATAGTATAGTTATTCTTCAGTTCTTGCTTTGCTTGCTCTGATTATTATAAGTGTGGCCTCTTCCTCTTTTTATTTTTATTGTTATGTGGACTACTGACTAAGTCTGGCTAAATCTGGCCCCTTTTTAGGTAATAACTTTTTATGCTTAAATTTAAATTTATATTTTATATAAGTCTATATAAGTCTATATAAGTCCATCTAAGTCTTTCTAAACCTATCTAAGCCTTTCTAAGCTATCTAAGCCTTTATAATGCTATATAAGCCTTTATAAGGCTAGCTAAGTATTTTTAAGGCTAGCTAAGTCTATCTAAGTATTTTTAAGTTTTTCTAAGTATTTCTAAGGTTTTTCTAAGGGTTTTACTCATATTTTTGTCAAAGCTTAGTCGTACTTTTTTTATTATTTTTTATTCCCTATTTAAATAACTCTCACTGGCTCTTGTTCTTATTTTTATCTGAATACTCCCTTGCTTGCTCAGCCCTTATGTCCTGTTGCTTTTGCTTATATTCATAATGATCCTATAGGATAGTAATCATAATAATAATTATAAGAATTCTTAGACCTCTTGGGCTGAGACAGAGGCACAGGCAAAAGTAATAATTATGATTTTTATATTAATAAAAACCAGAAGTTAAAATCAAATAAGAATACAAACCTGAAGCTCCAAAGCACAGGACCCTTGCTGTTGTATTTACATCGGGCATTCGGGTTTTATTCTTATTGGAATAAAATCAGAACAAGAAAGACACAAGGGAAGCAAATTAGGCAAAGTAAGCAAGGGTAGTGGATGTAGATCCAAGACCTAGTACCTCAGAGGTCGATAAAACTAAAGCGCAGCAGGCAAAAGTTAAAATAGCAAATTTGCACAAGTAAAAATAATACTTCTGAGTTTGTCTTCAAATAATAATTCTGAGTAAGCTTAAGCTTAAGCATAGAACAAAAGCAAATGAAAAAAAAAACAAACAAAAGCTAAAGCAGCTAAAGCAGCTAAAGCAGCTAAAGCAGCTAAAGCAGCTAAAGCAAACAAACAAAAAACAAAAACCTCAAAAGATGCTGTTTATTTAATTCTTTAAAGAAGGAAAGTACAAAATAATTTACTGAATTAATAAGCCACCACATAAACCAAACAGGGGAACAGGAGCAAGGGCAAGGGCAAACTACTTTATATTAGATTAGTAAATAAACCTAATAATAAAGGTCTTATGGCTGAGTGGTTTAAGCGAAGTACTGTTAATACTTTCTACAGAGGTTCAAATCCTCTTAAGACCTATTAAATTAGTTTTATTTTTTATGCCGGAGTCTGCCTGCTGTTTAGCTTAGACTGAGGTTAAGAGACCACAAATGGGTAAAACCAAAAATACCTATCCAACCAACCAACCATCCAACCAACCAGCCATCCATCCATCAAACCAACAACCAACCAACAACCAACCAACAACCAACCAACAACCAACCAACAACCAACCAACAACCAAACAACAACCAAACAAAATGCTAAAGCAAAACAACAAGTTTTTAACCTAAAACTAAATTAACTCTTGCCTTTTTCCCTTATGCCCTCGCTTACGCAGCGCAGCAGAAAGGGTCAGGTGCTTTTTCCTATGCCCTAATGTCCTTAGACCAGAGGGAGCTTAAGGTTTTATTCTGATTTAAAGACCTCTTGGGTTGTAGTTCTAACGAACACTACCAGAGGCACAGGCTAAATTTAAGAACAATAGAAAAATAAAATTACAACTATTAAAGGAAAATAATTAACTAACGAAAGAAAAAACACTTTATTTAATTAATAACTTGAATATAGAAATAGTAATAACCTCCCTTTTGCATTTTCGATAAAAATGAACAGCTATTGTTGAGGGTAAGAACCTAAAACAAATAAAAGAATCATAATAAGAATTTTTATATTTAATTATAAATTTTAGTGGTTGAAGTCCTTTTTGCTAAGTGGTTCCCTCTCATGGTTTGCCTAATTGCTAAGCTCTTTTAAAATAAATTTCTAAATTCAGCTAAATTCAGGTTTCTGAGCTCAAAATTTATAAGGGGATTAGCTGAGTGGCTGTAGCGACATTTTTACACAATGTAGACAAAGTTTCGATTACTTTATCCCTTAAACTAAAAAAAAACACAAACAAAACACTCCGGGGTAAGAAGTCTTAAGTAAAAAGTAAATTATTAAATTAAATAATAAAAGACCCTTTTGCATTTTCGTTTTTCTCATATTAATATTAATTCTATTAAGAATAATAGTTCTGAGTTTTTTCTTAAAATAATAATTATGATAATTATAATTCTCCTTTGTAGAATGATTACTATCCTTAGGATCGTTATCATTATGAATATAAAAAAGCAACAGTCAACTATTTTTCTTATTTTTACTTTTGTATCTCTGGCCTTAGGGCTGCTAAAAAAAGGTTGCGCTATTATATATACTAGTTTTAAATTTGATCTGAATATTTAATCTTAATATAAAAACTAAAGTTGGTTGTTCTTAGAGTTAGTCGTTAGTCTTCAACAAAAGTCATAATAAAAACAAACAAAAACAACAAAAAAAAAAAATAGAAAAACAAAAGGTTGGTTTTGAGTTGTATATACCAGGGTACAGTTGCGGTGTGTAACAGGCAAAAGTTCTAAGTAAAAAATAAGAGCTAAAGCACAACAAGCTGCGCAAGCTGCGCAAGTAGTTCTAGAGAAACCATAGGGTATTTTATTAAATCGCTGCACCGAATAACAGACCTCCGGATAATATTGGGCAAACGAACGTGTTGAAATTGGTAAACAATCTTCTCTTAAGCAGAAGTGGGAGTATCCCTTAAGAGTTCAAGTCTCTTTGTTCGTAATTTTGATTCAAAATTAGTGTTAAATTTATTTAGATATAGCGTTACATAAATCTTTTTGTTTTTTGTTTTTTGTTTTTACGCTAGTTAAATTATGAATGTTATTGTTATATTAGAAAATAAACCCACTCTTGCAAATGAAAATAAAAATGAGGGAACAAAGAAAAGTTAAGTAAAAAAAAGTAAATAAGTAAATAAGTAAAAAAGTAAATAAGTAAATAAGTAAAAAAGTAAATAAGTAAATAAGTAAATAAGTAAATACTATCTACTAAGTTTATAATTTTAATTTACTTTTTTATTCGAAAGCGAGTAGGCGAAAAAAAACAAATAAACAAAAGCTAAAAGGTAGTTCCTCAATTAAATAATAACTATGCAGAGTTCAGGTGAAGAGTGTGCTACTTTCGTAAGTAATAAATACCAAAACTCTACGGGTTTACCACAGGGTAATTCCCATCAAGATTGTACTGACCTCCTTGGGCTAATGATTAAAATAAGTGATTGAACCCTATCCCTTTTTCCCTGTTATGCTTTAGCTATGCTTTAGCTATGCTTTAGCTATGCTTTAGCTATGCTTTAGCTATGCTTTAGCTCTTATAAAAATCTGAGGAGAATAATTAATATAAGAAAACCGCACAGGCACAAGGGGCCGGGGTTAAATTAAGTATAGACCTCCTTGGGGTAAAAACCCTCCGGGGGGAGTACTTACTAAACTATGCTTTTACGAGTATGCTGAAATTAGGTAGCCAGGTGAGTTTTAGGAACTCGTGATTAAATATCGTAAGAGTTCAATTCTCTTTACTCGTATTAAATTTAAAATCTAATTCTAATTACTTTCCTAGCTATTATTGTTATTTAATTTATTTTTCTTTTAGATATGTGTTAGTACCCATATAAAAGGGCATAAAGTATTCTTATAAAATCAGAACAAGATAGGCCAGAGAGGCAAGAGAGGCCAGAGCAGTTCTAGAGAACAGGCAAGAGAGGCCAGAGAGGCCAGAGAGGCCAGAGAGGCCAGATATGCCAGAGATGCTAAAGTAGTAGGTCAGAGACCAACAACTAAAGCACACAAGTAAAAAACAAAAAGCTAAAGCACAAAAACAAACAAAAAAATAAGAATTATTACTTTTTTTAAACTAAGAATTATGACAGTGGTCTAATAACAAAAGCAAATGCTAAAGACAAAATTGTCGTAATATACTAGTTTTCTTTCTTTAGCTTGGTCCTAGAGTCAAATGAGCCGTGTATCTTGTTTTCTTGTTTTCCTTATTTTATATCCATCATCTAATTGAATTGAAAAAATATAATAAATATATTATAATAAATAATAATATAATACTCTAAGGTAAAGTAGCTAAACTATTCTTTAATTTAAATTTAGTGTTAGTTTCTTGTGCTTTGTTTGTTTTTAACTCTAGTTTTTAATTTTATAGCTAAAGCCCGAGTAACAACAGTTGCAGAGAATGTCGCTTGGAGGTCAATGCTAATTGTAGTAAAATTTTGGGGTATTGATGAATTGGTTTCAATCCACTAATGCTAAAGAAATAGGAACTCTGTATTTAATTTTTGCTGTTTTCTCTGGGATGATCGGAACAGCCTTTTCTGTGCTAATCCGATTAGAACTATCCTCACCTGGAGTACAATTTTTACAGGGAGATCATCAATTGTTCAATGTAATAATAACAGCCCACGCTTTCATTATGATTTTTTTCATGGTCATTTTATTGCAAAAAACCAATCTTATACGTTTTAAAATTAATAATGTAAAGTTTCAAAAAGTTAGTACTAATTTTTCTAAAAAAGTAAGATATTATTCTACTGCTCCGCCTTCTAAAATTTAAAAATTAAATTCAAATTCACATAATATAGATAATCCTTTTGATAATATAAAATCAATAGCAGAGTATGCTAAAAATAAAAAAGGTGTTTATATTTTTGAAATATTAAATAAAAAATTATATTATGTGGGAAGTAGTATAAATTTAAATAGTCGAGTAACTTCCTACATTATGTCTTCTATTCTATCTAAAGCAGACAGAAGAGTTTTAAGATATTTTAATAAATATGGATTTAAAGATGTAAAATTATCTTTATACATATTAGATGATAATGCTTCTATAGAGGATGTTTTTAAAATAGAAAAATATTATATAGATTCTTTACCTAAAAAAAGTATACTTAACATAGAAACAACAGCTAGGTCAGGTTTTCAATTACCAATGTCTGAGGAGGCTAGAATTAAAATACGTAAACTTAGAGGACATGTTTTTTATGTTTATGATACTAGCACTAAAACTTTGATATTTATTTTTGATAGTAAACAGTTTGCTTATGATAATATTAATATAGATCATCGTACTTTAAATAATTGTTTATATGAAGGTTCTCTTTACTTAAATAGATTTATGTTTAGTTTAGAACCTATAAGTGAATTTGTATATGAATCAATTATTAGTTTAAATGAATTAAAAACTTTAATTAAAGAGCAAAGATATACTCAAAAAAGTATTCAATCTACAAGTAAGAAATTATATGTAGAAAATATTACAAATCCTTCTTTAAATAGAGAATTTGATAGTATCGCTCAATTTGCTAATTTTGTTAAAGGAGATAGAGGTACTATTCGCTTATATATTAATCGAACTAAACTATATAGAGGGAAATGAAAAATTACATTAATAAACGTATAAGATTAGCGCATGGCCGGATGGTAAGATAACTTATCATTTTTATCTTGCTGTATGCTGGAATATCTTTAGAGTTTTAAAACTAGCCCTACTCCGTCATTTTTAATGTACCTCGTAGTAAAATAGCAGTAATATCTTTAAAAATTAGACAATCAGCAGGAAACCGATTATTACAAAAATTGTAATTATTAGTATATTATAGACAATATTACTATAGGGATCCTCAGAGACTATACGCAAGATATCCTTCTTGTCTTTAGGCTTAAGGATAAAGATATAGTCCAGCCCTTCTCTAAAGATTAGGGGGTTTGTATGCCTGGGTTAGTTGGAGGTTTTTTTCGACGCGGACACTCCGTAGACGTGTACTCAACACAGATTCGTACTGATCAACTATCTCGACATAGAAACGGATCAAGGTTAAACAATGCGATTAAGGTCAACGAAGCTTGGTCGTGAGGAATTGCTAAACGGGGAAAGAATAGAGACAGTTTTAAATATTTTACTACCCTACCTTGCCTAGTGATATTATTAAGTTTAGCGAAAGCAAATCTCCATTTTAAAAATGGTTCACCAACAAACGATCTTCTGTCAATCAGATCGAAATCCCATAAAAAAAGGAAAGATGACATCTAAAACCGTGCTATCTTTGATCAGTCCAAAGGGATATACCATAACAGGAGAGAACTTAATAACTTATCCTGGTTACACAAAACCTGGCAGTCTACAGCCTAAACGCGGGAACCTCGGCCAAAGAAGGTGCAAACCAAATTCATTCTTGTTGGGTTACCTTTTAACGGGAACGTTAACACTAACTTACTATATTTCAAAACATTTGCTAGAACTTAGTAGCCAACACGGGGGCAAGATAGCTGAAAAAGCAAAGGCCGGAGGTAATTCTTCGGATACCCGAAAAGTTTATAAGACTTTTGAACCAACGGGGCTATTATTATGTGATAATAGACTGCAGAATTCAGCAAGCCTAATCAAGGTCTCAAACAGTTCATTTGGAAGAAACTACTCTACCAAGGATCTTTTAAAAAAAAGTAGGTCTGAGTCTTCTATCACCGATCTAAATTCTTATAATCCTCTTGAGGGTCAAAAGAGAATAGAAAGTAAACAAATTGAACTCGTGAGACTTGCGGAAAAACATGGAATACATGACAAAAAAGTCTTTGATCTACAACTGATTCTTGTCAGATCTTTGGCCTTCAGAGAATACTCGACCTGGCTTATATTATCCAAACCGGGGTCTTCAACACCAGGAATAGATAATGAGTCAATCGATACAGGAAACAAAGCAGAAATGTTTAAAACATTAGTCGAATATCTTAGAGACATGACATACCATTCAAACAAATATCAACCTACCGCTATAAAAAGAGTATGGATTCCTAAACCAGGTAAATCAGAAAAAAGACCTCTAGGTATACCTACAATACAGGATAGAGCTATGCAAGCATTACTAAACCTAGTTCTTTACCCTCTGGTTGAATTAACTAGTGATCCTAACAGCTATGGCTTTAGAACTCATCGTGATTGTAAGTTAGCTATTGCGGCCCTAAGAGCACAACTTAGATACACCAATCTAGATAAAGCTAGAAAGGCTTTGAAAACTAGATTCAACAATTATAATCCAGGACAATTTATAAAATCGAACGAAAATAAATGGAATTTAGATGCGGATATCAAAGGCTTTTTCGACAACATTAGCCATGATTGGTTGATTAAAAATTTATTCTTACATCCTACTCTAAAATCAATTGTAAATAAATGGCTAAAAGCTAAAATATTAGATGCTGGTACATACACTAATCCGATCAATGGAACTCCCCAAGGCGGGATTATATCTCCAACTTTAGCTAATTTCACACTAAACGGATTAGAAGATACGATACTTAAATCAATTTATCCAATAACCAAATCAATTGAACAAAGAAAACACGTACGATTAAGAGATGGTCGAGTCGTAAGACTAAATGTGGGTGTGTCACTGGTCCGATATGCTGATGACTTCGTTGTGGTAGCCAGAAGTAAACATATGCTTAACCACTATGTTATTCCTGCTATTACTAAATTCCTTTTGGAAAGAGGCCTTTGGCTCTCTCCCCAAAAAACCAAGACGTTTTCTCTATCGCAGAAAAACACTCAACTTGATTTCTTAGGGTACACATTCAAATTTAGTAACAAATGGTCAGCAAAAAGAACCATGGTATTCTCAAGAGAAAACTCTAACAATGTAATAGCTTTATTCCCTAACAAAGAAAAAGTTAGAAATTTTATCTTAAAACTGAAACAAATTATAAGCGATTCGCAAAATTTAACAGCTATGGAATTAATCTCTAAACTTAACCCAATGATTAGAGGATGGGGCCTTTACTACAATTTAGAGAACAGTTCCCACTACAGATCAGTAGTAAGAAACGCTCTTTATAATATGACATGGAACTGGGTGAGAAAAAAACACCCTACCTTGGGTAAAAAGAAATTAGCGTTAATGTACTTTTTAAGCAAAAAAGTTAATCAAATGGATGTAGTAGATTACAACTCTCCGCTTCCTGAACTCCTGGTGCCCCAAGAGGAAGTAGTACCATTCGGAGAACAGAGGACGACAAAAGACGATAAATTTCTCAAGTTCAAAAATACAAAATGGACCTTCCATGGAATATCCAGAACTGAATCTCGTTACTCGAAGACTACTGGAAAAACCAGAATTGCCTATCTACTTAAACCTGCTGATTCCTCGCCAATTCTTACAGCCACTAAGTATGTATTACCTCTTAGCCTGAGAATGGTCCATGCATTCCACCCTAAAATTGACGAACTAATTAAATTCAAACTAGGTTTATCACTACTGTCGACTCCTAAAACTCCAAGTCTGAAAGAAAAAATCTTCAAGTCTCAAAAAGGTCTATGTGGTTTATGTAACAATCCTATTGACTTTGAATCTTTACATCTCAATACGGTACACATTCATCACATTGAACCGATCAAGAAAGGAGGAAACAAATTTAAATTATCCAATTTAACTATAACACACTCCTGGTGTCAGCATAAACATAAACACTAATCGGTTTGTGAACCCATGCGTATTTTTTGCTGTTATTTTTACCTCACCCCTCTACTTATACGAAAGAGACACAGGTTGAAATAATTTGATATGGTGAGCCGTATGCAGGGCGATCTGCACGTACGGTTCTTTGAGGGGATAATGTCGCGAGACACGTTCTATCTCTAGTGGTAACTATATTTTACCAATTCATTGTGGGAGTCCAGATATGGCAAAATTAAATCTTGGAAGCATCTATTTAAAAATAGATACAGATATAGATTTATCTTTAGATTTAGATGCAAAAAAAAGTTCTATCGCAAAACTACTTCCTCTTAAAAATACAAATACAAATACAAATACAAGTAACAAAATAAGATTGCCGTTAGCTCAAAATCAAAAGCAGTCGCGTTTCCTAAACAAGGGGTGCTTAATGAGCTTCTGCGCTAGTTTTAGTCCACAAGCACTTCAAGGATCTCAAGGTAAAACAGAGGCAAATATACAGGACACAATATACCCCCTGTGGGATAAATATAAAAATAAAATTTTGAATTCTTATTTAGCAGGATTGTTTGAGGGTGATGGCCATATTTGGTTACCTAATATTAACTGGAAAAAAAAAAAAAAACATAACCCCAGATTTTGTATAACCTTTGCTTTAAAAAATGAACCTTTAGCTAAAAAAATACTTGAGATAATAGAATATGGGCACATAAGATATAAACCAAAAGAAAATGCCTGTGTTTTAATTGTATCCCCTGTAAAAGGATTAAAAAAAATTATTTGACTAATAAACGGTGAATTAAGAACACCTAAAGTTCATCAACTTCATAAATTAATAGATTGAATAAATGTTAACCATAGTTCAAATATAATAAAAAAATCTGTAAATAAAGAGTCAAATTTTAATAATAGTTGATTAGCAGGGTTTGTGGATGCTGACGGGAGTTTTGGTATTAGGCATACTAAAATAGAAAACAAGGCTAAAAAAAGACAAATATCCTGTAGATTAAGAATAGAACAAAGAATGGTTGACCCTATTACTAATGAAAGTTATTTTGATATTTTAAATAAAATAGCTTTTTTTTTTAATTGTAATCTTTTACTTAGAAAACAAGTAGCTACTGGTAATGTTTATTTTTCTTTAACTGCTTCTAGTTCAAAGTCTATTAAAATTATTATAGATTATTTTGAGTGCTATCCTTTATATTCTTCTAAATATTTAGACTATAAAGATTGAGCTGAAGCAGCTAGATTAATTTTAGACAAAAAACAATACACTAATGAAAGTATTGTAAAAATTGATTTTTTAAAAAGTAATATGAATAACAGTAGGGTTTACTTTAACTGAATTCATTTAAATAATTTAACCTAATTTTTGTTTTGCTTTTGGGCTCTACTAGAAATAGTAGTAGTACCATATGAATTTGCTTTTTATTTTTAGATTAACCTTAATCTTTTTATATTCACCATAAAATTTTGCCTTTGAGCTAATATTTGGTTTTAAATTTTTAATTTTTAGAATCGATTTTTTTTATTCTTAGAGTGCTATATAGCTAGATTAAAAATAAGAAAAAGGTTTCTTATAATTTTTTGTAAAAAGGAAGGAGATTTAAATAGATTAATTTAATAACCCAAGAAAGGAAATGCCGTTGAAAAGTGTAAATTTTTCAATTATTACTTCGCTATATGCATGGAATCTCTCGAAAACGGAGTTTTACTCCAGATAACAGATATATATACTCCTTATCGTTTTTTCTTATTTTTATTAGCTAACGCAATTAACGCTTAGGCCGTAGATATGTTAATTCGACTGGATTAGTTGTAATAATTATATATACATGGGAAGTATATGCAAGAAACCGATTCTTTTATAAACCCTATTGCCTCTGTTCCAAAGGCCTGCGCATTATGGTTTTTTTTGTTATTGTTAAAAAAATAAAAATAAAAACGAGGCTAGAGAAGAGAAAAATAATCTTTTTTTTTAATCAGTATGTTTTATGAAATAGGGATCTTCAGAGACTACACGCGAAGCCCCAATTGTATTTAATCTAAAGCACTTGGGTGAAGACATAGTTCGGCCAAGTAGGAAACTACTTCTTTAAATATTATCTTTTTATTTTTTTTTATAGTTTAAGCTGGTTATATAGCTTGACTGCAAAATAAGTTCTAAAAAATATAGTATAAGATTAAGGATTTTAATAAAAAAATCTTTAATGGGTTACGATTTCCACGTTTAAATAATATATCGTTTTGGTTATTACCTCCCTCATTATTATTATTATTATTGAGTTCTTTAGTGGAAAATGGTGCTGGTACAAACCTGTGCCAGAATGGTAAGTAATTACTATTAAGTACTTCACTTTATGCTGGAAACTCCTAAAACTAAAATTACTCGGACCTCTATCTACTAAGAGGGCATAAGGCATAAACTTTGATTTAGATATAACATGGACAATCAGCAGGAAACCAAACTATTAATTTTAATTTAAATTAATTAGGAGTAGAATCCTCAGAGACTATACGTGAGGCTCCTTTAACCAGAGGACGAAGATATAGTCCAGAATACATATGAAAGTCTGTATTTAGTATAGATTTGGCTTTTACTTCATAGGTTGGTTATTGAAGTAGAATATTTAAGTCTTCCTTAAATTCCTTTTCATCTAATGACTCTTCTGATAATTAATTAGGTAGTTATTTGGCAGGGTTAATTGAAGGTGACGGATCAATTATTGTTCCAAAAAAAACTATTAGGAATAAAAAAAGGTAAATTGCTTTACCCGTAGTAAAAATCACTTTTGTTAAAAAAGATGCACTTTAGCCAAAAGATTATGGAAGTAATTAAAGGGGGGGGGGAACAATAGTGTATCCTAAAGATTCAAACTATCTTGACCTTTTGTTTCAAGATATTAAATCTATAAAAAATATTGCCGTACTACTTAATGGGAATATGAGAACACCTAAAATTGAAGCTTTACATAGATTAATCGATTGGTTAAATGCCTGAACCACAGATGGATTTAAAATATATAATTTAGGTCTAGATAATAGTTGGCTTGGTAGCAACCCTTGGTTATCTGGATTTATTGAATCAGATGGTAAATTTTATTGTGAATTTAATTTAAAATCCGAAGAAATTGCCACTATCATAAAAGGTTATATGAGAGTTTCTCCAAAACAATCATATAAATCAACTACAACTATTTCAAAAATTAATGAAATTTTCTATAAAATGGTTTGAGGCAAAGGCTTACTTGACGTTAAAAATGTTACTGAAATTCAAAGAAATAAACCGAATTATATGGAATTGAATTAGTTAGCCAAGGAAAAACTACTAAAATTTTATATTGTGATATTTTAATCAATTACTTAACAAATTTTCCATTGTTTAACTCTAAACATCTAGATTTGTTAGATTGAAGTGAAGTACTTCACATTAGAATTTATAAAAATTATAAATCTTTAGATGGCACCTCAAAATTAATTTCCCTTAAAAATAGCATGAACTCTTGCCGTTGAGAGGCTACGAGCAAGGGTACTAAAATAACTCAATTTAATTGAGAATCATTAAACAGATTTTACTGTTAAAATGTAATCAGGATTAGCAATGATTAAGACTTAATTTTCTTGAAAAGGAAAATATCTATACAATTTGACAGGCTGAACGGTTTATGATAAGCTGTTCTTGTTTATATTACTATTACTATTACAATTAGTAATTTATATATACTATAAAACTCCACTCGATTCGGGAAAATCCTCTATTCGGAATTGAATACTCGTATATATTAATTTAGCAAAATATACTGTAATAAATTCAATAACTTGGGGACAATCCGACTGAGCTATTGTAAATCTAAGAAAATTAAAAATTAAGATGCAAATTCTTAGTTTTAGTTCATCAGAGACTAAACGTGGAGCGTTCTATAGTACAGGTACTTATAAAAAGGACACAAAAGAATTTTTTGATGAATGATTCGTTGGATTTACAGATGGAGTTGCTGACGCAGGAACATTTCACTTTAGCAAAAGTAAACAAAATAAATGAGGGCTTTATTTTAAATTATCACAAAGCACTTATAATTTAAGAGTTCTCTATTATGTAAAAAAAATGCTAGGTGTCGGTCAAGTATCTATTTCAGGTAATATAGCCGAATATCGAATTCGAGATATTAAGTCTATTCTTCAACATATTATTCCTATTTTTGATAAGTATCCTCTACTAACAAGTAAATATTTTAACTATGATCTTTTTAAACAAGCCGCTCTTATTTTTAGTAATCCATTACTATCTAAGGAAAAAAAGGACGAACTTTTAACTGAACTTAAGAATAAAATAAGACCCGAAGAATACATATCACCTGCTTGATCTGTTATAAATAATTTAGTTACTAGTAAAACAGAAGCTATGATTGTAATGTCAAAACTTTGAATAATAGGTTTTACCGAGGCTGAGGGTTCCTTCTATATAGTAACTAAAGAAAAAGGCCGAATGAGCCATGGATTTGAAATAACTCAAAAATTAGATAAAATTGTATTAACATCTATAGGGTTTATTCTTGGCATGATTGTTGTAAAAAAAAAAACTTATTTTTCAGTTGTTTCTACTAATTCTAAAACTATCAATGATATAATTTTATATTTTTATAGTACTATGAAGGGTATGAAATCATTAGAATATAGGATCTGAGCAAGATCCTTTACAAAAAGTAAAATTTATGTTGGACATGAGCGGTTTGAATATCTAACAAAGATACGAGATCAAATGCGTAAAATTCGATCAATTAGATTAGATAAGAATTTCAAAAACTTAAACAAATCTTAGTGCTTGTGTAAAAAAAAGCGAGAATGTTTTTAGTTTTATTTACTTGGATTAGAATAAAGGTATAGTCCGATCCCGTTGCGAAAGCGCGGTTTAGTTTTCAAATTTATTTTTGAGATACTTTTGATATACTAATTTTTGTTATCCTCCTTTATCAAGCATCCAATCTCATTCAGGTGGTTCAGTAGACTTAGCTATTTTTAGTCTCCATTTAGCGGGGGTTTCCTCTTTATTAGGTGCTATTAATTTCATAAGTACCACTTTAAATATGAGAACTAATGGAATGTCTTTACATAAATTACCCTTATTTGTTTGGGCTATTTTTGTAACAGCAATTTTATTATTGTTATCTCTTCCTGTCTTAGCCGGTGAACTAAAATTTGTGCCGGCTCTAAATTTGGCTATATGATGGAAACACTTTCTTAATCTTAATATTGTTGTAGAAAGTCAATCAGCAGGAAACTTAATTGATTTGAATTACTTAAGGATCCTCAGAGAATATACGCCAGAGATAGTCTGTTGTAATCAAATATTGTTAAATCCAAGTAATAGTTCTAATACTTCAAATAATAATTATAAATTTATCAGTTATTTGACTGGTCTGATTGAAGGTGATGGTACAATTATTGTACCTTTTACTGATAGATCTTCTAAAGGTAAACTTAACTATCCTTCTATTCAAATAGCTTATCATTTGAAAGATTTACCTTTAGCTTTACTAATACAAAAAAAATTAGGATACGGTTCATTAATCCGTAAAAAAGGTTTAAATGCTTATACTTACTATATAAATGATAAAAAAGGAATTTTAAAATTAATTAATTTGTTAAATGGTAATATGAAAACACCTAAAATTAATTCTCTTTATAATTTAATTGATTGGCTTAATAATAAAAATCCACAATTAAATTTAATAAAATTACCTTTGAATACTTTCTCTTTAAGTAAAGATGCTTGGTTAACCGGATTTATTGAATCTGACGGTCATTTTAGTGTTAGAACTACTATGACAGGTAAATATCCTAAAATAGAATGTAAATTTGAATTAAGAAAATTATATTTAGAGGATACGAGTGATTCAGGGCACTTAATAATGAAGCAAATAGCTAATTATTTAGAAATTAAAGATTATAGTTTTAAACAAACAAAAACTTCTAATTATTTAAAGTTTGCTATTAAAACACAAAATATTAGAAGTAATGAAATTTTAATTAATTATTTAACAAAATATCCTCTTTGGTCTAGTAATTTATTAAATTATAGAGATTGGTTATTAGCATTTAAATTATACAAAAAGTTTAAACAAAATAATAAGTCACTTGAAATATTAGATGAAATAAAATTAATTAAAAAAAGAATGCATGATAATAGAACAATTTTTAATTGGGATCACTTACAAAATTGTTATAGTTTAAATTTTGTTAAAATAAAAAGATCTTATAAAAGTTCAAGTCCTTTTACAGGATCTTTGTATAGAAAATATTCTACTATTTCAAATAGTTATAATAATTTAATCAATTCAAATAATTCAAATAAATTACAAAAAAGTAATAACTTAAAACTTAATAATAATTTATTCGTTTCTTCTTTAATTTATAATAATGCTGAAACAGATAAACTAAATATTTTAACTGAGACTAAAAATAAAGCAGGAGTTTATCTCTGGACACAATTATTTTCAAACAAGAAATATGTAGGTTCTTCTGTAAATTTATCTAGGCGATTAACTTATTATTTTTCTAAAGTTAATATTGCTCGCTATAAAAAAACGTCGTATACACAATGCTCTGCTTCATTTTGGATATTCATCTTTTTCTTTAAGTATACTGGAACTTATAGATATAAAAAAATTATCTAAATATGAGGCCAAGAAACTTATTATAGAACGAGAACAATATTATATAGATTATATTTTACCTGAATACAATATTTTAAAAATAGCGGGATCTTTATTAGGTTTTAATCATTCAAAAGATACTTTACTGAAATTTAAAAAAGCTAAGAACAATGAGAATAATCCAATGTTTGGTAAATTTCATTCTAAAGAAACAAAATTAAAAATGAGTAAAATTAAAAAAGGTAGATTTCAATCTAAAGAAACTAAATTAAAAATAAGTTTAACAAATAGTAACAAAGTATTTATTTATAATAATGAAGCAGGGCTAAATAAATTTTTTTTATTTAAATCTTTTGATAACTATTCAGAAGCAGCTAAATATTTTAGTTGTAGTACGCGTACTTTATCAAGATATATAGATAAAAATAAATTATTCAGAAAAAAATGGTTTTTATTTACTAAAGAGATTAATAATTAATTACAAAAATTCACCCCGTTTAATAAGGCCAAGTTTTGGAGGTATTTGAATTAAGTCAAAGGCAAAAAGATCATTTAGGTTATAGTAATGAAGTATTTTTAGCAGATATTGCTAAATTTTTAAATGTTTCTCTTAAAAATACTAGAGAAAATACACCTCATCCTCAATATAGACTTAGAACTATGAGTTTAAAAACTAATTTAATATTAGTAAATTATTTAAATGAATATCCTTTATTTGGTTCTAAATTTTTAGATTACAATAATTGGAAGGAAATACTTAATTTATTTAATCCTAAATTTAAATATTCTCAGGAGAATATAGATAAAGTATTATTACTTAAAAAAGAATTGAATGATAAGAGAACTATATTTACTTGGAATCATTTAAACAATTTTTACAACTTAGATTATTAAGATATATTCCCAACTTCTATGTGAATAGAAGAGTATATACTCTAAATATAATGAAGATATATTTTTAAGAATGCGAGTAATATATACTTAGTTTTCATGAGACGTAGTCTCGTATATCAAGACTATTCGGCAATAACCATGTTATTAACCGACCGAAACTTTAATACGAGTTTTTATGACCCGGCGGGGGGTGGTGATCCCATATTGTATCAACATCTTTTTTATATGGCCTCTCTGAAAGCAATTAATTTAGTCCCCTTCCCATTTTTCTATTTTGAGGAGGTTATAAATTATTCACAAATCAATTACTCTGTTTCTACTTTTCCTTCTGCAATTATTACAACAGTTCCTTTTGAGAAATATTATAAATTAAATTCTAAGTGTTATGGTATAAAAAACCAACCAAGTCCTGAATTTTTAACTTGGTTAATAGGGTTTAGTGAAGGAGATGGGTCTTTTACTAAAGCTGCTAGAGGTGATTTATATTTTTTTATTACACAGGACTCTAGAGACAAACAAGTATTAGAGTATATTCAAAAAGAACTTAATCTCGGTAAAGTCATTAAACAAGGTAAAACTACTTCTCGTTTCATAATACAAGACAAATTAGGTTTATATTTAATTTCTTTAATTTTTAATGGAAATATTAGAACACCTGATAAATTAAAAACTTTTAATGAATTTTTAAATATATTAAATCTAAATATCCGGAAATCTTCTAGAAAACTGAAAGAATTTGGATTAAGTAATAGTGTTTTTGAAATAATTAAGCCTTTTTATAAACCAAAAGAACTGACCTTAAATGATAATTGATTTATAGGTTTTGTAGACGCTGAGGGATGTTTTCATGTTTCATTTATTAACAATAGTAAAAATTCTTTTAGAATTCTATTTGATTTAGCTCAAAAAGGAGAAGACAATAAAATAATGATATTAGATAAGTTACCTTTACTTTTTGGAGTAGGAGCAGTTAATAAACATTACCATGAAAATAATTGAAATTATAGAGTGAGTGGGTTTTCTAAGACTAAAATTATTATGAAATATTTTGATACTTCCAATTATAGTTTTTTGACTAAGAAATCTACTAGTTATTTACTATGAAAAGAAATTCATAAATCAATAAGTAAATTAGAACACTTAGATCCTGTAAAAAAACAAAAATTGATTAATTTATCTAAAACTGTAAATAAATATTCTGAATTAGAAAAATAATTTATAAACTAAAAAACTAAATTAGTTTAAACGGGAGGATTGAAAAATTGAAGGTAGTAGTAAGTTTGTAAAAACTTAAATAAAAATTTAGAAATAAGTTAAAATGATTCTTTTTTTATTAGTTATTAATTATTAGATAATTAAAAAACAAAAAATTGTTTTTTTTTACTGTTTAAAGAATTATAAAATAATATAGCAGATGTTATTCATAATATTATATTATGAATTTTAGATATTTGATATCAATAAGACTATATTATTAGATCTTTTTGACGTCCAGCTGCCTAAAAAGGAGAAGGATTAGAGAAGATGCTACTATCTAGTCATCATCATATAATCTAAGCAAACTAATATAAGAAATTAGATTAAAATCTATGATGAATTATCCTGACGAGGGTAATGTGTAAGTATAAATTATTTAATAATCAATATACTTATGCGGCGATGCTAGTGTTAACGGTTAAAATCCCCTAGGACAAGACCGTCGGTTGTATACTAAACCGCTACAGACTGGGTCACTGGTGGGTGCCTGTAATGGTGCTTAATGTACAGTCGGATTCCTCTCATTTTTGTGAGGTCAATAAAAAGAAAATTTTATTGAATTTTATACTTAAGGGTGAAGAAATAATTATAAAATAAGGAATTGGGTTTTTTGGTCAAGTTTGGCCTTATTAATTCTATATGAATTTTAACTACGCTATATGCTGGAACTCTTTCAAGATTAAGATGTATTGTAATGATAAGGTTACTATGTTCATAAGTGGTCTATCTCTTCCGTTTTGCGAGTGTAGCTTTAATTCTTTCTTATAGCTGTTAGCTTTGTGGGCTACGAGGGATATTAATTAGAAATAGAACCCGATCTAGTAAAAATATCTATATCACATGAGGATAATCAGCAGGTAACCAACGACACGAAAATAGTCTAGTAGAAACCTCAGAGACTACACGCGTAGCTTCTTATTCTAAACAATTTAGTGAATGGTTGGCTAAAGCCTACAGGAGTTATCGATGGTGTTGTATGTCTACTAGTAAGTACAAAGGGCTACACTAGTCTAGAAATTACTATGGGACAGGAGGATTTGGCCCTTATTCGATATCTCCAAGATAAACTAGGAGGAAGTCTAAAAAAGCGCAGTGGCGTTAAAGCATATCGCTATAGATTACAAAATCGAGAAGCTAAGATACAACTTATCAATTGCATTAAGGGCTACATTCGACAATATTCACGAGTATTACAATTACATCGTGTTGCTCAACAATTAAATATTTCTGTAATAGAACCTATGCTAATAGATAGATCTTCACAATGGTTCGCAGGATTCAAGGCTGCCGTTGTAATTATTGGTTTATAAATGCAAAAATTTAGACCTCAACTAAGTATTAGAGTCACTAATAAATTATTACAGGATATACAATCTTACAAACAAGTTTTTGGTGGTTGTATTTATTTTTATAGTCGTCAGAATGGTTACTACAATTGGTCCGTTAAAAGTCGTGAAGACCTTCTAATTGTACTAGATTACTTCCAAGCAAGTAAATGCCGTAGTCCTAAATCACACCGATTCTTTCTTATTAAAAAATATTACTATCTACGTGCTCTAAATTCTTTCAAGGAAGATAGTATACATTATAAAGCATGGCTAGCTTTCATGGTTAAATGGAATAAGTTGAAGATATAGTCCTTTCTTTCTATATATTTTATTAGAGAGAAGCATCCAGAAGTTTATATTTTAATTATACCTGCTTTTGGTATAGTTAGTCAAATAGTTTCAACATTTTCAGGTAAACCAATATTCGGTCATTGTGGCCCTAAATATTATATTATATTATATTATATTAATATTTTGAAACATACTATATGCAGGAAAGTAAGGAATTTTAAGAAACAAAATACTATACTAGTAAGTCACCTAAATAAAACATTAAAGTTAAGTAATTTAATTCATTTTTTATTAATCATTATCATTAGCTTTATATCTATTGGATGTGCTTTTATAATTGGTGCCTGTATAATTACCGTTTGTTTTTCAGCGAATGGCTTAGTCTTCATTTATTTAATGATGGTAAAAATTTTTGTTTCGTCTTATAACCCGCAGATAACCAAAGCACGTGTAATTAATTATTTACACAAATCCAATATTACATTGAATAGCGGATTATGCATGCGAGTAGATATTTCAGAGGCCATACGTATGTTATTTTTCTCTTGCTATAAATACCAATCCTTAGGCCGCGCTAGCCTTAAATATTACTTTACCCTTATTATCCTTAATAAAAAGCAAACAGCTAAAGCTAACAAGGCTTTAATTTTATTTTTTTCAACTTTTAATTTTCTATTTAAATTTATGTCCGTTTTAATTTATACAAATACAAACACAGCAGCAGTACCAACAGACAAAGGAGAATACAAATCTGAGATAGCAAAACTTAAGCCTTTGATAATTACAACTTTAAAGCTTAAATCTAACTCTTTAAAACCAGAAGATAAAAGATTTAATCAATGGTTAGCAGGTTTAATAGATGGAGATGGATGTTTTCAATTAAGTAAAAAAGGTTATGCTAGTTTAGAAATAGTTGCACATATTAGAGATAAAAACTGTTTATACCAAATAAAACAAAAATTTGGAGGTGCTGTGAAACTACGAGCAAATTTAAATCATTTAAGATTTAGAATGCACCATAAACAAGGTATGTTAGATATTATAAATGCTGTTAACGGGGAAATTAGAAATCCTATTAGGTTACTTCAATTAAATAAAATATGTGAAAAATATAATATCCCTGTACTTCAACCAGCACCTCTAACTTATAAAAATGCTTGGTTATCTGGCTTTTTTGATTCAGATGGTAGTATTTATTTAAATTTAAAATCTTCTCAAATGTTTATAACTGCAGGTCAAAAAAATAAATATTTGTTAGATATTTTGTGTGAATTATACGGAGGATCTATTTATATAGAAAAAATAAGTTTTAAATGGATCGTTTATACTAAATCAGAAATAATTAAATTACTTGAATATTTTAAATTAAATCCTTGTAGATCGGCTAAATTGAATAGAATTAATGCTGTTCCTAAATATTATGAACTTCGATGTCTTAAAGCTCACTTAGCGAAGGAATCTACAATATTAGGTAAAGCATGGAAGAAATTTCTATTAAGATGGGATAAATGGGAAAAAATTAAAAAATAACTAAACATAAGGCTCCGCGTTACGCAGAAAAATAAAGAGATGGTCCACGTACAAGATTTAATATGTTACTTTTCCTTTTCAACCTCTTAAAGGGCCTGATTAGGCAAAGATCTACAAATATCTTGTATTATGTACATTGGAATAAAGTTTAAACATTGTTGTTATAATTATTTTAATCTATCAAAATTTAGTACAAAATCACCATCAAAATTTGATGAATTCTATTCTGCACATAAGTACATAGATCCTAATTGGTTAACTTGGTTCATAGGGTTTACGGAAGGTGATGGAGGATTACATTGCTATAAATATAGTAAAAGTTGTCTTTTTGGTCTAACTCAAAAGGAAGAACCTATTTTACAAGAAATTCAATCGGTATTAGGTTTCGGGAAGGTATATTTTGATATTTCTGCTAATGCTTACAGATATCGTGTAACTACAAAAAGTGAAATTTTAAAATTAGCTATTTTATTTAACGGTAAATTTGCAACTATTAATAAAATAAATCAGCTTAAATTATGGATAGATGTTTTAAATGCGGATTATGTAAAGATTACCTTTAACCCTAATCCTTTTTTACCTTCTTTAAAGGATAGCTGGCTATCTGGTTTTACTACTGCTGAAGGTTCTTTCTTTGTAAGTATTATTAAACAGAAATATCAGAAAGAAGTTCTTGACAGTGAAGGGAATCTAGGCATAAAAGAGACTATCTCTCAGCTAGTTCGTATCAGATTTGTTTTAGACCAGAAGGAGGAATCTATATTATTGCACATTAAAAATATTTTTGGTGTAGGGAATGTACAAACAACCGCGGATATTGGAGTATTTAGATATAATCTTGGATCATTTAAGTCTAATTCCGTAACCGTTGATTACTTCCTAGCTTATCCTCTTAAAGGTAAAAAACAAACTGCTTTCCTTAAATGGAAATCTATTCGTGAAATGTTGTTAGAAAAAAAACACTTACAAGCAGGGGGTATTGAACTAATAAGAGAGAAGGCTAAATATATAAACAATTAATAGGATTATACAACAATTGTTCTTTGTGATTGTTCCGTAGGTGAGAATCCTACCTAGTTATTTTTACACTTTACCACAACGACTTAACGGAATTTAAGTGTACTCGCATCCTTTAGTAACCTCCAATTAAATAAAAGCCCTCGGAGGGGGCATAAATATGAAAAGTTTGCAAAGTGAGTAAAATTTGTTTATAAAAATAACCGGACAAGGTGAAAACGGTTAACGACCCCCTAGTTGAAGACCGTCGGTGGTTAAGTACATCGCTACAGACTGGTTCACCTACGTAGAGCTGGAATGCTCGCGAATGTACAGTCGGAACTTAGAATAACTGTTAAAAGTTATTAGTGTGCAGGTCCTTTTTAAGGTAAGTATGCAGAGTACGAATTAAAACACTTGTAGGGCAAGCCTACTTAAGATTACTAAGTTTGGGTCTATGCCATGTTTTCTATTGGTATCTTAGGATTCTTAGTATGGAGTTTCTTTCAAATAATCTTTAATACGTTAGAATATTTGCCTAGGTTAGTAGATAGGTTACTGTGGCTAGAAGATTATTTTTTGGTGGCTCTTCTTTATTGTGAAATAAAGATAATAAATATCGCTGTATGCTGGAACTGTTTAGTGCTAATTAGTACCTTTCAGCCAAAGGCGGGTAAAAATCTAATTAGTTTGACTCAATCAGCAGGTAATCTGTAAACTAAAAGTTTAAAGAGTTCCTCAGAGATTACACGCGATACATCTTTTGATTTTACTTTATTTAATTTATTTTTTTCTAGGATTAATCAGCAACACCTGGCCCTTGACCACGTAACAACGGCTCCAGATTTTAATTGGTTAACTTGGTTTATAGGATTTAGTGAAGGTGATGGTGCTATTCTAACTTATAAAGGTAGACCTACTTTCGTTATAACCCAAAAAGAAAAAGAAATTCTATTACACATTCAAAAAGTATTAGGATTTGGTATTGTTCGAGAATATAAATCATTTTCACGTTATTTTGTATTAGATAAACAAAATATATATCTATTAACTTTATTATTTAATGGTAATTTAGTTTTAGAGCATCGTAAATCTCAATTAAGTTATTGAATACAAGCTTTAAATAAAACTTTTGCCTCCAATAAACCTGCTTTGAAAAATAAGCAGTCCCTATGGACAGTCGACTTAAGCGAGATAAATTTAATTGATAAATTAATTAAACCTACTTTAAATGACGCTTGGTTATCTGGTTTTACAGATGCGGAAGGTTGTTTTAATGTGAAAATAGATAAAAGATCTAATACTGTAACAGGATTCCGTGTAATGCTTAGATTTATTCTAGACCACAAAAATTCACAATATTTATTCTTACAACCTCTGCTCGTAGACTCACAATGGCAAGAGTTACGAGATTTATTTTCTTATGGAGCTGTAAGTTTAAGAGGTGAAAGCACTGGGGTTTATAGATACCAAGTTAATTCTTTCAAAGGATTAATCCCAATTAGAAATTACTTTTTAATTTTCCAACTAAAGAGTAAAAAATTATTGTCATTGAAAAAATGGAATGAAATTTATAAAATGGTGCTAAATAAAGAACATTTATTAGAAAAAGGATTAACATCTATTCGAGAGTTATCTAAAAAGATAAATATAAATAACAGTTTAAATAGAAAAACTGGTTCTGCAAAGCCCAAATAAAGTTTATTGAGCAATCATAAGATGATGATATAATCCGATCCCGGGCGTGAGTCCGGTGTGTATGTTATATATTTAATATGTTATATGGCATATGCTACTTGCACCATATGTTCTCAGTCGGGTTAGATGTCGATACGAGAGCTTATTTTACGGCTGCTACGGACGCTATCTCATTTAATAAAACCTTGAGCGTAATTGCTCCACTCTTGTTTTTCCAAGAAGAAAATATAAAAAACTACGTAGAAAAAGAAATTACAATTTGAACGCGCTACGCTGGATCTAAGATGAGTAATAAGTCACAATTAAGTAATACAAGCAGAAACATGTATAAGTTAACACTTAAAGCCGAAAGGATTATTATAGGTTTAATGTTATCTGATGGATGAATGCAAAAAAGAGGACATTGAAATCCGCGTTTTGCATTAAAACAATCTATCAAAAATTATCCTTATTTAATGAATACGCATTATCACTTAGCTTATTTATGTTCCGGGTTTCCTTTTGGAGGTATGTCTAAATTGAGAAACAAATTGTTTTACAGCTTAACATTTTATACTAGACAGTTATCTTGTTTAACGGAGATTTTTCATTTATTTTACAAATTGGACGGAAAAAAATACATTAGATGTATAAATGAAGACTTATTCAACTACATGGATTACATTGTATTAGCTCATTGAATTCAAGGTGATGGAAATAAACACCGTAAGGGTTTAGTCCTTAATACTCAAGGTTTTACCTTAAAAGAAGTAATTTTTCTCATGAATATTCTAATCTATAAATTTCAGATTACACCATCTTTACAAAATGATAGGGGTAATTACAGAATTTATATTAAAGGGAAAGATTTGTCAATGTTGAAACCTCATATCTTACCTTTTTTTGTAGAACATTTTTTATACAAATTGGGGTAGTTTCTCGTTTTTCTACGTAGTTTTTTGTTTTTAATTTTCTCAGAGTGTAAAGTATTAGACTCAGGTAGGAGTAGCCAATACTCCGCTGAAAATAGCATGTCTAAAAAGGGGGATGCTCTAAATCTAAGTAGAGAGTTCGCCTCCAAACTACGGCCGCTATGGCTAGGTTAACGAACAAATAAAAAGGTCTCTTGTAGTGTATTGTGTTAGTAGCAGATTGCAATAGGAAAAATCACTAATGAACTTTTTGGGCCTAAGGCGGTATTTATGGGTTTTATTAAATAATTTAGGATCACCTGAGACTGTAAAGGTTAGAGGTGACGGAGTTTCCATAGTAGTTTTTTACTTTCATTAAAACTGTTGTTTTATAAACAGTAAAGATCGAAGGGAAACAGGGAATAATCGTATCATATTCCTGGAGAGCCGTATGATGGGAAACTATCCCGTACGGTTCGGGAAAGGCTTTTTGACTAACTCTTTAATTTACTTTAATTTAGAGGGGTCAATCTTCTATTTCACAATGGTAATTGCGGTTCCAACAGGGATCAAAATCTTCAGTTGGCTGTCAAACTCCTTTAGTAAGAGTTATTCGGCCTTAAATTATATAATTGTGTTTTTAGGTATTATTTATTTTTATTTGTGTATTTGTATTTATTCAGAAAATAATTGTTTTTTAATTAGTAATCTACCGGTATGTTTAAGCATAAAGCGCACTAATAATTATAATTTATTTGAATTACATAAAGGTAATTTATTAGAAATTTTTCCTAGATCTAATCCTAAGTATATGAAAGAGAATGAGAAATGTAAATCTTTAGTTCTATATGGTGAAAATTTAGTGCCCAGCAGTGTTGTTAATTTACCAAAATTTACTAGTATAGTATCCTATATGATAAATATTCCTAATAATATCTTATTTCCTTTAGTTGGTATTATGATATCTGATGGACATATTGAATATAAATCTAGAAGGACTTTAAATTCTGAAAGTATACATAATAAAAATAAAAATATGCATGTGTATAGTATTATTAATTGTAGATTTAGATTTAAACAATCAATGGAACATTTTGAATATTTATTTTTTGTTTTTAATCTTTTATCTGGGTATTGTATCTCCTATCCTAGATTAGTTAAAACAAGAATAAATCGTAAAGACTTTTATGGTGTTGAAATAATAACTAGAGCTTTGCCTTGCTTTACAGTATTAAGAGATATTTTTTATAGAGGAAGAATTAAAATTATTCCGGATAATTTATATGATTTATTAACTTATGAAGGTTTAGCTCTTATTATAATGGGAGAGGGTGCTTTTAAGTTTAAGGGTATTACTTTAAATCTGCAATCTTACTCTATAAAAGAATTAATACTATTTATGAATGTTTTAAAAATTAAATTTAATATAGATTGTACTTTACAAAAATCTAGAAATCAATATACTGTATATATTAAAGTAAATTCAGCTAAAAATTTATATCCTAAAATAAAAAATTTTATTGTACCTAGTATGAGATATAAATTTGAATCTAAAATTTTATCTTTGTAAATATATTTATTAAGAACATTTATTACTCGCTGGATATATTTGCATAATAATTTTTTTAGAGTATTTCTATGACTTTTTTAAATTTAAATAAAAAAAAAACACAAAGAAAAAAAAACAAGTTTTTGCTATTTACATTATACCAATTATATATATAAAGGGGCAAACTCGAGGGAACTCCTAAGATTAGAATCTGAATAGTATTAGGATAATCATCGAACTAAATCATGTTCAGGAAACTATCATGTAAAAGCGTAGAGACAAGATGCCCCAGGATAAACTAAGGTATTTAATATCAATACTAAGGTATCCTAAGGAATAGTCCAAAATCGCCAGTAATGGTTTGAGGTATAAATACTTCAATACTATATAATAAAAAAATTAGTTATATATTAGATAATAGGTTAACTAGATCTGAGATGATCGAAGACTGAACCTTGAGCTACTTTATATGGTGGAACTTTAAGATATTGCACACCCTTATTATTTACAATAGGTTTTATATCTTTATTCACTTTGGGTGGCTTAACTGGAGTAATTTTATCTAACTCTTCGTTAGATATTGCATTCCACGATAAAATATTTAATAAGGAAATATTCTATGATACTTCTCTTCTACAAATTAATCTGCTAAACAAATTAGGAACTTTTCAATTTCGATTTTTTGATCGTATTAAAGACAAGAAAGACAAGTTAGTGACCTTTTGCCTGTATAATAGCAAAGGAAAACATTATGGAATCAATTCCACGACAAGGGGTTTTTATTCTGATTTTTTGTACAAAATTAAAATTAATAACAAAGGTACTTGAATAAGAACTTTTTGTACGGTAGTTAATACTAAACCAAAACTCTTGCCTACCCTTGTGACTGAGCGTTGCAATAGTAATCATAAAAGCTCGGTTGTGAGCTTAGGGGAAAAGTTACCAGAGCGAGAGCAAAGAGTAGAAGAGATTAAAAATAACTATATTGAACAATTTTTTGTGGGTCTTTTAGAAGGAGTTGGTACTATAACTACTAATTTAAATAGTTACAAATCAATAAGAGTTAGATTTGTTATAGCTTTGAAAAATGAAAAAAATAATCATTATATGTTAAATAAAATACAAAATATTATCGGTGGTAGAGTTGTTATTGAGAGAAAAGAGAAATATGTCACTTGGATTGCTAGTAGTAAGAGTGAGATAAAGAAAGTATTATTAATTTTAGCGAGATATCCTCTATTAACAGTGAGAAAACAATGTCAATTAGAGTTTGCTAAAAATTGCTTACTTTATAAAGACGCAGAGAATTTTTTGTTAAATAGAAAAAATATGTATAAAAACAGGAATGATTTATTAAAGAAGTTAAATAATAAAATAATTATTGATTTGCCTTTTTATTTTAATCCTTGGCTTTCGGGGTTTTTAGAAGCAGAAGGTAAATTTTCCTTAGGTTTTAACGATAAAGGTCAATTAAGAAACAGTACTTTCAATATAGGTCAAAAAGATGATTTACATGTATTAAAGATGATTCTTTTTTACTTTCAAAGTGAGAAAAATATTTGAAAAGATCACAAAAACCTTGTTAAAGGGATATTAACTGATACTAATTATTATAGTTTGAACCTTTGTAATTATCTATATAGAAAACTTATTTTCGAACATTTCTCAAAATATCCCTTACTAGGAGAAAAAAAAATATCATATAGTAAATTTTTTGAATATCATAATCAGAGACTTACAAAAGATTAGTCTCGGTAAATTTTTTTATTAACAGTGTCGTGAGTAACATTGCTTGATTAATTACTATCTTACTATTATTAATATTTTTATTTTAATTAGTAATTAATACTTAATTATAAATTATAAAACCATACGTTAGCAGTAGAAAGTTGGAACTTAAGATAAAGATTATAAAGTTTTACGTTTATACCCTGTTGCTGCTTTAGCATTTGCTTTGGATTTTTTGCCCTTGTGTGCTTTAGCTCTTAGTTTATTAATTTAAGTATAAAACTCACGCTTGCGCTGCGCTATTTGTGTGCTTTAGCTCTTAGTTTGACTTGTGCTGCTTTAGCTACTCTTGCCTCTCTTGTTCTGATTTTTAATACAATAAGAATAATAACCCTGAGGCCCTGTTGTGCTTTAGCTCTGATTTTGACTTGTGCATTTGTTATGATTTGTAGCCTTTGCCTCTGCTAGTTATGCTTAGCTTTACAACCCTAGAGGTAAAATAAAAACGAAAATGAACTTTTGTCTTATTTGATTTTTAATAAAAATAAGAACAAAAGGGCACAAGGGTGCTTGTGTAAACAAAAGCGAGCAAAGGGGGCAAGAGTGCTAAAGCAGCAACAGGGTGCTTGTGTAAACAAAAGCGAGCAAATGTTCTCTAAAAACAAAAATGCTAAAGCAAAAACAAACAAAAAATAAAGTTAGTAGTTACTTTTTTTAAGATCCGCGCACAAGGAGTGTTGCTTTGACTGTGAATAATAGCAAATTCCATTGCTCAAAAACAAAAAGCTAAAGCACAAAAACAGGCTTCGCAGTACTGTGAAAAAGTATAAAGCAAAGGTGTAGGATACAAGCAAACTTAGGCCTAACAGCTGTACGTTTGGGGGATTAACGGAGAGTTTTGTTCTTTTATCTCACCCTTCTCACCCTCCTACTATATTCTAACGAGCTTCTATTTTTCTTAAAATTAGAGGCAAACCAAATCAAGGGTTGAAGAATTAATTAAGAACGGTGGAATTTATAATAAAGAATATTAATGCTATTCTACCCAAAATTTATTGTAAGCTATGCCGTGGGTTTTATTTTTAAGTAAGTGTCAAAATAAGATCTGTAGAGACTATACGCAATGTATTAATTTTAAACATAATTGTTAAAGTTAATAAAGAGATAGTCCAGGCCCTAATAAATAGCTAATTTACTTTACTTTGTTCTTGTGCATTTGCCACTTGTGCATTTTTATTTTTGTTATTCTGACTTTTAGAACCTTTGCTCCTCCCCCCCTTTTTAATTTGCATATGCAATAGTCAAAAGTAATGCAAAAGAATAATTAAATAAGGAATAAAAAACAACAAAAAATAAATCTTAATTAAATTAGCTTAATAAAAGGGGAGTAAACTCACTTATTACGTTATTGCTCAATTGGGCCTTAAATATATGGATATTTATGCAATTGACTGTATGCTGGGAACTGTGTTTTTAGTTTATTATTTACTTATTATAAAATTGAATCTAAGTTATGAACTAGATGGAAGTGGAAGCTTTAATCTTCTAATAATAAGTGAAAATAATAATAATACTATATCTATTAATAAAGGTATAAACATACAATCAGCAGAAAACTTTTTAGGATTCTCAGAGACTATACGTCAATTGCCTGCGAATTTGACTAATTATAACAAATTAGACGATTTTAAATTTTACTCTTGGTTAGCGGGTGTAATAGATGGAGATGGTAATTTTGACATTAGAAAAATGTACTCGGGCTCTAAAAAAGTAGCTTTAAAGGCTATTAGAATTAAAGTTCATATTAGAGATGTTAGAATTTTAACTCGAATTCAAGATAAATTACATATGGGTAGAATTAAAACTTATAAAAATAAACCCTATGCATTGTATATTGTTTCTACTAGATCTGAAATGGAGTTTTTAATGAGTAAATTAAACGGTTTAATTAGAATTAAAGTAGATAGTTTTAAAAAAGCTTGTTTACTATACAATATTGAATTTATTACTCCGGATTATAATATAAAAAAAAATGATCCTTATTTTTCGGGTTTAATTGATACTGATGGTTCTATCGTATTTAATTTTAATTCAAATAGAATTGAATGCAATTTAGAATTTAAATATAATCAATATACTTCTAAGTTAAATTTAGAGAATTTTTTACAAGGTTATAAGCCTTATGTTTTAATACGTAATAATAAGAAAAATCAATCCAACAAAACTTTTAAATCAATAGCATTTAAATATCAAACTGTTAAAGGAATGGTTCCTTTATATGATTATTTTATGCTAAATAGATTATACTCTGATTTTAAATTTTTTAGAGTTTCTCAGATTAAAAAATTTGTACAAATTAGACATTTTCAAAATTCTGATTTTAATAGTGTTGAATTTCTAATTTATTCGGATTTTGTATTAAATTGGATTCAATATAATAATCCTATTTGAACTAAAGTACCTTTTGTAAAGAAACTTAAAAGCAGGTAAAGAGATAGTCCAACTAGGATTTATATTACTATAACTCTAGGCATTTCGTTAATTTCCCTCTTGGTTTTATTACTTACCATGATAGTTTATAAAATAGAAATAATTTTTGTTTAGAATATATTTGTTTAGAATATAAAAATCAGAGGGTTGTTATATTTGAACTCACATTAAGTCGAAAGCTTATGTGGGTAGTTCTAGTAAATTAGGAGTAAGTTTAATTGTATAATTTAGAAATAGCTACTTAAAATTACCAAGTAATAGAGGTAGCGCTTTTTTTGCTGAGCTTTATTAAAAAAAAGATGGCCACTCATAATTTTCGATTTCCTATTGAAACTTTAGGATCTACTCCCCTTAAAACTGAAAAAGCCTCTCTTAATACTGATTTTTAGTTAAAGAACAAAATTTATTTAGATAATTAGATATTTGACTATAATGTTAACAGAGGGGCTAGTACGATTTATCACCCTGCTAATGATGCTATTAACATAAGATAAGTTATGCTGTCCTATGGTTTAGAAATTGAGAATTATTTGCATGGAACAGCAGGCAGAGCCAGCAGAATGAATAGAGAGATGGGCTCAGGAAAGAGGAAAACAGACTTATTATGTTGATTCTACTATAAATTTAGAATTAATAAACACTTTTTGGGTGCTAATCTACTTTCTAAAAATTTAGATATTGGTTGATATTCTGCACAATATTTAACAAAAATTTATTAAATCTTACTCTTATTTAGACATTGTTTATATTGATGGGAGAATCTCCTTTAGACCTGATAGTTAAGAAGTATTGCAAACATCTTGAAATTTATTCCCTGTCAAAAAATAAATTAATAATACTAATAGTAAAACAAGTAAATCTATTTACGGGTTTAATCCTTCTACTAGTGAATATAAAACTTGGACTTTTATTAGTGTTTGTACTAAATTTGTAAGGACACTTGCTTCCCCTATTGCCTGTTCTCTAGAACTGCTCTTGTTCTTAATTTGAATCAAATAAGAATAAAAACCCTGATGCCAGTTTCGACTTATGCAAGGGTCCTGTGCTTTTTCCTATGCCCGAATGGCCATAGACCAGAGGGAGCTTAAGGCAAAATTTCCGGCTTCGAGCAAAGGTGGCGTTATTCTTATTAGAATTAAGAATACAAACAGCGGGCAACTGGGGCAAATTAAAAATCCTAGAACTATTAAAAAGAGCAGAGCGATGCTAAGATATAACGGTTTTCTATTTTATAAAATCTAGCCTTTAAATAAATTTTATTATCGCCTAGTGAGGTGGTAGGAAAGCAAAAAACTTTTTTCTTAAACTAAGTAATAATTTATCCTTCAGGAAACTAACGACTGCATAATGCATTTCCACTACGTATTATCAATGGGTGCTGTATTTGCTTTATTTGCTGGTTTCTATTATTGGACACCTAAAATAGTAGGTAGAATTTTCAATGACTTCTGAGGTAAATTACATTTCTGGACTTTTTTTGTTGGGGTAAATTTAACTTTTTTTCCACAACACTTTTTAGGAATGGCCGGTATATCTTTAATTATATCTGATTATGTAGTAATTAATAGCTTAATGAATAATGAAATTTTGTTATCTTTAATTGCTATTAAACCGTATGGACCTCACATTTTTCCTGTTTATGTTTATCAACCTCTACGTATTTATAAACCAAATTTAGATCGAAATTTAATTGCAGTTGAAAACAGAAATCGTACAGTAATTTATCAATGAATTAATTTAATTAACGGAAAAGTATTTGTAGGCTCGGGATGAAATGGATCTCGACGTTTATTATCTTATTGAACACCTAGTGTTTTAAAACGAAATCTACCAATATATAATAGCTTATCCTATTATACTCACAATAATTTTATATTAGCGATATTAGAAGATTTAGGTACAACTGGTTCTGTTAGTAAAGAATTTATGTTATCACGAGAACAAATATATCTAGACTGACTTTTCAGTAACTGATATTCCTCTTTAAATATTTATCCTACTGCTGGGTCTACCTTAGGTTTTAAACTTAAACCTGAAGGGGGCCTTAATCGCTCTGGACTATTGAACCCTTTGACGACCCGTAAATTTTCTCCTGAATTTATTGAAATGCAGAAGCGTAATAAAATTGTAGTCAATAACCCCCAATTCGGAGTTATTAAATCATCTGATACAATAGAAAAATTAACTAAATTAGTTTATGTTTATAATTCTGTAGACATGTCTTATATAGGTTCTTATTCAACTGTTCAATGTTCAAAAGAGTTCAATATGGGTAAAGATACTTTATATAAATATATATTAAATGGATTTCAATTTAAAGGAAAAATCTTTTCACGTGTTTTACTACATAATACATAAATTAACAATGCCTCTATAGATCCTTTAAAGATCTATTAGACAATCGGGTGAATTGCAACGAAAACCTTTACATGCACATTTATTCTTATAGCTTCTAATAAGAATCGGATGACGACGGCTTAGCTTTAAACAATAAAGGTCAATTTGCAGCGAAGCTTTATTCAGTATAATGATGTAAACGCATTAGAATTAAGAACGTTCAACGACTAATAGGTGAGTCATACTAACAATAATCCTATACTGTTTTTATTGTTATTTTTGTTTTTTATTTAATAATATAAGAACAGAAGCGCCCGATCAGCTTTAACGTCATTTTTGTTGGTGTTGTTTATTAAGCTGAAAGACATAGTCTGAACCTAACCGTAAGCTTAGGAGTTTAGGAGATAGCCTAAGATTAACAAAATTGATGCCTAGAAGAATACCTGATTACCCAGATGCCTTTAGTGGATGAAATGCTATTTCTAGTTTCGGATCTTTAGTTTCAGTTATAGCTACTATTTTATTTGGTTATATTTTATTTGATATTTTCTCAAGTGAAAAATATAGTTCTAACAATCCTTGGTTTGTTAGTCCTTATTTTGCGAGTGTTCAAAAATATACAGCGAAACAGGGAAACCACCCTATCAATACTATAGAATGGACATTAGGCAGCCCTATTCCATTCCATGTGTTTAAAATGCTACCCAAGCAATCTTAAATTAAATAGGAAACATACAAAAGAGATGAAAATGAAAAATATACAAATAATTATTAAAAAAATTTGTCCAATCATATTAGCGCATTGATCTAAAGCTAAAAACTTAATCTTAAATTTTATTAATCTGTGACGTTTTCTTGGGGGCTGGTTACAGGATAATTTATTTAAGTTTAAAACTCTTTTAGCTAAAACACCTTCATATATATGGATTGTTATTGGGATAGTGTTACTAACTGTGGCACCTGTGTTATTAAAGAATTTGACGGGATTTGATTTATATGCTCACTCTAAAGGCTATGATTCTTTAATATATGGTGAGTTAAACGAAGCATTTGTAGATGCTGGAAATAACCGCGCGCGGTTCTGTGCTGAGATTAGACGTGCATTAGGAATTTCAAATTGCTATTTGATTTTGTGGTTGTTTTTTTCTATATTCGAAGCTATTAAGTTAAAGTTCAAGTTAAAGTCCAAAGTCCAGTTAATGGAATATTTACCAAATAAAGCTTTAATGGGAGCTGCCATGGTAGTAGTAATCGGGGGATTCGAAGGTTTAGGAGAACTAGATCAAATTGATCACCACCACAACGATAATCCGGTTACGAGAGGGTTAAAAAGTAGTCTTACTGATACAGCAATTGAAGCGGAAAGTAATAGTTTATCCTTGTCAGCCACGCAAACGGCATTGCAAAGACAAAGAGAAAATGAGGCTAAGGTGCCGGAGCTTAACCCTGAAGGGAAAGCAGAGCCCGTAAATATAAAAAAAGACATTTCTAGTTCGTCTCGCTATGCGGACTTTAATTATATGTTTCAATTAGGAAACCCTGCCCCTTGGGTTATTAGCCCTACCTCACCTCTGGATAGTAAAATTTTTCCTTCAGGAAGCGGGGAGAATACCTTTTTACAAGGAGGAGAATTCGAAAAATATAAACATAATTTTGCTATGGAATTTAAATCTTCTAAGTCTGAACCCTCAGCAGATTTGATTAACCAAGGTACAGGTCAAATAAGTAATCCTGTTTCAAATAGAGAATCGCAAAGTAAGATCATAGAATTATTACAAAAAAAATTAAAATAAATTATAAGAATTATAAGAATAAGAAATTAAACCCATTTTTATTATTTTTCTTATTTTGCTCACTAGTCATTGTATAGTAAATTAGTTTGATTATTTTAGATAAAAGCTACGCACCACCGAAATTTAGGTATAACATTTTTTGTGTGTGTTTCTCTACATTAAAAAGGGATAAAACTATGTACAACTATATACAAATTTGGAAAAATAGGTAAAAAGTGAATGATATACTAAAGTAAAGAACGAATGCAAATTTGACAGTGTCGGTTTCAAACCATCGAGCAGACAAGAAATGTGTTGATTCCTCATTTTTTGTTTTATGTTCTGTGAATAAGCATACGGTAATACTTTAGTCGAGGCCTTGGTTTAAACCATCTAATAGATATGATTAAATGAGTTTTACTGAAAGATCGATCAGATGAATTGAAGTTTGTTATTATAAAATAGCTGAATTAAAAGTTTGGGAGGGCTAACGCATAAAGCACACAAACCAAACACAATTGACAGAGTGAGGTAGGAGTAAAGTCCCTGCTAAACACGAAAAACTTCGTTCTTGCTGGTTCTAAATTTAGTTAAAGTTATAGAATTGTTACCTGGCGATTCGGTCTTATTCTAATGCTTCCATTCACAAATTAAAAATAAATTTACATTTTACAATTACAACTACAATAATAATAAAAAATAAAACAATGTACTTTTTAGATTCGCATAGGGAAATAAAGATTTGAATTTTAGTATTACATGATACAGATTCATACTTGTTGTTAGCAAAGAAAGGAAAGTATAATATGGAACAATGTATCGAGATGGTGGAAAATGTTCTATCCTCATTTGAAAGTTATACTTCAATAGGTTTATTACCTTCGCACGATGTAAGAAAGTTTAAAATAGTATCCGAATTATTACAACCCTTTTTATTGACTCAAACAGATGCCAAAGAATATATCTGTGGAGGAGGAAGTATGGAGACTTATAATTGAATTTATAATTTACTACTCATAACCCTTTATTTAGTTTGTATAGAAACATTACACTCTACCGAGGTTTACACAGCAAATGCTTATGTATTATTAGAATTATTGGTTAAAGAGGAAGAATTGTACATAAGATTATATCCGACAATCAGACAATACATTCAAAAGAAGGGGATAAGGATAATAAAATTTACTTACATTGGTTCTGATATTGAGTCTACAAAACAGGACACAGAACATAATCGATTAATATCAGCTCAATTGGCTGTTACAACCAAAACGTTTGTAAAAATACCTGGAATAAGAGGTTATACAATATCAAAAATAGATGAAAGCACGAATAAACTAAAGGCTTTAAGTAATAGTTCAACCATTCTTAACTATACAAAGAGAGAAACAAGTCTTAATTTGTGTATAGATAAAATTAGGACTTTAAAATATGCACAACAGGAGGTTAGTTGGTATAAATTCCCTGAAGGAATGAATAGGATAAAAGGTTGAAGTTATACAGAGCAAGCTGAACTTACTTGACTGTTAGACTCTTATATTTTTACTAGAAGTATTGCGCTCACAGATGATAAAGGGATGATTAAATATACTAGACTATTAAACTCTTATAACGTAACTAGTCATTTTTATGTCCACGTTCAAATTCAAAAATATAGTAAAGATACTAGATCATTATACTTTGATAATTTAACAAGAAGTATAGCACTTTACATTCCAAAATGGATTATTAAATTTGATTCGACTTCGTATAAGCAGAGGGATATTGAAACTAAAGCTATTTTGGAAAACTATGCGAACGGCAATACAAAGAATAATATAAAGATTACAACAACTGCTCCCACTTTGCTGAGCGCGCCCCTTCAATGTTTACCACAAAGGGGCTGAGATTTAAGCTGATTACGCTGGATGGCGGATAGGTACTCTGCTACATTGCTAAGAATTCGCTGTGCTTTCGTAGAGATTCTCGGTGAAGGAGTGAGAAAGAACATAATTACAATTTTGATATTTATCTTTTTTATACTTGGATCCTACTTTGTTGTTTTTTTTCCTCATATATTTGAATATTTTACTAAAATTGATTTATTTAATACAACGATTACTAATTATCCGATTACTGTATTCGTAGTTAAAAAAGCTTATAAAATTGTTTGACGTTCCTGGTTTGTGCTTTTTTTTGTATTTTTTAAATGAAGATTTAACTTTAATTTATCTATTTCTAGGTTGAAGAAACCTTTAATAGCTGTAGCTCCTATTATTATCACAGGGGGGTTCGAAGGCTTAGGGGACCCAGAGGTGTTTGAACAACCTACTAAACCTAGGGTCTCTTTATTGGAGCTTATGAGCGGTAAAGCTAAGATTTCAGAATTGGGTTGACAGAGTAAAGAGACTTCGGATTCGCTTCCTAGGCTTAACCAGGATGTACATACGGTTTCACCCCCTGACGCTCAAAGGGATATCGACCGATTGGCCGAAGGCAGTCAGGTAGCTGAAAGTAGTAAGGCTAATCATGCTAAACCAACTACGAAGTGCAACTCGAACTATGGTTACCCTTTTTGACCTAGAACGAACCCTGCGTTAAATTTATCTAATCTACCGGAAAGCAATAGTGAGCTAGGGACTACAAATGAGGAGGATAATAATAAAAAAATCAGAATAAAGGGATACACAGAAGTCAAACGAATACCTTCGAGTGGACGCTTAGAAGAAAACAGTGACGATGTAATTAAATATGAATATGAAACCCCTAAGAATTGAAATAGAAAATACCCAAAGGTAGAGGAAGAAAATAGGCCAGAAATAGAAATAGTCCATCCAAAATTAGAAGTAGAAAATTTAAAATATAAGTCTTCAAGACTCTTACCTCTGCCAAATATTGAGAATCATGAAGGAAAAATAAATAATCCAGCATCAACTTTAAAGAGAGGTGTGATAAATCACCTCAAAGATAAATTCAAATAAATTATAAGAAATTTTAAGAAATTAAACCCCTTTTTTGCCTGCTTTATGCATTTGATTCAGACTATACTAAATATTGTTTTATTTTTGTAGATAAAAAGCTACGCACTTAAGTAAATTAGGTTTAACTTCTGTTATTTAAGTATACTTGTTCATATCTACTATTGTATAATTATTTACAGGATTTAAATCATTATATTTTTGTGTTGTTTTTATTTTTAGGCTCGGGATACTTAGACAGGTTTAAACTTTTTAGGGTTAGTCTTTGTTAGACACCCTCAAAATATAGCGCGCATTCGGAGTACACTGTGACTTCCCAACGTGCTGCATACGCAGAGGTGCTAGTAGCTTAGCCCTACTGCTTAACTTAAAGAGCGCTAGCGTCAGCATACGGAGGGCAGGCAGCAGAGTTATACATGATAGTTAATTGATTGTATCTTACTGCTACTGTTACTTTCTTCTGGTTCTGCTACTTTTTACTGCTTCTTGTACGCTAGCGTGCAACAGGTTAACGTAACACCCTAGCCTATTTTATTAAACCTTAAACACCATCGAATAACAGAAAAATTTAGAATGACTATTTCTTCGCTATGGGTGGATTTAGGCTAGTAAACAAAATTATTAACTTAGTTTTTGTTTTGTTTTTTACCCCTTTTAAGAACTATTACTATTATTTAGAAATAACTACTAAAGAGGTTTTTCTTAATAAGTTAAACAAAAATGCCCCTCTTAAATACTAAGTGAGGTAAAAAAACAAAAAACAAAAAAAGACTTTTTTTACCTGTTAAATTAAAACTAACTAAGCGGGTAAATACTAAAAACTATTTTATTAGTTTGTTTGTTAAATACCTAGTGGGCTAGATAAGAACTTTTACTTACATTTATTTGAGAGATTCCAGAATCTATTATATTTTGGATAGGTATATACTTAACTGTTATTATATTTGTGTCAGTAGTAATAGTTATTTTTTCCGTCTATCTCATTTTTATGCTACGTCCTTTTATACGTAAGAAATTTTAATAGACTTTAAAAGAATAGCAAACATTTCTAGTATGTACTTTTGTTTTTAATAAACAAGTAATTTTTTATATTTCTATTTTTGTAATCCTTTATTACAAGGAACAAACAATCGGGAGAGTAGCAATTTAAGTAAGGATAAAAATATATATACATACAAAAGAATAGATCTAAGCCTTAATAGTTTAAATGGAAAAAACGACTTACTTGTAATAAGTTAATAGCGGTTCAACTCCGTTTTGAGGTACTATAGAGGGTAATTAGATAAGACAAAATTTCAAATAACTAGCTTCTACTTTAAGTTTAATTGCTTTGAGCTCTAAGGTTTTAAACCTATTAATTAAAAACAAAAGTAACCCCACATTTATTACAGGAAACAACAATGAAAATTGAATAAAATTTAAAAAACAACAATGAATATTTATTTATCCCTGATAACACAACAAATTTTAATGACTTTGTCTAATTTTTATACTATTTCTATTTTTAATGACGCTCCTCAGCCTTGACAACTTGGATTTCAAGATAGTGCAGCACCAGCTTTCACAGGATTAGTAACTTTACACAATACAATTGGATTCTATTTAATTATCATTAGTTTAGCTGTGTTTTGGGTGTTTTTTTCTTTAATTTCTACCTATGGTTCAGAAAATCACCCAATAGCTCACAAGTATTTAACCCATGGAACAGTATTAGAATTAATTTGGACAATAACTCCTGCTTTAATCTTAATGTTTGTTGCTTTCCCTTCTTTCAGATTACTATATTTAATGGATGAAGTAATCTCTCCTACTTTAACCATTAAAGTAATAGGTCATCAATGGTATTGGTCTTATGAGTATTCTGATTTTTTAACGGATAGCGGTGAATCTATAGATTTTGATTCTTATATGTTGCCTGAATCTGATTTAGAATTAGGTCAATTTAGATTATTAGATGTAGATAATAAATTATTTATACCTGTTGATTCTAATATTAGATTAATTGTAACAGGTTCTGATGTTTTACACTCTTTCGCTGTTCCATCCTTAGGACTTAAATTAGATTGTGTTCCGGGTAGATTAAATCAAGTTTCTTTTATTGCGGAAAGATCAGGGACTTTTTACGGTCTAATAGAACAATGGCCGTAACTGTAGTGAACCTACGGTAATTAATCATCAAATTGCGGGAAACCCCTAAAGAGATCTTAACCAAGTAAGTATGGTAACATAACTTATGGCACAGGTAATGACTCGTGGTATGGTAAAATCAAGATTTATTATTCAATGGGCAATCCGCAGCCAAGCTTCTCATACTTGAGAAGTGCTGTTCATCGACTAAACGGTGGTAGGTATTATAAATAATGCTTAAGATATAGTCAGGCCCCACTTGAAAAGGTGTAGAAAATCTGAGTATTTCTTCATATTTATTCATATTTTTGTTAAATAAATATATTAAGGCTGCCGCCCTTATTAAAATATATTTAGGGAAATCTACTTGAGTTTATCTCTATTCTAATGTAACTTTTGTATTTTTTGTTTGTAATAATCAAACGATAAACATACAGCACTTTTGTAATATTTGCATTACACAATTAATAGAAATGTAATTAATAATTACTTATTATTTGATCGGGTATCTGATATAGATTTAACTTATATAATTCCTGTTTATTTAACTAGATATTTTAGTCCAATTAGAACTGCTCACTTTACTCTTGTACGCACGCAGTCAAATAATCCAGAGTATCTAGCTTTAGAACATATTAATAGTGGTAAACCTACTACTTCAACCATAATCAATAAAATATTATCAAATCAAAATATAATAGTTACTGACTTAAAATTAAAGGAATTATTAAAAGTTAAAGGTGTTGAAATAGATCTACCTATAACTACTCCGAAAAAGAATAAACTTTTAGAAAATTTAACAGGTAAGTCTAAATATAAAGGTTTTTTGGTGTATATATGTTTATACATAAAAATACAGCTCAAAAATACGTAGGTTCATCTAATTTATTAAGACGTAGAATGGATGACTATTTTAAAGGAGAATTCACTACTTATTTATTTAAAGTTAAAGAAGCTGGTAAATTTTGACCTTTTCTTAAAAAAGAAGGACTAAAAGCTTTTAAATTAATAATCTTTAAATTAGATACTAATAAATTTAGTATCCAAGACGCTTTAATTTTAGAACAATATTTTGTATTTAATAAAGAATTTAACTGGAATACATTAAGAGTTGTTAATGCAGGATCTTCAAAAGGTGATGCTGTATTTGTTTATGACCTAACTTGTAAAACTCTTTACTATCATGCTAAATCTAAAAATTGAATTAAAAAGAGTATTAAAATTACATACTGAAACTAGTAAAAAGTATGTAGATTCTAAAATTCCATATCTGAATAATTTCTTATTATTAAGTTATTCTATCCCTACTGCTTCAATAAGCAATATCCCTATAGAAGAATTAGTAGATATTATGAAAAAAGAAAGACAATCCATATATATATTAGGAACTCATAGAAGTATTCAAGTAAAATTAGAAATTAAAGAAGGAAATACTTTTGTAGAGCCGCGAAGCACCGCTCCTTCGGACGCTGTTACTTTAAATTTTTATTCTTTAACTTCTTGTATTGAATATTTAAGAGTATTGGGTTTAACTATAAAAAGAGATACTCTGACTAAATATATAAAAAATGGAAAAGTGTTTCATAATTTTCTATGTAAATACTCAGATAAAGCTTTACCTTATAATTTTGAAGAAGTAGGTTTAATTATTGATGATTATAAAAAAGCTGGTGTTTCACTCAAAATAGTACCGCAAAGCAACTATGATTCATTAAAAATCAATAAAAAGAATAAACCTATATTAGTAAGAGGACAAAATTTTGAAAAAAATTTGAAAGTATTATGGGTACAGTTAAATATTTTGATACTTTAAATATAAAATTAGATAGAAATACTTTAAATAATCAGTTAAAAGACGGTAATATTTATAAAGATTATTTTTTCGCTTATAATTAATGAATAGTTAAAGATATTTTTTATACACGGCTACGCACCTTTGTCCCCTTTTGCCTGTGTTTGCTTTGTAATCTCGGGCTCCACCGAGACCAGCTTAACCTGGAGCTAGTAAAGCAAAGGAAGGATTGCAGGTCCGTAGGTAGGCCTACTTACGCAGGAGCAAGAGCAAGGGTAAAAATTAATATTAATTACATTAGATAATCGTAGAATAGCAATGTTCTGAAATTTGCGGTGTTTGGCATGGCTTTATGCCTATAGTTGTTGAGGCTGTTTCTGCTAATGATTTTCTAGTTTGAATTGATTCCGCTTCTTCTTAAGCTAGTAAAATTACTAGAATTTAATTTAATTAAATTTAAATTATAATATAAAACAACTTTTGTTCATTTTTTTTACTTGTGCTTTTGTGCTTTAGCATTTGTTCTTAGTTTAAGAAAAACAAAAACTCAGAATTATTAGACCTCTTGGGTAAAGCTAAAAGCTAAAGCAAAACTCAGAATTCTTATTTGAACATTTGCTGTGCATTTCGTTTGTATTATTATTATGAATTGAACCTGTGCCTCTTGCCTCTAAAGAAAGTATCGATGTAATTTATTGTAGTAAAATTAATAAAAGAAACAGAAACAAAAGCTAAAGCACAACAGCTAAAGCACAGAAACAAAAAACAAAAAAACAATAAACAAAAACAAAAAATGCTAAAGCAAACAAACAAAAAAAAAAAAAAAAAAAAAATAAAAAATATATAAAAAAAAAAAAAAAAAAAAAAAAAAAAAAAAAAAAAAAAAAAAAAAAAATATAAAAAAAAAAAAAAAAAAAAAAAAAAAAAAAAAAAAAAAAAAAAAAAAACCGTTTTTTA
>Ga0193727_1000003_pt1 | contig 80397 bp, 135 predicted proteins | sample H2c2metaG_FD_143051 | JGI IMG/M metagenome (GOLD analysis project Ga0193727, IMG submission 143051) | Soil microbial communities from a riparian zone of the East river system, Colorado, United States - H2c2 | ecosystem: Environmental > Terrestrial > Soil > Riparian zone | place: USA: East...
CGGGCGGGGCATCCGGCACTATCCCAGTGGGGGCATCCGGCAATGCCACAGTGGAGGCATCCGGCAATGCCACAGTGGAGGCATCCGGCAATGCCACAGTGAGGGCATCCGGCAATGCCACAGTGGAGGCATCCGGCAATGCCACAGTGAGGGCATACGAAAATGCCACAGTGGAGGCATCCGGCAATGCCACAGTGAGGGCATATCGTAATACGTCCGTCACTGCTGGCAAGTACGTTGCCGTCCACAAGATGCCTGACCACACGCAGACAATCAATGGCGGTGTTGTCATTGAAGTTCCTGAGATTGATACTGCGGAGGCTTGGCTGGATTACTACGGTGTCGAGCCTGATAGCGATGGTTGCATTACGGTCTACAAGGGCGTCAACGACGAACACCGTAGTGACAATGGCGCGACTTACACCGTTGGTGACTACGCCAAATGTGATGATTGGCGAGACGACGATCAATGCGGTGGTGGTCTACACTTCTGTGCGACGCCTTTCCAGACTCACAGGTACACAAGCGGGCGTAAGTACCTAGCCTGCAAGGTAGAAGTATCGAAGCTCAAAGTCATTTCACCAGACAAGCTCAAGGCTCCGATTTGTTTTGTGGAGCGCGAGGTCAACATCGACGGCGATCCCGTCTAAGATAGGAAAAAAAACACATTATGCCTAAGATAGCAACCCTAGATCAACTGAAGGACTTCGCCAACAAGGTCCGTGAGGCAGGCGGTGGAAATCCTCTTGACGCGTTGATGCCTGCGGTTCCTAGCGACATAGACCAGTGCTTGATCGCAAAGAACCTCAACTTCAATTGCAAGGTCAACACTGATGGTCCGCATGAGGATTGGATCATGGTACTGGAAGACAAAACAATCCGTGACAACATAGCTAAAGCCCTGAAACTGAAAGTGTATGACATTCCGTGTGACGACGAGGAGGACGAGCTTTTCCGCGAGTATGCAGTCATCCTCCCTGTTGCGATTGGGCGTGTCGCCGCTGAGTTTGATGAGGTTTTCGCGGCAATCTCTGGTCAAGGCTCTCATGCTTGGGTTGACAAAAGCGACCGCAAGGCGCTAAATCGGCTCAAGCGCTTCTGGCCTTACTTGGAAGCGTCAGTAAAGGAGGCGTACACAAACGCCAGCTTTGTCAACGCTAGAGGAGAATTGGTACTTTGACACCATCAGGCATGAAGACATTTCCTTACCCGACTGACTGGTCAGGTATGATGATTCCGACACGTCAATGTGTGTTTAACAACACGGGCGTGGTGATCGTCTTTGACGAATGTGACGAAGAGTGCCCAATTCAGATATCAACAAGCTCGTCAGACATCATCGACGCTGAGTGGCTTGATCTAGAGGAGGTCAAACATATCAGAGATACGTTTACTCGGGTCATCGACTTCTTCAAAGACCAGCCCGACGAGCCTGTGTCTAGCTGTTGTGGCTCTGGGCCGCGTCAGCCTGAGCCAGGGACAGCGGTAGAGGAGCCAGAGCCCCAGGTGTATATCGAGCTTGGGACACTGGTACTGCTACCCGCTTAGCGATATGGCGTGCCTCGTGACGGAATGCGAGGCACGCCATCGCAAGCACTACGGCCGCTAGAAGGCCCACAGGAGCCCCAGCAAGGCCGGCGGCAATACCAACTAGCCACAAGACGACGTATGCACCTATAGCAGGCATTAGCGGCTCGGTATTGTAGGTGGAGGAGTGACCACGTTCTCACAACCAGGAGCAGGACCAACCTCTTCACGATAATGAGCGCTAGCAAGCAACGAAGCTTGTAGCTCGGATGCGCTCAGATTGAACTTCTTAGCAAAAGCGTAAGTCTGCTCATCGCTCTGAGTCAAAATGGTGCATATGACAGTGCGGACTTTCTGCCCACGTTCGTGTGAGTCTTTCAATGCTTGAGTGTTACCGTTGATGGCGTAGCCAATGCCAACTAGCAAGAGGAGAAATCCCACCGTGGCACGTCGGACGTAGGAGCGCAACAGACCAAGAGCCTCGTTTTTAGCCTCAACTACGGCTGCTGCCTTGGCGGCGTCTACGATGATTTGCTGGTCGGGTGTTAGCTCGATAGTGGTCACAGTTTCAACGATTCAAATAGATGAAGCACAAAGTCTAGTGTCACAATGATAGCAACGTACCAGCCGGTGCGAGGATGTGTGTCCAACACGGCCAGCAATTTCTTGGGCCAGTTCAAGATTTCTCACCACTTTGACGCTCTCGGCGCGAAACCCAATCGAATCCCATGATTCCGAATGCTGCCAGTATGACAGTGCCACGTTCTGCGGAGTGATCTAGCAAAAGCTCGTACAGCGCCGTGAAGGCTCCGATAGATCGTGTGGCCCAATACCACCTGGGGGTTGGAAGTTTGTTCATTCATTAAGGTTGGTCGTAGAAGTACATCCAATGGTACAGGACACCTAGCCGCTTGACAAAGCGTGACAGTTTTGCTAGGGTTCTCTTAGATATCAACGAAGAGGGGTTATGCCAAGCACTTCAACAACTTTTGACTACACAGACCCACGCGGACTTGACGGCGATCCTTTCCAGGTTGCGGCCGTTGCCTGTCACCAGGCCGAGAAAGTCCTTGGAGTGGCCGAAAAGGCTGTGGATGACGCTTATGTGATGGCGCGTGGCGCTCACATGGAGCGCCAGCTACAGACAGAAGACGAGCCTGATGGCGTCGGCTTTGCCAACGACCCACTAGGAGCCCGAATCTTGAGCATCCGTGACCGGACGCAAGATATGGCGAAGGCCATCAAAAACGTGGCTGTAGCGGCGAGCTACAACCCCAGGAAACCTCCGAAGGAGTTGCCGGCCTAATGGCGGATAGAGCAGCCAAGGAACGCAACAAAGCAAGCAAAGGCCGTACCGGACGCCTGACGTTCAAGAAGCGCAAGAAACTCGGCGCGGCTGTCAAGCGTACGAAGTACAAATTTCCTGACGGTTCCTGGGATTCACCACAGGGCATCGCCCGGCCGCGTCCAAAGAAAGGATGACATGCGTATCCGCGTAACACTCACATACGACTACGACGTGAATCCTGAGCATTATCCGGGTTGCGAGAATGCCACGCAGATGGCCGAGTTGGACATCGACTCTGACCCGGCTGTGATCCTCTCAGGTGACAACTACAATGTGTCTGCCCAGGAGATTCCCGACAAAGAGTTTGAGGGCTCTCAGGTATGAGCAGTTATTTCCAAATTGAGTTTTCCCCGGTTACGCTTGGTGTTGAAGATATATGGCCTGACGGTGACGATCCACCATCACCATCGGCAGAGGATGCTATTGCTAAGATGAAAGAGCACAACATCAGTGCTGCTGGTGTCATTAATGAATGGGGACTGATCCCAGCTACATTTGATGTTAATGGAGTTCCTTTCCGGTGATCTATAAATATGATCTACGTTATTTTGCTGAACAATCCGCAAAGGAAGTAGTTGCCAAAGCTGAAAGCCAAAGAGCAAGATTCACGAGAAGTGATCGCTCAGAGCTTGTGCGCCGGCTACGACAAGAGATTGAATACCACATTGAGCGCTACCAAGAGAAAGAGTCGTAATGGGTAAAGGAATTTGTATGTGCGTGACAGGGCCACCAGTCGGCGGCGTCTGTGGGGCGTGTGGCGCAGTTGGGCCTCCGCTCCCGATGCCGGTTCCCGTGACTGTCCCTTATCCTGTGCCCTATCCGGTACCACTTCCAGCCCCATTCCCGAAACGGCCGCATGTGCCTTATCCAGGCGAACCTCTGTCTCCGTGGAAACCACGCTGGTATCACGGCGCTTGGATGGAGAAGGGCTCCCGCTTTAGGCTGCCGTTGCAGCTTGTTACGCGGAACAAAACGACTGTCTAGCACGACAGTCGGATTTATGCTAGTCTACTCGAAACTCGAAAGGAGCGCATAGCCATATGACTAACTCACAACAGGATGTACTCAACGTGCTCGATAAGCATGGCCCGATGTCCGATCAAGCGCTTGTGCCGTTGGCACAGCACATGGGCTCAGTCCATCAATCTTCGTCCGGCATTCGGTCGCGCCGTGCTGAGCTTGTCCGTCTGGGCGAGGTCGTACAAGTGGGCACCATTCCGCTGCCGAGCGGCCGTGATGCGGCTGTATGGGCAGTCAAAGCATAATGCAGGTTCGTGTATTTGACGATCACGACTCTGATCCTATAGAGTTCGACGGTATTGACCAAGTTTATTTCATCAACGAGGAAACTCATTCGGACGCCACGAGGCTTGCGCAGCGTGGAAATGATGAGACAATTTTGTTTGTAAATGCGCGCCTTGCTTTGGCGGTAGAGCTTAAGTGAGCGCGCCAGCTTTGATCCTCATGGATTCCTATGAAGATGGATACTGTGAGGAAATAGGATGGGTAGAGACGAGCGTGACTGAGGATGAGGCGCGTGACGCCCTAGCGGAGTTTTGCTTCGATGAAGACGGCAATGCTCCGTACCGTCCTGACTGTGGTCCGGCTGTGAAGGTATGGTTGCAGCCGGACCCAGCGGATACAACGCCGTACGATGACGAAAAGCCGTGGATAAAATGCGGCGCACACGATCCGGGTTCACTAGAGTTTTGGGAGATAAAAGTCGTATGACCCATTATCCGGCAACGCTGAGAGCAATCGCTGATTATTGCGATGGGCTCGACTACATAGAAAAGACTATTTGTAGCGACAACCCGAACAAAATTGGATTCGGTGACTCATTGCCAGTCACATCCAACGGTGAGTGTGTCGGTCGTTTTGTAAATACCAGCGAGACAGGATGGGCGTTTGAGCCGTTCAAGACTGACTTTGATGAGAAGCTGACACAGCGTGCGTATCAATGGTTGGGCAATGATCCCGGCCACATTATTAGCATAACTATAAATCAGTCGATAGGAGAGCCTACACGAGTTGACGCTTCCTTTGTGAAGCCAGGGCCTACATGCCAGCGCACCTAACGTTGACAGAGGAGGCCCTAGAGCTTGACCTGACTAACTGCAAAGGCAGTGAGTTTATGGACACTTTGGCGAAGGTCAAGGAGGTCCCAGGACGCCGTTTTGATGGCGACCGCAAGCTCTGGCTTATGCCGCCGGAACCGCTTGTGGCCGAGCGTGTTATCTACGCCATTCAGCCGACGCATGATGCTTCACTCGCGGAGTGGGCCAGGAGTGCGCGTCAGCAGACAGAGCGCGAGCTTGTCTCGCCGCTGCCGGAAGACGGCACGCTGACGATCCCGTGGTCAACCGAGCGCGCCTCCTGGCAACCCCAGGAAGTCAACGGAGAACCGTTCATTGGCTTGAAGGCACATCAGCGCGCCATAGTCGAGGCTGTGGCGCAGGGAGCGCTTAGGGCTGTCATAGCGGACGATATGGGGCTCGGCAAGACGGGCACTGCACTAGCGGCCGTATCTGAGGCTGCCTCTAAGCTGCTCGACGCAGGTATTGTCCCGGCCGGCGAGGATGAAGCTCGCTACTACACTGGTGATGATCCCAGGCTCATAGTCTGCCCCAACAGTGTCAAGGGTGTCTGGGCACGAGAGATTGAGCGTTGGCTTGGGCCTAATGAGCCCGTGCAGATCATTGACGGCACGACCCCGGCCGTGCGGCATAAACAGATCGTAGACGCATTGAGCGATCCTACGTGGGTTGTCGTGAACTACGAGCAACTACGTGTGATGAAGGAAAAGAAGAAGCTCCGCAACGGTGGCACGAAGACAGTGACCGTGATGAAGGAGCCTCTGTTTGAGAGTGCCAATTGGTTTGCTGTGATTGCAGACGAGGCGCACCGTGCCAAGAACCGCAAGGCAGCACAGACCAAGGGTCTCTTCCGAATTCAAGGTCAGATCATGCTTGCGCTGACGGGCACGCCATTGATGAACGCTCCTGACGAGCTTTGGTCTCTTCTTCACTGGCTATTCCCGAAGGACTACACAAGCTACTGGCGTTTCTACGAGCAATACGTTGACTACATCGAGGGGTATTTCGGTAAGGTCATCACTGGCGTAAAAAACCCTGATGCTCTGCGTTTTGAGTTGAACAAACGACTTTACCGCAGGACGAAGGCACAAGTGCTAGACTTGCCGGAAAAGACGCGCGTGACAATCCCTGTCAAGCTTGATTCCAAGCAACGTAAAATATACACCGAAGCAGAAAAGGGGCTATGGCTTGAGATTGAGAAGGCGATTGAGAAGGGCGATCAAACGGCTGCGCGACTCGTACAGGCGGCGGACACCGGAAAGAATATCTACACCATTCCCAACGGCGCTGCAAGGACTGTACGACTACGGCAGATACTCTCAACCCCAGCACTGCTAGGAGGCGAGGACCATTCAGCCAAGATGGATGCTTTGGTCGAGAACATTCTCGACAACAAGCACAAGCCGCACGACGTTTTCTCTGAGTTTGTTCAGTCGTGCGACATATTGGCTGACCGTCTACGGACCCACGGCCTTTCTGTCGAGACGTACACAGGAGAAACAGAGGAGCACGTCCGCACAGAACTTGAGGACGAGTTCCAACGGGGCAACATCAATGTACTGGTCGGGACCATCGGCGCAATGCGGGAAGGTATCACTCTCACCGCTTCCGATACATCCCATTTCCTAGAGCGCGCATGGGTGCCCGGCTGGAACGAGCAGGCAGAGGACCGTAAACATAGGATCGGCCAACGCGCTTCTGTTACTATTTACATCTACGAGGTAGAAAACTCCGTAGACGACGGCAAGATAGCACCAACGAACCGTCTCAAGGAGCGTATAGTAAAGACTGTGCTCCCCAAGGACACAATTAAGGAGGAACGCTAGATCAAATGAGTTGGTTTCGTAAAACAAAAGAGGAGGGCACTTATCCTTCTCGTCAAACAACATTGCGCAAAGAGGCGCGCAGTCGGCGGCGCAAGCGTTTCATTGAAAATTCGTTTACGAAGCTGCTTATTGGACTAGCAGCAATAGGCATCATAGGCGTTATTGTGCTGCTTAGTGCAGTCGTAACTTATTTTGGATGGAACCACGGCGTTGTTAACGTCATCAAGGCTTGCGGCGGTGATGCCGGCGGCATTAGTTTGACAACGGCTGTGTTCACAAACATGGCTCTAGCTGCCCTGCGTGGTGGTAACGGAGCTAAGTTTAAAACGCAATGAGCGACCAGGAGCGTCTAGCATCCCGCTTCCGCCGGCTCGTAGAGCTACGTGAGAAGCGGGATGAAGACAAGACCAAAGCCGAGAAGTCAGAGGTCGAGTACCGTGAGTACGAGTCCGAGCTTTTCGAGGAGCTTCAAGATGGGCCGATGCAGGGCACCTTGCGCTTTGATCTTGGCGGTAACATCGGCGTAGTCACCTTTACTCCTCGGGAGACAAAGTTCGGCCGTATCGTTGACGCGGAAGCGGCCGTGCAATACTTCGAGGAGCGAGAGCTTGCGCAGGAGTTCACAAAGCCGTCTATCGAGAAGCGAAAGCTGAACGAGTTGGTACGTGATCTTCTTGAGCAGGGCAAGTCAATGCCTGATGGTATTGACTGGTATGCGAGACGTGGAATCACGATTTCGCGCAAGAGTTAAACAACGGAAAACAGTGGAGGTAAACAAACCTTGAGCGCAAAGGGAACAGCAATAGCAACAACGGACGAGGAGACTAGTACAGCGCTCGCCGTCGCTAACGAGACAGCCGCAGCGGTAGCAGCCGCTCAGGCTGAGGAGTTTGACGACGATCTGCTTCAGACTCCGATCCTCAAGGTGGGACAGGCTCTTACCCGTGAGGTTCAGGAGGGCGAGGCAGAGGCCGGCGAATTCATCAACACTCTTACCAATGAGGGTCTTGGCGATACTGTCGAGTTCATCGTCTCCTACTACAACAAGGGACGCTTTGCAAGCGATGACGATGGCCGCGCCTATGTCGCGTTTACGTCTGAGATTCCTCCAAGCTGGGAGCCGCTTGTCGGCGCTGAGTTTGTCGGGGAGCCGTTCTCGGAGTATTCGGAGGCGGAGGAGCAGTTCAAGGCAGCCGTCAACGCTAAAGAGCGTGAATGGGGTAAAGGTCCGCTCGTATCCACTACTCACAACTTCACGGGCCTTGTGCTTGTGGATGGTGAGGACGGGTCTGAGTATCAGCCTGTAAGGCTGAGCCTCAAGCGCACGGACGTTCAGGCAGCCCGCAAGATCACGACGCTTCAGCGTGCAGTGCTGCGCAACAAGCCGGCGTGGGATAAGGTGCTGAAACTGTCCACGGAGAAGAAGGATTTTGGCAAGAACACTGCCTTCATCATCAGCCCTTCTCTGGTCAAGATGGTTCGTGATACGACCCCGGAGGAGAAGATTGCAGCCTCCGAAGTCGCCCTTGCCGTAATGCACGGCCGCGTCAACACCACAGGCGCAGAGGAGGCTTTGGCTGACAAGCCGGCTGAACCTGGCGATGGTGGTGGCCTGGCTGTATAAGTGATTTTCAGTGAGGCGGTACAAGTCCGCCGTAAGCTATTTGTCGAGCCAATTTGGCCGGGATGCTACTCACTGAGAACTACTAAGGAGGAACAACTTGGTCGTGGCAACTATGGATAAGACCGAAGATACACCACGCTTCACAGAGGAGCAGCTTTGCGCCGACAGGGCGATTCAGCGCACGGGAGCAAAGCAGCCGTCTATGACAGCGTTGATGCAGGCCATGAGAAAGTATGGCCCCGATGGCATACTTGAGTCAGCGATCCACCTTGACGAAGAGCAATATGATAAGCTCGCCGTTGCGGTAAAGAAAATGAAATTCAATAGACGAGCGAGGAAGTGGGAAGCTGCCTAATGAGCCTCAACCCGTAGTCAAGGCCGGCGTATTTCCTGTTTTCATACTTGACCAGGAAAACGTTTGGGTCGATCCCCAGGGATACGCGCACCGCATTGATCTTCTCTCCGAAGAAGACGTGCTTTGGTGCATTGACTACGCGCTCGCTAATGCCAGGTGGCTACGCGACGCTTGGGCTAAGGACAAAAAGGAGACGTTCGACGTTGCTGTTAGAGCACGACGTTGGGTGTTGGATCGCAAGGTCACACGAAAGCTGATGCGCCGGCTAGTGGAATTGGAAGGAGAGAACGATCAAAGGCATATTTGACATAACAGCCGTCCCGCAGTTTGGTAAAAGGCTTTGGCGTGCTCACGGCTATGTGGACGTTTACCACGATAAGTCATGGGCGTCTTTTGAGGGCCACTTTATTTCTCCTGAAGCTGTTAACGGAGAATTTAGGAACACTTGGCAGCCTCATGCTATGCGTGGCGCTTGGTCACGCGATCCTCAGCGCGCAATCGCTAAGGTCAAGATAAAGCTATGTAAGGCGCGGAGCCAAGACGAGGATTACCAGATAGCAGACGAGAAGCGCGAGCGTCGCAAGGTGCGCGTAGAGTGGAATCCAGATGAGGAGTGCCCGTTTTGAGCCAACTAAATGACTTCATGCGACTGTTCTGCGGCCGTACAGACGCCTACGGCACAGGCAAGGGCCAGTGGATCAAGAAAGAGCCCACAGCGGCCGTCTACACTGAGCATCTTGCGGGCAAAGGCTACGGGCTCGGCATCGCGCCGTTGCTTGATGACGCCACGGTTCACTTCGCTGCCATCGACCTTGATGAGCCCGACTTTGACGCTGCGCGTGAAATGCAGGAGTTCCTTAGCTTCGGCACGACTTGGGTTGAGGAAAGTCGCTCGGGTAACGCACACGTCTGGGCGTTCTTTGAGAAGCCTATTGAGGCGTGGATTACGCGCGGTGTGATGCGCGAAGCTACGGCCGCCATTGGTAAGCCCACAGTCGAGGTATTTCCGAAGCAAGATCGTTTGCTTGAGGGAATGGTGGGCAATTACATCAACCTGCCTTACCACGGCGACAAACGGCCGATGCTAACTCGCTCTGGCGACAATCCTTACAGCTTGCGTGGATTCCTTAGCGCAGCTTTGGAGAAACTAAACTCGCCGGCCGATTGGCGTAAGCGCGCTGATTGGTTGATGGTCACGCCACCGGATCAGCGGAAGACAGAACGTCAAGATTTCGGCACAGGTAAAGAACTTCATATGTGTGCGGAGTGGATCATCGCTAATCGTGATGAGTGCCCAATAGCTGAAGGGCATCGTAACGTGGTGTACTTCAATCTGGCGAAGATGCTCAGCCACTACGAGGGATTCGACCATGAGGAGGCGTGGGATTTGCTCTGCATGGTCAGGGATAGCTCAGACGCCCAAGGGGTGGATCACGTTGCAAACACTGAGCTTCGAAGGATTTTGCGCAACGCAGAGCGCGGTGGATTTACGAGTACCGGCTGTGACGACCCACTCATGCAGCCGTACGTCCATCCCGACTGTCCTATAGCTCATGGGTAAGACTTTCCTTGCTATGGCTGTTATAGGATTCGTCGGCCTTGGCATTGTTGAGGCATGTGAAGGCGACTACAAGAAGGGCATATCTTCGCTGCTGTTGGCAATAGTAAATGGAGCGCTGCTTTCTTGATAGTGCAGGATAAGCCTCTGGGCGGCTTGCGTGGATTGCCGCGTCCTCTCTGCAACCAAGCAGAGACGATGCGGCCGGTTCCGTGGAGCCAAGGGGCATCCTGGGGGAGTGCAGACGCTCATCGTAAACAGATAGCAATTGTCCAGAGCAGGTGTCTCGTGTGTGGTGAAATTGTGCGCGAGGGAGTTGTTTTCGTGCGTACACAAAAGAGTGATAAGGCTAAACCAGGCCATCCGCCAGTCAAGGATTCATACGACATTAACGACTTGCAACATGAAAATGTGGTTGTCGAAGGTGCCCTCCATGAGAAGTGTGCTACATTGACGCGCGCTCATTGCAAGCCTATTCAAGAAAGATTGCGTGACGGAATTTATGCCCAACGGCCGTATGAGCGGAAACGCTATAAGCCCGGCACGAAGCTAAGGATTGAGTATCAATGACTGAGAGCATCGTAGATCAGTTCGCGGCGCTCCTAGCCGCCGAGCCTAACGACGCTAAGCGTGCGCAGATAATCCAGCGCGCCAAGATGCTCGCCATGAACACGGCTAAGGTCGAGGTTTTCGAGCCTCCGATTATGTCGCTAGGTGAGTACCTTGACACGCCCATCGAGATACCCCCCGCGCTTGTCGGCCCGACCATCGTAGTCCGAGGCGAGCTAACCGCAACTCTCGGCCGCGCTGGCTACGGCAAGACGACGATGAACCTCAACAGGATTCTTCGGTGGGCAGCCGGCAAGCCTCTCTTCGACACCTTCACGGACGCAGACGGTGGCGCATATCTCAAGCCAGACCATCCTCTCCGCATTCTCATCATCGAGAACGAGGGCAGCGCCGGCATGTTTCATCACAAGATGGGCGTCATGGTCAATAACTGCGGCCCGATTCTCGATGATGAGGACCGTGACCTTATTCGTGAGAACGTGCTCGTGTGGGGCGACGGTGGATACTCTGGATTGAAGCTGGACGATCCCACCATGCTCGGCAAGGTGCGCGCCGGCTGTGAGAAGTTCGAGCCTGAGATTGTCTTTATCGAGCCCTTCCGTTCGCTGTGGAAAGGCGAGGAGAATTCGTCTACTGATATGGCGAATATGGTAGACAACCTAGTTGCCTTGGCTACAGACTACGGCGCAGGGATCATCCTCAGCCACCATGAGCGCAAGAGCGGTGCAGGCGAGGACGGCGAGCTTATGTCAGCCGGCCGTGGTTCTACGGTGCTTGAGGGCGTCGTAGCGCTGATGGAGAATTTTCAGAAGGCCAAGGGTGGCGACTTCCGTGAAATCACATGGTCAAAGGCGCGCTACTTGCAGCCGCCGCCGCCCACGCGCATGAAGTACGAGCCTGCAAATCATTGGTACAATCACGTACCGCTCGATGAAATCGAGAACAGCATCTTGGTCGCTCTAGGTGATAATTCCGAAGAGCCCATGACTGCAACAACGCTTGCCGAAGAGCTTAGTGAGAAGAAGACAAAGTTGTATCCAGTTCTCACTAGGCTTGCCAGTGAGGGTAGATTGCGTAAGCTGCCGTCTGTGAGTAACGGCGAAGGATCAACAGGGCCACGATACAGGTTGCCCACAGGTGACAACGAGACAGAACACGGAGGACTAGCACTGTGAGCGATTCAGATACATTGTTCAATGACCTTGTGAGAGGCGTTGTGTATGGTGACGGAGATCGGCAGTGGCCTACGGCTGCAATGCACTTGCTTGAGCTAGTGCAGACAATCTCCAAGTCCGGCGACCCCAGCGAGCCTTTCTTTTACTTGGGTGGTCCCATGACTGGAATCCCACAGTTCAACTTTCCTCACTTCGATCACGTCGCTGGGGTGCTGCGGGAGCGTGGCTACAACATCATTTCACCAGCCGAGCTTGATGAGCCAGAGACGCGTGACGCGGCGCTAGCGTCCTCAGATGGTGCGCCAGGATCAGGCGCAGCGAACGACGAGCCCTACGAGTCTTTCCTTGCACGAGACCTAATCATCGTGTCGATGCCTGCGTGCATCGGTGGTATCTTTATCAACGGCTGGCAGCACTCGCGCGGTGCTCGTGGTGAGAGTTGGGTTCTACAATTCCTGAACAAGGATTTGTATGAGTACGACGAGTTTGACGGCAGCCCCGTGTTGACCGCAATCTCACACAGAGACGACCGCTTGACAGAGCTTGGTGTGGACGCACAGGGCGTCCCGCTTGATCTGCCGGGCGTTAAGACAGCGGAGGCTTACCGTGGCTAATCTTGGATTCGTAGATATCGAGACGACAGGGCTTGACCCGGACAAGCATCAGGTTCTTGAGGTTGCAATACTGACAGAGCCGTTTGGGGATCAGGTCCACATTAGCCTCCCTATCAACCCTGGGAATGCCTCTGAGCAGGCACTAGAGACCAACGGCTACTACGCGCGGCGGAATGAGTTGCTTGAGATACAGCACACGCGAGAAGAGGCAGCCGAAATAGTACGTGACGCCCTTCAAGGTCACGTATTCATTGCAAACAATCCGTCATTCGATGCGGCTTTCTTGTCACGGCTACTGAGGGACTTCGGATACGGGCCTTCCTGGCACTACCACTTGGTAGACATCAAGTCTCTGGTGGCAGGTTACTTCGGCGTAGCCCCACCGTGGAACACAGCAAAGATAGCCGAGCTAGCCAACGTACCGCTGCCGGCCGACGCGCACACAGCGCTGGCGGACGCACAGTGGAACTTGGCGGTATACAAGTCTCTTGGGTTGGAGGGCTAAGTTGCCTTATCTAACTGACCAGCGTAAGTTTGACATCGACAACGATCCTAAGCACCCGCTGGTGGGTGCTGGTGACTTGACGTACGTGTTCACACGCACTGCACTCGATACTCCCGATGGAGAATTCTCGGACGCTCTACTGGACGCAATTAAGCGCTACATGCCACGACAGCCGCGCTACGAAAATTACGCGATTGTGCTAGGATGCTTGGACAGCACAAGGAGAGAGCTTCGCCGCAGGGAAGATTCTCAGACCACGGCTCGCAAGAACCGAATCAATCATGCCTGGTACAGGCTGACGCTGTTCTCGGAAAGCTATTACAAGAACGTAATTGCTCCGTACGAGAATGAGAAGATCAAGCAGAACGGAGACGTGTTCTAGTGGACGACGATCTTGTAGAGGTTTGGTTCGACGGATCAATCAAGCTCCCCCGATTTAACATACGTCTTGCTCAGGGAGATTTCACTCAAGCCGTGCAGAATGAGCTTGGTTCCAGCGGCGCTGTAATTGAGAGCGCTCAGGACGAAAACGATTGCTACACACTTGAGCAGCACGAAGCAGATGAGGAGAATAAAGGTTGAGACTAATCGGAATTAATGGCTACAAGACGGCTGGCAAGGATTCAACATTCCAAGCGGTGCAGGCACGTGTCAGTGACCGCTTGAATGTTCAGCGGGCCGGATTCGCTGACAAGCTCAAGATCATGGCGGCGAAGGCTATTGGTTACGATGCTCCCGACGAGGATTTGATCGCATGGATGGACGAGGCTAAGCAGTGCTGGGAGTTCAACGTCATCAGGAAACCAGAGTGTGAGACAATTTCACAGTTCAGCGGCCGGCAGTACCTTCAATGGTTTGGTGGTCACGCGCGCACGGTCTTCGGTGATTCTTTTTGGGTAGATCAAGTTCTACCTAAACCAATAGGCGATCCAATAGGTAACTCTCTTGCACTAAAGCGTCGCTACCCAGGCATTGATATTCTCTGTGTGACAGACGTGCGCTATCCGAACGAGGCTCACCGCGTACTTGACCTTGGAGGCGAGGTATGGGTTGTCGAGCGTCCGGGCCTAGAGAGCGACGGCCATTCTTCCGAGGAGCCGCTGCCGGCCGAGCTTGTCAACTTCACAATTCCAAATGACGGCACGCTTTTGGAGTTGGAGGAAAGAGTGGCTGCTTTCGTATGAGGGTCTATACACGGGTAAAGCCCGATGTCGATAGAGTTCTTGACGCCGAACTACTATGTACGGTGTGCGATGAATGGCAGCCCAAGGATGAGTTCTACACAAGGAAAGGCGGCGGTAGGACCAAAAACGCCTCTGAGAAATATAGTCATCGCTGCAAGGACTGTCAGAAACTTTATCATGGGCTGAGTGCTATAAACGGAGCGTGTCCTACAGTCACGCAGATGCGTGAGAGCCTGAACAGAGGGGCATACAGCATCGTCGCCTCGCTCAATCAAGCACGTCATCCGCAGCGCGAGATAACGCCTCTGTCTCCAGAGGAGTTGAAGCTGCGTCGTGAGCGCCAGGAAGCTAAAGAACTAGCGGCTGGCAAGCCCGACCTATGCTATCTCGTAGGTATGGAGGGTGATGATACGGCCGTGAAGATCGGACACAGCACCAATCCTCCTGCGCGTCTTGGCGAGTACCAGGCCGGCAACCCCAGGAAACTTACGGTGCTGGCGACTATAGACGGCGGTCAGCAGCGAGAGCGCGAGCTTCACCAGCGCTTCATCCGTAATCATCAGGATTGGATGGTTGGTGAGTGGTTCGCCAAGGACCCTGCAATCCTGAACGAGTTCAAAGTTACTATATGAACCTCGTGATTAACTATCAATGTTGTCCTACCTGTGGTGTCGTAGTACACATATACGGAGAGGGAGAAACTGCTAGTAAGTTGGCTCAAACAGTGCATGACGTGTGGCACAAGCAGCTTGACGAGCGTATCAGGTCGGCCGCGTCTGTTGGTATGTCCGGCGACAGAGCAGCACAGATGTCACAGCCGCTAGGAGGCTAACCTTGATTGACTTTGACGTAGAGACGACCGGGCTTCAGCCCTGGTCAGGCAAACAAGAAGCCTTCATGTATCAGTTCTTCGACCCCGAGGTATCTGATACGGCCGAGGCTCTGTTCCCTGGTGTAGATGATGCACGCATTCAGTGGTGGTTTGATCGTGGCGCTAAAGTTGGCATCAGAGCTTGGAATACTAAGTTCGACCGTGCGTTTGCGGATATCTCGCCTTACAGCATCCCTGGGGATGGCGTATGGTACGACGGTATGCTTGTGGCTCACGCCGTCAACGAGCGTCGGAGCGTCGCTCTGAAGAACGTTGCAGAGGAAATGCTAGGCGAGCAGGCCAAGGACACACAAAAGGAGGTCAAGAGTTGGCTTACCGCTGAGCGCGCCCGCCGCAAGAAGGTAGCCGCTGAGGCCGGCGAGGAGCTTGTCGAGCCGGATTACTCCACAGTGCCGCGCGAGTTGATGATTCCGTATGGGCTTGAAGATGTGTACCTCACGAGGAACATTTCTGACAGCTACGATGGCCTGCTTGAGCAGCAACCGGATCTTCAAGGTGTGTACGACTTTGAGCGCGAGGTACTTGACGCTCTGTACGCGATGGAGAAGCGCGGGCTGCCGGCAGATGAGCTTGGCTATCGCAAGCTAGAGGTAGAGGTAATCAACAAACTGGACGCCCTTGAGGAGAACGTTCAGCGCCTCGCCGGCTCAGAGGACTTCAACCCAAAGTCGTCTGCTCAGGTCATCAAAGCGCTCGAAGATCGTGGCGCAGATATGTCCTACATGGCAACGTCAGATGGCGTGGTGAAGTCGGCGGACAAAGAGAACCTAGAAGCCGTCGATGACGAGCTTGCTACGGCCATCTTGGAGTTCCGCGCTGAGTTCAAGACATTGAGCACATACGTCCGACCGTACATCGGCAGGCACTATGACTCTGGCCTGCGCATGTGGTTCGAGCCGTTCGTCGGACCAGACGGCCGTATCCACGCCAACTACCGCCAGGTAGGTGCGCGCACAGGCCGTATGTCCTGCTCTGCGCCGAACATGCAGAACCAGCCACGAGACGATCTACGGCTGCGCTACAACGTGTGTGCAGAAGAGGGCTACAAGCTTGTAGCGTGCGATCTGAGCAACATTGAGATGCGGTTGTTCGCTGCCTACGCGGGCGAAGGCCGGATGCTTGATGCTGTGCGGGAAGGCGCAGACCTTCACGTCCAGACTGCCGAGTTCATCGGGATCAAGGACCGCAAGCGTGCCGGCGGCGCAGTCGAGAGCGCCCGTCAGCGCGGAAAGACGTTCAACTTCTCCATTGTCTACGGCGGCGGCTTGCGTACGATCAAGCGTCAGCAGCGCGTAGACCAGGCAGAAGCGCGTCTCATGCGCCGTCGCTACTACGATGCTTACCCCGAGGTTGAAAAGCTACAGCAGCGTGTAGAATTTCGACTGCAAGACCAGGGGTACATCAAGGATATGTGGGGTCGTCGCTACCGCTGTGACAACCCACGCAAGGAAGCGTACAAGTTCGTCAACTATCTGATTCAGGGAACAGCCGCGCAGGTGCTAAAGGACGCGGTTGTAAGTCTACACAAGGACGGTGTTCCTGTGGTGGCTTTGGTTCACGATGAGGTCGTGGCCCATGTACCTGAGAAAGACGCTGAGGAAGTAAAGCAGCTAATCATCAAGCGTCTGACTGAGCAAGCGCAACCAGGAGGGAAGCTATGGGTAGGGGACAAAGCAATAGTGCCGCTTGACGCCGAGGGTGACATCGTTGACCGTTGGTCTGACGCTAAGCCAATGAAAGACGGCAAACTGTTCGTCCCGAATTGGGCACAGGCATGACGGTAAACGGAGACACGATCAAGGCCCTTGAGAGCGTCTACGCTGAGCGCCAGCGTCAAGACGCTAAGTGGGGCTCACAGCGGGAGTTGCCTGATCCTGTCTGGCTTGCGATCCTCACAGAGGAGGTAGGTGAGTCAGCGCAAGAGGTACTGACTCGCATACCAGGCAACGAGGAGGCCGGCAAAGGCCACGGCGACTTGCGCGAAGAGCTTGTGCAAGTCGCCGCCGTGGCTGTTGCTTGGGTTGAGGCTCTTGACATCAAAGACAGAGAAGATACGTTGGTGCTATGCGCGACATCCTCTTGAGCAACGATGTACCTTTGACAGAGAAAGATGTTGAAGACATCTTTGCTAAGTGGGTGAAGCGTCTACGCCTGCGGCATTGGCAGTTTGATCTTTGCTTTGACCAACAACCAAATAAAGAGAGCCAAGAGGCCGAAATAATCATGCCGGCCGACTATGACTACGGCCAGGTGCTTTTTGCTTCTAACTGGCAGGATTGGTCTAACGAACTTGTCAATGAGGTTTTGGTGCATGAGTTGATCCATGCTTGTCTGCATAAAATCCATGTTGCGGGGCTTGAAGGTAAGAACGGTTACAGTCCAGAAGCCGCTAAGCTGTATGTTCGGCGGTTCATTCACGAGATAGAGCGCGCCACGGACGCATTGACAGTAACGTTGATTCACCATCTTGGTAACGTCTGATCTGGTACGATAGGGGTAACGTGGGATATCTAGACAAACGCAGAGAGCTAAGAATTGAGCTTTATTCGCGCCGTATTGCTGAGCTTACCGAGGCAATAGAAGGCATTGATGAGGAGCTTTACGCCACAACCCTGTATGAACTTAAAGAGAGGCGCAAGCGTCTAGCTGTTAAGCGCTCAGACCTAATCAAGAAGAGAGGAACATCACTGTGAGTTACCCAGCCGGCACCATCCTATCCCGTAAGGTTCCATTTGAGGAGCCAGAGAGTGGAGAGCCTGACCTTACTGCGTACAACGACATTCAGATCATCGGGCCGAGCCCGATTCAGACTAATGTTCGTATGGGTGAGTGGGTAGGTCAGCAAGGAGACAAGCTTTCCTTCAAGCCACTTAGCTTTGGTGAGGTTCTTGATCGTCCGCAGGGCGAGCTTGAACAGGACTACGAGGTAGTCTCCGAACCTGCAAAGGTCCGGCCGCTGACTCATACAATCGAGGTCATCGAGCCAGGTCCGAGCCCTGAGTCGATATTCCGCGCAGAGGACGCAGCCGCCGGCCTTGTCAAGTCGGAGACGCGCCAGGAGACTCCGCTTGAAGCCGTATAAGACACGCGCGCAGCGCATAGAGGCAAAGCGCAAGCGTCGTCTCTATCGTCAGCGCAACAGGACGCCAGAGCAAGAGGCAAAACGCCTCCTGCGCATGAAGAAGACGCTTGAGGCAGGCGTCGTTGCGTGTTACCCAAAGAAAGCTGAGCCAGATGCTTCGTAGCGCGGCTGTAGCCCAAATAGAAGAGTGGGCGGCCGAGGCTGAAAACGGCAACTACCATGATTTCTCTGCTGTGCTTAGTGCGCTAGCGGAATCTGTCAAGGAGTGCTATGGTCTCGAAGTTATGACGATCATCAAGTCTTATGATGCGTACCCTCCGAGGAACAACATAGTGGAGTTGGTGATAGAAGATGAGTAAGCGCAATCGTCGTAACGCAAAGAAGCTTAAAAAGTTGCGGAAAGCGCTCCGCAAAGATACGCTGCCGGTCTACATTGACCTTGTAAGGTGGCTGATGGATCGTAAAGAGGCAAACACTGTTGGCGGCGCAAAGAAGATCATTGCCGCCGGTCGTGTGCGCTCTGAGTCTCACACGCTGGGGCTGACTACGATCCCACTTGAGGACGGCAAAGAGCTACAGGTGCCGGCGCGGTACATTTCCGCTCGTCATCGTCACTCTATTTCCGTCGTACCCGCAATCTAAAGGAGTTGTTCGTCTATCAGACTTCGTAACGCCCTAGCGGCACTCAGTCTCACACTCGCTTTTTCCACAACCCCAGGGATCACAGGAACATCAGCAGCGGAAAAGATACACTGGCATGAGGCGGGCGCGAGCATTTACGGCGGCTTCTGTGACGAAAGCCAAACCAAAGGATATCGTGGTACTTACCTCCCTGGGAATCCTTGGGGCTTTGCTGAGCTTGGTATGGGAAGCGCGATGGGTGGCCTGCCAAATGGCACGCGCGTTCGTGTCCTCAGTCCGGTCACGCACAGGCGCAAGTGGATAACGAAGGATGACATCGGAGCCGGCGGTGATTCCGTTGAAGGGCTTCCGAGGGTGATTGATTTGTACGCTCCCGTGGCAGCATACTTGGCAGGCGCAAGTTGCTCGTGGACCGGCCGCATACTCTGGCGTCTCAAAGGCTAACCTGATAACCTTTAGGTATGCAGACTAGCGCGAATCTACAACCTCCCGGTAAGTATTTCACTCTACAGCTTACCATCACTGATGTATCAGAGGATGACATACGGGCGGCTGTAGCCGACGACGACTGCAACGCTATCCTCGTCAAACAGCTAGGCGTGCAAGCCGAACAAGCAATCAGACGCGCGCTAAGCGCGTCGAACATCCTTGAGACAGCGCTAGGTGACTTTGATGGGTAATCCTCCCGCAGCACTACTTATAGCTCTGCCTTTGGACAAGCAGTTGGTAGAGGAAGCCGTCGTAGACCACCTTGGAGCCAAAGAGGACTTGATCCTCCAACTCATTGACTCCGCCGAGGAAGAAATTCGTCGTGCTTGTGCTGGGGACAGAATCCGCAACCTATTGGAGGACATTTCAAGTGGAGCCTAATCCAGACAACACAGTCACTACAGTAGGGCTAGAAATCCCCGTTGCCTCAGCGATGCTGAAGGATGCACAATTTGATTTCAAATTCAGGGATGCTCTCATAGATTTGATGCTTGCTTCGTGCCGCCGTCAACTAGAGGTCATTCTGAATGGACAATAACAGCCGTTGGCTTTGTGTTGATCCCGGTGAGACTACTGGTTGGTCACTCTGGAAGGGTGAGCGCCTACTTGGTGGCGGTCAGACACCGCTCTGGGCGTTTGCTCACGATGTCTACGACGCAATCAAAGACAACGTAGGTCCGCTCGCTACTGGCGAGACCGATCTGCTTGCGGCCGGTGTCAATGCTGAGGACAATGTAGGACAGATAGAGCTTGTCGTGTGTGAGAAGTTCGCTTTGTACCCGTGGGCCGCAAAAGACTTGGCGTTTGATGAATTCCGCACATCACAATTGATCGGGGCGCTCACTTTCACATGCGCGCTGCATCAAGTTGAGCTTCATAAGCAGCCTGCTTCGATCAAGGAGCGCGCTATGGCTGGCGGAGCCAAGGAGTTGTTCGTCCGGCCGCTACACGAAAATCGGCATCAGAACGACAGCATCATGCACGGAGTTTTCTACTACCAAGTTGAGATACGTGGCGTGAACCTTCAGATACCAGACGGGACAAAGAAGTGATCGACCCCAGGGATCATGTGATGAAGAACGGCAAGAACATCGTGCTCAATCTAGGATGGTGTGGGCTGATATTTTCCTGGGGAACCTGGGGCGAATTTCTTGACAAATTCAAGCTGCAACAGCGCCGTGACTTCTATGACGCTTAAAGCCTGGTGGCATGTGATTCTCTACACGATAGGATTTAGGAAACGCTGATGCCTCATAAGCTGTACTTTGGACAGTTCGCTCGCACTGATGAGGATGTCGTATTGCGCGCGTCGGTTGAACTGCGTGAAATGCTCATCAAAATGGTGCCCAACGAAACCTTGACGATTACTCGTAATGACTTGCAGGCAGGACCAACGGCGTTTACGGTGTCATTTGCATGATTGATCCGTGTATGTACCTCTTCGTAAACCGTGGCCTGTGGATGTCTCCTGGGAAGATTGCGGCGCAGGCTGCTCATGCAGCCGTCGAGGCGTACCGCATTTCTGACCAGGAAAGCAACATCTTCCGGCTGTGGTATCGAGGCGGTCACTACAAGAAGATTGTCCTGCTCGGGAGAGACGAGAACCATATGCGCAACATCGAGGCATATCTTACCGCTCGGGACATTCCTTTGGTAACTATCATTGATGAGGGACATACAGAGATTGCGCCGCTAAGTATCACTGCTATCGGCTGCGCTGTGCTCGACAAGGCACACGCAAACAACGCGGCGATCTTCTCTACGTTTGAGCTTTACAAGGATGAGCCGCCGCCTAAGAAAGACAATCGCTCTCCTTGGCAGAAGTTCAAAGACTTTCTAAGCGAAAGCTGATATAGTATTTCTTATGGTCATGGTTATGGTGACTAGAAAACCAAACCGACCAGAGAGCCGTGACCATGAGAGTACAACTACTAGGAGACTACGATCCTCAACCCGAGGAAAGCATCAATGGGCAGGGTGAGCCGCGCGTGCTTACTTGTGATGTGGCTGCTGTGCTACAGCCTGTCGTCCGGCCTGACGATGATGACTCAGGTTCTTCAGTCTCTTTGATAGCAGAGAAGGCAGAAACCAGCACACGCACAGTCTACCGGGTGCTCTCACTGCACACTGACACGATCAACCTAGACCTAGCAGACAGGCTATGCCTAGCGGCCGGCGACCACCTGGCAAGCTGCCGACTCAAGCACTCAGACGGCACGATTCGGGCGTACTTCAGTCTATAATTAATACACATGGCTGACAACACTTCCAACTTGAAGCCTTTCACTGGTGGGCCTGACCCACGCCGAGGCGCTGCGCAAAGTCCAGTGCTAGATGACGAGGCCAAGTTTGATCTGTTCGTTATATCTCTCTGTGATGGTGCTACAAACGGAGAGCTTGCAGAGGTTTTCGGAGTTAGTACGCGGTCGATCACTAACTATAAGCGCGATCCTCGCGTCCGGGCTGCTTCCCTAAAGCTGATAGAAGATCGCGTTCTCCGTATTGCGCGCAGGACTGATTCCATCATCGAGCAGCGCCTACAAGACGCTGAGCAGCTTGACACCGACACGCTGTTGAAGATTCGTAAGGAGTTCCTTGGCGGAGCATTCAGACTGCAAACCCAGGGAGGCAAGACGGACGCCAAAACGATCAACGATGCAATGGATGAGATTGAGGAGAATCCTGAGTTTGCTAAGGAGCTACAGGAGCTTCTAGCGCGTCAGCCAGCCAAGGGGTAGCCGGTGGCTTCTAACAAGCTACGCGCCTTGGCAGAGGCCGACCCAGAGGGCGCTAGGGCGCTCCTAGAAAAACTGCAAGCCAAGGTAGTCATACCCCACGCGGGCGGTCAGCAGGAGATTATGGAAGACGAAACACGCTTTCAGATCGTGTGCTGCGGCCGTCGATTCGGAAAGACTGTGGTTGGCGCTAAGAAGGCGCTAAAGAAGTGTCGCTCACATAATCAGATGGTGTGGTGGGTTGCGCCCACATACAAGGTTGTCAAGCGTGGATATAAAGAGGTTCTACGCCAGCTTCCAGACAACGTACTAACCCACGCTCCGCCGAACGATTCAGCGTTTGACGCCGGCCGCAGTGTCGTACTGAAGTTCCAAAACGGCAGTAAGATGGAGTTCTACTCCGCCGAGCGTCCAGAGGGAATGCTTGGAGAGGGCGTCGATTACGTGGTGCTGGACGAGGCGGCTACTATGCCTAAGCACGTCTGGGAGACGGTCGTGCGTCCTACGCTGATCGACCGTGAGGGCCAAGCCCTGATGATCTCTACGCCGCGTGGGCGCAACTGGTTCTACTACCTATGGCTACGAGGCCAGAAGGACGGCACTGGCTACAAGTCATGGCGCTTCCCCACGGCCGCTAACCCACACTTGCCGCCATCTGAGATAGAGGATATGAAGGCGACGATGCCGCTTGTGACGTTCCAGCAGGAGGTTCTAGCTGAGTTCATCGCTTCCGCCGGCAGCGTGTTCAGGTTCAACGCCGATATCATCATAGAGCAAATGCGACCCCAGGGAAGAGTTGTCGTTGGGGTTGACTTGGCGAAGACAAATGATTTCACTGTGTTCAGTGCTGGCAACTCTAGCGATATGACGCCTTGCGGGTTTGATCGTTTCAACGAGGTCGCCTGGAAAGTCCAACGCGAGCGCCTAAAGCAATTTGTAAAGCAGTTGAAGAAAGAAGGAGCTACGCATGTGACGCTCTTGATGGATTCGACCGGCGTAGGCGACCCTATCGTAGAGGAAATGGAAGCAGACGGCTTCGATGTCGTCGGCATAAATTTCACCAAAACCAAGCAACACATGGTCACTCAGCTTTCAAAGGACTTGGAAGACGGGCAAGTGCGGCTATTTGAAGGCGAAGAAATTCACGAGTTCGAGAACTACACGTACAAAATCACGGACGCCGGCCGCTGGACCTACTCTGCGCCAGAGGGTCAGCACGACGATTGTGTGGCCGCTAAGATGCTGCAACATTGGGGGATCGTGCAGGAGGGAGCCCCAGATGTCACGTCCATATCTGCGTCTGACGACGACCCAGAAGAGGAAGACGAGGAGGATGAGTACGACTACCTACTTGATGAGGAAGCGTCCGACACGGGCATTCCTGTCAGCGTAACGATAGAGGCAGACACCACGGCAATGCTGATGGGTCGAATGTCTGCGTGGACTGGCGAGCGCTAATGCGTCTTATCTGATGCCTTACGGCCGTATACGGGCTTAAAGCGTCACTTTAGGCACACAAAGGGCCGCTCAGTGAGCGGCCCTTTGGCTAGATGGATCGCCTCCTTTCCTTGCGGTTAGGAAGACTTCAACCTACGGGGTAGTCGTTGTAGTGGTTACTCCTGTTGCGGCTTGATCCGCTGCTGGTGCAGCCGGATCAATGCCTGCCGGATTGGCTGGGTCTACTGGTGTCACGTCCGGCTGGGCCGGCGTGTCTGTGGTTGGCGCAGCATCGACAGGTGCATCAGCAGGAGACGTCTGGTCTGCCGGTGTCTCAGCGCCAGTCGTTGCAGCAGCAAGCGTGTTGCTTGCGGCCGTCAGATCAGCGGTCAAGCCGTCGATCTGGTCCTGCGTGACGTTGCCTGCCTCAAGCGCAGCAACCTTGTCCGCAAGAGAAGCAAGCTCCGTAGAAGCTGCTGCATCTGCGTCCTGTGCTGCCTTCACTGCCACCTGAAGCGCGGTTAGATCGGTCACTAGTTTGTTTACCTTTCGTACGAGTCGTTGAACTGTCTTGTATAGCTGGTGGTGAGAGAATTGCTCGAACGCGCCAAGCTCATCAATCTCATCCTCCTCAACCCACATGGGCTACTCCGGTGCGCCTGGCGAGGAGACGAACGGAATGCCGTTCTTCGCAATGCCACGCGCTACTGCGTAAACAGCCGCTAGGCCGGTTAGCGCAACCTTATCAGTTGGCGGCAGCGTAGAGATAACGTCGTTCAGTGCCGCAGCAATGCCGGCCCAAAACTCAGTTGTCTTCCATCCTGCCTTTGACTCCTTGATGAGAGGCGGAAGATCCGTCTCAAGGGCATGGACAGTAGGGCTTGCGGCAACTGCCTCCGCTGCCTGCAATGCCTCTACTCCGCTAGCAACCCCAGGGGACCTAACAACGTCCTCAACAGCGGCTACAGCGTTGTCCTGCACCGCCTGTGAAGTCTGCCCTGCTGGGGTATCTGGTGTAGCGGCCGACTCTGGGCCTAGTGTATCTGCCATAGTCTTTCAATTCTCCTTACGTGGATGATGACTAAGCTCCTGAGCCAAGCATTCTTCGATCTTAGCTTTACGCCTGTCTCCCATAAATGGTAGCACACGGAGCATCAAAGTTTCTGCTTGTTGCGCCCCCCACTGGACTGCATAAACTGGCTTCTCTTTGGGCCTATTCTTACGCCCATCACAACAGATTGTGCCTTTATAGTTGGTGTACTCTGCTGCTCGTTCCAATATATCTATGTCAGTCATTTGGAGGCTAACGCGTAGATTAGGACGCCAGCCATCCTTAGCCTTCATTGCGCGAAAACAACCCTCTCCATCCAAGAGGCCAGCAAGCCAAAGAGTCTTCTCCCTCTCTGTTAGGTCAAGAATAGGTTTCTCTCCGCCTCACGACGATTCAATAGCCCTTGTAGCACTTTCCCGCCGGCCCTTGACCATTCTAGCAAAGAGTTAGCAGCAGCGCGGTAGTTTTTGTCCCGTAGGTTTTTGCCTACATGAGTGCTTGTGCTAACTCCACCAACGCCTACGTTGTAGACGAAGCTGGTTAGTGCATCAAACTCATTCTGATCTAGTTTGACGCCGATGGCACGCACGGCTGGCGCGTAATGCTGGTTTAGATCGTTGTGAAGAAGAGTCGTTGCCTCCGGCTCTGTCAGACGGCCGGCACGACGTTGACCCTTGGCCCACACTGCGCCAGGATGGACATTCTCTGTGTGACCATAGCCAACTGTCGGCACGCCAACGCTGTCGTGATAGATCGTGCCGCTGAATCCCTCGAAGTGCTTGATGAAGTTGACACCATGATCGCTGACTTCTCTGGCGTTGGAGAACTTTGCTTTCTGTTGTGCAAGCTTGCGATCTAGGGCGACACGCTTCTGATGAGCTTCGGAGTAGAGCACCCACCACTTCGCACGCAGGGAGTGGATCGCTGGGGTTCCTGTCTGGTGGCGGTACTTGAACCACTGCCCATAACGATAGTTCTCGCGTGCGCGCCAAATTGCTCGGGATGCTACAAGTGTCGGCTTTGCCATGCTTTACCTTTTAGTTCGGTAGTAGTTTGCAAGGCGCTTGCGGGCGTTAGCCACAGGCGAGCGACGGAAGCACATATGATGCGCCTCAGAGGTTGTCGGGTACGGACGGTACACGTCGTATCCACTACGGTTTAGCCAGTCCACAAGAGGACCGCAGTCGTTCGGACGGCCGGCGCTTTCTACGTCTATGCCAAGCTGGAACGGCTGTAGTTTCTCGTAAAGGCGGCCGACTACTCCATCCCCGATCAGCAAGTGAGTTCCACGATTAGGCGGATTTGCAGGCAAAAAGCCTGGTAGACCTTTGGCAAACCCTTCATAGAGATACTGCTGGTCGTGGAGATTAGTGCCGTACTTGCGGTTAAACGAAGAGATTGTAGAGCGCCTACGATCACCGCTGGACACTCTAAACTTTTGTCCGTGGTAACGGGCATCAAGTAGAGCCCAAGCCTGGGCACGGTAAATCGGAACGTCGTAGTAATTGACGATGTGATAAGCCGGCGAGAGAATACTAAGAGGAGAGCGAGCCATACAAGTAGTCTATCACTTATCCCAGACTTGCGACGAAAGATATGCTGTAAAGGGAAATCCAAGAGCCAGTAGCGCCAGTATTAGTCGTACCGCCAATTGAGCCTCCTATCAAGATAGTCCCATCGGACCTGACAGGAACGTATGCACTACCAACATTCGTCCCATCAAAGTAGAAAGACGGGAAAAGGATGTTCAGTGCCGGACGATAGCCTTCCGGCAGCGTAGCGATAGTTGCCCCATATGAGTAAGGGCTAGTTGCTTTAACAAGTCCTTGTATCCGAACGATGCCATTAGAATCCTTCGAATACTTACAAGTGACGTTGCCCAATTCGTAGTTGGCAAAGCCAGCATTGAATGGAAGACCATTCCATGCTGTAGTGCGCGCCCCTTCAATCTGAGTCAAGCGCTGTTCAATTTCAGCTAGGCGTTGGGCCATAGCCTGTTCGCGGTTGATTGGCTGAGGATTTCTTAGGCCCATTTTAGCTTGTGTTAGACAACGTTAGTGTCTGTGTCTCCTTGAAGTTTTCATCGAGCGCGTATTCCGCTCCCCACACACGCACCATTGCATCGAAGTGTATCACTTCCTTCTGTACGATACGCACGCGCACACTGTCTCCGATTTTGTAATCAACACCGACACTAGGGACAGGAGAGACGCCAGTCAAAGCATTAGGTGCAACATTCGTGGACGGCTGAAAGACTATTGTCTGACGTGGATTCTTGCGGACTTCAATATTCTCATTGACGAGAGCTTGCCGTAGAGTTGTGTTCAAGATGTTGGCCGTAACAAGAGCTTCCTGTAGACCATATGTCGAAATGCTTGAGGCATTTTCAGCACTCACAGTCGGAGCGCCGGCCGCTTCCGGGCCTGCGGCAGTAAAGTTGTAAGCACGGTTAGCCAAAGTCGTACGATCTACCGTGCGCGTAAACGAAGCAATGTTATTGCGGCCGACTCCCCACTCAAACACAGCGTTGGCCTGTTCGACGTTAATCTCATTGGCGATGATAATACGCCCGATCTTTTGGCTCACCACTAGGCCATTGATGTAGTTCTCCTGCGGGATGATGTCCCAATCGAAGCCTTCAGCCGTGTTGGACATATCATCTAGCACTTCGGCTAGCGTTCTGTAAGGCGTGGATTCGTAGATGGCCGTACTGCCGCCGCTAATTGGTCCTGTCGTGTAGTCAATATGCGTCTCACCCTCAGCGTTGGCAGAAGCAAGATGTTCGATGAACTTGGCAGACCTAGCATTGGCTCCCAGCGTTTTGATACCTGAAGCCTGACGACCGCGTAGACGTTGAGTAAATATCCACTCAGGACCAGAAGCATTGACTTGAATGGTCGCATTGTCTCCTGCTCCTACTTCTGCCACGGTGATAAGCGGGCCGTAGAAGAGTAGTACCTTGTTCCGGTAAATCTTCAAATAGCCGAGGTCGCTAATCATGCTTACGGCTAGTGGATTGTCTAGCCTAATGTTAAAGCTAGCCGTGTTAACTTTGTTCAACGGTAGAGTTAGCTTAGCTTCACGGAAATTAAGTATATCTCCAAGAGGCTTAAATGTTGAATCAGTTAGTTGCCAGGACCATTCAGTCATGCTAAATCCAGGCGTTGCGCCATTCCACAATAGCGCTCATACTTTCGGCTTTCAATTGTGCCACAATCTCAATCCTATTTTCCCCAGGCACTAGCCCAAACCATTCAGTAGCAGCAAAGTTGACCGAGCCATAGATAGAGCCGGTAGCCGTTGATACCGTCCGGTTTAGCGTGTCAATAACGCCGGTAAATGTAGGTTCTGTCAGACTAATTGTGTTCACTGTGCCTGTGAGAGCATTAATCCATGTGGCGTTAGACGCGCTAACGAATATGCCTCGTGGTTCAGCTTGTCCAGCAACCCATTCATTTTCTACTTCCGTGCCAGTTATTGTAGAGCGGCCTATGGTGCCGCTGGCAGTATTAGTCCAGTAAATATGTCCAGCATCTACAGCTATACTAGTAGCTTTAGTCCCAGAAACGATTGTTTTAGGGCTGGCTCCGCTGAGAAGAGATTCCTTGATTTCTCCTGTAGTAGTAGCCCACCATAGTTTTGTGGCTGTTACAAGAATCCCTGAGCCTTTGAGCATATTAGCGCCGGCAATGATTGTTGTTTTTTCAGTTCCAGTTAGGGTCGTCCTGTTGATGTTGGTTCTGTCCCCATAGAATAGATTTGATTCATTCGCGGCTATGCCAAAGATTTCTTCTGGCAAAGTTGCAGTAAACACAAATTCATCAGAGAAAAAGCCCTTTAGGGTTGAGTGAACACTGTAGTTGCCTCCCCCTGGGTTGTTGAAGCAGACATACATCTTAGTCCCATTTGCTGCTAGACCTGACGGAACAGCAGGCGTGAGGCTATTCCATGTGTTATTTAGTCCTGTTCCATTTATGCCTATCTTACCAAAAGCAATTGAGTTGTATGTGTACCAAAATGTGCTGCCGTCGTTTGCTACATAGGAGACGCCGCTGGACAAACCTCCCGCAAGCTGAATAGACAATGCTGGGTTGTAGTTGATAACAACCTGTTGTTTGGTTGTGGCATTGACTACTTCAAAGTTACGTGGTTTGCCTGTAAATATTATTAGCGGGTAAGTGATAACACTACCTGTATTAGTAACTACCTTATACCCTGTGATTGGCACAGAGGAGATCGTACCTTCATTGAAGTTCGTAATAAAGAGGGTAGCTGTTTCGCCTGTTCCAGTGATCGCACTTCCATATGGGCCGGCCGCGCCAGAGTTGATGAAGTCTTCCATTATGTTTTCGCCATTAAGGTCAGCCCGTCTTACCTGACCACCTGCGTAGCAGCACCAATAGATATTTGTGGCACTAACGCAAGGATAAGCGGGTTCATTGCCTCCTTTAGAGATCCAAGAGTTTTCTATGCTTGCTCCGGCTATTGTGGCACGCCCAATCAAGCCATTTTTACGATCAGCCCAATATATATGCCCAGCATCAACACAAATACCGGATACATTGTTGAGCGGAAACAACCAGTTAGCTTCGATAGTGCCGCCGGCAACCGTCATGCGGCCGATAGCAAATTCCTTGGCCCAATAAATATGACCTGCGTCAACTGCAATACCTGCGCCGCCGGTAGTTACAGCCTGCCACACACTTTCGATTGTTCCTCCCGCAACTGTGCAGCGACCTATGCCTTTTGTGCTGTTCCAATAGACGTGACCAGCATCTACAGCAACCCCATTAGAGGATTCAGCTATAGTGACCCATTTAGGTTCAACGGAACCTCCTGAAATGGTAGCCCGACCAATGAAAGCTTCTCCCGAGCACCAATAAACATGCACGCCATCTGTGGCAACTGCCTTGGGATGTATACCAGTGGAAAGTAGTTGCTGAACAATAGCCGGAAAAACATTTGCGCTCTGAGCGGTAGTGCCATAGAGACGAGGATCGGCCGCTACCATCAAAAGCTGAAAGCTCTTAGACCATCCACCTGTAATACGGCAAGCCTGTTGACGGCGTACTTTCACAAACTGTCGTTCTCCGCCGGCCGGTGTCCATTCCAGCGTGGCATCTTCGCGCATGGCATTTGAAGCCTGAAGCAGTTTGGTGATCTTGATGTTACGATCTTCATTGCTGGTGACGTTGTATATCGTGCCAGAAAGAGTAATCGGGCGACGACCGTGGAAGAAACTTCCATGAACACCACCGTCCATGCCTGTGATGTTCTCCGCGTTCTCGCGCACTTCCGGCGAATCAAGTCCAGTAGCTTCCGTGATAGAGCCAACGAAGTTAGGATCGAATGGGTCGTTGAACGTCGCAATAGTTCCGTCCGGGCCGGTGAGCGTGTACTTGGTCGAAAGCTGAGGACCGGACGGCAGAATAGCCCCAGGATGGTTAAGCCTGTTCCAGAAGTTTGTAGCAGACTTTCCAGCAGCGCCGGCCCATTCGTATCCCTCAACATCACCATCTACATAACTTTCAGTGGCGCTAACAGCAGTAAAGATTATTTTCAGTGCAGCAGGCGTAACAGGAGTACGAATTGTAAAAAAGGCTGTTCCTGTTTTAGTCGGTGTCAGCGTAACAAAGCGACGATTCCAACCTAGAGCAGTCTGCGTCCATGCAACAAGGTTATTGCCTACAACGCTAGAACCAAGACCCGCTTCAAGTTTATGCCCGGCAATTTCTTCATACACCGAGAACCATACAGTGATCGGAATTCCTTCTACAACAGGAATTTCTTCGATCATTGTTCCTTCAAATGTAGCTGTGCCGGCAGTCGTTATGTTGCAATAGCTTGTTAGGCCAAAAATACTTGCAGACTGGCTATACCCAGGAATTTGCTGCACCAAAGTGGTTGCTCCCAAGTTGACGAAGAAAGATGATGTGGTGCGCCAGCCAAACGCAGACGTAGCCCCATTGCCGTCATGCGAGAATCCTGGGTTTATGATTGGGTTTACAGCGGCCATTACAACGCAGCCCCAAGCTCCCAGGCAACGCCCTGAGACCAGGCGTGCGGCTCAGGTGGTGGCTGCTGGAAGTGGTTGTTTACGTGCATGTTCACTACGTTTGGCTGTGCTGTGGTTTGGGCTACGGCGTTTTGTCCGCCGCCGCCCGTGAAAGCTGGCTGTGCCGGCACTTGCGTAGGAGCCTGCGCCCAAATAGGCTTGAAGTTACCGCCGTAGTTGGTATAGAGTTCCTGACGAACTTGGCTAAAGTTTACCATATCGTTGTAAGCGTTGCTTTCAGCGACGCCCTTATCCTGGGCGACTTGTTCTGCAAGCCCCTGATACGTGCCACGGGCGGATGTCACATCGTTAGCAATTTCAGTGATTGTTTCGTCCGGTGCTCCGCCTGCCTCAGCCTTAGCAAGCACACCTTCCCAAAAGCTTTGTAGGTTCAAGGAGGACGCAAGGTCATCCTGAATCGTTGGAAGCTCCTCGTTCTGAGGCGTGTTCGGATTGTCTGGCATGTTGTTGGTTTGCGCAATAGCGTAAGCCTTGTTTAGGCTCGCTAGGGTGCCCTTCATCCCAAGCTCTTCAACATACTTGTCGGCGCTCGGGGGACCTTCAGCTTCGGCAGCAGACGATCCTTCTGGGCCGTAAGTTTCCATCGAAGTAGTTTCAACGCTCGCGCTTTCAGTTGCAGCTTCTTCTTTTTCAATGCTGTCTATTAGCGCCGTAAAGGCTGCGCTAGGGTACTTGGAAGCGATAGCCTGCGCCGTACGCTTAGCATTGCCAAGGATGCCCTGTAGCTTACCGATTGATCCACGACGGTCTCCCAGGATTGCATTCCAGCCATTTGCGCCTTCCTTGAGTTTATTGTCTCCTGTCCTGTTGTATTCGGAAGCAATGTTCTGAAGTCGTGTTTGATCTGTACCGATCACATTGTTCAGATGTTCAATTTCTTTGTTGGCTGCCTCTAGCCTTCCCTTGTCGGCGTGCGCCGTCCTAGAGTCAGCTTCTAGTTGTGGAATGGACTTGTAGTTGACGTGACGATATACACCGCCGGTCTTCTCGACTACGCGAATGCCGCGCTCGTATTCCGCAAGAGTTTCTTCTGCGTGCTTAGTAGATTTCTTAGCGGATGCAAGGCTCTTGCCCTTCTTGCCGTGCTCTGATTCCTTCGCATGATGCAAAGACTTCAGAGCAGAGTCCTTCTGATTCTTGAGCGTGACAAGCTTGTTTTTCTCAGAGCTTAGAGCCTGGTCGATCTTGCTGGTTATTTCTTCTACCTGGCCCATCGGCACGGCCGCAGCCGAGTACGGGTCTGGTATTTTCAGAGCGACGATTGCTTTAGCGGTCGTGCCTGTTCCTGGCGCAGAGTCTCCGGTGGCTGCTTTGCCTTTACCTTTTTTAGCCGGCGCTTTTTTAGCCGATTTCTTGCCCTTAGCGGCTTCGTCCACGTTGTAGCCGAGAGCGTCCGCAGCTTCCTTCAGGTAAACAACGTTGTCCCCACGGTAAGCAGGATTAGTAGCGATGACATACTCGTTGCGGTTCTCCTCACCTACAAGCAGCGTCGGACGATTGTACTTTCCGCCGGTTGTCTTTTCCCAAGGTTCGTGAACGCCGCCCTCTGCTTTGCCAAATACTTTGCTGACCGCATTAGTCACCGTGTTGACCGTATGAGTGGCGATTGTTACTGTCTTGGAAGCAATGCCGGCGATTGCGTCTCCTAGAGACTGCACAGCCCCAAGGCCAGAAACATCGGCCGTAACTTTGGAGTTGTGCTGAGTCGGAACGCCCAGGATTGCAGCAGCCGCGCGGCGGGCTATGGCAGAGACGCCATCGTGTCCAACAATGTTGCTGTTCTTGGTTGGGATTTTGATTCCAAGTATGTGATCTAGCGTCGCCACGGCCGCAGGGCCACCGTGACTAATAATCGCTACCTGCTTAGCAGACAGTTTGATGCCATCAATGTGCTGTAGAAGTGCCACAACCTTCGGGCCGTCCGAGGCGCTGATGTGAACGTACTTAGCTGCAATCTGAGCATTCGATAGAGACTGAAGAGCCTGCTTAGCGCTAGACGCATCCGCCACAACCTTCATAACGACCTTCTGGCTTAGGCCAGCGCCAAGTGCCGAGCTTGCAGCCTTGGAGACAGACGCCACGTCGTTGCTGCTTGTGAACTTGGTTGCGATTTTCAGCGCGATTGGCTTGCTGCCGGTTCGCGCTAGGTTGCCAATGGCCTGTTCAGCCTGCTTGGAAAGTTCAGGCAAGCCACGGTACGAGCGTACGAGGTTAGAACTAACGGCAGCCTGGCGGTTCAATGCTTGCGTAAGCTGACCAGCCTGGTAGATACGCTGTTCTTCGATCTTGGCAAGTTCCTTGGCGTCAGAAAACTCCTTGACTCCGCCGAGCTTAGTCTTGTCTTCCTTCATCTGCTGGTGCTTAGACGCAGAGAGCTTCTGCGTAGCAGCAACAGCCTTTTCAAGACCTTCAACGTCCTTACCTGATGCAGTTTCGGCGGCTTTAGATTGTGTCTGGTATTCGCTGCGCAGGCGGATGTTCTGACGCAGGGCTTCGTTGTAGGATAGTTCGGCGCGCTCGTGCTCTACTGTGCCCTTGTGTGTATGGTCAAGCTGCTCCTTGAGTTCCTTCAAGCCAATGTTGGAGGCGTGTAGCTGAGACCCAGATTCAGTCATCGCCGTCGTTAGGCCACCCCAGGAAGCCTTGAGACGCGCGTTAGCCGTGGCTCCCTGGTGTAGCTGACCTTCAAGTTCAGACGCGGCATCCTTGGTTTTGAGGAAGTGGAAGGCTAGTAGGCCGGCTCCTGCTACCAAAGCAGAGATTCCAAGGGTCTCAGGTGCCAGGACGGCTCCGAGGCCCGCTACGGACGCTGTAAGGCCCTCTGTGGCGACCTCAGCGGTGCCGATCTCGGACGCTGCCGCTGCTCCGCCGCCTGCACCGAAGATTCCCTTGACAAAGTTGAGGCCCTTGCCGAGCAAGCCGCCGCCTGCGGCTGCCCCAGCGGCACCCTCAGCCGCACTTGCAGCGCCGCCGGCCGCTCCACCTGCTGCCTCAGCGGTGCCAATCTCCGCCCCTGCTGCTGCGCCGCCGCTCATCAGCGCGGCGCGTATCTCAGCGGCTACGGCCGAGCCAGCCTCCGTCATCGACACAGCTATGGTTGCGCCGGCCGTGCGAGCCCCGCCGACTAGACCGCTTCCAATGTTGAACGCGCCAGTACCTAGAGCCTTGATTGTTCCTATTGCGCCAAGCTCACGCATCAAGGACACAGCCTTGACAAGCATCCCAATAAAGCTGCCAATCTTATTGACCGCAAAGATCGCACCGATGGTCGCTCCAAGAGCGCCTAGTGGGCCACCTAGACCCACTAGTTTTGTGATGCCCTCAATGAGCCTTGCCACAAAGCTAATTCCGTGTAGAAGTCCTGTAGTGAATGGGGCAAGTAGGTTGCTCCACTGCACAAACGAAGCGATAAGCGGGCCAAGCGCGCCGGCCAACGCCTTCACATCATCAGCCGAGCGGTTGAAGAAGCGCGTCATATCCTGCTGACCCTTACCAGTCTGCAAGAATTTGTTCCACGAATCAGTAGCGTGGCTCATGGAGCGCACGAGATTGTCGCCCGCATCCGCGCTGCCGTTTAGGACAGTGCCAAGTAGTTTACCGAGTGAGCCGAATAGGTGTATCAAGTCGCCAGCGTGCGAGCCCAGGCGCGTAATCTCACCGTCGAGCTTAGCGCCAGGCTGAGTTGCCTTGTCAAGATCGGACGCCCATTTGCGGAATCCATCGCCGGCCGGACCAGCAAAGATACGTGCGCCCGCCTCGCCTACGTGGATGAAAGCCGCTCCAATGTGCTGAAGCCCAGACAGCGCCGGCAAAAGGAACTTGTTAGCGCTAGACCCCAGGGAATCAAACATTTTGATACCACTCGGGGAGCGCATCTTAGCCAGCACGTTATCCAAGCGCGAGGATACGATGTTCATAGTTGTGTCTGTGTTGTGCGCAAGCCCTGGCATGAGCTTCGCGGCAGTTTCGATTCCGTGGGAGAGCACAGAACCGAAGTCACGCTTGGCCGTTGCACCTGTTAGGTGTGCCCACTCTGTGCTCATCAGGTGTAGCCCGATTGCAGCATCACGGGCTTGCGGGCTGACGCTCTTCAGCGTCGAATTCATCTGGTCCTGGGCTGTCTTGGCTTGCTTGGAATCCTTGCCGTACTTCTGAATGGCAGTAGCGTAAGCCTTAGTAGCCGCCTCAGCCGCAGAGAAATCAGCGATTGCCGGCTTGAGAGCAGCAAACATTCCACCAAAGTTGAGTGCAAGTCCGGTAACTACACCACTAGCCACACTAGCGGCTCCAACAAAGCCTGTCCCTAGTACCCCAATCAGGGACACGAGCCCTCCTCCAAGGCTCGTTAGGATCGGAGATAGGGCCGCCGCCGCAGCCGCAAGTGTTCGCGCCGTGCCGGAAATCGGTCCGGCGCTGATACGGATGTTGCCGATGTTGTCGGCCTTGTTGCCGATGTCATTCAGGAATCCAAGCAGTTTGATCTTCGTGCGCTGCAAGAATCCCTCATCGGTGTCAACCTTGACGTGTACCGGCGGGTGCCCACCAATAGCATTTAGCTCCGCCTTCACAGCCGCCATGCGCGAGCGTAGGAAGTCCTCATCAAGGCCAAGCTTGATCTTCGCCTCCTTACCAAACGGCGTACGCTGCTGCGCAACCTTCTCGATCTTGTCTGTAAGGCCGGCGTACTCCTTGCGAAGCTGAGCGATTCGCTGCTGTTGCTTGGCTGCCGCAAGCTCAGCGCGCGTGGCTGCTGTGCTCTCAAGATAAGCTGCCTTTTCAGCATCCTTAGAAGCACGAGCCTCCGCTGCCTGAACTTGCGCGCGGCGGCGAGAATAAGTGTCGTATGCTTTCTGACGGTCAGACTCAGCCTTGGCGATTGCAGCCTCGGCCGCAAGAGCCTTCTCGGCACCTTGTACCTCGATCTTGACCTCAGCCTTGCGGCCATTCAAGCGAGTGAGAGAAAGTTCAGCAGCCGCTATCTTGCGGTCAAGGTCATCCTTATTAGCCTTGACGACTACCTCTGCACGCTCAGCCTTGAGCGAGTCGATCTTAGCTTTTACGCGATCAACAGCCTCATCGAAGCGTGCGGTCTCCGCGTCGATCTTAGCCTTAGCCTCCATGCGGCTGATAGCCGCCATTTTGGCCTGAAACTCTGCCTCTACACGATCTAGGCCAGCGCGAGCATCACCGTCGTTTAGGGTGATATTGATATCGCCTTTTGCAACCTCTGTCATATGATTTCACCCCCTAGATCACAACGACCGCACGAAACGTATAGTACGTTTCGTGCGGTCTCGATTGCTGTGAATGAGTACATCATGCTCCTACGCGCTGCCTTAGATCGTCTGTATTTTTCTGCCAATCCTTCTTCTTTGCTTCCTCTTCGGCAGCTTTTCTTTCCTGCAAATACTTCAATGTGACTGCCTCAGTGACCATGTAGTCGATCACATCGTCATCTGAGAATTTTGGAAACGGCCGTCCAGCCTCCTTGCTAATCGCCAGAATCCTCGTAGCTATAGGGGAGGCCACGAAAGGAGCGCCACTCTTTTACACTCTCCAATCCTGCCAAATGATGTCCAACGGCATCAAGATCGCGTTGCCTGGTAGCAATCTCCACTATCATTTCCTTGTCCTCAAAAGGAATAGCGCCGCTGGAAAAGTCCTCTTCTGTGACGGTTGGTGCCTTCACAGTAAGCACGCAGAGCTTGTTGAAGAAGTCTGCTTGCTGAACGATGTCCTCGCGTGTAACATCACGCTTGCCGGCGGCTACCTTGATAGCCATATCAACAAGCTCGTTTGGAATCTGGCCTGTCTTTACAAGGCCAGGAAGGTCGGGAACCTCAATCTCAACGACCGTGCTAGAAGGCAATGTGATCGTGTGAGTTTTGTTCTTCTTCCACTGCGCTAGCGAAGTGGGCTTAGCTGGACTGTCTAGTGCTGTCGGCATTCGTTGTGTCCTCCTCGGACTGTACGGTGTTTAGTGTGTCTCTGATACGCGCAAGGTCGCGTACTACAATCCTACTCTCTTTAGAGACGCGCTTAGCGTTAGCGAGAGCTAGATCGACCTGTGCGTTAAGGCTGTGATCGGCCATACATCAATGCTAGGCCATGACTAGCCAAAAAGAAGAGCCCCTAACGGGGCTCTTCTTATTTCTTCTTGGAAGACTTCTTTCGAGTCTTCTTGGCTGGTTTTGCGGCCGTAGCCTTCTTTTTGTAGCCTGGAAGGAACTGAGGAGGGACTTTGCCCTTCTTAGCCGCCATCTTAGATCGTGCCCGAATAACCTGGCGCGTTGGCCGGCTTAGGTGCTGGCTTCAGAGACCTTTTGAAGGTCGGACGAGCCGGGGGCACAGGCTTGGAAACTGTTCCCTGTCCTGTGACAGTCACAGAAGCAAGCGGGCTCTGTCCGAATCCTGGCTTTGTAAGACGTGGGTCTGGTTTAGTCTGGTATTTGTTCGCCATTTCATTCCTCTTAGTAGCTAGCTACCTGATTCTTCACGACAGCCGTGATGATGCTGCCGGATGTCGGACGCTGACCCACAGCACGGACGGAAGCTGTGATCGGGGCACCGGAAGCGTCTGGCGCTACCGGGAACTCCTCGTAAGCAATAGTCGGAAGCGTGAACTTGACCTGATTGTTTGCGCCGTTGTCAAACTGGAAGTCAGCAGACGTAGTGAAAATCTGGTTAGAGATTTCGGTTCCCGATTCCCCGCCGTAATGGAACTTGTTGTACTCAGCAAGAGTTTCGAAAATGATGTCGAACGAAAGGCTGATCTGGCGCTGCCCAACAACAACATCATACGGAAGGAAGTCATCCGTTTGCTGTACTGTGACGTTGTTGTCGATGGTCAAGTCCATGCTGGAAATCAGCGCAGTTGCTCCACCGCCAAGCGTGACAGTCGCGTTGTTGTAGTTGTATACATAGCCGTTTTGAAGGCTAATTACCGGAGAGGTAGACGGATCAGAAGTAAGACGCGTGCTCTTGAGCCCCATGATGTTAGCCTGCGCTGTGAGCGGCTGCCCTGCGCTAGTCTTGACCTCAAGGGACGAAAGGAAACAATCCTGATGACGCTCAAAGAGCGTGTCAGATAGATCATTCCAGAATGTGACATAAGGAATCGACTGAGCGGCCGTGATCGTATGCGTGTAGTTAGCTGCACCCGTTACGGCATCAGCGCCTAGCACGTAGAAAAGGAAAGCCCCAATGCTAGCATCACGAACATAGACTTCTGGGTTGCCAGAAACGCCGCCGGTCTTGACGAAGGATACTCCCTGGTCACGGTTGGAGTCGGTCTCTGCTAGCTGGTCAAATTCACGGGTAGGTGCAATCGCGCCGCCAACATACGGAGACTTGAAAGCCTTGAGGGCTTCAACGGTAGCTGGTGTACCCTTGACTGTCTGCTTCTGGTACATCAACCATGCTGTATTCCCGCGTAGACCGGCCATTAGCTAGATGCTCCTGTCGTTGGTGTTGCAGAGCTAGACGACGAAGCGGCCGGCGTAGCTGCTGGTGAAGTTGTGTCTACCGTTGGAGCAGAGCTAGAGGAAGACGTGGAAGCTACTGCTGGGGAAGTATTTTCAGTTTTCGTGGAAACTGGCTCAACCGGAGGAGTTGCACCTGGCGCAGATGGGTCTTCCGCGAACGGAAGCTCTGGCTTGGCTGCAACGCCGATAATCGTGAGAGCGTCTGCAACTGCCTGTCCGACTGGCGGAGAGCCGGCGCTTACGCTTTGCTCACCTGTAACGACCTCTTCAATGGCAGCTTGGTTGGCTGCGGCTGCTGCCTTTGCCTCTGGCGAAGCCTGAGCGCTCAAATGGTCAGCTTCCGGGTTAGTGTGCGGGTCGTTCTTGTCAACCGGCGGAGCATCCGGGTCTACTGGCGGGGTGTCATACTCAACGTCAAGCCAAGCGTTTACGCGCGCATTACCGATAACAGCTTGGTCATCAGTGACAAACTTCGGAGTAGCGGAACTCAGCGTAAAGTCTACGTTGCCAACGGAAAAGTTTTCTACGCCGCTTGGCGCGTCAGCAGACTTTGTGATTGTAGCCATGAGATAAAGAATAGCTGGTGGGACGACAAAAACCGTTAGCCAGAAGTCTCGATCAAAGCCGAGTTATTTCCGCGAGCAACCACTGTTGCTTCAAAGCGTGTCTTGTTGCCAGTTGGGTCGTCTGGATAGACGATTCTCAGAAGGTCAAAGTACCACACAGCGCCCGTCCTGGGATCAGCCCCGGAGCGAATAGACTGCCTGAATCGCTCAGCCTGAGTCTCTATGACAGTAGGGGATACAGTCTGTTCGCGGTCAACCTCAAGCGTGTACTTACCAAAGAACTGTACCACTATCTCATACTCGTTCACAAACTTGTCACGAGCATTAGCCGTGGAGCGTTCTGGATACACACCAAGCATGGTACGAGAGTCGCCCAGAGACGGATGCAGCTTATCATCCTTTACAGGGAATTGGTCAGCCGCAAACTCTGTTTCAAGCGCTGTTATCAACGCTTTACGCGCTGTAGTCTCAGGTGCGATTACTTCAGTCACTAGTCTATTCTACCCAGGATAGTAGCGCTTCGCGTAATCCATCCAAGTTGACATCATAATCAGATAAGCCGGCCGTAGATATGGGTGTGCTGGGTTTCCTGGGTGCTGAATCATATTACTGCCGGGACGCCACATTCGCCCCATCTTTTCCCAGAAGAACGACACAGCGCCAGTAATCTCGTGAGGACCAGCGCCTTTCTCTTGGTATAGAGCATGGCGAGCGTCCGCCTCCCAATGCGCAGTAGTGGCCGTAGAGGACGACCTAATAGAATCCACAATGCGAGGCGTACGAGGATCAGGCTTGTGGCCCTTTGGCGCAAATTGGCGTGACAGATCAGCGCCTTTCTCAGCGATGTCTTTCATCGTCTCAGCGCCAGCCAGCTTGCATTCAGCAATGAAGCGGCCGAATCCATTACGCGCGATCACCTTATTCGAGACGGCGATGTCGCCCATTTTAGACTCCTTTAGATTTGGAATCTAACGTAGGACGCTAGAATGTCTTGCGCCTGTGGTGGGATGGCCTGTGGAGCGCCGGAAGTGCGGTTAGACGTGGTGTAAGAGTACCCAGCGATGCTCTCGGAGACATACTCCTCTGGCTTCTCAGACATCACAGCGGCCGTCCATATAGTTGCACGCTTGACATCGGCTGGCACAGTCGGCCAACCCCAGGCAGCCGTTACCTTCACGGTAGGAATCAACCCAGGCCAACCACGATCCCTAGAAACCACATCAAGATTGTAGTTAAAGCCCATCTGCGGGCTATAGATGCCGGCCCAATGAGGAATCGTGAGGTAGTTGTATGGTGGGCCTTCCTGGGGCTCAGGACGCCAGTAGAACGTATCAATCGGAGTTTCAAAGCCGCCGAAGATAAAGGCTACGGCCGTCACAGACATACAGTCGTCAATGTCTAGGAACCCAGAAGAGTCATACTCATATGTGCGGATTCCTGGGGTTTCTGGAAGCCCAAACGCGCGATCAGCAAACTTACGGATAGCGGCCGAAGCGCCTTCAATCGCTGATATTAGTTTTGCATCGCGTACTGTGTCAGGGTCGCCGGCTGCTATGTTCATGGCAGCCTTTAGTTCGTCTAGGGTTATGAGATTAGGAGGTTCGGTAGTGCCTGGTGCAGGACCAGAAAACACTTCTAGGACGTCAGAGGCTACGTGCCCACTGCCATCCTTCCATACAATCGCATAGGAACCAGCCGTAGCAGGAGCAGTAATCCTTGTGTAGTAGATGCCAGACCCGGCAGGGACCTCGCTGATCCCGGCTGTAGAAGGTGCAATTGCTACTGTGTCGTCAGATAGCTTGATTACTTCAACAGTAATCGTCCCTACAAGTCCAGTTTCAGCACCATCAACGGCGCTCTCTACATGCTGTCCTGGGTTTGCCGGAATGTAAGACATATCTATAGCTTACTGTGTGTCGAATACTTTGTCGTCAAACACAGGAATCCAAGAAACAATTTCTAGTGTTGCTGCTATTTTTCCGTCAGGAAGCACAGCCAACAAAGTAAACAAACCAGGAATATTTCCGTTGCCGCAGGTAATAAGCACCTTAGCTTTCGGCCACATGGTGTTGCTAGCTATCTGAGCGACTGCCTGTCCGGCGGTATATGTTTTAGCTTCACCAAGACCTCGAAGACAAACTAGTCCTTGGTCTGTCAACGCTGCCGCTGGGGCTCTATATGGTTCCCCAAAGGCTGCTATACCAGTCAGAGAATGAAAAGAAAGAGGGGTAGCTTCGCCTTCTCCTGTTTTTTCTTTGCTGGGAAATTTAGCCATAGAACAAGTTTAGTCTTAGAAATGGCGAAACCGGCACAAGGCCGGCTTCGAGAGGGAGGAGAGTATGGCGGTTACTTACTCAGCAGCGAAAACATCCTCTGGCGCACGGGCATCGGCGTAAGCAGCACCGATTGGCGTCAGAGCATCGCCCCGACCTTGCGGCGGGACCTGCACTGCAAGAGGGTCACTGGTGTCTGTGATGACACGATCCGCTTTGACGTGCGTCTCATGTACCGGGACTACAGACTGCGGAGCAGCCGGCGTACCCTGAACCTGAGCCGTTGTCGTACCGGACGTAACCTGTACGCTAACCGGACCATCTGGGTCTGTTACGGCCGCAGAAGGCTCCGTAGCAGACGCACCATCTGGTAGCGGTGGCGTTACTGGTGTGACTGGCGCAGCGGGAGTCACTGCGCTAGTCGTGTCAGCAGCGGTTGTGTCAGTTGTAGTTGTTGTCTCGTCAGCCATGTTCTTTCCCCTTAGCCGTTTGCCAGTCCTGTGCCGCCAATTACGTTGAACGCCAGCGGGCTACGGGCTGCCGTGAAGCCTACGCGGCTCTCGGCACGGAATACGGTCTGGTTGGTCGTGAAGTAGACGTGCGGGCTCTCGTCAACTGTGATTCCCTGGCGGTCAAGGATCAAAGCCTCACGGAAGTCACCGATGATGACACGGGACTCGTTTGTGCCTGCTCCAAGGTTAGTCGGGACACGGTTGGACAGAATGACTTCTACTCCAAATAGTGTCTGCTGAGGACCGTTGACGAATGTGCGCGGAGTGCTTGGGTCGTAACCTGCACCGAAGTTGCTGCGCGGGGCAATCGTGTAGTGGCCTACCGAGTCACGGGACTTGAGGATACGAGTCCAGGTTCGCGGGTGCATGACAATTGCGGACGGCTGACCCCAAGAAGTCTGTACCGAAGCGATTGCGTCAAGGATTTTATCCAGTAGCGCGCCTTCAGCAGCAGGGTCTTTCGGAGAAGCTTCCGTGATCGTCGTAGTACCGATGCCCGGAGTGTTCAGGATGCCAAGTGGCTGTCCTGTGCCGGAACCGATCATAAACGCTGTCTCTTCAAGAGCAACAAGGCGCTTCGCAAGATCAGTTGTTACCAACTGGTCTACGGCCGGGTTGGAATCCTGAAGAAGCTGGTTAGAAATCGTAGCAAGACCGGCTGCTGTGAACACGGAAGCCGTGATCGTAGCCAGTGTCATCGCTGTGCTCTCAGGCTTCGTTGCAAGCTCGGCTACCCATCCGGCAGTCGTGCTGAGTCCTAGCTGGTCAAGCTGGATTGCGTTAGTGTTGACATTCAGAGAAGAGCAAAGCCCACGAAGAACGTTGTCCTGCTCACGAGCGAGAACTAGCTGACGCTCAAGAAGCGGCTGAACAAGGTATCCACCCTGAGAGCCGGTGCCCTCAGTCATAGCCTTGCCCTCTGCTGTGGTGCTAAACCCAGCGTCAGAGTAAGACTTGGCACCTAGAGCAAGACGCTCCTGGGCTGCCGGATTACCTTTGTTGGCAAGATGAATGTCCACATACGGAGAGAACTCGCCCGTTGTGTATGGGTTGTCAGGATCGTCCGCAGCCTTACCCTCTGTGGTTGCTGCTACAACGAATCCCTCGCCTGGCTTACGGAGGTTAGCGATAATCTCCTGAAGCGTTCCAACCTCGGCAGTAAGAGACTTTACCTCTTCAGCGTTGAGAGCGGTGTCACGCTCCTTGAAAAGGAGGTCAAGCTGTGGCTTGATGTCTTTCTCAATCAGACCCTTGACCTCTGCTACCTGGCCGTTGTCTGCCTCTGCTGTAGCTAGGAGAGCAGTTGCCTTCTCCTGAAGCTCAGTAATCTTCGCTGTGATCTGCTCTGTGGTCTCCATGTCTATTCCTAAATTTAGTGGTCAGTGTGACAAATCGAAACTAGCAGGTTTCAATTTGAGGAAGTGGTCCTAGTTCTGCGGCCAAAGCATGTGCTTCACGCGCGATTCCATCAAGGTAGTTCTTTACTCGTGCCACAAGAGCGTCGATACGCTCATCTTCAGCACCATGCCCATTATCCTTAGTCGTAGACAGGGAATTGGTCTGCTGCTCAAGCTTCAAAAGCAATGCTAGGAACCACAAATCTTCAGGGCTGCCCTTCACGGACTTTCCCTCTGGGTACCTAGTGCTTATTGTGTCCAACGTAGAATCAAGGCTGTTCAGCAAGTCAGAGATACCACTAAAGTCTCCGACCAACTCGGACTGAGTAGGCTCAGGCACGACAATATCTCCTAGCGCCTTTCCGGCGACAATAGAAAAGGCCGGCGCAGAATGCACGGGAACTGGCGTAACGCTAATCTCTGTGAAGTCCATATCAGAAATGCGGGTTCCCAGCTTTGTAAGCTTACGCTTGAAGAAGCCGCCGACGCTCAAAGCAGTGAGAGTGCCTTTCTTGATCTGGTTGTAGTACGTGCCAAGCTCAGGATGTGTGCGAATCGCACCATCTACTCGGGCGCGCATACGAAGGCCCTTGCCCTCAACCTCTTCAAGGTCAAGTACCTTGCCGAGAATCTTTTCGTGTTTGTGGTGGAAACACAAAGCGGCCGGACCACTCAGGAATGCCTTGATGCCACGCTGGAAAGCTCCGTCAGTGAAGTTCTCGCCTTGGCGGTCAACTCCATCAAACGTTGCAGCCCAACCCTCGATAATCAAGTCCCCGTCGTCAAGCTCTGTAACTACGTTTCCTGGTGTGCCGTCCTCTAGGGCCTTAGCCTCTAGTTGGAACGGGAAATTGAAGGCAACAATGTCGCTATCGCTGTCGAGCGTACGAACGAAAAGCTCTGTTGGCAAATCCATACACAAATAATACGTCCCACAACGACAACGAGCCGCCCGAAGGCGGCTCGAAGACAACTTACAAGTAGTGGCTATTTCTTCAGAACGCTAGATGTCTGCGTATAAACCGTGAATGTGCCTGCCACACCGCCGGCAGCTTCAGATTTCAGAGACAAGCGAAGTTGAGGCCCGAACTGTTTACCTTCAAAGTTTGCCGCCGTAAAGACAGGGGTTGCAGCGGCGATTGCAGCCGTTTCAGCAAACGACGCAGATGCCTCCCAAGTTTTGCCGCCATCAAAGGAATCTTCAAGGGCAACCTTGACTTTAGGAGTACCTTCAATTTCGCCAAAGTTTGTCTCTACAGTCACGTAGTCATACGGAGAATAGTCTCCCTGCAACGCAACCTTTAGTGTTTCGGCCCCTGCAAACTTCAAATACGAAGCAGGAGATTTGATTTCTGCTACTTTTAGGGAACCTACAGGAACAGACTCAAAGAGGCGACCGCTTGCCTTGGTGGCCGAAGAAACAGGCCAGAACACAAATGTTTCTGTTGTTTCGGACGTGCCGGCATTAGCGCCTGATGGCGTGCTAACAACAACCCCAACAGGACCAGTGATGTACTTAGTCCCGTTCGCATTAATGCTCTGAGGACTTACAGCTTTGATTTCAGTAGCAGATTCTACTTTGAACGACGCAGCCGCCAATTTACCGAAGGAAACAGACGTAGCGCCTGTGAATTCCGTGCCGGCAATAATGACTGTTGTTCCACCCGTAGGAGGACCACCGTTGTTAGTTACTGAAGTTACTGTAGGAGCAGCCATAAGAATAATCTACTTTGCTGAGTGCCAGAGCCTACTCTAGCTCGGATGGTTCGACAGAAGACACCTTGCTTGCGTTGATCGCAATTTGCGTATTAGCCTTTGTGGCTCTGTCAAAGTAGACAAACGGAGTACGCCTTTGAGGAGTCTCTGCGTCCTCCAAAGCCCACGACAGTTGTTTCTCAACCTCTGAAACACTTCCAACTACATAATAGGAAGCGCGGTCACACCAAATACGTGAAGTAATTTGCTCAGACATTCAGTTTTCTCCTTTTGTGTGTGTAGGAGAGACTAACTATACACCACAGACGCCACCGACGCAGGTTTCCTCATTGCCCTCAAACACGGTTCCCTCGTGCTCAAGCGCCCATGCAAGGTCAACTGGATTGCGTGGTTGGCCGGCACGCGCACCATCTGGATACACAGTAATGCCACGCAGATCAGGCAAGAAACGTAGCATTACATTGCTAAACGTACTACTTTCCTCCTCGTCAGTGATAGGTTTAGCAAGATTCACTGTAGAACTGATGGCATGATCGGTGTGTGCTTGCAAATACGCCTGTTGCGCCATGCGGCGCTCTGGCATGAGAGAGAGCGTGTGCGCGTCCTCTATTTGCTCTGGCTTGATTCCTTCTCGTACAAGGCGCGCGGCCGTAGGGTCAACGACCACATGCTGAGTGTGGTAGTTGGCGTTTGGTTTAGCCACGACGACATTTCGCTTCTCAGCGGCAGAGAAGAGAGGATCAGCCGATGGTGTGGACTCGGCAATAATGCCGATTGTGCCGTTAGGAGCTATGGCAGTAGCAGCAATAGAGCGCGATAGACCAAGCTTGTCCTGCTGTTCGTTCGCATACTCAAGCGCACGGGAATATTGCTCCATGTAGGGAGACAATACGTCAAAAGCGTCGTCTGTGCCATATTTCACGCCCTTCTTGATTAGGAACTCATGGACGCCAATCAAGCCCAGGCCAAGCCGGCGATTCTTGTCACGCACTTCCTTGATCTTGTCGTAGGGCACATCTGAGTAGAGGCTGCCGGCTGTCAAGAACAGCACAGCATCGCGCACTGCGCCGCCGAACTGTGCAGGCGACTCAAAGCGTGGCATCACCAGGCTACCCAAATTGCAGATGTCAGAATCGTCCGCAGAAGTTATCTCTGTGCAGGCGTTGCGCAGAACCTCGTCTTTGTATTGGCCTGTGTCAATCGTGAAACCAGGCTCGCCGTGCTTGAGCATGTGGCCGACCGCTGTCTTATACACGCGATTCGCCCAAGAATGCCAGTCTCCTCCGTCAGGAGCAATTGCATCACAGCGGTCGCGCAAAGCGTTCTCGTGCTCAAGGCAGTGAAAGAAGGCGTCATCTAGCGTAACACTAATGTTCGTCGTGTCCATCGGCGCAGGGAAATTCCAGTCCTTTTCCTTGAGCGCACGAATCTCATCAGACCAATCCTTGCAAGTAATAAATGCAAAGATATCGGGATGCCACCAAGGAAGCCCAGCCCATATAGCCGAGCGGCGATTCCCGCCCTGTAGATAGCAACGTCCCTGGTCGTTCACAAGCTGCATGAGCGCCTGTGGCCCGGAGGCTGTGCCCCCGGTACGACTGATCGGAGCCCCAGACTCACGGATATCTCCATACCAGACACCAATCCCAGCGCCGGTCATCAACGCCATAGCGCTCTTGTAAGCCAAGTCAGCCCAACCCTCACGGGAATCCTCGGCGCGCAGTAGAACGCAGTTGCAGACTTGATGCAGGTCACGTCCGGCTGCGTATAGATAGCGCCCGCCAGCGATGAACTGCCGGCGGCTGTGGAGGCCATATAGCCGGTCTGCCACGTCTTGTATGAAGGATACGTTGCCTTGGGCGCTAGGAGCCCCGTAGAGAGCCCCTGTGACGGCTCCTACGACACGCTTGCTAGTCCCGTTCCAATCGCCATCCTGGGGATGCTTGTATCGTGCCTCGTAAATGCTTTGCGCGAATGGCGAATCGAACGTCTGAGAGTGCAACTGATCCTCCTGCTGAAGGTGTGTTTTGGTCTATGTGTCACCCTCAAAGCGGTGAAGAGCGATTTAGGAATACTAGCAAGATTCGGAGCACATGGTACGAGCGCGTAATCAATCGTTCCACGCACGTACCAGTGCTACCGCCAGCCTATCTACAAGCTGCTCCTCGGCGCGCACATATGACGCCTCTACTACCTCGTACACATCTTTATGTAGCTTCTCTTCAAAGGTGTCTTCAACTCTACGAATGTCTCGCGTGTGGCAATGAAGAAGCTCGTGAACGATGCTCTTCTCAAGAAAGAAGTCATCTAGCTCAGGACCAAACCACTCTTCAGGCTTCGCCCAATCAACCAAGTCAGGCTTGACAACTAGCGTGGCCTGCTCATACTGAGAAGACCGATGGCACTCCATCGCTGCTGTCTCTTCTTCAGGCTCCTCAAAGCGAACATCAATCATCCACTGGTCGAGCCCTAGCCGGGCCTGCCATTCAGACGTGAGAGCTATGATTTCTTCGCGGGTCATGCAGGATGCACGATTTCAATGCCGAGAGCCGCACAGTCCTCGTCAGTCAATGGAGTCAAATCAGGCTCATGCTGGGAAGCGTAATAGCTCTCAAATTCAGCATGGCGCTTTGTGCTAAGTGCGTCTTTCTTGTCCAAAGGTTTGACTCCTCGATATCGTTTTGTCTCTGTTCGACAAGTTGGGCAAATCTCGTACTCGTCGTCATCAGGCCACGTCTCACAGCCCATCGCACATCTGCGGCCGAACTGAATCACGCGGCTAGCGTCGGCAGAAAGAACTCAATAGCGCCGGCTACTAGCGCCAGGATCGCGCCCAAAATTGGATTGAACAGAGCAAGCAGCACAGCCGCTACGAGAACGCATGTGACGGCAGGTGCAGGCATTACTCCGCCACCTCCTCAATGATGAGAATGTTCGGGACGTTGACCATGACGTGACCGCCGTTCATATCATCCATCGACATAAACGTCTTCCCCTGCGCGGAAGCCATATTCAGTTGATTCATCGCCTGTGTGTAATCCTCGTCAAGTTCGCGCTGCGTGAGCACGTCCTTCATAGTCACGACTATAGCCATTTCAATCCTCTCAAGGGTTCTGGTACGACCTACTAGATACTACTCCCTGAAAACGCGGCCAAAGCCCGATTGCGTCGTCCACGGCGCACACGCGCACCATACCCTTGTCAAGTTTCTCACCAACATGCTCGACAATGCAAACGTCTGAGTCCTCATCATCCATCAGCCGGACGTGGAGTTTCGGGTCATACGGAACGTCGGCTAGCGCCGACTCGTCGCAATGGACAGTAGAGAAACACTTCCAGACCATTTTGCCAGATGGATCAGGCTGCTTGAGCCTAAACACATGGCCGGAGCATGGCTCTGGTGGAAGGTTTCCGCCTTCGGCTTCAATGGCGTTGCAGAGCGCCACGTAATCGTCAGGGTGATAGTTCATATTGGTCCTCAAGAAAGCGCGTGAATTTGGACGGCTTCAGGACTCGTCCTGTACTCGACCCAAAGACCGACTCTCCGTTGACTTTGAGAGCCCACAGCCGCCAGACAGGATGCTCAGTAGTGGTGTCCACTCCACGCGAAAACTCAATCTTGACCGGCCCGCAGACCAGATCATAGTCGTCGTTTCCCTTGTCTAGGAACTGAAGCTCGCTCACCCGAGAAGCGTACCAGAAAACGACTTAGTGCGCCGGCTTCTTACGTTTGTAGCCATCGACACGAACTACTGGCTTGCGCCTGCCTTTGGAATAGTTCGATCCACGGGGCGAACGAGTATGGCCCTTGACGCCAACTGCGTTTCCTGCACGCGGTGAGCGCTTACGTGGTGCGCGTCCCTTGGTAGCCATTAGGTCGCCACCGCTGGGACGAATGCTCTACGACAGCGCGGGTGCTCAAGCGGATTCTCGCGGGCCTGCTCAATCGTCCATAGCTGGCCGTCTGCCTCTGCGCAAGGCTCATCGCTGTCTGTACCGTCGCTCACCACCACATGAGTATAGCCAGAGCCCTCAGCAACCGCTAGCGTACCTTCGTTGTAGCCGCGCGTCGCCTCAGTCAGAGCTATGCCAGAAGCATCGCCCTCAACCCAATCGGCTACGGCCGCTTGGACCTCGGCCTGAATGTCCGCAAGCGTAGACTCGCTAGTGCGGTTGGCCTTCACAGCCTCGGCAATCTTCTTCTTGAATGTCGATGTGACCGCCTGGACGCCAGAGTCCTTGCGCGCCACAAGCTCATCTACGAGCGCTTCATAGTCGATTTCGCCGGCCGGCTTGAGGCCGATCTGAGCATGATGAATCGCTGCGGCCGACATCACGCGCAGCAGCGCTTTCTCGTAGGCTTCCGTGGCAAGTTCGTTGAAGCTCTTCCACGCCTCAGAGTTGCGCAGGCGAGAGACCACATCAGAAGCCTTGAATGCCTTGCCCTCCGCTGTATCTATAAGTCCACGCTCAAGCACGCGCGCAGCCTTACCCAGATCGCTTTCGAAGTCAGACACGATGGCATCAACCTCTTCGACTCGCTTTCCTGCTAGCGCGTCTTCTGGGCGTACCTCACTATCAAGCTTTGGCCCCACACTGACTTTTGCCGGCTGTGTCAATGCCTTATGCTCAATCTCCTGCAAACGGCCAAGCACTTCATCAACACTGAACGACCTTTTCGCCTTGCGGCTATGAATGTTGCCGTTCTTGCGGTTACTCAAACGCAAACTCTCAACTAGATCGTCTAGTGCCTTTTTGCCGGCGATTGCCTTAGCGCCGGACGGAAGAGCCTTACCTGGCTTCGGAAAGGCTTTCGTGTTCGAGCGGTTAGGCGGACGCCCAGGCTCGCCCGGCAGGCCAGGATCAGGGAAACCCTGGCCTTCTGCTAGTTCGCCGCCTTCAGCCTCTTCGCCAGGCAGATTGAGTGTGATTTCGCCTATCTCTTTGTCAGGGTGCGGGCCAAGTCCGGCGAGCTTGCGAAGCTCGTCTACAATGATGCCCGGTAGTTGCCCAAACGAACCCGCCATGTGTGCCTGCTCTTCTGGTGATAGTTGATATTCATAGTCAATCGCGTATACTAGTCCCCAAGCCGCAACTAGTTCGGCCGTGATCTTCTTCTGAAGCTTGTTCATCAGCGGCCGTGCTGTCTTTGCGTCGAAGTGCTGTTGGGCTTCATGGAGCGGTTCAGTAGTCGCCTCGTCAGAGATTCCCAGGAGCTTCGGGTTCATACGGAACCACGAGAAGATACGATCACGGCTCATTTTCGAAAGCTCAGCAAACCCAGCATCCCCAGCATTCGGAGCAAACGAGTTGAGCTTTAGCCCAGCCTCAAGCACGAGAAGTTCTCCCGCATTTTTAGGACCGGCCGCACGAGCGCGTAGCTGAGCGCGAATCTTCTTGAATACATCCCTGGGGACGCGGCGCTCGGATTCAATAGCGACAGACGGCATCGCTTTGTTCTCCATAAACGAAGCCTGCGTATCTGTCAAAGCAATCTCAAGATCGGCTGCGCGGCCGGCACCTTGGATCAGGCCAACCCCGTAGTACGGATTCTCCGGGTCAGGGTTTCCCATTCGGAAATGAATGACATCCTTGGGTTCAATCGCCAACTTGTCAGCATTTGGAATTTGGTAGACGTATGCGGCTGGACCCCACGGCTTCGTGACGACTTCAACGTACGGCGGAGCTAGACGGTAGAGCGCCAGAGGACGGCCGGCATCGTTGTTGCGCCACTTGAACCAATACGAGTTGCCTACCAGCAGCAAGTCCATCACAAGCAGTTCCATCATTTCGATGTAATCCATATACGGATTTGGCTTCTCAAGAAGCTGTGCCAAGCCTTCCGGCGGAGCTACAGGATCGCCAGGGACGCGAACCGGCGATAGAGGCGCAGGCTTCTCAAAGTGGTATTCGGCGCTGGCGACCGTATCTGCCACGAAGCGCGTGCAGTCCATGACCCAATCCATCGCTTGGTTGCCGCCGTAGGCACTCAGGTAGCGGCCGGCTCCGCGCTGCGCGAGTCGTGGCCCTCCTGGGACCGCATCGTTCGGACTCTTGCCTGGGACCTTGCCGAGATTCAGGTCTGTGAGCCCAACCGGCCTTCCTGGGTCCATGAACGCAGGATGAGGCCCAAGGGCCTTTCCTTCTACCTGAATGCGCGCAAGCTCCTTCAAATCCACCAGTAGAAGTTTACGGCCGCCACTGGCTAAGTGGTACGAAGCCCAATTAGCACGAACACCGAACGGCGTGCCGCCACTAACCTGTAGACCCTCTAAGAGGGTCTACTACGGCTTCGTGGCCGCAAGCCGCATAACTAAGCCAATCTCAAAGAGTACATTCGTACCACTTGCACCCCAAACGTACCACGTAAATAACGGCCGCAAAGAGTCGGCCGATGTGGTACGCTTCCGATATGAAGCTAAGGCAGACCCAAACTGAAATGCTTGAGGACGCGGATAAGGCGATTGAGAACGCTCGCGCTGTGCGTGAGTTTCACGCCAAGCGCAACAAGCGCGGGAGCCGGCAGCGCGAGACCGATATCAGGCTGGCGCTAGAGCGCCTTAGAGACGCCATGAAGCCGATTCGGCGCGCGATAGCTAAATTCCCCTACGATCCTACTGGATTGGACGCAGAGAGCCTTAAAACCGCCTCTCAGGACATCCAAAAGGAGCGCCGCAAGCTCTGGAAGATGAAGGCCACAAAAAGGAAGAGGAAAAATTGACTCAGGAAATAGCAAACGGCTGCCAAGTCCACAAGAACCTAGACGGTGGCGTGACAATTGTCCAAAGAGACAACGGCACCATACACCTCAGCCGCAAAGAGCTTGTTGAGTTTGTGATCTTTGCCTCAAACCATATAAGGCATACGAGAGCCGAACACTCTCAGTCAGTCCTTTTGATGGGAGGCCCGTATCACGGCGAATGGAGAGAGATTCCAGCGGCCGTACAGATTCTTACGTTCCCGCAGCTAGACAAGCCGTGTTATGTGGCTGATCTTGGAGTAACCCCAGGGACGATGGACTACACCAACCACGTCTATTCGAAAGCCAATGACATTGCCATCGGCGGGATTAGGTTTCCGTTCGAGATTTTCGAGCATTCGTCGTTGCGCGAGGCCAACATCGCTAGGGCTGCTCGTCTACTTGAGGAAGAGTTGAATGTTAACGGTACTCGGCAGACGATCACCAAACAGGACTTGGATTTTCGTAGGCAAGATATGGCTAAGGTCCAAGTTGAGGTAGAGGAGGCTAACCGCAAACGAAATTGCGCGGTCAATCAGCTAACTCAGTCCGAAAAGCGCTGCAAACAGACATACGAAGATGGATTGCGTTTGACTGCCAAGCGTCGCGCTCTTCAGTTCCATCACGGCGTTTAACGCGGAAAGGCCCGCTGATATCAGCGGGCCTTTCAAGCGGGGTGATTCCTACAAGTACGGCGAACGAGAATCGAACTCGCATTATCCACGCTGAGAACGTGGGGTCCTAGTCCTAGTTAGACGACCGCCGCGTATAGCAGACCGAGGATTCGCGCCTCGCTCCCAGGCTTATGAGGCCCGGATGGTCACTAGACCACCTGTCTGCAAAGTCCCTGTCGGGATTCGAACCCGAACCATTCGCTTAGGAGGCAAACGCGCTATCCATTACGCCACAAGGACATATCTCCCTACTGAGAATCGAACTCAGCCTAACAGATTAGAAGTCCGCCGTCCCGATCCACGGGCAAGGAGTAAGTCCCAAGAGCAGGATTCGAACCTGCACCGCGCGGCTTATGAGTCCGCCGTGTCACCTAGACATCCTGGGTAGAGCGGGGAAGCAACGAATCGAACGCTGGCCTGCGGGTTTGGAATCCGCTTGGTCTCCATGACCTCTTCCCCTGGTTTCGTGTGCCCACCCACTATCGGGGGTAACACGACACACGAAAGGGTGTCTGACGGGATTCGAACCCGCATCGAACCGGATCACAACCGGCGGACTTAACCACTTAGACCACAGACACCGTGTATCCCCTTACTGAGAGTCGAACTCAGCACTCAGGCTTCGGAGGCCCGAGACACGATCCGCGTGTAAGGAGTTGTCACTAGTGGGCTCGCGGGAAGCCCTTTATGAGGGACCTATCTCCCTCGCTAGTGTAGCGCTGATGATGGGACTCGAACCCACGACATTCCGCTCGACAGGCGGACGCTCTGACCAAACTGAGCTACATCAGCGTAAAGCCTCCCCGACAGGATTCGAACCTGTAACCTCTGGTTTCGTAGACCAGCGCGCTATCCAATTACGCTACGGAGAGTTATGCGAGTGGTGGGAGTCGAACCCACATGGCCCTTCGGCCGGCGCGGTTTGAACGCACTGCGTATCCCAATTCCACCACACTCGCGTATACGTTCGGAGGGAGTCGAACCCTCAATCCCGATGGGCACTGGCTTCTAAGACCAGCGTGTATACCAATTCCACCACGAACGCTCATGCGATTGACAAGAGTCGAACTTGCACATTCCGAAGAACACTGCCTCCTCAAGGCAGGGCGTCTACCATTCCGCCACAATCGCTTAAAGTCAGGATGGCTGGATTTGAACCAGCGGCTTCCTCCGTCCGAGGGAGGCACGCTACCAGGCTGCGTCACATCCTGTTGAGTCGGGATAGAAGGATTTGAACCTTCGGCTTCACCGCCCCAAACGGCGCGCTCTGACCAGACTGAGCTATATCCCGAAAAAGCTCTTGCGCTAGGATTCGAACCTAGACCTAACGGGTTAACAGCCCGTCGTGCTGCCGTTGACACCACGCAAGATCGAAGCTGGGGAGGTAGGATTCGAACCTACATCGGGCCGGGTCAGAGCCGTCCATCTTGCCATTAGACCACTCCCCAGGGTAATGCGGAGGCTGGATTCGAACCAGCATCGAATGGGTTCAAGGCCCACCATCATGCCGTTAGACCACTCCGCAGCAGAAAGAACAACATAGCACATCTTCGTGCCAAAGGTCGGGTCGTCCGGTCCCAATTCGGGATGGAACCGGACGACCGTCGCAAGAGTGCGCTCTCTGGGCTAGCTCTCCAACCCTACGCGCACCAGGAACGCAACTAATGGGCTGTACGTGCTCTAGGCGTCTCTGCCGAAGACTGTAGCAGATTCTTTGCGGTGTTGCACGTCAAGCGAATCTGTGGTACGGTTCCCCCATGAAGACAACTCCCGATCAGTTCATGGCGAGCCTTGGCTTGCCAGAGGTATATCGCGTTGGAGGTTCAGTCCGAGACGAAGTTCTCGGCCGGCGCTCCAAAGACTCCGACTATATGGTTCGGGGCTCCACGCTTAATGAGATTAGGTCGGCTGTCGGGCGCGCGGGTGCTAAGCCGAGCAAGCTCAAGCTACGCACAGGTGTTGAGGTAGGTGTACGGGCCGCAGTCAAGGGGCTCGGCTTGCTTGAGATTGTTCTGCCGCGCACAGAGCGCTCAACTGGACCCGGCCGGCACGATTTCGAGATTCATTGTTCGCCTGATATCCGACTTGAGGAAGATGCTCTTCGTCGTGACTTCAAAATGAATGCGATCTACCTCAACATCGCTTCTCAGCACTATGTTGATCCGCTTGGTGGGCTTGATGATATAAAACGTAAACTCATCAACACCACACATGCTGATTCCTTCAAGGAAGACCCGCTTCGCACGCTTCGAGCGCTGCGTTTCTGTTCTACGTTGCCAGGATTTTGTCTGTCAGGAACTACACACAACCAAATGTGCGACCATGCGCCGGCCGTAACTGGTCTGACGACGAAAGGTGTCTCTGCTACCGCATTTGATGAGCTTTGCAAGCTGCTCATGGGCAGTCGGCCAAGCTTGGCGCTGGAATTGATGGCCGAAACAGGCGTTATGGCGGTTTTCCTGCCTGAGCTTGTGCCAATGCTTGACTTCGAGCAGCGTTCGCGCTACCACGAGAAGACAACAAGCAAGCACACGTTCGATGCTGTGCAGGCGGCGGCTAATATGCACCAACACGCGCCGCTTCGCGTACGTTTGGCACTACTTTTCCACGATTCCGGCAAGCCTTTGATGGCTTGGACAGGCGAGGACGGCCTTCAGCATTACTACGCGCTTGATCCAAAGCGAGCAGTAGAGCTAAATGCACCAATCGCCGCACTTGAATCACACGAGGCATGGGGCGTCAAGCAAGCGCACGCTGCTCTAACGCGCCTTGGCGCTCCAAAGAAGCTACGCCAAGACGTTGAAACACTGATTGCGCGCCATATGTTGCCGCTGCATGAGAACTTTAGGCCGATCAAGGTACGCAAGTTGCGTGCAGAGCTTGGCGACGAGCTTTTGCGTGACCTAATCACGCATCGGCTGGCTGATGTGCTCGGCAAGGGCGGTGACACAACGGCCGCTGTAGAAGTTCTGACGTGGATTGCCAACGAGCAAGACAGGGCCATCGCCGGCCATGTGCCGCTAAGTCCGAAGGAACTTGATATAAGTGGCCGTGAACTTGTTGCGCTAGGTTTGAACGGCCGCGAAATCGGACGCGTGCAGAAGCAGCTACTACACGAGGTACTTGCTCAGCCTAAGCTCAACACAAACGAGTGGCTTGTCAATCGAGCCAAGGTCATACGCCACAAGGATATGAAATGAGCGCTCCGATTTATCCTCCGTGGACGAAGAAGTACAAGCTAAGCTACCTTGGCTTCAATAACTACGAGGTAATAGAGGAGTCATCAAAAGACATACTCGCGGTCGGTCCTTTGGAGTATGGCGAGGCACAAGACATTGCTGATCGCGCCAATTCCGAACTCACAGCCGAACGTGTCAAGAACAGAAACAAGGCCAAATGATAAATCTGGCCTTTGTCTGCGCCGGCCTGCTGGGTGTTTTGATGTTCATGTGTCTCGCGCACGAACGCGAGCTTGAGCGTGAAGAGTGCCCACATCTTAATTGCCGCGAATTTGGAAGCTCCTACAATATCACTATCTGTTTTTGCCCAGATTGCGGAAAGGTAGACCTACTATGATCCTGCGTAACCAAGCCATATGTACGCTGTGTGGCGACCACATCAAGTCGATACACAAACATGATTTCAAATCTTGTTTATGTGGAGCGCTATCAGTTGACGGCGGCACTGAGTATCTGCGCCGGCTCGGCAACCCAGGAGAGTACAGAGACACGTCTATTTGTATTCCCGAGCAGCTTCCGATCAAGGAGGCCGCAAAGTATCTCGGCGTCGTAGTGGCGCTGGGAGATACGGCCGTTGCAGGAACTTCGTGGCTAGAAGGCCAGTTGATAGGTCAGTTCAAGACTAAGCCTTGGTTCAAGCCGCCGAAGGACAAACGACAACTACTCAAGTGGTGTCGGAAGCTCGTGGAATGGGAGTTGGTTGATGAGCTTACGACTAAGGGCGACGCTCAGTGCTATTGGAAATCCAAAGTCGAGCTAGCTACTTGGACTGATTAATTATGCACGATCACGCAGATTAGATGATGTTCTCTTCGCCTAGAAGTAAATCTGCGTGATCGTGCATACGACTTAGTTAGTCTTGGTGACTACTCCGCCTGCCTGGGATTCCTGGGCAGCCAGCGGCAAAGGAGTGGCCTGCGCTGCTGCTGGTGCAGCCGGCGGAAAAGTAAGTTTCGCAAGCTCATTCTCAGACGTGTCGATACGGCTCTTGACCGTATCTAGGTAGCTCTCAAGCTGAGCGCTCTGAGAAGCAAGCGCGGAAAGCTGAGAAGTCGCACGAACGAACTCTGCCTTATGTGACTCAAGAAGTTGCTCGGCTGCTGCAATCTTGTGAGCTACAGTGCCCGGCACAAGCTTCTCGACAAAGTTCAATGCGTCAGAGATATTCATTGGTACAGTGCATCCTTCCCGTGGTTTTGTAGTAGGAGAAGGATACCATTAGAGCGGAAGGAGTGGGACTCGAACCCACACGCCGGCTCACGCCGACCTCAGCACTTTCCAGGCGCAGTACCGCTCCTTTGGGTCCTTCCGAAAGAGAAGAGCACGGTTGGATTCGAACCAACGTGAGACGGGTTGCAACCGCCGGCTTCGCCCCTCAGCCACGCACTCATAAGCGGGATGCACTTTGGCGCGCTCCCGAGTGCGCCTCGCTCTAGACGGCCGCAACCGACGAGCGATACTAAGCGGTAGGTCAGGGATTCGAACCCTGGGAACACCATTAGATGTTCGCTGGTTTAGCAAACCAGTCCATTCGGCCGCTCTGGCAACCTACCGGAAAGCGGAGGGTAAGCGAATCGAACACTCACGCGGTTAGTCGTGCCCTGGGTTTCGAATCCAGTTTGCCGCCTTGGCGGTACCCTCCGAAATGGAAACGTGAGGAATCGAACCTCATAGTACGAGACAGCGGGGTTACAGCCCACTTGGCGGTCCCAGCGCCAACGTTTCCGAACGAAGAAGGACTATAGCATACGCTCGACACATTCGCGCCAGATGTGGTACAGTTCTTCCATGAGCAACGTACAGGCCCTAGTAGGCAAGCCACTCACATTCTACGCCCGAGGCAAGAAGCGCAACATAGGCACGATCACGGATGTATCTGTCGTAGACAACGGCGTCCGATTCGCCGCAACCGTGACTGACAGCGAGGTAGCCAAGCTTCTAGGCGTTGATCCTCCTGTTGAGATAAGCGGTGGTGCTGGCGATGTCTCAAGCACCTAAACTTGATCCTGCAAGTACGTGGCTTGTATCTGACACGCACTTTGGGCACGAAAACATCGTCGGCTTCGCCCGCCGCCCGCACGACCATGAGCAAGTCATTATGGAGGAATGGGCACAAACTGTTCCCGACGACGGAACGGTACTGCATCTAGGCGACTTGTCTTATAGAAATAACTCGTTCTTCAAGAACATGATCGCCAAGCACTTGACTGGCGCTCAGAAGCTCTTGATCCAAGGCAACCATGATCGTCAGCGGCCGAACTTCTATCGTGATAGCGGCTTCAAGATCGTTAAGCCTTTTGAGATTCGCTATGTCACGCCGAAGGCTGGTGTCTGGACAGTCTCGTTCTCTCACTATCCCCTAAAGAAGTCAGCACATCCGCTTGCATCAGCAGGCGGCCTAAGACGCGTTCATATACACGGCCACATTCACAATAACGGGTATGGCGGCAAGAATTCTCCGTTTGTTCCGTTCAGCGCAGGGCAAATCAACATCAGCGTTGAGCAGATGCACTATCGCCCCTGCAAACTAGACGACCTTCTCAACGGCTACATAGAAGGTTGCTACGAGCCTCCGAAGGTCGAGGACAAGTGAACCTGCCGCCGCTCTATCATTGGTCGCCCAGCGAGCGCCGCGTCGAAATACTGCAAGATGGGCTCAAGGTGTTCTCTGAGCCAGTCGTTCATGGAGCCGGCCGCGCTCCGTATCTGTGCTTTGGAACGTGCCCGCGCCAAGCATGGAGTCTATCTGGCGATTTGGATTGGGTGTCAGAAAAAGAGGAATGGGACCTCTGGCAAATCATCCTCTCAAAAGACGATGATGTGCATATCAGGATGGAGAGTGGCACATATATTTACGAGGTACGAACGTTCAACTCAATTCCGGCTGATCGTGTGTGGCTTGTTGCGCAACGTGAGCCGGCGGTCTTCATCGAGCGGTAGAATGGACAGAATACTTGCGTTTGCGCTACCTTTTTGCCCATACTGCAACTACATCCCGAGCTTCAAGTAACCGCTGCTATGCCCCGCGAAAAAGTTCTGACTGTTCGTATTTCTGATTGTGAGATTCAGACGTTCAAAGCCACCGGCAAAGGTGGGCAGAACCGAGACAAACGCGATACGGCCGTTCGTATAATCCACCATCAGTCCGGGGCGCGTGGTGAATCACGTGAAGAGCGTGACCAGCTTTCCAACAAGCGCAAAGCCTTTGTCCGCATGGCGAACTCAAAGGCATTCAAGGACTGGCTTACAAGAGAGCATAGCCGTCGTATAGCCGACGTAGATGCCTGGCTTGATGAGCAGATGAAGCCAGAGAACCTTGATGTTGAGTATGGCTCGGATACCAACTAGCTCAAACAACATGCGTGTGTTTAGCGAAGCGCACAAACACAATAACCACTGGCTAGTTGAAGCTGAATGGCACGGCAAAATGCGGATTGTCCACAGTGGCCTTGACATCTACGCTGTACTTCGCTGGGCGACCCAGCATGGCTACCACGAGAAAAGCCCTGCCTAAAAGAGCAATTCTGCAACATAGTTGCAACAAAGCTAAATTAGACAGGACCGCAATGGACACCCGTCTTTCCAACGATGCAACCTGTAGGAATCGAACCTACGACGCCCGGCTTTTCAGGCCGGCGCTCTACCGTCTGAGCTAAGGTTGCTTGTAAGCGCGTGACGAGATTCGAACTCGTTCTTCTTGGTTGGAAGCCAAGTGTGCCGCCATGAACACTTCACACGCGAAAGGCCGGGCTCTCACCGGACTACAAGCGACCACGCTTGCCTTATGGGTCGGTACTTCCCGACAGTAACTTAAAGCTCTCACCGAGAATCGAACTCGATACTGACGATTACGAAACGTCCGTGTCACCAACAACACCTTGAGAGCACAAGCCCCATATCGGAATCGAACCGATTCTAGCTGATTACAAAACAGCCGCCAGACCATCAGATAGGGCGTATCCACAGGCTGCCTACTTCTCCTGCTAAGAGGGTCGGCATTTAAAAGGATGTCCAAAGCAATAAGGACAAGCATTCACCTGTTAGAAGCTGATGACGAGAGTCGAACTCGTAACCCCTCCCATACCAAGGGAGTGCTATACCGTTAAGCCACACCAGCGGGCGTGGCGCTCTAACCAGATTTGAGCTACACCCGAGCAAAGCTCGCGCGGTGGGCTTCGATCCCACAACCTCCACTAAGTACCCCCGCAAGGAATCGAACCTTGTTCGCTGGCTTAAGAGGCCAGTGCTCATCCTGTTAAAGCTTCGGAGGCTTGTAGTGCGCCTGATGGGACTCGAACCCACATCCGTTGGTGTGAAAAACCAATGCTGGGGACAACTCAGTTGCCTCTACCATTTCAGCTACAGACGCTTAAAGTGCCCCCTCTGGGATTCGAACCCAGTTCTCACCGCTTAAAAGGCGGGGTTCTAACACACATGAACTAAGGAGGCGTGCAAGCAACAGACGGGATTCGAACCCGCAACCTTCGACATGGCAAGCCGACGCACTACCGAACGTGCTCCTGTTGCGTAAGTACGCCCCCAAGGATTTGAACCTTGAACCAACACCTTATAAGGATGCTGCTCTAACCAATTGAGCTAGAGGCGCGAGAGTGGATCGAGAAGGATTTGAACCTTCGACAGTTCGCGTATCAGACGAATGCTCTAACCTGACTGAGCTACCGATCCATGAGTGGACAATCTCGGACTCGAACCGAGGACTTCCGCCTTGTAAAAGCGGCGCTCTAACCAACTGAGCTAATCGTCCATAAACGGGAAGGCTGGACTCGGACCAGCATCTACCGGCCCCACGCCGGCCGCTCTAATTGAGCTACCTCCCTAGTGGTCAATGCTGGACTCGAACCAGCGACTTCGGCGATGTCACCGCCGCGCTCTCCCAACTGAGCTAATCGACCAAGAAGTGGAGAAGATGGGATTCGAACCCACGACATCCTGCTTGCAAAACAGGCGCTCTACCAACTGAGCTACATCCCCTTGGAGCGCCAGGCATTACCCGTGGCGCGTGGTACGGTCAGAGTAGAGGCTGGGACTGGACCGATAGGGCCAGGAGCGTTCTCAAACCGTGAGTAGAACTCTAGCACATCTACGCGACACATGCTGACTAGCGCACGCGAGTGATCCTGTTCTTGAATGGTTCGTATGAATTGAGTATCTTGGACTCTTCAGGATCGGATGTTTCGTAGGCATGGCCGGGGCTCATTTTAGCCGCCATGACTTTGCCGTTTGGCTCTGCGGCCATCAACAGCGTTTCGCCGCCGGCCAACGGCAGATAGGCCGGCGGTTCATGTTTGAGGTTGGCGAACAACAGCGCTAGCATTAGTCGCCTAGTCTAATGGCCTGCAAGCTAAAGAACGCCTGTGCTCCCGCTCCGTTGACGTATTCTACGCGAACCCAGCGGGTACTTGGGCGATGAATTATCTCGCCGTAGAATTCACATCCAGTAGCTTTCGCAAGTTCGACTGTCTTTACCTTCTTGAAGGTTATGTTGTCACGGCTGACTTCTAGAAAGATAGTTCCGATAACATCGGCTGTTGCGCTGACACGGAACTCGTATTGCCCGAGGCTTCCGTTTGAGAAGCCCGTCGCTGTGGCAGTTGTGGTCAAATCAATAGAGGCTGACTGAACTTTGGCGGCAGAGCCGAGTGTAGTAGAGGAAAGATCGGTCCACTGACCCGGAGCAAATGTGCCACCGACGATAGTTCCAGAAGCAGCGAACACCACTCCGACAACTGTCTCATAATTGGACGCACCCTGCGCCACCGATACTTCTACTGTGCCAGATGTGTAAGCCGTGCAGTGAACGCGAATGTGCGTGGAACCTGCCGGAATCGCTGCCTCCCATGCCACAGTGCTGTTCGTGGCTGCGGAAAGCGGAGTCGTGGTCGGAGAACCAGAAGCTACGTTAGCGCCTTGAAATCCCATCCATGTTGTGCCGCCGTCATGGCTTGCTTCGCAAATAGCCGTAACACCAGCGTATACACCTTTGAAGTAGAAGACACACATAGTTTGTCCTGCTTCTACAGGCGCTATGACTTCTGCGCCGGCACCTGCTGTGCCGGTCAGCGTGCCGTTTACTACGCTATCAGCCTGCTTAGATGTCTGCTGTATAAGCTGATTCGAGGCGTTTTCGTTGAAGAGAACGAGTTGCCCCGAGGGCAGTAGGACTGTTGCAGACATTGTAACCTACTATACCTGGCTATTCGACTTTCACAACAACCCCAGGAAAGTCGTTTTCCAGTACCTTGATTGTCTGTGGGTCTTCCGTTTCATACGGGGTTCCAGAGTTTAGAACTGCTGTCACTAGTTGACCGTTTGCAGCCTTGACTTTCTCAATCGTCAGTTTCGTGCCGCTTTTGGTCGGTTCAAACAGCGCTGCGGCTACGGTGTAGGAGAATGTAGCCGTTGTGGTGCCGCCAGAGTTGTTTTCGGCCGTGACTTTGATGCTGTAGCTTCCAGTCGTTGTAAGCGAGCCCGTGATAAGGCCAGTAATGTTGTTGATGGTGAGACCAGGAGGCAAGCCACTCGCGCTGTAAAATACAGCGCGAGTGGCAATAATCTGGATTGAAACTTTGCTCCCGGTGGCTTTTTTCTGCGTCCCTGGGTTCGTAACTTCTGGTGCAGCTTCTTCAGCTTGTTCAGCGGCCATGAAGTTCGTAAATAGCGGGTAGGAGCCTTGGCCGTCAGAGCCAACGAATCCGGCAGTGAATGGCGTGTTCGGGTCTTTCGCGTTCAAAACGAGAACCCACGAGCCGGAACCTTCAGGCCGGCGGTAAGCTTCTAGTTTGTTGCCCTGCTTCCAAAGTGCGAATTCATCACCAGCGGCCGGACTTATAGAGCCAGAAAGGCCAATGCTTGATTCAACGCCGCTTTCAACACGGAATATACCAATTAGGAGAGTAGATGACGTGTTGTGGTAAAACTGGACTCGATAGCCTGAGTGCGTCGTGTTGTTGTAGCAAAGCCACAAGCATCCGAATCGTTCGGCAATATCCGAGCCGAGTGACCGCTTGATCGTCACAGCATGGTTGTTTTTGAATTCTTTAGCGTTCCAGTAAGACCCAGAAGACAACCCAAAACCCGAGTATGACATTCCGCCGGCCGCACTTTTCAGAGCACCCGTAGCCCATGTCATCTTACTCCAATTTGCTTTTTCATACCAAGTAGTTTCGGCATGTTGAAGGTTGTCTTGGAGCGTAAGTTCTTCTAGGAACACTCACCAATTCTGCCACAGCAACCGGCTTTCAGCCGTGCGACAATATCGTCACATACGCCCGATTCGAACGAATGTGACGATATTGTCACAAATGGGGTCCAGCCTGTAGCCGGGGTTCTGTTCCCAGGACGACAAACCCCTGGGCGACCACGATCTTTCTTACCGGGCTGACTAATTCCCGGCAGCCGTCCTATGACGTGCCGCTCCAAACCTTGATCGCCCCCGCTATGCTTCGGGCGTCTGTTCTTGGATCGCACCCAGCCTTGGCAACTCGCGCGTGCGCGCGTCTCGCGGTTCAAGCGTCCCGTGCTACTGTCCGCATCGCTCTCGCAACTTGGCCCCAACAAGGACTCCCGCCGGCCGGTGACGACGAGGTTAGCCCTCGTCGGGGTGCCCCGAACTTCCTCTCGCGTCCTTCAACCGCGAGCCGCAGTCCGGCTGGCCCACTAAAACGAAGAGAGGGATTCGAGCCCTCTACTGCCAACATCGCAGCCACCATACCTTGCTCCGCTCCGAAGGTTTCTGTACTTGGAGTCGTTAGACGATAATCCGTGTTGAAACCTACAAACATGGAGAAGGAGGGATTCGAACCCTCGTCTTACCGCTGCGCCATTAGCGCGTTACACGGCAATCGACACCAAGCCTTCCCCGTCTTCAAACCATATCACGTATAGCGCTCCGGCGTCTTGGTCGGCCCAAGCAGCCATATCAAGAACTTGTAAAGCAGGTAGAGCCCAATCGCAACACCCAGCACTTCGCCTAGCGCCACGGCCGTTCCTTCGCCGCCGCCGGACGCGAATCCAACAACTATCAGTAGCAATGCGATAAGAAGTATCATGCAAGCACCCTAGCAAACCCAGGGAAGCTTGTCAAGCGCTACGGACCAACTTCCTCGCCACTCATTTCTTCAGGACGTTCAGGTAGAAGCGAGCACGGGCGGCGTTCTTGCCTTTGCCTTTAGCGATGGCACGGACTTTGGCTTGATTGACCTTGCCGTTCTTGTTGACGCCGGCCGCTTTGCGAAGCGCACCATTCGATTTGACCTTGAGTGGCTTGCGCTTCTTGGCTGCCGAGCGCTTCCGGGTCGTTTTCCTCCGGGCCTTAGCCATCAGGACACTAGTCCGATCACAAGGCCAATCACGAATCCCACAAAGCCACTCAGGCCGATCAGTTCAAGGTCGTAGCGTCTCCGTGCTCGTTGGATTGCGGGTATCTGAATCATCCGTTCATCCCGTAACGCGCTTGTTCTGCTCCGCCGAGGTCTGGGCGATTGGCTCCCTGCGCCGGCCGTTTCTGCTCTTGGGACTTGAGGCCGTCTAGGACTTTGCGGCTGATAGGACGACTTGCCCCGCTGGCCTTTACCTTCTTAGAGACCGGACGGTTTATCGCTGGCATCCGCTATACCGAAGACAGAGAGTTTTTGCCCTGAGCCGGCCGCGCAACAGATTTGGACTTCAGTGGATCGTGGACTGTGCGCTTGGTTGGCACGCGGTTGTTGGTTGCAGCCGGCAGAATGCCTACCGCTTTAGGGCCAGTTGGCTTGAGGTACTTACGGTGGCGCTGGATTGTTACCTGTTTGAGGACAGCCATTACGCCTCCGTGAGAGTCTTGAATCCGGCCTTTTCATGCTTGCGCACCTGCGCGGCGTCGGTTTCTTCGCCTTCCGTAAGTGTTACAACACCAGCGGCTTCGCGTGCCTTGTGGTCGTAGACCTTGCCGGAGGGCACAGCAACTAGCACCTGTGAAAGACCTGCTATCTGGGCAGTGTTGAGAGAGAATTTACGAGCCATGTGTTCTTAGAACTTTACCGCTTGACGTGCCCTGCGTCCGGTTCCTTCAAATTGAGGCGCTTGGTGCCACAAATTGCAGGGGTATGTACCACTTACAAGGCGTTTTCCACCCCCATGCTACGTCGAAGTGGTACTTGCGGCCCATCTTTCACTCCTAATTTACTCAATTTATATAGGGAAGTGTACCACTTGTATTTTCACTATTCGTATGTGGGACTACCACCGCGTACCCAGGAAACCCAGGGACACTTTCTGTTTCTCGTTGTCAACATATCATACGATCCTACTATGTTTCATGCTGTCAATAGGTAATGTTTACATCCCTGGGGTTGCTGGTATGGTAAGTCGCGCAGCGAGTGAGCGAGGTACATGGTAGCTAGCGCTGCGTGACATCCAGAACACGCAGCGCTGCTCACCATCGCTCAATTGTGCTTGCAAATAACCTCCCCTTCGACACGTCGATTAGATATGTTTGCGATCAATGCAGCGGGCTTGTGATCGGTCTGTCGTGTCAGTACGACAGTGGCGAGCGTGCGGCCGTGGTCATTGCTATATCGGTCGCGCGCTGTGCGAAAGACTGTTACGTGACCCGCGCTTGACTGCTCAGTCAAGGCGAACGGTGCAACGGCCGCAACATCGTAGCCGATGCTATGTTCGGTGGGCGCACAGCGCAGCCAACCAGACGTATGTGGCGCTATAGCAAAGCCGCGCGTAGATATATCGCCATTGCTTGATGTAAGCGGCGGCACTGGTGCCGGTGGTTCATACGGCCAACCATTGATGCACGCGGGCTGTTGATGGCCTTCCACGGTAATGAATCCGCCGCACTTGACGGTCGCACCTTCAGCGATCCACGCTGCTAGCGTGGCACTACCGAACGTCAGCACAAGGGCCAGCGTGATAATCATGGTGGCTGTACGTGCGTTGTGGTGTTGAATGGTTCGCATGTGATTTGCTCCTATCTTGTTTGATCGTTGCATCATAGTGTATCGACGGGTGCTTGTCAAGGCTTTAGGTAGATGTTGTCACCGAAGACGCTTAGCATCGCTGGGTGCGTATCATGGTAGTGGGCGTCCGCACGGTATAGAGTGCATCCGTGGACGCCTCCTAGTGGCTCCGGCTTAGTGCCGGGCGGATGGCGCAGGTAGTAATCAAACTCCAAACGGTCGCACTCCGCCTTTCGTAGCTCGCGCTCTTTTGCTTTATCGCCCTCGATACGCTTGCGCTCAGACTCTTTATGGTTGTCGTGCAATAGACCGTCAGCACGCATAGCATCATGCACAAGAGAAGCCGTCTCACGGTCTGCCTTGTCCGCATCATGGGCCACATGATCCGTAGCCATAATGTCGTGCTCTAGCGCCTTAGCATCTTTGCTGAGACGGCGCTCGTCACGGTGGGCGGTCTGTAGATCGTGGATGCCTGCACTAGCGTCGTGCAGTAGCCCATCATGGGCACTGGCCGGCGTTGTGAGCGATACAGACGCAAACAACGCAAGGATGAGATATCGTCTCAATTCTTCGCCTCCCCTAATAGATCGGTTCGCAAGCGCCACGGACGATAACAGAACGGCTGGACGGATTCAAGAGGCCGTCTGTGTTCGGCGTAAACCGCTTGACGTGGACAGAGCCGCTAAGCAACCATAGTTTCGGCTGCAAGCGTTCGCCATACTTGCAGACTAGAAAGCGATGGCTATGCGCCGGCATCGTCACAGTGCGCCACGTAACAAGCTCGTCCACCACATTAGCGACACGGGATGGCGTTAGGCTCGTGTATGCCCAATACAATTCGCGGGCATAACAGGACTGCGGTATGTTGTCCTCTGTGCCGCTCGGGTACATTACGTTATGCTCGTCCGTCGAATGATCTGGGTTGCTAGGATTAGACGCAGCGAAGTAGCCGGGGCGCAGGATCAAATGCCCAAGCTCATGCGTGATAGTCGTGCAGAAAGCTAGATAGTTTGAGATCCCGTCATACAATGTTTTCCAATAGTCAGCACGCACATAAACAACGCATGTTCCGTGTGACGCCCAACCGATTACATCGCCTGGCATATCGGCTGGGACAGGCGCGAAAACTACGCTAGGAACTGCGCAAGGCAACGCGAAACTACCCTCGGGAGAATGCGCCCAATACGCGCTAGCGGCTGCTAGGGCGTCGCTGATAGGTGTTCGTGCTTGCGCTGTGTGCGTGTAGATGCTGCAAAGTGTGGTAACTAGTGCTGCTATTAGGAATGCTCTATATCTAATCATGCAAGCAGCATAAACAGCGAACCTAAAGATAACCTAAAGATTTGATAAATTACTCAAGAGGGCTTGACAATCGGCCGACACGTCCATATGATGCAAAACATAAGCGATCAAATAGGAGTCGATCACATGCACACCCCGCAGACCATCGCCAAGCAAAACGAGTTGATAGCCAAAGCAGACAGAGAACTTGCCACGGCGAGGCAACTGCGCGCCATTCGTAATGCAGAGGAGCGCGTGCAGGTCGGCTATATAACAGACGACATCGGAAGGCGCACAGTCGCACAATTCGACTTTATGGACGCCGCGCTAGGGCAAGAAAGGCGATAAACATGGACCCGTACGACACATATGAGTACGCCGGATTGACCATTCAGCTTCACTACGACGACAGAATATTTAACCCGCGCTCAGACTTCGACCACGCCGGAAAGCTGCTTTCGTTTACACACGAGTTTGACGGCGACGAATATCTAAGCGTGGATGAGGATTTGCAAATTACCTGCCCGCAGTGCCACGGATCAGGCGAGCGTGAGGGCCGCTATAGGCTAGAACGTCTGAAAGGCTACGGTTGGACAACGATAGGGTGTGGCTCGCTAGAGGCGATGAAGGGGGAGCTAGAACGGCTTGAATTGTCGGGCAATACATATGTGACGGGCATCTTGAATCTAGAGATAGCGCCATGCCATGTATGCGAGCGTGAGGGCACCGTAAAAACCACTATTGCCGAGTACCTGCGCGAATGGGCAAACGCGGATGTAGTTATTCCATTGCGCTATTCGGATTATGGCTCCGACAGTGACCTTTACGAATGCGAGGACGACGCCAACGCCGCCATATACTGTACGGCCGATACCGTGCAAAAAGAATGGGAAGGTGACAGAGACAAGGCGCGTAAATATTTGGAAGGTGAGGTGAGCGAGGTTAGCGCATGGCTTAAAGGTGACGTCTACGGATTTATTATCAAGGACGCTAACGGCGATGATCTGCCGATGCCCTTTGCGATGGATGATTCATGCTGGGGATTCATCGGCCCAGACAAGTACGTGCGCGAAGACGCAGAGAGAATGGCCGCTAGCATCGCTGATGCTATCGCCCGAGAGGCAAAAGAGGCAGCCGCAATGGCAGCACGCGGCATAGAAACGGTAGCTGCGTAATGTTCAACAGCAAAGACATCATAGAGGTATTCAACGGATATTCTACGTGCGCGCTATGGTCGAGCACAGACCAAAGCGACGAATCGGGAGGCGAGTATCTAGATAGTAATTACACACTAGCCGACATAGCCTCCGATACGCTCCACCTAATGACGCTTGACTGCATCGCATTTGTAACAGAGAACGAAAACGACGTATTGCTTTATTGTAGTATGTTGCCTTATAATGGCTGGACGCCGCTAGAACAGGTCGGGCATGATTTTTGGCTTTCGCGTAACGGCCACGGTGCAGGATTTTTTGATAGGGACACTGGCGATGTAGGCGACCGCCTACAGGTAGCGGCTAGGCAAATAGGAGAAACGTATATATATTCAGGTGACGACGGCAAGCTTTACATCTAGAAAGGATAAGTGATTACATGGCCGAACCCACACACTGCGGCTCTGACGATATAGACGATGAGGGATTCTGTGAAGACTGCGGAGAGGAAGTGCAGAAAGTATTTTCAGAACATAAGGCAGAATCACAGTTTGACGACTTCCTACAAGAGGCTTACGGGACAATAGAGGTCTGCGGTATGACAATGGACGCCGGAATAGTGCTCAAGGAATGTGACAACACGGCGTATCGTGAGGCATTCAACAATTGGACAGACGCAGAAAAAATCGAGGTTAACTAAAGGACACCTAAGCGGGCGTTCAGGGATCGGCACTTAGCAGACTAATCAAATAACGATAAAAGGCATAAAACAATGAACCTAGCTCAATTCATACAAGGTAGTTCGATGTCGCTCACGCACCTTACAGGGCCACTACTCAACAAGGACGCGGACGGATGGGAACACAACGCATTCGACGTGGGTCTAAACGGCCCGCGAGGCGCAATGACCGTTAAATGGAGGCAAGGAATAGGGATCAAGACACGGCCGCGCCTGATAGACGTGCTGAACGCTCTGCGCTCCGACGCCATGAACACAGAGGAGACATTCGAGAATTGGTGCGCCGAATACGGATACGACAGCGATTCACGCAAAGCTGAGGCGACCTATAACGCCTGCAAGTCCCAAACAGCCGAGCTACAGCGGATCATGGGCGCGACGTTTAACGTCCTAATGGAGGATGTTGAAGGGCTCTAATGCTCCTATATATAGCCATAGGCTGCGCAGTGGTCGGAGCGACCGTCACAGCTTGCAGCCGCTCCATTCGTGCCCACCTGCGCAGCGCATGGCACACGCTCAGGGATGACGAGACGCGCCACACAGAGCGAGTGCTAATCGTGGCGGGCGTACTGCTCATTGCGTCTGGGGCATTGATCCCCGGCCCGCTAGACGAGATTCTAGGTGCGCTGCTCATAGCCCGCATTGTGCGGCGCGTGACTCAACGAAAGGACAACCAATGCTGAGCACCTGCACTAAATGTCAAGAGCCTATCCATTTGGAGGACTTCGGATCGCACGGCGGATGGTTCATTCACTCCCACACGGGCCGATTCTTTTGTGCAACCGCTAACAAACTCTGTGCTAGGCACGCCAACCTTAACCCTACCTACGGCAGTTGTGCGCCACTGCACTGGCCCGCGCCAGGGCCAAGCCGCTACCGTAGTGCTAGGCACTCACGCAAACTCGCGGAGATAGACAGCTTGCGGCAGGTTGCCCGCAAGGCGCGTATGTACGGCGAACACCGCTCCGCAGACCGTTGTGAGGCCGAAGCACGAGCCATAGAAAGCTGCCTATGACACCCTGTAAGCGAATCGAGGCCGGCGCGCTGCTGATACCAGTTGGGGCCATCTTCAAGGGCCAAATCGTGGTTGTGTGCGCACATCGCCGCTACAGGCAGGCGCGCATTATCCAGCATGGCGACCGCTTTGTGCGCGTGGCCTTCAAGATCACGCCGACAGCGGTGGATGTAGAACGCTGTTATGCACGGCACAACATATACAAAGAAGCGCCCGCGCTATCATTGCGCGAGCTTGCACGACTTGATGGCGTCCGTGTCTACGAGACGGTCACGAATCTAGCCTACGACAAAACAAGAAAGGGACCGCACCGCGTTGTGAAGCTGCAATCCATATGATGCCCGAGCTATCCATACCTACAAGGAGGAATGCACCGTGAGCAAGTATCGACAGTTTGAGGTTACGTCCTGTGGCGAGCTATCCACTGTAGTAGACGTGACGACCGGACGCCCGGTCTCAAATCCACAACCCGAAGTCATGGCAACGGACTACGCCGACACGCTAAACATAGCCGCTGGTAAGGGAGTCAAGGCGCTTGCGAAAGCGCTGGGCTGTGATGACGTACCCGAGGATGAGGACGATGGAGTCTGAGCTATCCACGCCTTGCGGCCGTCCCTTACTCGGCTGTATGAGTCCGCCAGCCCGGCTAGGGAAGATGTGCCCACCTGCGCGCGTAGCAACCCCAGGGAACCCAGGAACGAGAGGAGGCGCAGGGAACCCAGGAACGAGAGGAGGCGCAGGGAACCCAGGAACGAGAGGAGGCGCAGGGAACCCAGGAACGAGAGGAGGCGCAGGGAACCCAGGAACGAGAGGAGGCGCAGGAGCATCCGAACTATCCAGAACGCACGACGGGCAGATCATCCCCGAGTTTGGCTTTCCGTTTGGTTTTCCACCAACGGCGCGGGTGAGCAGTTGAACCACCTGATTCCGAGCTATCCAACGTTCTCTTCGGCCGTCTTTCCGTGGGTTGGTAGGTCTACCCAGGGAAGACGGTATGAGGGCGGTTTTCAACCCTACCCGGCTGCGGACTAGCCTCGCTAGAGGCTTCGGCGTAGCCCGCATCGGGGCTCTGCCACGCTATGCGGGCGAAGCTTGAGCGTAACAGGCCATGTGCCAAGCTAGGCAGGCATTGGAGATTTAGATTAGTTGACACAAAAAACACGTTGATTAATAACATCAAGGGGGGTACATTCGTACCACCAACATAGGCTCTGTACCACTTGGGGCCTTGACAAGCGACTAGAAAGCTGGTAGATTCGAGGAATGGACAGACCAAATGACGACATAATCAACTTCCTGCTAAAGCATTGGGAAGGAATGCGGACTATCCGATTGGTCGTCGCGCGATGTGCTGAGGAGGGTTATCCACGGCCGCTCACGCGACACATAGCCGAATGGAAGTCTGAGCTATCCAAGCCCGACTACAAAGTCCGCTACCGACAGACCACGAAAAAGTGGCAAGTCTACGACGGCATGGGGCTAAGCTCTGAGTCGGCCGTGGGATCGTATAGCGCCGGCTCTGAGATTTCAGAACACGACTCTACAGAGGACGCGTTCGAGGCCATCAACGAGTTGATAAGGAACGCATGAACGTACAGAGCTTTATCACAGGAGCGGAGGCTATCGCTGAGATTCAAGATGTGTCTCTTAGCGAGCTATCCATCCAAGCAGAACACGATCAAGTCTGGGTTGGTGCTTGCGTCGAAGACATCCCCTCAGCAGTAGAGCAAGCCAAGCTAGAGGAGCTTGGGTTCTTCTTTGACGAAGACTGTCAATGTTGGTCGTGTTATGTCTGACACGCACGAAGAGTTCGATGTCATATGGCGCGACAGTAAATACTTCGTCTCGACGCCAGAACTAGACACGATTCGCGTAGTCCCGCTTTTGCGCTACAACGCCATGAAGCTTGAGCGTGACAAGGCGCTGAAGCAATTGGAGGCGGCATATAACGCCGGCTACGAGGAGGGCGAGTACCGCACAGGTAGCTTTGAGAACTTCTTGAGGAGGATGAAATGAAGGTCTACAGACAGCCACCGCACGATCATTTGCTTTGGCTCGGGATTGCTGTGCTGTTGATCTTCTGGATTCTATGGGCATCGGACGTGCTGCACCCATGATGTCCAAAGCTGAGGAGGAAGCACGCTTCGCATTTTGCGAGGCCGGCGACAAGACACTGACAGCCAACCGCTATCTAGCGTGGAAAGAAGCCAAAGACTTCCTATCTGATAAAGATAAACAGGCACGGGAACTACTGTTTGAGTCCGAGGCTGAACGTATCGTAGAGCGTTCCCGCTATGAAATAGAGCACGCCGAGGAGCGTGAGCGGCTTATGCGCGCTATCACTTTTGAGGCAATTCAGCGCATGAGCACAGTGGCCGGACGTATGCGAATGTTGAATCGTGATGAGGCGAACGAAGAAATCAAGGCGCTGGCAGATAACCTGGCTGAGCCTTTGACTCTTATGCGGGAGCTTGAGGCAGCCTCACGAGCGAGAAACGTATGAAGCGGCTAGTTCTCTTGTTTGTGATGTGCCTAACGCTGAGCGGCTGTGGTGGCATCTACGAGCCTAAATCCCATGACATCAACTCGGCCTGCAACAGCCACGGCGGAATCGCTAAGTCAATCAGACACGCAGAAACACATGAGTCTACTGTGATCTACTACGAACTACTCTGCAAGGATGGCACAGCGAAAGTGGTACTGGACGAATGATTCGACCGTGCGCTAAATGTGGCTCGATGGAGCCGTTTCATATTCACAATGGTGAGCAAATCATCAAGGACTACTTCTTGATTGGCCGAGTCGAACCTGATATGGAGGCTGCACGTATCTGGCAAGCTCGCGCACTCAAAGCTGAGAAAGAACGCGACGATTTGAAATTCAGGCTTGACAGCCTAGATAAGTAGTGCTAGGCTTCGCACATGATGATATTTGACTATGAAGAAGAGCTTTGTGATGAAGCTGAGCGGATATGTAACGCAACCCCGCGAGCCGATTGGGACAAGGACCGGACGTGGCTCTTCGATCAAGCACGTATCAACTTGGAACGACGAGGCATTTTAGGGGGCGTATGCCCTACTGAAGATCATATCGAGAGAGGATATAACTGATGAGTCTTGAGAATGAGCTACGAATAATGGGCCAGATCATCCAATTGGACGCGGCCATTGCGCGAATCAAGCGTGAACGCGATGAAGCAATAGCTGCCTTTGGGATTGTCGAGAAGGCTTTTTACGAGGTTGACGACGAATCGAAGCGCTTTGCTGAGGCGTTGACTTTTTACGCTGACGAGAAAAACTATGGTGAAGGGGGCTATGCCGGCGGCTTGGTAACACATGCTCCGGGGCTGGATTGCCCGTGCCCCGAGGCAGAATGGGAGCCCGATCTGGGCTACGTTGCACGCGAGGCGTTGAAGAAGCCATGACACAGATACTCGTGAAACTCAAGCAGCGCCGCAATCCCAGGAAACCTGACTACGCTAAGATCGCGTCGTTGGAGAGAAGCTTGGGCCTGCCATCTACGGTCTCAGAGCGAGACAAATTGCGCGCCGAATGGAATGATATCTACCGGGAAAACAGCTACATCACCAAACAGCGGGAAAAACGCAAAGACAAAATCCTCGTAGGAGTGGCAACTCTGTTCATTATTGGCTGTGCTTTGTTTCTTGCGTGGGTTGTTGCTTTCCGAACAGATATTTTTACTGAAACACCACAACCGCTACCGGCCGGCGTGCTTGTCGGGCCAAACGCCTCTTTCGTGGTTGCGCATGGACAAGATGGCATGGGTGCTCTACTATGTAGTGGGTCATCTTTTGATACTGTACCGCTTGGTCATCGTGTGCTCATCAACTGCACTAACGGCGCACCTAAATTCAGCTATCCGAAGTCAAAGGTGTGGAGACCATGACATATATAGAAGAACTGCTAATTGTACTAAAGATTATCGTGCCCTTTATGCTAACAATGCTTGCCCTTGTGTGGATTGCCTTCTGTTTGGTTCTGGGCACTTTTCTTTTTACCTACGTGATCGTGGAAGCGTTGCTATGAGGCGTAAACCAGACTACGCCAAGATTGCGTCTATGGAGATAGAACTTGGCCTTGTGCCGGCAGCCGACGTAGCTGAGTGTATGCGGCCACAAACTAAGCCAAAGAAGCCTATACCAAAGTCGTCTCTAGGACTGCTGTTGCATCTTGAGTCCACAATGTTGCCTGGCTTGGTGTGCGTTTTGGCTCTTATGGCTTGGGCTGTCATCGTCGGAGGAGCCGTGTGGCTAGTGGCGGCGGCTAGTGGCGGCGGCTAGTGGCGGCGGCTATATGAGCTTTGAACTTATACTCAACGTCGGTTTTGCGGCTTTCGCGTTGATTATCCTAGCCGTATTCTGGATTGCATTTGATGAGAGAGAAGACGACAGATGAAACTAGAGCGCCTAGCATCAACAATTGCGTCCTTTGATATTTGCAAGCATCGCTGTCTCTTGTTTTATCGAAGGTCATCCTGCGTACGGTGCCTTGTGTGCCGTGCTCGTCATTACTATCATTGCGAGTTGGGTCATATGAAAAGACGAACCGTGCTGTTCCTAATTGCTCTGTATATTTTTTGTGCCGGTTTCGGCGTAGGTCTAGTTTTGGCTGTGGAGGCGTTGACAAAATGAGCGGTCCTGATTTTGTGGTTGTCAGTCTTGATGACTGGCAGGCTCTATATGTCAACGGAGAAGTAGTCACTCAAGGCCATACGTTGAACCTTGAGCACACCATCAACTACGTCCTTGAACAGCACGGCATGAAGCCTGTCCTATTCAAGGAGGGCACCCCAGAGTTCGAGGAAGAGTGCCACGAAAGCGGCCGGCTCCCCGACGTGATGCCGCAAGACGATCAACTGTGTTGACATCACACGACTATCGGCCAACCACGCTAGGCCGTATTGCTCCGCGTCTAGGTGCTGCTCTTGATGCCATCGAGAAATACCACATGCGCGGCCTGCATCGCTGCTCGTGTGTACAAGGCTGGCGCATTGACGACTACGAGTATGGCGATTTCGGCTGCATCGACATCTTGAGTATCGCGCGCAACCTGCGTGACAGTATAGAACGTAATCGTATGTGGGAGGTCAACTCACGCACATATCCTAAGCCTCGATGGATGGAGGAGAACCCATGCTCACCTCTTTCATAGGAGGCGTCATCGCTGCTCTGATTGTGCTAGGGTTGCAGAAATGAAGCTATGGCTCGATGATGTACGTCCGGCACCCCAGGGATGGATGTGGGCCAAGGACAACGCGACCGCGAAGAGCATCCTTGAAGCCTGTGGAGTCACGGGACACGTCGCAATCCATGAGTGCTCGCTAGACCACGATCTAGGCGCTTTGCCAACTGGCGACACTGATCCGCGTGAGGTCATGTTCTTGCAGGGCGATAGCCCAGACGGCAGCGGGTATGACTTGGCCGTGTGGATGTGTGAAAATGGGCTTGTACCTGACATCGTAACCATCCATTCGTGGAACCCTGCCGGCGCGAGACGTATGCGGGCCACCTTCTACGACCACGGCTACGAGACTACACTGAGGCCCTTTCAGCTATGACATCAATCAACGATGTGGTATACAGCAGACCCGAAGCACCTTGTCACGGCTGTGCTCATTCGGCTGCCGGTGCTCCGTTCCCCGGCTTTCCTTCAGGAGAGCGGCCGTGCTGTTTCTGCAAGCGCCACCCGGACGGCATAAACGTAGACGCCCTGGGAGGGTCGGCCGTCTGGTACGACGGAGAGACGCCCGCGTTCAAGACTCCGATGGACTGCTACATCGCTACAGACCGATCAATCCAAGGACAGATTTTCAAAGTCCTTGAGCGTGTAGAGAAAATGGAAGAGCCGGTGACTCCGCGCACGAAGAGCGTCTTTGGAATTCCTTCTGACCACTACTGCTGCGAGGGCGGAGACGCGCCTGGCGGCCACACTTGGACGTGCATCATGTTCCTGGGAGTGAGCTACGGATGACTAAGAAGCAGTGGAAGAAAGCCTACAAAAAATCTCAACGCGAAGCAGATGAACTAGCGACGTTGCTGGTTGAGATTGCGCGCGGCGCTGACATCATGCGCGACCGCAGTTTGCATTTCTCAAGCGAACTTTCGCTGGCCGGCATCAAGCACTACGACGAGCAACGAGAGCTAATGGCAGACCGTGGATTGTATGTCGTTTGACATTCCCCGAATGATCTGCTACGGTATCCGACCATGACAAAGATTAGCTCTATATCAATCAAGCGTGACCTTGAGTTGCTGCTTTACACAGCATGGACACGCATTATTGTTTCTCGGCATCCTGAGAAAACTGCTTTCTATGATCGTGAGAAGAAAAACTACTGCGCAGTAGGTGCATGTGTTTCTGCTGTCATGGGCGAAGAGAATATATTCGAGGCGCTGAAAAACGGTGCGCTTGACGACGAGAGTGTTGCAGCTTGTGTGCAAGCTCTTTTCTTTGCCATCCCGCGCCGCATAAGGGATGCTGAAATGGCGCGCGGAAAAGACTACCTCTTTGGACATGCCCAAGCACAGTCACGCAGACGGACAATTGTCTACGCCTATAATGACCAAAATAATAAGCAAGTAATTTTGGAGTGGATACTAGATGCCCTCGTTCAAGTAGGAAGGTACCCAGATGCGCAGTAACGAAATCGAAGACGGCAACGATTATGCCGTTGGTGATCTGCCGGGCCATCGACTTCGCTGGCGAGTAACTGGCCGCGAGCAAATTGGTAACTCATCGCGTATCGTCGCATTTCCGGTTGACTTGAATGGTGCGGTCACGGGACAGGCTCAATCGCTTACAGCCCGGTCTTTTACGGCCCCGTGGGTAGATGAGGAAACCGCCCGTAATGAGCAGGAGCGCGCAGCACAGAAGCGCCGCGAAGAGCTTACGCGAGAACGCGCTGAAAAGCAGGCTCGATTGACAGCAGCATTGCCGGCGTTTCGTGGGATCAAGGTATCTCCGCGTATGTTGGGCCGCTACGGTGGTGCGGATGCTGACGAGCCAGTTCTTGATCTTGCTGACGGGCTAGAGGAAAACTACAACAAGCATGATTCCAACACTTGCTCTGTGACTGCTGAAGTATTTGAGTTGATATCAGCGCGAATCAAGCAGCTTTCACAGGAGCTACAAGGCTCGACTTGGGTGACGGTGCCAGATGCCTCCTGAGTATCAGGACTTCATGCTTCAGTGGAAGTGTTTGACCGATTTCTCACTAAAGTTTGATAATAACATACAGCCATTCTTTACTTCACAACTAAGGAGCATTAAATTGTCGGTACCAGTTCTGATTGACCAGCTTGGAAAACTGTTTGACGAGCTACAGAAAAAGCTTGACGCCCAAGAGCAAGAGACAAAGAGCATTTATGAGAAAGCCCGCGCTGCCATTGGCCGTAGGGTTGACGAAGGCGTTGATCCTCTTACAGTTGTCTTCGAGGAGTATGAGCGTTTCAAGCAAAACTTCCCGAAGATGTGTGACGAGAATGAGGAATTGCGTTCTTCGGTTAGGTGGTTTGAGTCAACGTTGCGCTCTGAAACTGATAAGCGCGTAAACACTGAAGAGCGTGAGGATGAGCTTAATAGCGTCATTCGTGGCCTTGAACGAGCACTCAACGTTGTGCGCGAGAACGTTTCTTTCTGGCAACGTAAGACTAAAGAGGATCAAAAAGCCCGCGCAAAGGCTGAATTGCAGGCCCAGAAAGCGGAAAGTGAACGCGACAATCGCTCTGTCTGCACCAGAGGCGAAATTGAGTCAATCATTCAGCACGGAGTAGTGAATGAGAAGCGCTACAAGCTACTCAAGGGTTGGATGGAGACTCTTAGCGCGTCGGGCTATCTTCGAGGACCAATCTTTGAATGCCTGAAAGACGCAGAGAAAATTGTCAACTGAGCGCGTAAAGCTGTTCGAGGTACAAGAGGCCCACATAACGCTGCTCAAAGCAGCGTATGTGGGATGGGATGATGGCGAGTTTGGAGCGCCGGCTATTGACTGTAAGAGACCGTACGGCAACTCATCTGTCCTTAAAGATATGAGAGAGATACTTGGCTGGCCGATTGACGACGAAGAGGGTAAAGACGGCGACCAGACTGATATCGGATGGTCTGATGACAAAGCCATAGAAGACGACGATCTTGAAAAACTGCACAAGGAGACTAAGGTGGCGCTACAGATAGCATTGTCCGTGGGCTACTTCAAGCCTGGTCTCTACACGGCAAAAGAATACAGCAAGGATTGGGAACCCGTCAAAAAATGAGCCAACGTAAGACGCCTATACTGCTTCGACAAGGCCCACTATCCGGCCGCATACATGCTATATTTCGCTACACGCGATCCAAGGCAGCTAACGGCTGTGACATCATCAATGCGTCCCTAGACGGTAAGGAAGATGTCACAGCCGACTTCGACGCGCTCGTGTGTGAATTGCTATTTGATCCAGACTCGCCAAAGATCATCGAGCAACTTGATGGTGCCTCGCGTAGTGGTGTTAGCTTGACCGAAGCTGAGCGCGAAGAAATCAAGAAATTTCGTGAGCGGCTGATCGTCCTTGTTGAACGACACAACAATGAAGGTCATGGTCGAGGATAGCCGTGCAGTTCGACAGATCAAGGCCGCGCTGTCGTTCAACAAAGTTCCGTGGGATTCAATCTTATGGGAGCCTTTTGATCTAGGGTCCAAGCGCGGGCAATGGATCATCAAGTGTTACGGCCGGCCGGATATCGTCGGAGCAACTACTAAGAAGCTATGCAGTGAAGACATCCCGCGAGCGGCGGCCTTGACAAACTCTGCCTGACGCGCTATGCTGCCGGAAACGACACATCATCATAGGAGGCATCATGCGCCGTAAACGGTTCAGCGTGACCGTGCAGTATGGACAGAACGAGCCGGCCAAGAAGATCATCCTGGGATACTCGGCTGAGAGCGTGACCAGATGGATCGAAGCTCGTGGAGCGCGCGTGCTGCGTGTTAGCACGGTCAAGCGCAAACGAGCCCGCAACGCTTCAGCGCCGGCCGCGTGGCAGATAGATGAGCGCGCGCTTCGGAGCGCCTGTAAAACGCTTGACATTCGCTGGCCCGTGCGCGTAACACGCACGGCTTCGATGGAGAAGTTAGGGCGTCATGCCTTCCGGCATAACAAAGCATGGGCGACGCCGCGCCACTACATTACCGTAGATAAGCGTGTGTCCGTTGCTGAGTCTACGCGAGTGCTTTGGCATGAGTTGGCTCATGCAGCCCAGGCAGAGCGGGCCGCAGAGGCATATGCGCGCGAGGCTGGCGTAGCGTCTAGAATGGTCCTGCTCCCGCGTGAGGCTGTAGATGCGTGGCGCAAAGCTGAGCTACGCAGCCGCAAGTACAAGTATGAGAAGCGGCCGTGTGAGATTGAAGCAACCTACGTGTCTGAAATCAAGAAGCACTACATCTTGACAAAGCCCGCCTGATCGGCTAAGGTTGCCGAAACGAATCAAGGAGGAAGTCATGGCAGAGGACATCATTAAGTACATCAAGAACCTTGTCTTTCAAGGCAAGACGCAAGACGAAGCCATTGACCACGCCGCTCAATATTTCGGAAAGCAGCGTGCGGACATCGTGCAAATCATCGAAAAACAGTCAGCATCGTAATGCTTCAAGAACGCTCACATAGAAAGCACGTCAGTCGAACGGATGGTATGCAGCGTGGTCCAACTGGCAAGGGCCGCCGGCTTGTAGGTATTGGCGACGCGGGCGCTAACACGAAGATTCGCGTAGGCAAGTCTGCCAAGCAGTTGCGGCCAAATGAACGAATCCAACTTAGGAAGGGTGCTGCTTGATGCCGTGGGAGAACGCCGTCGAAGACTACATCGTCAATTCTTCTGTGCCCGCTGAGAAGGCCGGCAATGCCGTCGTATACGTCGGAGCGCTTGTGCGCAACTCCTTCAACATGATCGAAAGCGCCCCCGACTGCACAGCCGTGCAGCTTGCCAGGAACATCAAGACTATAAGTGCCTACATTGAAGAATCCAACACGATCAGAAACGTGATGAACCATTTTGGCTTCGAGGATGTCAATGTAGCCAACAGCACAAACGCTGTTTTGGTTTCTCTCGCTTGTGCTATGGTTGACGCACAGAGCACCTTGAAGATCGCGTGGACGAAGCGGGCAGAAATAGAGGCAGGCTTTGGAAAAAACTGAGTTGACATTCAGTTGGAAGTTTGGTAGGATCAATCGCATACTAATCGGAAGGCCACTAATGTGGTGGCTCAAACGCAAACAATGGATATAACATGAACACACAAGATGCGCGCAAGCTCTCAACACGAGTTGCCAAGGAATCCAGCAATGTAGTCGTGAGGTTCGGCCGCACTAATGGTCGTGACTGTCTGCACCTTCGCCAGATGGGGAAAGAGCTGGCGTCTGAGACGATCTACTCCGAGGAGGAGTGGAATCTTCATCCGTGGAACTTCGCCAATCGTCCCAAAAAGAAGAAACAAGTCTATCCCGACATTCTCAACGCCGTAGCCAACAAGGAGGCTGCATAACCGATGCGCGACTATATCAATGTAAACACGCAGGCCGAGCTTGAGGCTGCGCTAGCGGCCGGCAATATCCCTATCTGCCGTGGCCCCAATCTTTTCATCGTGCGACCCCAGGCATCCGGCAATGCCACAGTGGAGGCATCCGGCAATGCCACAGTGGAGGCATCCGGCAATGCCACAGTGAGGGCATCCGGCAATGCCACAGTGAGGGCATCCGGCAATGCCACAGTGGAGGCATCCGGCAATGCCACAGTGGAGGCATCCGGCAATGCCACAGTGGAGGCATCCGGCAATGCCACAGTGAGGGCATCCGGCAATGCCACA